>OFDN01000068.1_pt1 | contig 108238 bp, 84 predicted proteins | sample 1520971 | NCBI WGS metagenome assembly OFDN01 (sample SAMEA94257418, study PRJEB24077) | hot springs metagenome | biome: Aquatic biome; feature: Geographical feature; material: Water | place: India | collected 2012-06-12 | depth 5 m
ACCGGGCGCCCTCGCCCGGTGCCCGGCAGGCGAGGGCGCCGGCCGGACAGGTGACCGCAGAGGCGGCTATCTCACTGTGAGGGCAGTGTCCAGATGCGCCCCCGTGGCCGACCGCCCGTGTTCCGGATTCCCCGGCGGCGGCGGAATCCGTAGCGTCCGGCCGCACGCATGGCCGAAGCCACCCTCGCCGATTCACCGGATACTCCCGCGCCTCCGCGCCGGAAGCGCGTGCTGACGTGGCCGCGCCTGGCGGCGGCGCTGGCGGGTGGCCTGTGTCTCGGACTGGCCTTTCCCAAACCCGGCTGGGCGGGACTCGCGTGGGTGGGCCCGGGCCTGCTGCTGGTCGGCGCGCTCGGGCTGCCGCCCGGGGCGGCGTTCCGCTACGGCTGGTTCGCTGGGTTCGTCCAATTCCTCGTCACCCTGCGGTGGTTGCTGCACATCCCGTTTCCGGCGGGTGCCGTGGCGGGCTGGCTCGCGTTGTCCGCCTACTGCGCGGTATATCCCGGTCTGTGGCTCTGGCTGATCCTGCGGGTCAATGATCTGGGACGGGCCGCGTTGGAACCGGGTGAAGGCAGCTTTCGGCGACGGGCGGCAGATTTCTCCGGCCGCCCGTGGCTGACGCGGCTACGGCAACTGCTCTTCGCCGCCTGCGCGTGGATCGCGCTCGAACTGCTGCTGGCACGGTTTCTGTCGGGCTTCCCGTGGGCGTTGCTGGGCCTGAGCCAGTGGCAGAACGCGCCGCTGATCCAGGTCGCCAGCGTCGCCGGGCCCTACGGCGTGTCGTTTCTGGTCGTGTGGTTTTCGGTCGCGCTTGCCACCGCGATCCTGGGCGTGGCGCAGCGGCCGGCCAACCGGTTTGGCTGGACGGCCGACCTGCGCGTGCCGCTGTTCACGCTGCTGGTCGTGGTCGGCCTCGGGTTTGCCCGGATCGTGCGGCCGCCGGCGGGCACGCCCGACACGCTGACGCTGGCGCTGGTCCAGCCGAGCATCCCGCAGGAGGTCATCTGGGATGCCGCGGCCAATCCGGCGCGCTTTGACAAGGTGCTGCAACTGTCCCGGCAGGCGCTGGCCACGCGGCCCGACCTATTGCTGTGGCCGGAAGGTTCGCTGCCCGACATCACGGAGGAACAGTTGCGCGCGGTGACCGCCCTGCTGCCGGCAGCGGGCGCGTGGTGGATCTTCGGTTCGGCGGATGCGGAGCCCGCGCCGCCCGGCAGCGACGTGAAGTGGCGGCAGTTCAACGCCGCGTTCCAGTTCTCGCCGGCCGGGAACTACACCGCGACCTACCGCAAGCGCCGCCTCGTGATCTTCGGCGAATACATCCCGTTCGAGCACAGCCTGCCGTTCCTGAAATATCTGACCCCGATCGGCGCCAGCTTTGCTGCGGGCGACGGCCCGGGGAACTTCCGTCTCCTCCGCACCAACCGGCCGGCCGTCAACGTGTCGCCGATGATCTGCTTTGAGGACGTGTTCCCGCACCACACCCGGGCCCACGTGACGCCGGAGACGGATTTCGTGCTCGAACTGACGAACAACGGCTGGTTCGGCGAGAGCGGCGCCCAGTGGCAGCACGCGGCGAACGCGGCCTTCCGCGCGGTCGAAAACGGCGTGCCGGTGGTGCGCTGCACCAACAACGGGCTGACGGGCTGGTTCGACGAGTTCGGCCGGCTGCACGACCTGTTCCGGACCGCCGAGGGCAGCGAGTATGGCGCGGGCTTCCTGCTCACGTCCGTGCCGGTGCAGACCGAAGGCGGCCAGCGCGAGCTCACCTGGTATCACGCCCGCGGCGACCTGTTCGGATTTGGGTGCGCGGTGGTCGCGCTCGTCGGTTTGGTGCGGGCGGCGCAGGGCGTTTCTTTTCATCGTGGCAAACCTTGGTGAGGCTGGCCGGCATCTTGCCGGCAGCGGCGGCACCAAACCGCCACAAGTTGGGGCGCCGGTCCGCCAAGTCGCAGTGGTCACGTTGACACTCCAATCGTGCGCATCATGATGCCTCCATGCGAACCACGCTGACGCTGGATCCCGATGTCGCCGCCAAGGCCAGGAAGGGTGCCGCCAAACTTCACCGCCCGTTCAAGGACGTGATCAACGCCGCCTTACGGGTTGGCTTGGACGAGATTCTCGCGCCACCGGCCGCCCGTCCCTACCGCACCCAGCCTCGCGCCATGGGCCTTCGCCGAGGCTTCAGCTACGATAACATTTCCGAACTGATCGCCGCCGCCGAAGGAGAGGACCACCAGTGATTCTCGTGGATGCCAACCTCCTGCTCTACGCGGAGGACAGCCTGTCCGAACATCACGAGGCCGCCCGCGAATGGTGGGACGCCCAGCTCAGCGGTTCCGAGCCGGTTGGGTTGTGCTGGCCCGTGCTGAATGCCTTCATCCGCATCGGCACCAATGCGCGGTTGCACCAGCGGCCGCTCACGCTCAAGGAAGCCATCGGGCGGGTCCAAAGCTGGCTGGACCAGCCCTGCGTCCGCCTGCTCCAGCCGACTGACCAGCACTGGTCCCTCTTCCAGCAGATGCTGAAGAGCGGGAATGCGGTGGGCAACCTGGTCTCCGACGCGCATCTCGCGGCCCTCGCGGTCGAGCACAACTGCGTGCTCCACTCCACGGATGCCGACTTCTCACGGTTTCGGGGCTTGAAGTGGAAGAACCCGGTGTCGCGCTGAACCCGGATGCTCCTGCCGGTGAATCAGGGAAACGCCAGCACGTTGGTGCCGGTGGCCTGGTGGGCGTCGCGGAAGAACTCGCTCAGGTTGTGCGAGGGCACCTGCTGAACGCTGCCGTCCCCCATTAGGAGATTGCCGGCCTCGTTATGGAGGCGTCGGTCGAAGGTGACCAAGGCGTTGCTGGAAAAGGAAATGATCGCGTTCGAGAGCACGGCGCCGTCGAGCCGGAGGTTGCGGTCCGCGCCCAGAATGGACTGCGGCGATTCCTCGGAGACGGAAAGGCCGAGCGCGTAACTCACAAAGCGGTTATTGGTGAACTCGCTCCAAGATGTGGCGGCTCGCCGTTCGCGGTCAGAGGGACAGATGAAGAGTTTGGGGTGGCTAATCTCGTTTGAGATGGCGGCGAAGTGACGCCACAGCGCTGCCGGATTGGTGGCGTGCTGGATCGTGCCGCCCAGGTCGGTTTCCGCCCGCCAAGGGGGCACAAAACTTTGTAAGGCAAATGTTCCAATTCGGAATGCCAGCCCGATGTTGTTGAGGTTGTTGACGCACGCGATGCGCGTCCTTTTGGCCCGGGCCATCAGCAGGGGCGGCAGTGCGACCATGACCAGCAGCGCGAGTCCGGCGATGATCACCATCACTTCCAACCGGGTGAGCGCGCTGAGAGGAGTGAATCGGTGGTGTCGGGATTTCGAGGACACATTCATGGCACGACCAGTTTTTGCGGCTCCGGGTTGGCGACGGCCGCGTCGCGGAATTGTTCCGACAGCCGACCGGAGGTGACCTGCTGCACGCTCCCGTCCCCCAGCAGGACGTTGCCGGCGTTGACGTGGATACGTTGATCCCAGATCACCTTGTCGTTGCGGAAGGCGTGGAGGGAGACCAGCGCGTTGGACACCGACGCACCGTTGATCACGAGGTTGCGATCGCACGACAGGATGGTTTGGGGCCGATCCGCCGAGGCGGAGAGTCCCACCGTGTAACTGAGAAACTTGTTGTTGGAAATTTCGGCCCAGTTTCGGGTCGCCTCCCGCTGCTTGTCGGCTGGGCATCGCACAATGACGGGCGAGCCCAATTCGTTCGAGAGGGCGGCGAAGTGGCGCCAAGCGCTGGTGGGGTCTTGCGCGAATTCGAGGGTTCCCCCGGCGCGGGCGAATGGATGATTGGTGGCGACGGTTCCATTAGTGGAACGCTGAAACGGGTAAAGCCCGCCGTTGTCGGTCGAGAAGATTCGCATCGAGAGGCCAATGTTTTTCAGACGACTTATGCAGCCAATACGCCGCGTCTGAGCCTTCGCTCGCAGTAAGGCTGAGATCAGCATCAGCACCAGCACGCCGATGCTCAAGAGGGCAGCCAGCAGTTCGACCCTGGTGAAGGCGTGGTGGCGGCGGCTGCGGCTGCGGTTCATGGGACTGCCCGGAGGCTGCGCCGGCCGCCGCGGGCACTGCAAGCCGCCGGTTCATCCGGCCGGACCACCACGCTGTGCCGTTTATCGCGGCTAACCATTATGGGTCGCGGAGCGACTTGGTGAAAGTAGCCGTGGGCTTCAGCCCACGGTGCTGCCCGACAGATGCCCCGCATCGCGGATGCGATGCGTGGTGGTCCAGTGATCGGGAATTCGCCATTGCGATTAGGGGCGATCCGCACCTTCAACCGTCGCTGCGCGACTACAACCCCCTGCCCCCAAATCCGTAGACTGAAGTCCACGGCTACCGTCAATACCTCGCTCCGCGAGACGGGCGAAGGATTCTGCTGCGGTTCCGTCGGATGGCACCGCGGTTGATTCAGCTGGTGGCCGGCGATCTTCTGCCCCGCTGGCGCTCTGGGCCCGCAGAGACGAAAAAACCCGGGCTTGCGCCCGGGGCTAAGTTCTTTCGCGCCTCCGGCGCCAACCAATGTGTGGGCTTGGCTTACAGCGTCACCACCCGCGCGCTCTTGATCGCGGGATCCTTGGCCAGTTCGTCCAGGGCGGCCGGTGACGGCACGGTATCCACTTCCAGCACGGTCAGCGCCTCGCCGCCCACGACCTCACGGGCGAGGCTCATGTTGGCGATGTTGATGCCGTGCTTGCCGAGCACCGTGCCCAGGAAGCCCACGATGCCGGGCCGGTCCGCGTTCTTCACCAACAGCACGTGGCCGCTGACGGGAATCTCCACCGGTTGGCTGAACAGGCGCACGATGCGCGGGTTGTTCGGCGAGCCGAAGAACGTGCCGCCGGCCGAGGCGACCTTCTCGTCGCCCTGGTAAATCTGGACGTGCAGCCACTCATTGAACGTGACCGGTTCGTCGGACTTCTTCTCCTCGACGCTCAGGCCGAGCGAGGCGGCGGCGCTGCGGACATTGATGTTGTTGATGTCCTTGACCGCGCTGAAGCTGAGGAAGCCGCGCAGGATCGCCCGGGTGACGGGATCGGTCTGGGGCAGGTCCTGGGCGCGTCCGCCGAAGGTGATGTGCAGGCGGTCGTAGGGCTGCGGTGCGAGCTGGCCGAGGAGCTTGCCGAGCTTTTCGCCGAGCAGCAGATACGGCTTCACCAGCTCGTAGGTCTTGGCGTCCACGCCGGGCAGGTTCACCGCGTTGCGAACTTCGCCGGTGAGCAGGAAGGCGGTGATGATCTCGGCGACTTCGAGGCCGCACTTCTCCTGCGCCTCCTCGGAACTCGCGCCGAGGTGCGGCGTGAGCACGACGTTGGGCAGGGTGCGGAACTTGTGGTCGGCCGCGAGCGGTTCGACGCAGAACACGTCCAGCGCGGCGCCACCGACCTTGCCGGATTCGAGCGCCGCCACGAGGTCGGCCTCGTTCACGATCTCGCCGCGGGCGCAGTTGACGATGCGCACGCCGGGCTTCATGCGGGCGATGGACTCGGCGTTGATCATGCCGCGGGTCTCATTGGTGACTGGCATGTGGACGGTGATGAAGTCGGCCTCGCGATAGACGGCGTCGGGATCGATCGCCAGCTCGAAGCCGAGCTGCTTGGCGCGGGCGTCGGTGAGGAACGGATCGTAGGCCACCACGCGCATGCCGAAGGCGAGGGCGCGCTTGCCCACCTCGGTGCCGATGCGGCCGGCGCCGAGGATGCCCAGGGTCTTGCCGAAGATCTCGGTGCCCTGGAACGCCTTCCGGTCCCACTTGCCGCCGCACATGGTGCCGTGGGCAGCGGGAATCTTCCGGGCGAGGGCGCCGATCATGAAGAAGGTCAGCTCGGCGGTGGTGATCGTGTTGCCACCGGGGGTGTTCATGACCACGACGCCCCGCTGCGTGGCGGCGGCGACGTCCACGTTGTCCACACCCACGCCGGCGCGGCCGACGACCTTGAGCTGTTTGGCGGCCTCGAGAACCTTGGCGGTCACCTTGGTTTCGGACCGCACAACCATGGCGTCCACGTCGGCAACGAGCGGAAGCAGTTCGGCCTCGGAGAGCCGCTTGGGCAGGACGGTGACCTTGAACTCAGGGCGCGCCTGGAAAAAGGCGATGCCGCGGGGTGAAATGGGGTCGCAAACGAGCACGTGCATATCGCAGGGGCGGGACGCTAGGGGCACCCGGGGGGACGGTCAATTGCCGGGCGGGGCAGGGAAGGGCGGCGAACGATCCCTTCCGGAAGTGCGTCGGCAGTGGCCCCGGACGCCATTGCCTGCAAAGCGGCAGGCGGGGGCGCCTGCCGGACCGGTGACAGCCGGGGCGGCTGTCCCACTATCGCGGGCGAAAACTCCGCGAACCGCCTTTGTGTCCGGTCGGCCAATCTGCCACGCTCGCACCACCGTCGCCGCGATGCCCGTGAACACCACCGCCCTTGAGCTTTGCGAGGTCACCAAGACCTACGGCGCGTTCACTGCGGTGGACCGGCTTTCCCTGACCGTGCCGACGGGCTGCGTGTATGGCTTCCTGGGCCCCAACGGCGCCGGCAAGACCACCACGCTGCGGATGATCCTCGAAATCATCCGGCCGACCCACGGAACCATCACTGTGCTCGGCTCGCCCTCGGCGCTCGCGGTGCGCCGGCGCCTCGGTTACCTGCCCGAGGAAAAGGGGCTCTACAAAAAGATGCGGGCGTGGTCGGTGATCGCCTACTTCGCCACCCTCAAGGGGCTGGGCGCCGGCGCGGCCAAACGACGGGCCTTCGAACTGCTGGAGCGCTACGGACTCCGGGATTTTGCCGAGGCCCGCACGGAGGCGCTCTCGAAGGGCATGGGGCAGAAGGTGCAGGTGCTGGCCGCGGTGGCGCACGACCCGGAGTTTGTAATTCTGGACGAGCCGTTCTCGGGACTCGATCCGGTCAACCAGACCGTCATGGAGGACATCATTACAGACCTGCGGGTGCGCGGGCGGACGGTGATTTTCTCCACTCACGTCATGGCGCACGCCGAACGGCTCTGTGACCGGCTGGTGATCATCGCCCGCGGCCGGAAACTCTTCGACGGCACGCCGGCGGAGGCGCGGGGAACGTTGCCGCGCCGAGTGCGGCTCGCCTTGGAGTCGGGCGGAGAACCTGTCGCGGACCTGCCCGGAGTGGTGGGCCGGGTGCCCTTGCCGGAAGGCCAATGGGAACTCCAGCTTTGCGACGGCGCGGACCCGCAGGCCGTGCTCGCGGCGTGTTTCACCCGGCAGATCCGCCTGCGCAGTTTCAGCGCCGAGGAGGCCACGCTCCACGACGTCTTCGTCAATCTGGTCGGCCCCGACGCGACGGAGGCGCGGTTCCGATGAACGGGCTTCCCTGCTGACCATGCGTTACGTCCTGCTCATCGCCTGGCGCGAGTTCGCCGAGACCGTGAAGACCCGCGGCTTCTGGATCGGCATTCTGCTGTTCCCGGCGCTCATCGTGCTTGGTGTGCAGGTGCCGCGGCTGATCGAAAAGAAAGGCATTCCCACGCGCCACTTCGTCCTCGTGGACCGCACGGGCTCGCTGGCGCCGGTCATCCGGTCCGCGCTGGCCGAGCGGGAGCTGAAGCGGCAGGAGGACGCGCTGCGGGAGTTCGCGCGCACCGCGAAATATCAGGAGCCGTTCAGTTATTTCGTGAGCTCGAACCGCGTGCTGGACCTGCTGGGATGGAAGCAGTCCGCGGGCACCAACTGGCTGGCCGTGCGCGGCTTTGTTCCGCCCAAACCGCGCTTCGCGGAGGTGCCGCTGCCCGAGGGTGTGCCCGACGAAGGTTCTCTGGAGTCCGTGGCCGAGGCGTTGCGCCCGTGGCTGCGCGGCGACCGCAAGCTCGCCTCCGCCGGCGGCGAAGCGTCGCTGTTCGCCGCCGTGCTGATTCCGGCCAATCTCGCCGAGTTGGCGGCCCAGCCCGTGGTGGTGGGCACGAACAGCGCTGTCGGCCTGCAATACTGGTCCGAAAACCTGGCCGACACGGCGTTGCTGGAGGCGGTGCAGACGCCCGTGAATGCCGAACTGCGGCGCCGGGCCTACGAAGGCCGGGGACTGGACCCGGCGTTGGTCCGGGTGCTGGAGCAGACCCGGGCGCCCGTCGTCAGCCTCAATCCCAAGAAGGCCGCCGGCGAGGAGCAGGTCGGCCTTTCGGACCGCCTGCGGCAATGGCTGCCGAGCGCGTTCGTTTACCTGCTGTGGATCGCCATCTTTTCGGTGGCCCAGATGCTCCTCACCAGCGTCATCGAGGAGAAATCCAACCGCATCATCGAGGTGCTCCTGTCGTCCGTGACGCCCGGCGAACTGATGCTGGGGAAACTCCTCGGCATCGCCGCCGCCGGGCTGACCATGCTGGCGACGTGGATCGGCGGGATGCTGCTCGTGGTGGCGTGGAAGGCGGCCGGCGTGACGCCCGAACAGGCGGCGGCTGCGGGCGGCGCGGCAAGCCTGCCGCTGGACATTGCGAGCATCCTGCGGACGACATGGCTGCTGCCCGCGTTTGTGGTGTATTTCCTCCTCGGCTATCTGCTCTACGCCGGCCTGATCATCGCCCTCGGCAGCACCTGCAACACGATCAAGGAGGCGCAGAGCTTCATGAGCGTCATCATCGTGTTCCTGATGGTGCCGCTGTTCACGATGACGTTCATCCCGCGCGACCCGAACGGCGTCCTGGCCACGGTGCTCTCGTGGATTCCGCCCTACACGCCGTTCGTGATGATGAACCGCATGACCGCGGACCCGCCGCTGCGCGACGTGGTCGGCACGCTGGTGCTGCTGGTGGCGTTCACGGGCCTGGTGCTGTGGGGAGCCGGCCGCGTATTCCGCATCGGCATCCTCCGCACCGGCCAGCCGCCCAAGCTGGTGGAGCTGTTCCGGTGGCTGCGGCAGTCTCGTTGAGCCTTGCCGCGGGAAGCCTGCGGAAATTGCCCGTCCGTCCGCCGCTGGTCGGACGCTTTCTCAAGGCTTGCTGCGGGCCAAACTCACCAAGTTTTGCCACGATGAAAAGATGCGCCCGCCCGATCCTCGGAGCCCACTTTCCACTTGGAAGTCCCGTGACTGCGGCCGGAGGCTGCCGTCCGTATGGCCCGCAAGTCTTCGCTTCCTTCACCCACAGGCACCGCGGCGTTGATCGCCCGTCGGTGTCCGCTCCGGCCGGTGCTCGGCATCATTCTGGGCAGCGGCTTCGGTCCGGTCGCTGAGGCCGTCACACCAGAACAGGAGTTCGCCTACCGCGAGCTACCCGGTTTTCCGGTCGGCTCGGTGGCGGGGCACAAGGGGCGGTTGCGGCTCGGGCGCTGGCACGGGGTGGCGGTCGCGGTGCTGCAGGGACGGGCGCATTTCTACGAGGGCTTTTCACTTGAGGAAGTGACCTTCGGCACGCGGGTGCTGGCCGGACTGGGGGTTCAGATGCTCCTCGTGACCAATGCGGCCGGCGGCATTCATCCGAAGCTCCGGCCGGGCGACTTCATGGCCCTAAGCGACCACCTCAACTTCATGGGGGCCAATCCGCTGCGGGGACCGGAAGTGGCCGGTCTGCCGCGGTTCGTGGATCTGACCCGGGCCTACGATCCCGAGCTGCGCCGGTTGTTGAAACAGGCGGCCAAGGCGGCGGGGGCGAAGCTTCGCGAGGGCGTTTACCTTGCGGTCAGCGGGCCGAGTTACGAGACACCGGCGGAGATTCGCGCCTTTGCCTGCTGGGGCGCCGATGCGGTGGGCATGAGCACCGTGCCGGAGGTGATTGTCGCCCGGCAGTGCGGCCTGCGCGTGGCCGGTCTCAGCTGCATCACAAACGCCGCGGCCGGGTTGGGCGGACCCAAACAGACGGTCACGCACCACGAGGTCCTGGAGCGGGCGCGGGCGCGGGAGGCGGTCGCAACCCGGCTGGTGGGCGAGTTCGTTCGGCGGCTGCATGCGTAGAAACACGTATTGAGCCCAGACGGAGTTTCGCGGAAGCCTTCCGTGGATTAAGCAACAAAGCTCACACCAAATAGATATGGCAAACTTCATCAGCAACTGGATGTCCTGGGAAGGCGGCGTGGACCTCGTCGCGGTCACGCAACCCGGACTCGCAATGCCGAACGTCATCGTGCATGTCGCCCGCATGGTGCACACCCCGGTCGGTTCGGCACCCTCGGGCCTGATCTTTTTCCAGCCGGACCCGAACAAGCCGCCGGCGGTGATGGGGTTCGTCTCCACCAATCCGCAGGTGGGGGCCTACTTCGGACCGAAGATTTTCGCGGGCACGCCCTTCGAGAACGCCCCGGTGCTGGCCGCCCAGATCGAGGTCAACACCGCCGTCGCCGGCCAAGTGAGCGCGAAGATCACGGTGGCGGGCCATGTGTTTGAGACCCGGCTCAGCGCCTTGAAGCCGGCCGAACTGATCCAGCGCGCCCCGGCTGCCATGCCGCCGTTTGCCCAGCAGGGTGTCGAGGCCGCCGCCGGCGCCGCGGAATTGCGCGTGGATGGCGCCCCGGTGTCCATCGTGGTGCCGCCGGTCGGGATCTCCGGCGGACCGGCCGCGGTGTTTGCCCCGTGCGGCGTTTACGCCCGCTGATTGCGTCCGTTTTTTCCGAACATGCGTCCGCTCCTGCCTTGGATCGCCGCCGGCCTCGTGGCCGGCGGTGCGTCTGCCTCGGGACAAACTCTCCGGGGCACCAACCGCATCGCCCTCACGAACCTGAACCGTGCGAAAGTGGTGTCGGCCGACGGGAAGATTTCCGTCGCGACGCCCGACACACAGGAAATCCGGCAGGCGACCGAGGCGTTGGAAAAAGCGCTGGCGGCGCGGCGGGCGGAGGGATTCGGCGGCGACTGGAAACCGGTGACCCAGTTTGCGCAAACCACCCTGCTGCGGCGTTGGGCGGTGACTGGCCCGGAGGCCGGGCCCAAGGATGTGACGCTTCCGGAACGGCGCCTGCGGGCGCTATGCGAGCAGGTGTTCACCCGGTCCGCGATGGCGGCCGGAGACCTGTATGATGCGCTCCAGAAAGTGGACGACTGGATCCGCTGGTCCGCGGAAGACGCGGACCGGGCCGAAGCCGAACGGGCCAAGCGCGAGATCGGAGCCTGGCCGCGCGAAAAGTGGTCCGGCTCCGCGGACGAACTGGCGCTGTATTTCCGCCTGAGCCAGGGCACGCCCAAGCCGGGCGACGCGGAGCTCGTCAAGACGTGGGACGACGAGGACGTGCTCACGTTCTGGGGCAAGACCTGCGTCATCCTGCACTACTGGAAGACCGGGAATTCTGAAGCCGGACCCCGGTTCCGCGAATTGCGTGACCATGTCGCGGCCAATGTGAATGCGGTCCAGTTCCTGAGCCAACTTCGGCGCGACCACGATCCGGCGGTGGCAGGCAGCGCGCCCTTGCAGGAACTGTTGTCACTTCGGGATCAAGTGCTGGCGGTTCAGACGGTGCCGGGCACGGTGATCAACCGGGCCCTCAAGGCGGCTCAGGAGTTTCAGAAGGCGCGGCAGGACCGCTTGGATCTGGGCTGGACCAACGTGGCTGCGTTAAAGCCGGAGGAGCGGCAGGGCTTTGCGGCAATTGGCCTGATTTATCTGGCGCAGAAGGCCCGCCTAGGCTGGGTGGTGCCGGCGGCGCAGGAGGTGGCCGCCGTGGAGCACTTCGGTCAGCCGGAGGAATTCGAGCGGGCCAAGGCCATTTTCGCCGAGATGCCGCTGCGCAAGGATTGGAAGGCGGACTCAGACCGGAAGTTCTTCGAGGACCTGGTCGCGCTCAAGGCCGACCCCAAGACGGCGGCCAAGACGGCCGCCACGATTTTCAACGAACGCTCCGATTCCTTCTGCGGGCTCGTCACCAGTGCGTCCGCGCTACTGCTTTACGGCCAGGCCAAGGATGTGAACACCGTGCTCGGGAAACTGCCGGCGCTGCTGGGCGAACATCCGGAGGCGAACGGGCTGTTGGATCATCTGCAAACCGTGTTGGAAGAGAGAAAAGCTCTCGATACTCAGACGGTTCCGCCGGCGAAGGACTATCAGGCCTTCCGCACCCGTGTGGCCCCGGAGCTTGGGCGTCGGTTTCGCGCCGCCCTGCAGGTCAAGGCGCGCTGGCCGGCGGTGCGGCTCAAGGATGTGCGGGACGAGATCAGTTCGCTCGAAGCGGAACGGTCCGTCCAGCAGACGCTAAACCTCACGGCCCAGCTGAACCCCGGGCTTTCCGCCGAGCAGAAACAGCGGTCCGCCGAGTCCGGCGAGGCGGCGGCGAAGGCGCTGGAGTTGCAGTTGGCCTCCCTGCGGGCAGAACAGAAGCGGCTGGAACAGTCGTTGGGCTGGAAGTGAAGCGGTCCGGTCTGGCCGTCCATAGAGGGGCAAAGTGTGGCCAGAAATGAGAAACGATTGCCGTTTCCAGCGACCTGCCCGGGTCCCACGATCAGCGACCAGTGAGATAGCCGCCCAGACACTGGCTCAGTCACCATGGACCCGCTCGCTTCCGGACTTCTTCCGCAGGTGCCCGCCGTCAACGGCGGCAATGAGCCGTTCCTTTGGACCGGGACTGCCTTTGACGACCTGGCGGCCCTCGCGGCCGAGCTGGTGGGCGCAGGCGCCGGGTTGGTGGCGCGCAGCCGCTCGGGCGGCCTTGAGCTGATCGGCGCCTTCGGTGCCACGCTGGGGGCCGGGACCGCCGGCCAGTTGCCTCCGGAAATCAACCGGGTCGCGACGGCTCGCTGGCAATCGAGGGTCACGGACATTCAGTCCCTTGGGGCCCAAACGACCGCGCATGCCGGCGAATCATGGTTGGGAGTTCCCCTGCTGGATGCGGGCGGGACGGCGCTGGGCACCCTCTGTGTCCGGGTATCCGACCGTCAGGTGGAGAACCTCGGGGAGGCCGCCTGGGTTTCGTTGGAACGGCTGGCCCGTCAGGCGGTGCGCTTGGTGGAAGCCGGGGAAGCCCTGCGGGAAAACCGGCGGCTGCTGGAGCGGGCCCATCAGGTAGGCCGGATTGGGACGTGGAACGCGGGCCTCGAGGCCGAGGGCACCATCAAATGGTCCGACGAGACGGCGCGCATTTTCGGGCTGGAGCCCGGTCAGTTCGATGGCCGGCTGGTTTCGTTTCTCGACCGGGTGCTGCCGGATGACCGGCAGACGTTTTGGCTCGCCAGCCGGCAGGCGGTGGAGCAGGGGCGGCACTTTGCGCTGGAATACCGCATCCGCCGGCCCGACGGAACGATCCGCTGGATTCATCAGGCGGCGGACATTGAGCGGAATGCCGCGGGCACCCCCATCCGCCTGGTCGGCATTGTCCAGGACGTCACCGAACTGAAGGAGACCGAGTCGGCCTTCCGGGCCAGCGTCGCGGGGACCACCGCGGTCGGCGAAGCCTTCTTCACAGCCGTCGTGCGGGAACTCGCCCTCGGCCTCAAGGTCCGCTACGCGATCGTGGGCATACTGATGCCGGGGTCGGTGGAACGCATCCGGACCATCGCGGTGTTTGCTGACGGGCAGCCCGGCGAGAACTTTGAGTATGACCTGGCCGGAACGCCCTGTGCCAAAGTCGTCGGCCACAAGCTGTGTCACTTCCCGCACGGCGTCGCGGAGCAGTTCCCGGAGGACCGGTTGCTGGCCGACATGCGGATCCAATCCTATCTCGGGGCGCCGCTGTTCGGGGCGGATGGCCGGTCGCTGGGGCTGCTGGCGGTGCTGCACGACCGTCCGCTGCCGTTCGCACAGACGGCCTACGACCTGTTGCAGCTCTTTGCCAGCCGCGCCGCCGCCGAACTCGAACGGATCGCCACGGACGAGCGCAACCGGCAGCTCAGCCGCATGCTGGAGGTCACCGGGGACGTCAATCAGACCATCATCCGATCGGCCAATCCCACGGAGATCCTGGAAGCCGCCTGCCGGCTGGCCGTCGAACGGGGCGGGTTCCTCCTGGCGTGGGCAGGCCGGACGGGCATCGCCGGGCGGAAGGTAGGACTGACAGCCCAGGCCGGTGCGGACGAGGCGACCGTGCGGCTGATCAACGCCATTTTTGCGGAGAAGCCCCCGGGCTGTGGGTGTGAATTCACGGAGGCCGCCTTGGCCACTGGCTTGCCGGCCGTGGGCAATGACATCGCGCAGGATCCCCGGTGCGTTCCCTGGCGGGAGGAGGCGCTTCGCCGGGGTTACCGCGCGCTCTGCTCGCTGCCGTTGCGCGTGTGCGGCCGGGTGATCGGCTGCTTCAATCTCTACGCCGGCAAGGCGGACTTCTTCATTCCTGCCGAAGTTGAACTGCTGGCGGGGCTCGCGGAGGACATCAGCTTCGGCTTGGAGATGTGCGAGCGCGAACAGCATCGGGCCGGAACGGAGGTGGCCCTGCGCACCGCGCACAACCGCTTCCGGGCCCTCGTCCAGGACGTGGATGCCATCGTTTGGGAGGCCGATCCGAAAACCCTCGGCTTCACGTTCGTGAGCAACCGGGCCGAACAGCTGCTGGGTTATCCCGTGCCCAAGTGGCTTGCCGAGCCCGGCTTCCGGATACGGCACATCCATCCGGAAGACCGGGAGGCGGCGCGTCGCTTCTATTCGGCCCGCGGACTCGCCGAAGGTAACCGGCATTTCGAGCACCGGATGCTCAGTGTCGAGGGACACGTGATGTGGCTGCATGACCACGTCACCGCCGAATTCGCCGAGGGGGCGCTGGTCAGCCTGCGGGGGCTGCTGGTGGACGTGACCGCACGCCGCGAAGCCGAACTGCAGCTGCGCCAGCTCTCCTCAATCGTGGAGCAGAGCACGGAGACCGTGCTCGTCACCGACCGCAACGGGATCATCCAATATGCCAACCGGACGTTCGAGGAGGTGTCCGGCTACACCTTGGGCGAACTGCGGGGGCAGACTCCGCGGGTGGTCAATTCGGGCAAGATGCCGCGGAAGTTCTTCGAGCGGCTGTGGGCGGCCATCCTGTCAGGCCACAGCTTTCGGGCGGAGTTCGTCAACCGCCGGCGCAACGGGGAGCTCTTCCATGCCGAACAGATCATCACCCCCCTCCGGAATGACTCCGGTCTGATCACCCATTTCGTCTCCATCGGCCGGGACATCACCGAACGGAAAAAGGCTGAACGGGCCATCCGGGACGAACAGGCGCTCAACCAGACGCTGCTCGGAAACCTCGCGGGCCTGTTCTTTGTGATCAGTCCGGACGGCCGGATTCTGCGGTGGAACGTGGGCTTGGAAATGGCCCTTGGGGTCGGAGGCGAGGTCATCCGGCGGAGTCACCCGCTGGATTTCGTGCTGCCTTCCGATCGCGCGGCTGCCGAGCAGGCCCTGGCCCGGGCCTTCGCCGAGGGCACGGCGCAGGCGGAACTCCAGGTGCAGGATGCGTCCGGCAAGGCCGCGCCCTACTACTTCGTCGCCCGCACCACCGAACTGAACGAGCAAACTGTGCTGGTGGGCCTGGGATTCGATCTCCGCGAACGGCGGCAGGCCGAGGCGGAAATCCGGCGGCTGGCGGCCTTCCCGGCCCTGAACCCCGAGCCGGTGGTCGAATTCGCGGCCGACGGCACCCTTACCTATCGCAACCGGGCCAGTGATGCCCTGGCGCGCGAAGTGGGCGTGGGCGAGTTCACCGAACTGCTGCCGGCGGAGACTTCCGCCCTGGTCGCCGAATGCATCGCGAGCAACCAGCCGCGGCTGCGGCTCGAGACCGTGTATGGCGAGCATACGCTGAGCTGGTCGTTTTTCCCGATCGGCGAACAGCGGCGGGTTCATGCCTATGTGTCCGACATCACGGAACGCGTCCGGCGCGAGGCCCTGGCGCGCCGCTCGCAGCGGCTTGAGTCCATCGGCACCCTTGCGGGCGGCATCGCCCACGACCTCAACAATACGCTGACGCCCATCACCATGGGCATCCAGATGTTCCGCCAGGAACATCCGGGCGAATCCCTGCTGGCGGACACGATCGAGCAGAGCGCCCAGCGGGCAGCCAACATGGTCCGTCAGCTCGTGACCTTCGCCCGGGGCACCACCGGCAAGCGGGTGCCCGTCGAGGTTCGCCAGTTGGTCCGGGAACTGGAGCTGATCCTGGGCAGCACCTTTCCCAAGAACATCCGCCTGGTGTTCGCGGTGGGCGGCGAGTTGCCCGGCGTCGTCGGCGATCCCACGCAGTTGCATCAGCTCCTGCTCAACCTCTGCGTCAACGCGCGCGACGCCATGCCGCAGGGTGGCCTGCTGACCGTCGGGGCGGACGTCACCGAACTCGACGCCGACAATGCCACGCGGATTCTGGAGGCGCGTCCGGGGCGCTTCGTCCGGCTGAAGGTCAGCGACAGCGGCACCGGCATTGCGCCGGCCCATCTCGAACGGATCTTCGACCCGTTCTTCACCACCAAGTCCGCCGACCGCGGCACGGGCTTGGGCCTCGCCAATGCGCTGGGAATTGTCCGCGGCCACAACGGCTTCATCAACGTTCTGTCCGTGCTGGGGCAGGGCTCCACCTTCGAGGTGTTCCTGCCCGTCGCGGCGGCGGCGCCGCTGGCCGTTTCCACGGCCGAATCCGCCGAACTTCCGCGCGGATCGGGCCAGGTAGTCCTGTTCGTGGACGACGAGCGGCCAGTCGCCCGCGTCGCGGGACGGCTGCTGACGCGCCTGGGCTACCACCCGGTCATGGCCCACAGCGGTGGCGAAGGCCTGGAAAGGCTCCAGGAATCCGGCCTCAACGTCGCGGCAGTCATCACGGACCTGCACATGCCCGGGATGGACGGCCTTGAATTCACCCGCGAAGCCCGACGCCAGTTCCCGCGGATTCCCATCATTGTGGCCAGCGGGCGGCTGGAGGAACCCGTCGCCGCCGCCTTTGAACAGCTCGGCGTCACCCTGCGCCTCGACAAACCGTTCACCTCACCGCAACTCGCCAACCTCCTCGCCGAGGCGCTTCAGTCGGCGGGTTCTCCCAAACAGTCGTAGCCAGTGGTTCCCTCCGGCCTCAATACACCAGCACCAGCACGGTGGCCTGCTCCACGTCCTTGACCACGTCCTCGAACGGGCGGGACTTGGTGTTCGGTTCCCTGAGCTGGGCGGCGACGGCGGGGACGGATTCGAGGAAGCTCAGCAGGTAACTGCTCTTCACGGCGTAATTCACGTTCTCCGCGAGCGTGCCCGAGGTGGCGAGGGCGGCCTGCTGGTTCAGCTTCGCCACCACCACGCCGATGACATTGCCGCGCTCGTCCACCAAGGCACCGCCGGAATTGCCCGGCTGGATGGGCGCGCTGATCTGGAAATGCCGTGCGTCATCCTGCGCCCCGGCGAGGCTGGCGATCTCGCCCTTGGCCAGCTTGGGCGCGAAGCCCTGCAATCCGATGTTCGGGAAACCGACGGTGGCGACGGTGGCTCCAAGCCGCGCACCGCGGCTAGCGATCACGGGCAACGCCGTGAACTTCCCGTCCACCTTGAGCAAGGCGAGGTCGTTCGCTCTGTCCGCCTTTACGACCTTGGCGGGAATGGAGCCGGACGCGGTGAGCACCCGCACGGTCGCGCCCGCGTCCGCGACGTGCTGGTTTGTGATGAAGTATCCGTCCGTCGTGATGAAGAAGCCACTGCCGGTGGATTTCGGGCGGGCTTGCGCAATGTCCTCGCGGGAAACCCGGCTGCCGGCCGACGAAACGGTCCGTGGCTTGAATTCTCGGGCCATCTTTTGACCTTCGGCAATCTGCTCCCGGGTCATGACTCGTTCTAAAGCCGGGACAGCTTGCCTTGCAGTTTCGTCGCCTTGCGCCGCTGCGAGGAGTCGCCACTTGTAAGCCGCCAAATAGTCCTTCGGCGCACCTCGGCCTTCGGCATACATGTCACCAACTATGGATTGCGCCCCAGCATCCCCTTGGTCGGCCGCTTTGCGAAGCCACTTCAAAGCCTCCACGTCGTCCTTCGGCACGCCCTCTCCCCGGTAATACATGATGCCAAGGTTGTTTTGCGCCATGAAATCCCCTTGGTCGGCGGCCTTGCGATACCACTTCAACGCCTCCGCCCCCTCCTTCGGCACGCCTCGGCCAAGGTCATACACGATACCAAGCATGAATTGGGCCCTGGTATGCCCTTGGTCCGCGGCTTTGCGATACCACTTCACCGCCTCACCTTCATCCTGCCGGATCCCTTCGCCGAAGAAGTAACGGTCTCCGAGACTTCCCTGAGCGCCGGCGTCCCCCAACTCCGCCTTGGTGCGGAGCTCCGCGATATCCTTCACCCCTTCCTTGGTTGGCTCCGAAGCACCAGCCTGAGATAGCCAAGCCGCCGCGAGGCAAACAGAGGCTAGGAACAACTTCATGCTGCACTGTGGTTCCAGGCGAACTTCCGTGGCAAGCCGTGGCTCGAACCCGATTTCAAACTGGACCGGACCGGCCTTCTGCCTTCGCGGAGCGAGGGGGAGAAGCTGGCCGAAGGCCGGATGAGGGGTGCGGCGTGACTACGAAACCTGGCGATCTTTAACGGCCGCGACGCAGCGGGGGCAGAGGCCTGGATGCGCCAGGTCGCCGCCGATGACGGGTTCCCAGTGCCAGCAGCGTTCGCATTTCTGGCGGCCCACTTCGGAAGCGGGCCGGACAACGATGGCATCCGCCCCTTCCGTAAGGGTGACACCCGAGACGTTGAGCAACTCCTGGAGTTCAGCCGGTCGGCTTCTCGCGTGAAGCAGTTCCACTCCGTTCAGCGTGATTTCCACCACCGCGTCCAGGGCCTTGCCAATGCGCTTGGCCTGCCGGGCTTTCTCCAACTCGGGAAGAATCGCAGTTCGTAGCCCGAACAGCGTCTCCCAGATGGGTTCTTCGCCGGGATCGTTCGGAAACTCAAATGGCTGCCACTCGGAGGCATGCACCGACTTCGATAAGACACTTGGAATTCCCTCCCACGCTTCCTCGGCCGTGAAGACGAGCATCGGGGCGAGCATCTGGCAGATGCGCGTGACCATGATGTGCAGCGTGGTCTGCGTGCTGCGGCGGCGTGGGGAGTTCGCCGCGTCGGTGTAGAGGCGGTCCTTGACCACGTCGTGGTAGATGGCGCTGAGCTGCACGGCTACGAACTGAGCGAGCTTCTGGTAAACGAGATGGAACTCGTAGCCGTCGTAGGCTGCGGCCATTTCGGCCTCCAGCTTGCCGAACTGCGCTAGGATCCAGTGATCAAGTCCGGTTCGGTCTGCGTAATCCACAGCGTGCTTCGCCGGGTCGAAGTCGTAAAGGTTGCTGAGCTGGTAGCGCAGCGTGTTGCGGATGAGCCGGTAGGTTTCGCCCACCTTCTTCAGGCGCTCCTCGCTCACCACGATGTCATTGCGGTAATCCTGTGAGGCGACCCACAGGCGCAGCACGTCGGCGCCGTAGTCCTTCACGAAGCGGTCGGCGGTCTGCGGCTTCTGGTAACCGCCGGCGCCCTGCTTGGACTTGGAAATCTTCTCGCGGTCCTCGTCCACCATGAAGCCGTGGGTGAGCACAGTCTTGTAGGGTGGCGCGTCGTTCCCAGCGAGCGAGAGCAGCAGCGACGACTGGAACCAGCCGCGATGCTGGTCGGAGCCTTCGAGATAGACGTCGGCCTGCCAGTCCAAGGCGGAATGCGGAGTGCGGACTGCGGAATGGGATAGCTCCGGCCGCCGCATGAGCACGGCGCGGCTGGAGCTGCCGGAATCAATCCAGACGTCGAGTGTGTCCTGACCGCGGCGGACGGCTTCGGGACCGGTCCAGCCGGCGGGACGGCATTTGGCCCACAATTCCTCGGCCGGCGTGGCGAACCACACGTTGCTGCCGTGCTGCTCGATGAGCGCCGCGGCGTTGCGGACGATGGCAGCATTCAGGATCGGTTCGCCGGTGGCGTCGTAGAAGGCCGGGATCGGCACGCCCCACGTCCGCTGGCGTGAGATGCACCAGTCGGGGCGCGTTTGCACGGCACCCTTGATACGGTTGATGCCCCAGTCGGGGATCCAATTCACCGAGTCAATCGCGGCAAGCGCCTGCGCACGGAAGGTGGTAGGGCGGGCAGCCTGCCCGCCTTGTAGTTCGGGCAGCTTGCCCGAAGTTTCTCCAACCGCTCCTGCGGGCTGGCAGCCCGCGCTACCTGACAGGCTGGCAGCCTGTCCTGCTTCGTGGTCAATGCGGATGAACCACTGGTCCACCGCACGGAAGATGATCGGCGTCTTGGAGCGCCAGCAGTGCGGGTAGCTGTGAGCGTAGTCCTCCCGGTGGGCGAGGGCCTGCTTCTCCACCAGCAGCGCGAGCACGGCGTCGTTGGCCTCGGAACGGTTGTTCTTCTCCAGCGTGGACTTGCCCACAAGCGGCTCGGGCAACTGCTGCTCGCGCGGCAGGTCGTTCGTCGGCGCGAGGCGGCCCTCGTCGTCCACCGGACAGTAGATCGGCAGCCCGACCTTGAGGCCGAGCTGGTAGTCGTCGGCACCGTGACCGGGCGCGATGTGGACGAAGCCCGTGCCGGTGTCCGCCGTGACGAATTCGGCCGGGTAAAGCTTTCCGGTGCGCGCGCAAAACGGGTGCTCGTATTCCACGGTGGCGAGTTCCTCGCCGTAGAGCGTGCGGACGATCTGGTAACTTTCCCACCCGAGCTTCTGCGCCGTGACGGACAGCAGCGGATTGGCCACGAGGTAGGTGCCGCCCTCGGCCATCACGAGCGAGTAGTGGAACGTCGGATTGAACGCGACCGCGAGGTTTGCCGGGAGCGTCCACGGCGTGGTCGTCCAGATGAGCACGAAGGTGTTCGGCTCGCCCTTCAGCTTGAACTTCACATAGACGCTCTGGCTGACGTGGTCGGCGTATTCCACCTCGGCCTCGGCCAGAGCGGTCTTGAAGGGGATGCTCCAATACACCGGCTTCTTGCCGCGATAGACGAAGCCCTTTTCCACGATGTCCGCGAACAGCCGCAGTTCGTCGGCCTCGTATTCCTTGTTCAGGGTGAGATACGGATTCGCCCAGTCGCCGAACACGCCGAGGCGTTTGAACTGCTCGCGCTGGAGGTCGATGTATTTGCGCGCGTAGGCGTCGCAGGCGGAACGGATCGTGGCGGCGTCGGCGTCGGTCTTGCCGGCGGCGCGGAGTTCCTGCGTGACCTTGGACTCGATCGGCAGCCCGTGGCAGTCCCAGCCCGGCACGTAGGGCGCGTCGAAGCCGCGGAGCGTCTTCGACTTCACGATGATGTCCTTGAGGATCTTGTTCAGCGCGGTGCCCACGTGGACATCGCCGTTGGCGAACGGCGGGCCGTCATGCAGGACGAACTTCTCCTTGCCCGCCCGCGCCGCGCGAATCTGCGCGTAAATGCCATCGGCCTCCCACTGGGCGAGGCGTTGCGGTTCGCGCTGCACGAGGTTCGCCTGCATGGGGAACTCGGTGCGCGGCAGGTTCAGCGTGTTCTTGTAATCCGGCTTGTCGCTCATGGAACGGCCCTAAAGGAGGGCGAAGGGAACAGGTTTCGCCGTCCCTGCGCAAGACGGCGAAACGCCCGCCGGCCCCGGTGACCGGTCAGAACGCGGTGGGGAAGTGATCGGGGAGTCCGTCCAGATCGAACTCCAGTTCGGTGGGCTCCTCTTCGTCCTTGGCGGTGCGGGCCAGTTTGAAGTCGTCTGACTCGTCTGCGGCGACATCAAAGGTGTAGGAACCGGTTTCGACATGAAAACGCAGGTGCCGCTCGCGGCGTTCACTGGCCGGCCGCTGCCGTTGAATTTCCAATGCCAGGGCGGCCACCGCCGCGGTGCTCGTCTTTTCATCGAAGTTCTTCGGCCGGAGCGTCAGGCCGGAATCCACTTCTGCCTTCATCGTGACGCGCAGAACTTTCTGGTCGTCGTCTTCCTGTCCGTTCTCAGTTTGGAGGGTCTTGGAGAGCTGGCTGCGCTTGCGTGCGACCGCGACCAGATTGGTTTCCGCACAACCCACGGTCATCATCACCTGCGCTATCAGGACCCGCATGCGCCGTGCGGCGGCGGCCTTTGGCTCCTCAGTGGGAAGGGGTTCACCTTTGAGCACCGCCAGCACGGACCGGGAAACGACATTGGTCTCCTTCTCGAGCAGGCCGGTCAGGTTGTCCTGCAGCTCCTTTCGAAAGACAGCGTCGCCGGCCGCATGCAGCTTCCGGGTAACCTCGATGGCCTCATCGTTGTCCTGCCGGGCATAAGCGACGATGAGCAACGTCCTTTCGCCCCGGAACAGGGTGGCGTCCTTCCTTCGCGCCGCGGCGGTGAACCGTCCGGCCATCCCTTCGGCCTTTCCGCCCGCGGCTGCCGCCTCAATGGCCCGGAGCAAAGCCCGCTGGGCCCGGACCAACTGGCCGGACCGCAGGCAGGCTTCGCCGAACGGAGCCAGGATGTGGGAGTCCGCCAGCAGTTCGCTTTCGGCATTTTCCCCCAGCAGCACCACAGCCCGGGCTGATTGACCCGTGCGATTCAGCAGACTGCCAAAATAGCCGAGCGCCCGGTGGGAATAGGGATGTTGCCGCACCAAACCTTCAACGGAGGCAACGGCGTCATCGAGGCGTCCAACCCGTTCAAGTGCAATCGCCCGGAGGAGGTTGAGATCAAGACTGTCCGGTTTGCCTTTGAGCGCCTCGTCGAGAACGGGGAGCGCCGCCTCCGGTTTGCCGGCGTCGAGGTGTGATTGCGCCTTGGTGGCCGCGATTTCCGCCGGGGACTCGGCGGCCGCGAGTTCGCAGCGCGCAAGGATCACCGCCAACGCCAGCCTAAGCACAATCGAAGCGCCCTTCATGGGGACGACCATGAGGCGGAACCGTTGCTCTTGGAAGGGGCAAGCAGTTGTTACCGGACGGTGGCCAGCTCCGCAGCGCGGGCAGTGTTGGCCAGCAGCATGGCAATGGTCATGGGCCCGACCCCGCCCGGGTTAGGCGTGATCAGGCCCGCCTTGGGCTGGACTTCGGCGAAGGCGACGTCGCCCACCAGTCGCGTGCCGGATTTGGCGGCGGGGTCCTTGATGCGATTGACGCCCACATCAATCACGACCGCGCCCGGCTTGACCATGTCGGCTCGCACAAACTCCGGGACGCCCATCGCGGCAATGATGATGTCCGCCCGCAGGCAGTGCGATTTCACGTCGCGGGTGGCGCTGTGGACAACAGTGACGGTGCAGTTCGCGTGGCGTCCCTTTTGGATGAGGATGCTGGCCATGGGTTTGCCCACGATGTTGCCACGTCCCAGCACGACCACTTCCGCGCCGCCGAGGGGAACCTGCGAACGGATCAGAAGTTCATGGACTCCCGCCGGCGTGCAGGAAACAAACCCGGTTGAATCGCCCAGCATCAGCTTGCCGACGTTGACCGGGTGAAATCCGTCCACGTCCTTGGCCGGGCTGACGTGAGCATAGACGGTGGCCTGATCAATGTGCTGGGGCAGCGGGGCCTGGACGAGAATGCCATGCCATTGCGGATCGGCATTGTAACCGTCAATCAGGCGCAGCAGTTCGGCTTGGGTCGTGGATTCGGGCAGGACCTTGGTCACCGAGTGGATGCCGAGCTCGGCCGACTTCTTCTCCTTCATCCCGACATAGACCTGTGAAGCGGGATCTTCGCCCACCCGGATGAACACCAGTCGCGGGGCGATTCCACGGACTTTCAGCGCGGTGACCCGCTGGGCGGTTTCGGCGTGGATTTGCTGCGCGATGGTCCGTCCGTCGATGAGGTTCTGCATTCTTCCGGCGAGTTTGCGAGGGCTCCCAAAAAAAGAAAGGGCCTACCCGTCACATCGCCCGGTCGGACCGGCCGATGACCTCCAGCCGAAGCCGATCCTGCCGTCGGACCAAGCGCACAGAGCAGTCGAACACGGCTGAAAGGTGGGCTGAAGTGAGCACCCGCTTGAGTGGGCCGCTGGCGGCAACTTTCCCTTCCGCCAACAGCAGTGCATGGGTGAAGACTGGCGTAATCTCCTCCACGTGGTGGGTGACCAAAACGAGAGCGGGACTGTCGGCCCGTCGAGCCAGGGCATCCACGAACTGGAGGAAATGTTCCCGGGCGGCGGGATCGAGTCCGGCGCACGGTTCATCGAGGATCAGCAGGCGCGGACGGGACATCAGGGCCCGGGCGATGAGCACGCGCTGGCGTTCTCCCTGACTCAGCACTCCCCACTCTCGGTCGGCAAGGTGTCCGGCTTCGACCAGTTCCAGCAGGCTGCGGGCTTGGCGCTGGTCGGCTCGGCTCGGCTCGCCCCAGAAATCAATCATTGCGAACTTGCCGCCGGCCACGGTGAGCAGGGCCGGTTCGGTGTCGTTCATCATCTGGCGCAGTGAGGAGCTGACCAAGCCGATCCGGGTGCGCAGTTCCCGCCAGTCAGTCTCGCCATAGCGTTGTCCCAAGGCGGAAATCTCGCCGGCAGTGGGCATGAGGTAGCCGGTGAGCGCTGCCAAAAGGGAGGTCTTGCCCGAACCGTTGGCGCCCAGGATGACCCAGTGTTCACCGGACATCACCTGCCAGGAAACTCCGGATAGAATCGGTATGCCGGAGCGGGAAATCGACAGTCCCTCAATGTCCAGAATTGGTGACGGAGCGCTGGAACCCAGTCGCGCTTTCCGCCGAGGGGAAGAGCCGTTACTTCGAGTCACGGCGGGCGAAGATGCGGTTGGCTTCCTCGAGGGTCTCCTTGGAGCCGATGTCATACCAGATGCCCGGCACGGCCCAGGTCAGAACCGGCATTCGGGGATAGAGCCATTGGATGAGGCGGCCCGGTTGGTCGGGATTGTTGCCCTCGGCCAAGTATTGTTTCACCAGCGGCAGGATGGCCCTGGGATAGTAGTAGAGCGCGATGCCGATGAGCGTGCTGGCCGGTTGCTGGGGCTTCTCAACGAAACTCTGGATTCGTCCGGCACGATCCACCTCGACCACGCCATACTTCTTCGCCTGTTCCAGCGAACCTACATCGAAGGTGCCGAGGACGGGTTGCTGGTTTTGCCGGCAAAATTCACCGAATCCAGCCAACGACTCGCTAAACAGGTTGTCGCCGGCGACCACGATCAGGTCATCGTCCACACGTTCCCGCTCCAGCACGAGGTTCAGGTCGCCGATGGCGCCCAGCTTGTTCGAGTCGTCGGTCGAACCGTCATTGACGATGGTGAACTCGAGGTTCGCCTTGGTGGCGCGATAACTGTCGGCCCAGCGCTGAAAATGTCCCGCGAATTTGGCATTCGTGACGATGATGATCCGGTCAATCGCTGGGATGGTCGCGAGATTGTCCAAGACGTAGTCCACCATTGGCTTGCCCGCGACGGACAACAAAGGCTTGGGTTGGGTCAGCGTCAGCGGATAGAGGCGGGTGGCGTAGCCCGCAGCCAAGATCAGGACTTTCATCGGCGGAGAAACAATCGGACCGGCGACCAATCGGCAAAAAAAAAAGGCTGCCCGAAGGCAGCCCTTAGAAACTCGAACGGTTTACGCTTTCACAGCGCGGCGGCGGAATAGGCCGAAAGCAACCAGACCGGCACCGGCGACCGCTGCATAGGTTTCGGGCTCGGGCACCACAGTCAAACTTAGCGTGTCAGCTTCGGTTGCAAGAGCAGGATTGAAATCGTCACCGCTCAAGCTCCAGTCGGCAAGACCAACTGTTCCGGCCAACACATTGTTTCCAGAAATATCGCTTAAATACCACAATGACGCAGCAGTTTCGGTGGCTGTGTTTCCGGCCAAATTGAATGAAAACTGACTGGAAGCGATATCGATATTTACGGTCCCGCCCGTGAAAGCATTGTTTACTCCGTCGCTCGCCGACATCGTGCCAGTGATGCCAGAAGTAGCCTCAGTAATTGTTCCGGTATTGCTACCGACATTCAGCGTGCCGGTGAACGTCCAACCACCGCCGGTCCAAGAAATATTTACCACGGCTGCCGATGCCGAGGTGGCGGCAGCCAGGAGCAGTGCCGAAGCCAAAAAATTTTTCATGTGATTCATTGTCAAGTTTTGAGTCTAAGCTGCTTGCGTTACCCGTTGAGGAGGTGGTTATCAGAATTGGTTACTTGGTGGCAAGCCATTTCTGGCAGTCTTCCGGCGAGCGTGGTTAAGCGAAGGGGCCAGTGGCTCAATCGAGGTGATGGTTATGGCGACTTTGAACCCCTGAATTATTGGCATTTGGGCGAAATCCGAATCATCGGGCGCTGCATGGAGCCTCGGCGCTTTTTGAGATGTCCAGTGGACAACAACCCCTGACTGTTTTCATACCCAATCCGGGTAACTGAATCCCTTGCGGTGCTCGCGGGTGATCCAATTGCCGGCCTCCCGATCGCCGACAAACTGCTCGCGAGAGGGATTCCAAGCCAGTTGGCGCCCCAGTCGGATGGCGATCGCGCCCAAATGGCACAGGCTCACGCTGCGATGGCCGACCTCGGCCTCGCAGATGGGTGCCTGGCGGCTGCGCAGGCAGTCGAAGAAATTGCCCATGTGGTTGTCGCTGGCGTAGGCGGTCCAAGTCCGTTTGCCCAACGGTTCTTCCAAAATGGCCGTGCTGCTGGCTTCGATGCGCCCGCGGGTGACAAAAATCCACCCTTCGCTGCCCTCGAACAGAACGCCATTGGACATCTGCGCAGGGGGCGTTTTCGGATCGAGCACGTTGCCGGAACCGCCTTCGGTCTGGACCGTCCGGCAAGTGTGCGTAACCCCGTTCGCGTAGCGGTAGTGGACGTAATAGGTGCTGGGAAAACTGTATCCGCCGGGGACCGGATCACGCAGGGCGTGCCCTTCGATGGCGACGGGACCGGCCTCCGCGAGCGGCAGACCCAAGCCCCAGAGGGCGATGTCATTGTGGTGGGCACCCCAGTCGGTAAGGGTGCCGGCGGAATAGTCCCACCAGTAGCGGAAGCTGCCGTGGCAACGTTCCTTCACGTAGGGGATCGCGGGTGTTTGTCCCTGCCACAAGTTCCAGTCCAATGTCGCGGGCGGCGCGCTCGGGGAGAATGGGCCGCCGTGGGGGCCGGACGGCAGTGAGGTGGTGATGTGCTTCAGTTTTCCGAGCCGGCCGTTGCGGACGAGTTCGACGGCCAGCCGGAAGCGCTTGTCGCTGCGCTGTTGGCTGCCGGTTTGGAAGACCGCCCCGGCGGCACGGACTGCTTTCACCAGCCGCTTGCCCTCATCAATCGTCAGGGTCAGCGGCTTCTCGGAATAGACGTCCTTGCCGGCGCGGACAGCGGCGAGGTTGACGAAGGTATGCCAATGGTCCGGCGTGGCATTGATGATGGCGTGCAGGCCCGGATGGCCGAGGCAATCGCGGTAGTCCCGAAACCGTTTTGCGGACGGGAACTGCTTTTGGGCTTCGTCGAGCCGGGCTTCGTCCACGTCGCAGAGCGCCACGATGTCGCCGAAGGCCGACGCCAGTTTTGCATCGTGGCGGCCCATGCCGCCGCAGCCGATCAGGGCGACGGCGGGCCGGTCATTTGCGGAGAGCGGGATTCTGGATTTCGGAGTGTCCTTGGCTTCCGCCTCGAACCAACCGGGGAGAGCGGCTCCGGCGGCGAGGGAAGTGGCCTGAAGGAAACGCCGGCGCGTCAGAATCAGCGGGGACATGAAAGGTTCGTAACTCCGGAAGGCCCCGGTGCGCAATCGCCCTTTTGGGCTCACGCCGGTCCGGATCGCAGCCAGCGTTGGAACTCGCGCAATTGGGCGTTGGAGCCGACGAGCAGCAGGCGGTCGCCGCCCCGGATTGGTTCGGTTGGCCCCGGCATGACAATGCGGGTTCGGTCGCGCTGAATGCCGCAGACCATGACGCCGAACCGGCGGATCAGGTCGAGTTCCGCGATGGTCCGGCCTTCCTCCGGATGATGAGCCGGCCAGACGCCCGTTTCGCTGGACAACTCGGCGAACACATCGCGTGCGTCGGAAGTTTTCAGGCCCGCGGTCAGGAATCGCTCCGCTTCCAGCAGTTGCTCTTGGCTGCCGAGCAGGAGCAGGCGATCGCCGGGATAAAGCGTTTCGGCCGGGCCCGGGTTCGTGATCACGTGCCCCTGGCGATCCAGGCCGATGATGGAACAGCCCGTGGCCTTGCGCAGGCCGAGGTCCCGGATGGGCCGGGCGGTGTGTTCCGAGAGCGGCGGCACGGTCACTTCATCCAGGGCCAGGTTCCAGCCCATGGGGTGTTCCAGCAATGGCAGAGAAACGCCGGCGGAGGCAGCGGGATTGGAGGCCTGCCGCAGCTGGGCGCGCAGTTCGTTTTCGACCCGGTTGTGCCATTGCAGCAGGCGCGTCCAGAAGGTCATGGCGACGAGCGCCAGCAGTCCGGCCACGAACAGGACGACCCACGGATTGGCACCCGAGAGTGGCAGCAACGTCAGCAGCCATTCCGCCAGCAGGAGCGCGACGAGGAGTTTCAGGGCGCGTTCCAGCCACGGCTGGACGGTGGCCCGGCGGGGGCTTTGCCGGCACGCGCCCTCGGCGAGGATCATCACGATGGCCTCGAGGTTGCGCCACAGGGCGATCAGCGGGCCGATCATCAGGGTGCCAAACGCGGTCCAAAAGATGACCCGCAGCCCGTTGGGAAACCCGAAGTTCTCCCCCACCATCGCCGCCAAGGCGCGATACGTGGGCTGCCAGAACAGCAGCAGCGCGCTCAGAAAGAGCAGGTGCAGGCCTGCCTGCAGGAAACGCCGGCCGGTCAGCTTCCAGACGAGGCTGGAGTTCTGCCAGCCAGCCAACTGGCCGAGCCGGTCCTGGTAGAGGCCGACCGCCTCGCGCAACCACCGGGGCGGGCATGTTTCCAGCCGGGTCGCAATCGCCGACGAGCGGCGCATGATGACCGGGGCGACGAGCGACGTGACCAAGCTTACTCCGATGGCAATGGCGGAAAAACTGCGCGGCAAGACACCGGCTTCCACGCCAAGCTGGGCCATGACGAACGAGAATTCGCCAATTGGCGTCACGGCGAGGCCGGCCTGAAGGGCCTGCCGGCCCGGATTGCCGACGGCCAGCAATCCCAAGGCGCAGGCGGCCGGGCGCGCGACCAAAACGAACACCGAGACACCCAGCACCAGCGGCCAAGCCTCGAACAGCAGCTTGAAATCGAAGAGCATGCCGATGGCGACGAAGAACACCGCGCCAAAGGTCTGGCGCAGGGCCTCGAAGCTGCGTTCGACTTCGGCCTTGTGACGGGTTCCGGCGACAATGGCGCCGAGGACAAAGGCGCCCAACGCCAGCGAGTAACCGACCTCCGTGGCCAGCCACGCGAGTCCGAGCACCAGGCCGACCAGCAGCAGCGTGCGGAGCTCGCCGGCGCCGTCGCGTGAGAGGGCGCGCAGCAGGCGCGGCACCACCAGCAGCGACAGGAACAGGAGCAGCACGACGAACGCACTGAGTTTGCCCAGGGTGGGCCAGATGGAGGGCGCGGTGGTGCCGCCGAACTTCACCAGCGAGGTGAGCAGCGTGAGCATCACGACGGCAACGGCGTCCTCCAGCACGGTGATGCCGAGGGCGAGCTGTCCCCACCGTTCGTGCGTGGCGTTCAGTTCCTCCAGGACCTTGGCGATGATGGCCGAGCTGGAAACCATCAGCATGCCCGCGAGGAAGAGGCTGTGGGTGGACGGCCAGCCCAAGGCCGCGCCGAACAGCCGGCACAGGTTCAGGACCAACAGGGCGCTGAGGGCAGTTCCGAAAACCGCGGACAGGCCCAACCGCTGTAGGCGTCCGAGGCTGAGGCCCAGCCCGATGGAGAACACCAGGAATACCAGGCCGAATTCCGCCAGCATCTGCACCCGCTCCACACTGGCGACCAGTTGGAAGGGCGGCGTGTAAGGGCCGATGATGATGCCCGCGACCAGATAGCCCACGACGGTGGAGAGCCCGATCCGGCGGCACAGCCAACCCGCCGCCCCGGCGACCAGCGTCACCACGGCCAAATCGCGGATGAACTCCAGACCATTCACGCTGCCGAGATTAGCCGGCCGCCCAACCCTGGCGAACGAGACGGCACAAAAAATTCAGGCGGCCCGGTGAGCCGCCTGAACCAAGTCAAACCATTCAAAGGCCGCGGGGACTGCCGGTCATTTGTGGGCCCCCGAAGCGAGGTAAGCGAGGATGTCGGCCAGACCCTGTTCGCCGACCTGCTCCAGTCCCGTCGGCATGATGGACTGGTTCGACGCCTCCAGGCTGGCGATGTCCTTGCGCTGGACCGCGTGTTTCTGGCCCTGCAGGTCGTAGATCTCCACGCTGGTCTGCGTTTCGGTGTCCAGCCGCCCGGACAGGGTGTCGCCCGACTTGGTCTCCAGGGTCCACAGCACGTAGTTCGCTTCCACGGAACGGTTCGGATCGAGGATCTCCGCGAGGATCTCGTCCTTGGCGCGCACGCCGATGCCGCTGAGGTCCGGACCGACCTTTCCGCCGGTGCCGTAGAACAGGTGGCAAACGCCGCAGTTCTGCGCGTAAAGCTCCTTGCCCCGCTTCACGTCGCCTTCCTTTTTGGCCGCCGGCAGGAACTGCTTCACCACGGCCTCACGGTCCGTGCTGAGCTTGGCCGTCTTCTCCGCCAGCGAACGGGCGCGTTCGGCGAGGGCGCGGTCAGGGTTGTTCCGCAGCGCCTGCCACATGCCGCCATCGAGGTCCTTCGGGACGAGGTCGCCGGCCGCAAGTCGGTCCAGCACGGCGGCGGCCCACGGGCCGCGTCGGATCAGCGTGTTGAGGGCGGCGCGTTTTTGGGCCGGGGTGAAGGATTTCCAGCGGGCCAGCACTTCGGTGCCGGTTTCCGGGAGCCGGCTTTCGTTGAGGGCATTGAGGAGTCCGCCGGCGAGCGCAGGTGAGGCCTGCACGTTGATCTGCGCCAGGGCGGACTTCACGTGGGTGAGCTCGTCGGCGAGCCGCAGCAGCCCGCGGGTGGCTTCGACGCGTTCGGCATCGGGCGCGGCGGCATCGCTCACCTTGGCGGCAAGCCGTTGTTTGGTGGCGGACAATTGCGAGGGGAACAAATCCAGGCGGTTCCACTTCCGGGCGAGCACCAGCAGCTTGTCCTTGGCCGCGTCGGGCATCGCGGCCATCGCGTCACCGAGCTGGCTGACGGCTTCCTCGTTGAAGCTCGGTTTGTTGTCGGCCGGCCAGCCGGCGGTGACACCGTCGAGCACGGCCAAGGCGGTTGCGGCCGGCACTTCCGAGATCGCCCGCACCACGAGGGCCACCGAATCCGGTCCGGGCGTCGCGTAATGCCGCGCCACGATGCGGACCACTTCCAGCGCGCTGTCGGGCAGGGGATCGGCGCTGCCGATGATGCCCTGGCCGAATCCTTGGAGATGCTTGGCGCCGGCCGCGGCAAAGGCGTCCCGGAGCCAGCGGTCGCCAGCGTTGCGGGGTTCGCGAAGCGCCTGAGCCAGGGCAAATCCGGTGTCTTCGTCCGCTGGAAGGTCGGCGAGCGCGAGCAAGGTCGCCAAGCGCACCTGTGCGTCGGAATCCTTCAGCAGGCCGGTGCGGACGAGGATGTCGCGGGTCTCGCCGGTGCGAGGCAGAACTCCCACCGCCGCGCGCCGGACGCTGGCGGAGGGATGGCTCAACGCCGTCACCGCTTCGCCGCTGACGGCGCCCAAGCCGTGCAAGGTCCAGAGCGCGTGGGTCGCGGCAGCATTGAAGCCGAGGGCGTCCACCGACCGGTCAGCCACGAGAGCCTGCAGCGCCGGCACGGCGGACTTGTCGCCGCGCTCGACCTGGAGGCGCTGGGCGTGGTTGCGCCAGAGCTGGTTGTCCGACTTCAGCGCGGCGACCAATTCGGCCGGCTTCGCTGACTTCAGGGCGGCGGGAGCCGGTTGAGCCGACCCACCGGTCGCCGTGACCCGGAAAACGCGTCCGTGCCGTTTGTCGCGGAGCGAGGTTTCGTAGGCGTTGCCCTTGCCGTTCTTGAAGCCGATGGGCACGGGGTTGTGCTGGACGATGTAGTTATACCAGTCGAGCACCCACAGCGCGCCGTCGGGGCCGACTTCGGCGACGATCGGAGCGGTCCACTCGTCGTCGCTGGCGAGGAAGCTGCCGAGGTTCACCGCCTTGAAATCCGCGCCCTGACGTTCCCAGCGGAACCAGCCGATGAGGTGGCCGGTCGGTTCACAGACGAACGAAATCTGGTTCCAGAATTCCTGCGGGAACGCCCGGGCCGTGTAGAGCGCCGAGCCGGCGCCGGCGGTGTATTTGTTGTGCCAGTCCACCTGCCGGACTTTTTCGGTTACCGGGTAGATGGCTTGGGTATCCGCGACCGTTTCCATGCGGCTCGCGTTCCAGCCGCTGACCGCCTCGTAGTAGCGGTTGGGGATCGGCATATACCACGCGGCATTGCCGTTCGCGGTCGAGCCCAGCACCACGCCATCCTCGGTCAGGCCGAGGCCCCAGGTGTTGTTGTTGCTGGAGCGGATGAACTCGAGCGCCGAGCCGTCCGGCTTGAAGCGAAAGACGCCCATGCCGAACTTCACATTCTTGCCGCCGACCTGGCCGTCGAAGCCACTGTAACCGACCGTGCCCCAGATCCAGTTGTCTAGGCCGTAGCGGAGGTTGCTCGCGGTGGCGTGGGTGTCGCCCATGTTCCAGCCGGAGAAGAGCACCTTCCGCTCGTCGGCGCGGTCATCTCCGTTGGTGTCTTTGAGGAACAGCGTGTGGCCGCCCTCGATGACGATCAGCCCGCCGTTTCCGAAGCACAGGGAAGTCGGGATGCTCAGCTTGTCGGCGAACACGGTGAACTTGTCCGCCTTGCCGTCGCCATTGGTGTCCTCGCAGATCTTGATGCGGTCACGGCCCTGTCCCTCGGGCTGCTGCTCGTTCGGATAATCCACCGTCTCGGCGACCCACAGCCGGCCGCGTTCATCCCAGGCCAGCGCGATGGGTTTGGTAATGTCGGGTTCGGCGGCGAACAGGCTGGTGGTGAAGCCGGGCTGAACGACGAGGCGTTTGGCAGAGTCTTCGGGCGACATCGGCGCCTGCATCTGGGTGATGGCCTGGCCCTGTGTGCCCCACTTCTCGCCGGCGAGGTAGTTGGGCAGCTTGTCCGGCGCCTCCATGTAAGTGAACGGCCGGGCGCCCGGCCGGGCGTTCAGCGGACGGACATGGGGGGTGGCGGGGACGAGCTCATCGGCGCTCAGGGCGAATGTGGCGGCCAGCGCGATGGCGAAACGGTAGGCGAACTGCTTCATGGGAGAATCCTGGTCGGACGATGCCGGAAAACCCGGGCTGTGAACATGAGCGTTTGCGTGAAGCATCTGAGGAATTTGCCGGGAGCGACCGTGACGGGAAGCGCAGGAGTGCAGCCCGGCTCGATTCTTTGGTTTTTCATCACACCGAGCGCCGGCGATTCAGGCAGGACTGGAACCCTGCGATCCGGCTTTCGAAACGAAAAGAGGCGGCTGGAAAGCCGCCTCTTCGGAGATTGATGGTGTTCAGCGATCGTCCCGACTGCGGGCGAGCATGATCAGCTTGAGCAATTGCAACAGGGCGTTCACCAGCGCAGCGACATAGGTCAATGCCGCGGCGCCGAGCACCCGGTCCACATCGGCAATTTCCCGGTTGGTGACCAGTCCCAGGCGCAGTAACTGGGCCTTCGCCCGACTGCTGGCGTTGTATTCCACCGGCAACGTGACCAACTGGAAAAAGGCGACGATCGAGAACAGCGCGACGCCGGCCCAGATGATCTTTCCGGACAGGGTTCCGCCCAAAATCATGCCGCCGATGATGATCCAGGTGGACGCCTGGCTGGCGAAATTGGTCACGCCCACCAGGGCCATCCGCAGGCCCAGCGGCCCGTAGGCTTCCTTGTGCTGGAGCGCATGCCCGACCTCGTGGGCCGCCACGCCCACCGCGGCGACACTCGGGGTGTGGAAGATTTCGGACGACAGGAACACCGCCTTCTTCAGCGGGTCATAGTGGTCCGTCAGGTGCCCCGGAACCTCATACACCTCGACGCTGTGGAGGCCGTTGCGGTCGAGAATCTCCCGGGCCGCCTCCGCGCCGGTAATGCGCCGGTCAATGGCGACTTCCCGATAGCGGTTGTAGGTCGAACTGAGCCGCATCTGCGCCCAGAACGCCAACAACATGCCCGGGATCATCACCCACCAATACGGGTCCCAGAAGAACATGAATCCTAGCAGCATAGTCGTTTCCTCAGTTGTCCGGGCGTAGAGGTAGGCCCGGCCCCCGGCGGAGGCAAATGGACGGACCGGGTGACGATTCCAGTTTCGGCCGCCGCCTCAGCGGCTCGGTTCGACCGCCACGACCTTGATCCGGCGGCGTTGGAACCAGGCGACCCCGACCAAGTCGAAGAGGCCCCGCCAAAGCCGGTTCCAGACCCCGTATTTGCTCACCCCGGCCACCCGGGGACGATGATTCACCGGCACTTCTCGGCATTTGAACCCGCCGCCGGCCACCAGGATCGGCAGGAAGCGGTGCAGGCCATTGAAGGCGAAGAGCCCGGCCAAGCATTCCCGCCGAAAGGCCCGGAGGGCGCAGCCTGTGTCGGCGAAGTCATAGCGCAGGGCGGTCTTGCGGGCGGCCCGGGCGATGCGGGAAGAGGCCTTGCGAACAAACGAGTCCTCGCGCTTCACCCGGTGGCCGCAGACGAAGTCCACTTCACCCAGCATTCCCAGCATCCGGGGAAGTTCCGCGGGATCGTTCTGAAGGTCGCCATCCAGCGTGCAGAGCAACGGCGCGGTGGAATGGGTGATGCCGGTCCACACCGCAGCGCTCTGGCCGCGGTTCTGGACGTGCCGGACCCCGCGGAGCGTCGGCAGCGACTCCTGAAGCGTCTTGATCCGTGTCCACGTGCCGTCGGTGCTCGCATCGTCCACCAGCACGATTTCCCACGAGCGGGGTTCGGCGGCGAAGATGCGGACCAGTTCCCGGACCAGCGGCTCGATGTTGTCGGCCTCGTTGAACACGGGCACGACGATGGCGATTTCGGCGGGCACGGGTTCAGGATACCGAAACCACCGTCGCGGGGAAGCCGCCGCTCAGCGCGCCTCGAACAGCGCGTCAGCGAATTCCTTGGCGTTAAAGGCCTGGAGGTCGTCCGCCTGTTCGCCCACGCCGATGAATTTCACCGGGATGCCGAGCTCGCGTTGGATCGCCACCACGGCGCCGCCCTTGCTCGTGCCGTCCAGCTTGGTGATGACCAAGCCGGTGAGTTTGACGGCCTTGTGGAACTCCCGGGCTTGGTTCAGGGCGTTCATGCCGGTGGAGCCGTCGAGCACGAGCAGGACTTCGTGGGGGGCGCCTTCGAGCTTCTTGCCGATCACGCGGTGAACCTTCTGCAGTTCCGCCATCAGGTTGTTCTTGGTGTGGAGCCGGCCGGCGGTGTCCACAAAGAGCCATTTGGCGGAGCGGGCCTGCGCGGCCGTGATCGCATCGTGGGCAACGGCCGCCGGATCGGCCTGATAGGCGCCGGAGACGACGGGAACCTGGAGCCGTTCGCCCCAGAGCTTGAGCTGTTCAATGGCGGCGGCACGGAAGGTGTCGCAGGCCGCGAGCACCGCGGTTTCCCCGCGCTGCTGGACGAGGTTGGCCAGCTTGGCGGAGGTGGTGGTCTTGCCGGTGCCGTTGACCCCGACGACCGACACGACCGTCAGTCCGGACGGCTGGGCGGCGAGCGCGGGATTGCCCTGCGAAAGGCTGTTTTCCACTTCGCGCGCGGCGATTTCCACGAAGTCGAGACCGGACCTGCCCTGCGTCTCGAAGGCCTTCCTCGCGGCGGCGAGGATCTGGTGGGTCATCGCCATGCCCAAGTCGGCCCGGAGCAGGGCGGCCTCGAGTTCCTCGAAGTTCTCCGCGGTCAATTTCGGTGACCGGGTAACGATCCGCTTGATCTCGTGCGAAAGCGCCGAGGTGGTCTTGGTGAAGGCGGCCTTGAGTTTGTCGAAAAAGCCCATGAAAGGATCAGTTGGCGGCGGCCGGCGGATTTTCGGCGGGTTCACGCCGCGGCCGGCGGGCCTTCAGCGCTGAGACATGGGCGTAGGGCAGCCGGACACGGCCAATCAGCGGTTCACCCTTGGCCATGCCGTGGCAGTCGCTGCCGCCGGTGGCGACCAGGCCGAGCGCCTCGGCCTTCTGCAGGTAGTTGCGGGAGGTTTCGGCGTTATGCTTCGTATGCCAGCATTCCAGGCCGTCGAGCTGGTGTTCGGCCATCTCGCGGATGATAGAGTCGTCGCGGTAAAGTCCCGGGTGGGCGAGCACCGCGACGCCGCCGGCGGCATGGATCAGTTCGATGGCGGTCTTCGATTCCATCTTGGCCTTGGGCACCCAGCCGGCGCGGCCCTTCTTCAGAAACTTCTCGAAGGCGTCGTCGTAGTCCTTGCAGAAGCCGCCTTCGACCAGCGCCCGGGCCACATGGGGCCGGCCGGGCGACTGGCATTGGGCGACCTGGAAAACGGCCTCGGGGGTCAGGGCCACCCCGCGACGGTTCAGCCGTTCCACCATGTCGCGGATGCGCTGGGTGCGGACCGCCTGAAATCCGGCGAGCCGTTCGCGCAGGAGGGGGGAATCCGTGTCGAGCCAGTAGCCGAGGATGTGGACCTCCTTGCCAAAGTGGTCGGCGGTCAGTTCGGCGCCGGGAATGAACTCGATTCCGCCTTGGGCGCAGGCCTCGGCCATCCGCGGGCAGCCATCCACGGTGTCATGGTCGGTCAGCGCGACCGCCTGCAGCCCATTTTCCGCCGCCCGCGCGGCCAGTTCCTCCGGCGAAAATGTGCCGTCGGAGAAATGGGTGTGCAGGTGCAGGTCGGCGAACATGGGGGAAAGGAAAGGCACTCCGCGGCGGCGTCAAACCGTGGGCGTATCCGACGAGGTGCGGGCGGGCCGGAGGGTGTCAGCCTTCACCTTGTCGAGGATGCCGTTCACGAACCGGCCGCTCTGTTCGGTGGAGTAGCGTTTCGCGATCTCGATCGCCTCGTTGATGCTCACCACGGGCGGGATGTCGTCCCGGTGCAGGATCTCGTGGATCGCCATGCGCAGGATGTTCCGGTCCACGACCGCGATGCGGGGCAGGTCCCAGTTCTTGGCGTAGCGCTGGATTACGCCGTCCAGCTCCTCGCGCCGCTGCAGCACGCCGCGGACGAGCGCGTCGGCGAACATGCGGGTGGCGATTTCTTCCGGGGTCGGTGGCGGCAGTTCCACCGGCACGCCGTAAGTGGGGCCGGTTTGGGACTCCTGAAGGGCCGCCAAGCGCGCCGTGTCCCAGAACTGATTGAGCGCCTCGTCGAGATTCGCCGAGGGGTTCAGATCATACTGGAACAGAAACTGGAGGGCCCGTTCCCGGGCCTCGCGACGTTTGCGCATGGCAGCAGCATGAGGCAGGGGCAGCGGGCGCGGAAGCGGTTTTTCCGCAGCAGCGTGTCGGGGGCCGCCATGGCTGGCGGCGGATTTGCCCGGGCATTCCCGGTGTGTTGATTGTTGTAAACAACAGCTTGCGAAACCGCCTTCCGCTGGCCAGCCTCCGGCCATGATCCTGCGACTCGTTCCCCTGCTGCTGTGTGCCCTCTTGCTGGCGCTGCCCGGGCGCGCTGCCACCAACACCGCGGAGCTTTCCTTCCATTGCCAGTCCGTGCGCCTGGCGCCGGCTTCGGTCAATCAACTGGGGCTGACCTATTCCGTGGCGTTCACCACGGTGGACGGGGAGCCCAACGGTGAACTGGGCATCGAGGAGGACCCCGACGCGCCGACCTTCATGAGCACCGTCCTCATGCTCGAACATCCGGTGCTCCAGGAAACGCTGTTCGCCAAGCTGTTCCTGGATGTGCCGGACATCGGCGACGACGACATCAACCGCGTCAGCGATTTCTTCCAGGTGGCCATGCCGGTCGAGGCGGCGGAATCCGTCGGCACGTTTGAGGACGAGTTCTTCGGCCTGGTGGTGGTCACCGCCACTTGGAACCGCCCGGCCGGTTCCGCCTTCGGCGTCTGCACCATGGAACTGGAGGGGGACATCGTGAACGCCACGTTCCAGGTGCCGTTCGAAATCTTCCAGTATGTCGGCACCCTGCGTTACGAGCCGAACACCAACGTCGTGGCCGAGGTCAGTCTGCAGCGGCAGGGTGCGCCGGGCACTTTGGCCGGCGTGTGGAACCTCTCGGAGATTGCGCCCGGCGAACTGACTTTCCCCGGTGACCAGTGGCGGGACGAAGGAGGGAACGTGTATGAACTCATCCCCGCGGACGAGATCGAGGTCTACCTGACGCACATCACCCGGCAGTTTTACAACGGATTGGCTGGCCTGGTGGACGGCATGCCGGCCACGCCGGCAACCGAGGAGTATGTCCTGTGGGAGTTCAACGTGTTCGATCCCAATGATGCGGACGAAGACCGGTTGCCGGATCTGTCCGATCCGCCGGCAGCCGTCGGGCCGGCGGTGACACCGGTGGTGTCGGTCGTGGTCGAGGATCAGTTTCTCCGGCTCAGAATCACCGCCCGCAAAGGCCAGTCGGTCATCATCGAGCGGAAAGCGACCCTGGGGGCTGCCGAGTGGAGCGAAGTCGAGACCGTTTCCCTCGCCGAAGACACCGTGACCAAGAACCTGCCCCTGTCGGGCGATGATTCGGACTTCTATCGGGTGCGGACGCCGTAGCAGATTTCTGGGAATGCTTCCGATTCCGGTGAACCTTGAAGAGGTCAGGGTCCTTCTGCTGACCTGGCACGGCACGGCGATTCTGCCTGTCCTGAGGTCGCTGGGTTCCGAGGTGTCACGCATTGTGGTCCTGCACGGCTTGCCGAATGACGTGGTGGCGAAGTCGGTTTACGCGCGGCCCTTCATCCGATTTGCTGCCGAGATTCCCGACGAGGCCCTCTGCGAGGAGGTTGGCCGTATTGTCGGGCTGTTTGGCTGCTCGGTGCTTTTTCCAGCGGACGACCGGGCGGTGGAATTTGTAAGTCGGAATGCCCAAGCGCTTTCCCGGATCGTGACCTTGGCGCCGAATCCTTCGGCGGCCATGCTGGACAAGATCCGCTGCAAGGTCGCGTTCACGCGGGAGTTGAGCGAACTCGGGCTGGATCATCCCCGGAGCGCCCAAGGTAATTCTCCGCAGGCTCTGCTGGAGGACGCGCTGGTCCGGTTGCGGCCGCCGTGGATGGTCAAGGCCTCGTCCCGGTCTGGCGGGCAGGGTATTGTCCGTGGCGAGACTCCGGCTGAATTAGCCGCCGCCTGCCGGTTGCTGGAAGCGGAGGGAGCCCAGTTCTTGATTCAGGAATTTGTGCCGGGACCGGATGCGGACTGCAGCTTTTTGGCGGTGGATGGAAGAGTGCTGGCCGCCACCACCCAGCACTCGATCACCAAGGGACGGGACTATGCCCCGGCCACCGAAATTCACCTTCACCCCCATCCGGAGCTGCGGGCGATGGCGGAGCGTTTGGCGGCGGTCCTTGGCTGGAGTGGCCTTGCGCATCTGGACGCCGTCCGGGACGAACGGGACGGCTCCTACAAGCTGCTCGAACTGAATCCCCGGTGCTGGGGCAGCTTGCTCGCTTCAACCGCCGCGGGGGTCAACTTTCCAAAGCTGCTGGTCGCGGCGGCGATGGGACGACGTGTGGAACAGCCCCAGATCCGGCCCGGCCGGTTCTATATGGGCGGACTCGGGGTTCGGCGGGCGCTGGGCTTGGACGGTCCAAGATGGAAGATGAGTGAGACGGACGTCCTGCATTTCCTTGAGGACCCGTGGCCGGAAGTCCAGGCGTGGTGGCAGGCGCGGGGGCGCTGAGCTGCCCCGTTTTGGTTGAAACTTCCCGCTGGCGATTCCGTCCGGCTGCGGAGTTAGCTTATGGCCATGTTCCCGCTGTTTCGGTCCGCTGTCCTTGCTGCCCTGGCGTCCGCCTTCGTGCTCGCCGACGAATCGCCCGGCATCCGGCCGCTGGGTGCCAATGGCGCGCCCCTGAATCTCGATTTCGAGACCGGTGACCTGCGCGACTGGAAGGCCGAGGGCAATGCCTGGGCCAATCAGCCGGTGAAGGGCGACCTGCCCAAGGCCCGCCGCGGCGACATGACCTCAGCCCACACCGGCGAATTCTGGGTCGGCGGCTACGAGAAGGTCGGCGACGATCCGCAGGGCACGCTGACCTCGGTGCCGTTCAAGGCGACCCAGCCGTGGGCGAGCTTCCGCTTTGCGGCCGGGGCGTGGCCAGAGACCCGCGTCGAACTGGTGGACGCAGCGAACGGAAACGTCTTCCTCAAACTCAGCGGCACGGAGTCCGAAACGCTCCGTCCCGTCGTCGTGGACCTGAAGGACCGCTTCGGGAAGGAGATCTTCATCCGCTTGGTGGACCAACGCTCCGGGCACTGGGGGCACGTCAACTTTGACGACTTCGCCTTCCACGCGACCCGCCCGACTTTGGCGAATGAATACACGCTCGCCGAGGCCAAGAAAAACGAGCCGCCGCCCGCCGACGCTGTCCTCTTCGCCGGTTTGGAGCCGGCCGAGGCCGCCGCCAAGGCGACTTTGCCGCCCGGGTTCAAGCTGCATGTCTTTGCCGCGGAACCGCAGATCGTTCAGCCGATCGCGTTCTGCCTCGACGACCGCGGCCGCACCTGGGTCGCCGAAGGCCGCACCTATCCGCGCCGCAAAGGCAATCCGCCGAAGGCCGAGGCGCCTTCATCCAAGCCCACGCCGGAACAGTTGAAGGACATCCTCGGCGGCGCGGACCGCATTCTCGTGCTGGAAGACACCGACGGCGACCACAAGGCGGACAAGACCACGGTGTTCCTGGAGAACGTGAACCTGATCAGCGGCCTGGAAGTCGGCTTCGGCGGCGTGTGGATCGGGGCGGCGCCCTACCTGCTGTTTGTCCCGGTGAACGACTGGGACAACCCCAAGCCCGCGGGCGATCCCAAGATCCTGTTGGATGGCTGGAACTATTCCGCCGACACGCATGAGACGTTGAACACCTTCACCTGGGGTCCCGACGGCTGGCTTTACGGCTGCCACGGCGTCTTCTGCCCGTCGCATGTGGGCAAACCCGGCGCGGCGGAGAAGGACCGGCAATGGATGGATGCCGGCGTGTTCCGGTATCATCCGGTGAAACACCAGTTCGAGGTTTTCACCGAAGGCGGCTCGAATCCCTGGGGCATCGACTTCGACGAACACGGCCAGCTCTGGTCGGAGATGTGCGTAATCCCGCATCTGTTCCACATGATCCAGGGCGCGCGCATCACCCGGCAGGGCGGCGAACACTTCACGGTCGGCGCGGCGGAGACGGCCCGGAACGAGAAGCACCGCGACCCGCGCGGCCGCAAGCCCGTGTTCCCCTACGTGTATGAGGACATCACGGTTCACGCCGACCACCTGCATTACGCGGGCAATCAGGGGCCGCACGCGGGCAATGGCCGCAGCGATTCCGCCGGCGGCGGCCATGCCCACGCAGGGCTCCTGTGTTACCTCGGCACCAGTTGGCCGGCCGAATACCGCGGCCAGTTGCTGCTCGGCAACATCCACGGACAACGCCTGAACGTGGACATTCCCGTTCGCGAAGGTTCGGGTTACGTGGCCAAACACGGGGCCGATTTCCTCAACTTCAACGACAAGTGGTCGCAGACGCTCAACCAGCTCTACGACCAGGACGGCTCGATGTATGTCATCGACTGGTATGACAAGAACCAGTGCCACCACAACAACGACGGCGGCCACGACCGCAGCAACGGTCGCGTTTACAAGGTCGTTTACCAGAATCAGCCCAAGACCCAGGTGGACCTCGCCAAACTGTCCGACGCGGAGTTGGCGAAACTGGTTCCTTCCAAGAACGAATGGATGAGCCGGCACGCCCGGCGACTGTTGCAGGAACGAGTCACCCGCGCCGCGGAAGCGGAAGACGCCTCCGAGGTGCCCACGGAACTGCAACCGCTGGTGAAGTTCATCAGGGCCGGCCAGAAGCTGGAGGTCGCCTCGGCGCTGAAGGACATCGTGAACGACTCCGGCGATGTGAACGCCCGGCTCCGGGCCCTGTGGGCGTTGCACCTCACCGCCAACATCACGCCGGATGACGCCGCGCGTTGGGTGCAGGACCAGGACGAACTTGTCCGCGCCTGGACGGTGCAGACTTTCTTCGAGAATGCGGCGGTGCTGTTCTCTGTGCCGCAGTTGGAGCAGTTGGCCGATAACGGCGCCCAGGCCCTTGCCCGGCTCGCGGGCAGCGACCCATCGCCCGTGGTCCGGCGTTTCGTTGCCAGCGCGGCCCAGCGCGTGCCGGTGGACCGGCGCTGGGAAATCGTGTCCGAGCTGAGCGGACGGAAGGAGGACGCCAACGACCATAACCTGCCGCTGCTCTACTGGTATGCGACCGAAGGATGCGTGGCGTCCGATCCGGAACGTGCCGTGTCGCTGCTGAAGTCCTGCCGCATCCCGAAACTGCGCCAGTTCATCGCCCGCCGGCTGGCGACGGCGAGCCTGACCGCCGCGCCCTGACGGTTTCGGGCCTTAGCCTGGTCGGGGCAAATGAGAGGGTCCGTGCCTGGCGGCACGGACCCTCTGGCGTCTTGTGGCCGACGCATTGCTGCACCCCCAAGGCCACTTTGGCGGCAACGCCAGCCGCCATCCCCCAACATCCGGCTGGAATCGACCGTTGCCGGTTCCCCTGATTCCCGCCGATGTGACCGGCGATCCGCCTACGCCCCCGAACTTGGACCGCCGCTCTTTCCAAAGAACCGAAACTCGAGGTCGGGCGGCGTCCGCCGAAGGCTGTTCCTGTGTGGTGTCCCCGATGTTCCCCGCCGACGGGCACCCGACCTGTAAATCTTGTTTCCAAGGCGATTTCGTCAGAACTGCCGCCGGCTTGAATTGGGGTTGCCGCCGAGTGGGGGGGACGGACCTGACGGACCGAGCGGCGAAGTTCGGGCGCCGAAATCGTCAAAAGTCCCCGCAAAAGCCGCCAAACCCACGCTGCCTGCCTGATCGGCCCAGCGGACCTTCATCGCCAAACTTCAGGTCAGACCGCGCCGCAAAGCAGCCAATTTTGGCGCCCCGTGCGGATGGGGCGGCGACGGCGCGGCAACGTAACCCTACTCCGGTGGGGCGGAGCTGCCGCTCCGCCTGCTGGAGCGCCCGCTTACGCCGGGCGCATCTGGACACTGCCCCCGAAACGTGAAGGGGAGGCCGGGCGGTGAGTGGGCCGGGCTGCCAGCCCGGCCGGTAGCCCAAGCTGCCAGCTTGGGCCGGGACTGGGTTCGAGCTGGCAGCCCGAACTACCCGCCGGGCCAGCGGCCCGGCCTACTTGGGGGCAGTATCCCTATGCGCCCGCTGGTGCGGGATTGGGCATTTCCCGCTGGCCTTCGGGCTGGCCGTGCGGCATGGCGGGGTCATGAGTCGCTTCCTTCGTTTCGGCGTTTTGTTTTTAGGGCTCTGGCTTGTGGCCCGGATGGCTGTGGCCGGAGAGACGGCGGCGGATTGGCGCGCCGCGATGGAGCGCATCATGGGACCGTTTCCCGGACCGGAGCGACGGGGCGAACTCCGGGTAAGGACCGAGGAGAGCGTTCCGGGTCCCGGCTATGTCCGGCGGCGAGTCATCTACGAGAGCGATCCTGGCGCTCCAGTGCCGGCCTTCCTGCTCCTGCCCACGGCGGCGGTGACCAATGTCACCCGGGGCTTTCCCGCGGTGCTGGCGCTGCACCAGACCCATCCGCTGGGACGCCAGGTGGTGGTCGGCCTGGGTCGGTCGCCGGATGACGAATACGGCGTGGAACTGGCGCAACGCGGCTACGTGGTGCTGGCGCCGCCGTATCCGCACCTGGCGGATTACGCGCCCGACCTGGGCCGGTTCGCCAGCGGCACCATGAAGGCGATCTGGGACAACTCCCGGGGACTGGACCTGCTGGCGGCGCTGCCGTGCGTGGCCACCAACCGTGGTTTCGGGGCCATCGGGCATTCCCTCGGCGGGCACAACAGCCTGTTCACCGCGGCCTTTGACGCCCGCCTCACAGTGATCGCGACGAGCTGCGGGTTCGATTCCTTCCGCGACTACTACGACGGCCGGGAGGACGTGTGGCAGCCCGAACGCGGCTGGTGCCAGACCCGCTACATGCCCCGGCTGGCGGCGTATCGCGGACGCCTCGGCGAGCTGCCGTTCGACTTCCCGCAGGTGTTGGCCGCCCTCGCGCCGCGTCCGGTGTTCGTGAACGCCCCCGTGGGCGACTCGAACTTCCGGTGGCGCAGTGTGGACCGGGTGGTCGCCGAAGCCCGCGAACTCGCCGCGTCGGCCGGAGTCAAGGCGGCCCTCACGGTGGCGCATCCCGACTGTCCCCACCGGTTCCCGCCCGAGCAGCGCGAACAGGCCTACCGCCTGCTCGACTCAGTGCTCAAGTCGGGCGGTTGAACGCACAAGTTCAGCGACCGTCGCCGGAAACACCCGGTCGGCAGCATTAATCGCTGCCAAATCATCCGAACCGATCGCCTGCCCAGCGAGGCGGCGGTTCGCTGCGGCACTCTTGGTAGATCCCACTTTCAAAACACTGATCAACTCCTCTAAATCCGACATCTGGATGGGAGTCTCCTGTATCACGCCCAAGTCAATGAACTGCTGTTTGCTCTCGATGAAGACTAGCAAGTTGAGATTCGTGGTCCGGGCTGGGTCGCCAACGATGAAGCCCTGCAGTTCGTCTCGGACAATCTCGATGCACGAGTCGACAAAACACACCGGAGCTAGCATCAGCTTGGCGTCCAGCAAGACAGTGTGCCGCTGCAATGCATCCATGCTCGATTGTCGCGGAATGTCTCGCTCGGTCGTGCGAAACACACTCGACACAAATTCATAGAGATTCGTGAAGCCGAGGGGCTGCATGACGGGCGCAAACTGTGCGCCGCTAGCTCCAGAATGAATGAGCGCCCGATACCGTTGGTGGTGAATAACTACATTCTCACGCTTCGGATCAACGTCGCGGCGAAAACGGTCGGACGGGAATCCCAATCGACACTCTGTGTCGGCCACTTTCATCCAGACCGTGCTCTGGTAATCGGCTGCGGAAGCAACTCTCCGCGGCGGCGCCTTCGGAATGGTGTTGAGTGCCTTCTCTCCCCACTGCCCATCAGCATACTTCTCAATGGCCCGATTCTTGGCCGAATTCAGCATGAGTCGGGGGACAGCAAGGACGCAGGTGACCAGAACAAGAACCAGGATCGCAATGATGATGCTCGCCCGACGCATGGGGTCTAACCGTTAGGTGAGCGACATTTCCGGAATGGATTGGCCGCCTGATTGGTATGGAGAACTCTGAGTGCCAACGGAATCCGCTGTCGAGCGGGGAGTTCCAGGGCGAAGGTGCCAATTTTGTCGCCCAAGTGCCGGTCCGAACCACGACCGCGGCTCGGTTTTGGTCGAGTAGGCCGAGTGGGCGTGCGTCTAGGATCCGCTGGGGTGACCGCGAGGCGCTTTGGCCGGAACGACGCAGCAGGTCGGAGCGCGGACGCCCTCGTCCGCCAGTTCACGGCTTCGGTCGCACCCCATTTTCGCTTACCCCGGGGGCACCGGACAGTGCGCGGCGATCGCCCGCCTCTGGTTCCGCAACGTGCCGGGCTGCCGTGGCCGCGTGGTTTTTTCGCCAAAACCATGTCCGGCCTTTTGGTGTTGGCCCTCCGGTCCGCTCCCAAAACTTCGCCCCGGCAAAACCCCAATGAAAACAGGGTTTTGGGCTTCATCCCTGTTTCTTACGAGGCGGCGTGAAATCCATATCACTCTACTGCTCCCAACTCCGTGAGCAGAACTTCCATAATCTTCTCCGCACTGTCTCCTCGCTTCGCCGGGAAAGCCTGAGCATAGGCCAAGCAAGTGTGCTTCACGACATCGGCTAAAATGATTCCAACAGCTTCGGGTCGCGGAGCGACCTTCGGGTGGATGGCAACGTCAATCTTCGATCCGTCAAACCATGCGCGAATATACTCTCTCGCCTTCTCGTTCTGAGCAACGGTAGGTGGTGGAGCGACCTCTCGCGGAAGAGACTGGTCGGGAACGTAGCTGATGGCTTTTGGCATAAACTTGTGGTGGTGTGCAGCCGCCTAACGACCCAAGCTCAGCGACCCGGCCCGTGAGACGCAACGATTGCAACCGCGACGCTCACGCCGGGTGCGCTGCAGCGCATGGTTAGCGAACCAACCGCCGGCGCGGCGGAGCAATGACGTAAAGAGCTGGATTCGGCCGTCACATTGCGCCTCAAGCATTTGCGCGTCCAGCTCTTCAGGAGCCTGCGTCAATCTGCGAAATCTAATCTTCATCGCGTGACCTTTTCCAAGGGCTGCCTGCGCGCTCTCGCTGTGCGCTCCAACCAATGGGCAAATCTGCCAACTCGCAAACACTCGGGTCATGCTTAACAATCGTGAGTAAGGTAACAAGCATCCCGTCCTCCATCGAAAATGGCCCGCCATCCAGAAACATCCATGAACCGTCCTCGGCACCGCGTGAAACCAAGAGAAACGGCTGACCATCGTGGAGAATCGTCCGCGAAGAAATCGTCATGACATCCTTCGGCTCTGCGAAAACCCAATCAGGTGAGGTTGGTAGTGACATGCGGTAAAGCAGGCTAACAGTTAAGTGAGCTGCAGAATTGCGGCCTGATTGGTAACGGCTCAGACGGTAGAATCTGGGGAAACCTCCGTCGAGCAACGTATTGGGCGAGCCTGCGGTGGCGAAATGCCGCGAAAACGCCGTTGCCGGAGAAACGGTGGGATCAGATGCGTCTGGGCAGCGGATTGCGGTTCCTCGATCTTTTCAGTGGCAGGGCTGACTACAGGTCCGTTTCGATCGCAAGATCCGTCGGCGTCCATCGGTGGTTCCCTCTCCTTGGGGGAGAGAATCCAAGAGCCGCCAAGACTCGCGATTTGTTCCCCTGACCTATGGAGCGCCTCCTCTCCCGCCCTCCGGGCACCCTCTCCTCCGCTCGGAGCGGAGGAGAGGGATGGGGAGAGGAGGTTCATGGGTAGGGGGTAAGGGTGACGGCGGGCGTCCTACCATCTGGCGGTCGTCTGCTGGAGAAAGAGAGATTGGCCCGCCCTCACCCCGGCCCTCTCCCCCCGGAGAGGGGGAATCCGTAGCCAGCGCCCGTCCTCACAAGTGCCCTGTAAAGCCGCCTGTCTGGCCTCTGAAAGTAGCGAGGCACCGGTCTTCGGTGAAATGACCGAAGGCCGGACAGAGCCCTTGCCCGCTCAGGGATACCGTCCGCGATGGCGGAAGAAGTCCGCCGCATTGGTCAGCGGCGGGGCGAGCAGCCAGTTCGTGGCCGTGCCCCCACGGTTGGTCGCCAGCGGCCGCCAGTTCACGAAGTTCGTGCTGTGTTCCAGCACGTAGTGGGCGGCCCCGGTGGGCAGCGTGAAGCTGAGGGACAGGCCGCCGTTTGTCGTCAGCTCGGGCCGGCTGAGCAACGCGGGTTGCGGGGCCAGGCGGACGGAAAACGCGACTTCGTTGGTGCCGCGGGCGCCCAGATCATCCGTGACAAGGCCGCGGACCGCGTATTCGCCAACGGGCAGTTCGGCGAGCATGACATTCGTCGCGCTTTGGGCCGCGGGAAGATTCGTGGCCTGAAGCAGGACAACGTCGTTGGTCAACAACTCCAGCGCGACCACCTGGCCACCGAGCTTGTTCCACTGGGCGACGAGATTGAGCGTGAACGGCGCCTCGAAGATGCGCCCGGCCGTCAGCGTGGGGAACTGCACCGTGGGGGCGGGAGTGGTGACGCGAAAGGCATTGGTGAGCGAACGGCCGAAGCCGCCTCCGGGCATCACCGCCAGCGCATGGATGGTGTGTTCACCCAGCGCGAAGTTGGTCAGCGACGCGCTGAACGGGGAACTGGTGGCGGTTGCCACCACGCCGGTCGAGGTCAGGTATTCGACCACGGCCGGGAGATTTGTGACGCCCCCGAAATCCACAGTCAGCGGGATGACTCCGGGCGAATCCTGCCGGCTGCCGTTTGCCGGCGAGGTGAGGGTCAATGTAAACGGGGTGCCGGTCTCGCCCTGGAATTCGGTGGCGCCAAGGTCGCTGGCGGTTCCCACGCGGCGGGGCGCGAGCACGAGATCGGTCGCGTCCGTTTCGGTGGCGGCCCTCCCGGCGTCGATGCACGGCGAGTTCGCGCGGAGATGGAACCGGAGTTGCCGCCAGTCCACGAAGCCCGGATCGGCGAACACATTGCCGTCGCCCGCCGGCACGCCGGAGAAGTCGTTCGTGGCGTTCTGGAACAGGCAGTTGCGGGCCAGGGAGGCGGTGACGTTTTCGCCGCCAATGCCCGAAGTGTTGAAGGCGATGATGTTGTCGGTGACCTCAAACGTGGCGTGGGTGCCCAGCCAGATCGCCGCGCCGGCGTTGGTGCTGGAGTGGTCGAGGAAATCGTTGTGGATCACGACGGGGCGATGACCGGCTGGCGGGTCGAGGAACAGTCCGGCGCCCCGGCCGGCGTCCGCGGAGTTCACCGCGAACACGTTGTTCGCGATGTGCGGGGAACCGAACTGGCTGAACAGGGCGCCGCCGTTGCCCACGGTGTCGTTCAGCACCACCAGGTTGTGTTCGATCCGGGGGGAGCCGGTCACCGCGAGGCCGGCGCCGGCGGCGTAGCGGCCGTTCTGGATGCGGAATCCGTCCACCGCGCTGCGGTCGCCGAAGGTGAGGAGGGTCACCACGGGCGAATTGGTGCTGCCGTTGCCATCAAGCACGGTGCGATTGGCCAGCGGTTGGCGGGCCGAGCGGTTGGTTTCGCCCCCCGCGAACCCGCCGTAAAGGTCCACGAAGGCGGGCACGGTGATCCGTTCGTTGTAGGTGCCGGCCTGCACCCAGACTTCACCGCCCGTGACCGACAGCAGGCCGATGGCGTCCTGCACCGACTTCTTGGCGGTGGCCCAGGAAGTGCCCGCATTGGTGCTGGCGCCGGTCGGTGCGACGAAGACCACGGGAACGGAAATCTCCGGGGCCGTGCCGGCGAATTCATCGGCGCCGATGTCCACGGCCGAACCGGCGACGCGGGGTGCGGAATCCACGTCGAGCCAGTCGGCCTGAACGAGAGAACTGTCGCCGGCGTCGCGGGCCGGCGAATTGGCAGCCAAGTGTGGATCGAGATGTCGCGCGGCGAGGCGCGGGTCTGCGCGGCGATTGCCGGCGGCGCCGGTCGGGTCGGCCAGTCCGAGGAAGTCACCGCGGTCATTGGCCCAGACGAGGTTGTTACGGAACTCCGGAGTAGTTCCGCGGACGAAACGGAACCCGCTGCGATTGTAGGCGATGAGATTGTTGACGACCCAGCCGGCCGTGGTCGGGGCATTGGTGGCCTGGGCCCAGTGGATCGCACCGCCGAGGTCGGCTGCGTCTGGATTCGCCCGGGGCGTCGCGTGATTGCCGAGGAACGTGTTGTTGGCGAGCAGCGGCACCGCCTGGTCACCGATGAAGACGGCCCCGCCCGCGGCCTCGCCGCCGGCCGCCGTGTTGGTCACGAAATTCGCCAGAAACACGTTGTTGGCGATGGTGGGTTCGCCGGCCACCACCTTGAGGGCGGCGCCTTCGGCCGGAATCGTGGCGCTCCGGGAAAACGCGAGGTTGCGGGTGAAGGTGTTGTTGACGATGACCGGATCGCCGCCCGCGCTGAACAGTCCGCCACCCCCGCGTGAGGCAGTCGCCGAAGCCGGATTGCCGGACTGATTGAGCTCAATCCGGTTGTTGCTGATGCGGACGTCACCGCCCACCAGGAGGCCGCCGCCGGCGTCCGCGAGGCCGTTTCGGACCGTGAAGCCGTCGAGCGTTTCCCCGGCACTCAGCCCCAGCACCTGTGCCACCGAGCCCTGCGAGCCGCCGTCCAGCACGGTGACTTGGGTGCGCCCGTTGCGCTGATTGCGGTTGGTCTCGGTGCCGGCAAACCCGCCGAAGACATGCGTGAAGGGCCGGACCAGCAGCGTGTTCGTATAGTTCCCGGCCTTCACCCAGACTTCGCCGCCGGTTCGGCTGGCGCGGTCGATGCCCAGTTGGACCGAAGCAAGCGCGTCGTTCCAGGTGCTGCCGTCGTGGCCGTTGTTTCCATCGGTGGCGACATGGATCACCCGGGGCCGGAGCGGCGGAACGGCGCCGTCGCCTTCATCCGCACCGATGTCCACCTTGCCTTCCAGCGTTCGGGGCTGGCCGTCGAGGTCGAGGGCGCTGGCGTGGACCGAATTGGTTTCGCCCGCGTTGCGGCAGGGCGAATCGGGCAGCAGGGCGAACGCTCCCTGCCGGGGCTCGCCGGCGAACTTCGGGTCCGCCGCGAGGTTGCCGTTGCTGCCGGTCGGATCGGCGATGCCCACGTAGTTGGTGCCCCGGTTGTCGAAGAGGTTGTTGCGCCGGAGCGTGAGACCGGCCACGCCGCCGATGCCGCCGGTGCCGCGGGTGATCAGGTTGTTGGCGATGAGGGCCGTGCGGTTGGAACACAGGATGCCGCCGACGGGCGCCGAGTTTTCGACCAGCGTGTTGTTGATCACCGTGGGCGTGCTGGCCGCGTCCACGAAGATGCCGCCGCCGCCGCGGACCTCGTTGGTGATCAGGGCCGCGCGGTTCTGGAGCAGGGCATTGTTGAACAGCAGGGCGGAGCCGCCCTGGACCGTGGCCAGCGCACCGCCGCGAAGCAGGGCGGAGTTGCCGTAGAACCGGTTGTGGGTGACCCGGGGCGCTGCGGCAAAGGCCATGAGGGCGCCGCCGTTTTGGAAGGCCTCGTTGTTGAGGAACCAGTTCCCGGTGATCAGGCCGGTGGCGGACACCACGTAGATCGCCCCGCCGTCCCGGGCGCGGTTGCCGACGAAGGAATTGTTTTCGATGCGCGGGTTCGCTGAACCGAACGCAATGGCACCGCCGCCGGTGGGGGGAATCGCGAGTTCACGGCCATTGGCGGCGAAATAATTGTTCGTGATGACCGCCGTGGAGGCAGCGTCCACGTAGAGGGCATTGCCGAGGATGATCGCGTTGTTGCCGAAGAACTGGCAGTTGGCCACGACCGGACTGCCGCCACTGATGCGGAGGGCCGCGCCGGAATTGGCGAACCCGTTGCGCAGCACCAACCCGTCCACGCGAGTGTCGTTCGTCGCCCCTGTGGCGATCGTGAGCACGTTGGTCTTCAACTGCCCGTCGAGCACCGCGAAGTTGGTGAACAGGTTTCGCTCGGCGCGTCCGGCTTCGGTGCCGGCAAAACCGCCATACAGGCTCACGCCGGCGGGGAGCGTAAACGGACCCGCATAGATCCCGGCCGCGACCCAGACCTCGTCGCCCTTGCGGGCGGCCGCGAGCGCCGGGGTGGGGGAGGGATACGCTTTGGTCCAGGAAAGGCCGTCGGCGGAGGCGTTGGTGTTGCCCGGTTTGACCCGCAGCACCGCGCCCGAGGCAGTGAGCAGTCCGGCGGCGAGCAGGAAGCCGGTGAGCGACCGGCGAAAAAGGTGGCGAAGCATTCGTGTCGGGCCGGCCACTGCCGAAAACGGGCCGGTGCCGGTGCGTTAGGCTATACGCACGCGGTCGCCGGTTGGCAAAGGCGGACCTGCGCCGGCCGGACTCAGAGGCGGGTGGCCCCAAGCTCCAACACGCGGCGAAACACCGCTTCGGCGATTGGCATGACGCTGAGGCGCGATTGGCGGATCAGCGGCATGTCCTTCGTGACCGCGTCCGCCTTGAGCTGTTCCAGGGTGACGGGCTGCTTCAACGGCTTGGCCGGGGCGAGATCCACGCAGCTCCAATCCCCTTCGTCGGCGGTGGGATCGGCGTAGGCTTCCCGGACCACCTTGGCGACGCCGACGATCTCCTTGCCGATGTTGCTGTGGTAATACAGCACGAAATCGCCGGCCTTCATCGCACGCAGGTTGTTCCGGGCCTGAAAATTCCTCACGCCGGTCCAGGCGGTCTGCCCGTCGGCGACGAGGGCGGACCACGCATAGGCGTCGGGTTCCTGTTTCACGAGCCAGTATTGCTTCGGCATCGGCGCAGGTTGCCGGCGAATCGTCCGATGGCAAGCGAGGGGCAGGCTTGGACGTTCCGGGCATTGCGCCGTGGGGTGGTGGGTGCTTCAGTCCCACTCGGACAGGGATATGGCTTCCAAGATCAAATTCGGGACCGACGGCTGGCGCGCCGTCATCGCAGAGGACTTCACCTTCGCCAACGTGGACCGGGTCACGCAGGCCACGGCCGATTACTGGAAGCAGAATCCGGTGGCCGGCACCGAGAAGCGCGCCGTGGTCGGTTATGACCGCCGCTTCCTTTCCGACCGTTTTGCCCGGCGTGTGGCGGAGGTGCTCGCGGGCAACGGCTTTGCCGTGACCCTGGCCGATTCACCCACGCCGACTCCGGCCGTGTCGTTCGCCATCAAGGCCCAGAAGGCCGTGGGCGGCGTCATGATCACCGCCAGCCACAATCCGCCCGAGTTTAACGGCTTCAAGCTCAAGGCCTGGTATGGCGGTTCGGCCGACCCGGCGATCTGTGCGGCGACGGAGGAGTTGCTCGACACCTCGGTCGTGAAATGGACCTCGTTCGAGCACGCGGTGAAGGGCAAGCAGATCGTCGTGAAGGATCTGCGCGCCCCGCATTACGCCGCGTGCAAGAAGCTCGTGGACTTCGACCTGATTGCGAAGTCGAAGCTCAAGTTCGCCCATGAAGCCCTCTACGGCGTCGGCGCGGGCTGCTTCGAAGAACTCCTCGCGGGCACCACCTGCAAGGTCACGACGTTGAATGCCGAGCACAATCCGCTCTTCGGCGGGCTCAATCCCGAGCCCATTGCCCGCAACTACGTGAAGTCCGCGGCGTGGCTGGCGAAGAACCCGCACGATCTCTGCCTGGTGACCGACGGCGATGCCGACCGCGTGGGTGGCATGATGGGCGATGGCGGCGTGCTCACCACGCATCAGATCATCTGCCTGCTGCTGCGGCACTACGTCGTGAATCGGAAGCAGACCGGCCGGGTGATCAAGGCGCTCACCACCAGCACGATGGTGGACCGCATGTGCGCGAAATACGGGCTGCCGCTGGTCGAGACGGGTGTGGGGTTCAAATTCATCGCCAGCGAACTGGTGAAGGGTGACGTGCTCCTGGGTTTCGAGGAGAGCGGCGGCATCGGCTTTCCCGGGCACATCCCCGAACGCGACGGCATCCTCGCCGGCCTCATGCTGCTGGAGTTGCTGGCGACGGAGAAGAAGCCGCTGGCGAAGCTGCTCGCGGAGCTGGAGAAGGAATTCGGCCCGCACCGCTATGCGCGGCTCGACACGGCGTTCCCGGTCGAGAAGCGAATTTCGCTGATGGAATACTGCCGGCTGAACCCGCCCGCCAAGCTGCTGAAGTCACCGCTGCAGGACGTGAAGACCTTTGACGGCGTGAAGTTCACCGCGGCCGACGGATCGTGGCTGATGCTGCGCGGCTCCGGCACGGAACCGATCCTGCGCATCTACGCCGAAGCCAAGACCGACGCCGACGCCGAGAAGCTGCTCCAACATGGCGTGAAGCTGACGAAGCAGGTGTGAGCCTTCGGATTGTCCGCGGGAATTGCTACCCGATTACACAAGCGGCCATGAATTGATGCTTTCGCACGCGAAAGTATCATTTGGCGGTTCAGCTACGCTAACCATGAGTTCGCTTCCAAAGAACGAGTTTGAAGCTGCCCTGAGGATTCTCCGCGAACACTACCGTTCGCTGATGATCGAAGCGGCCGAGGACATTGTCCGAAGCCGAGAAGAGTTCAGCCAAGGTTCCTTTTCCAAGGCCGACGAGGTCATCGAAAAGCACTACTGCCGAATCTCCCGACTTGCCGGCGTTTACTCCAACCTTCGCAGCTTTGCTTCGACGGAGTTGCCCAAGGGCTCCCAATCGCTGTCCGTGAATGAATTCCGGTGCTTTGGTTGCGGGCATGTCATCCGTTCGCCTGAGCGTCAATGTGCGCTCTGCGGGTGGACTTGGATGTGAACCGACAGATAGCCGGCTTCAGCAAGTCGGCATTGGATTTCTCGGGACTCACTGCACTAACCCAGCATCCCGCAGGGCAGGGAATTCCCGTCTCCATTCGGCGACTATCTCGGGATGGACGCGGGCCGTCACGAGGGTCTCTCGCTGGCCCGCGTCGGCGATGATGATGCCGTGCGGGTCCACGATCACGCTCCGTCCGCTGTAGGTCGCCTGCGGGTCCTGGCCCACCCGGTTGACGCCGACGACGTAGGCCTGGTTCTCGATGGCGCGGGCCTGCAACAGTGTCAGCCAGTGGCGCTCGCGCCGGGCGGGCCAGGCGGCGATCACCGCCAGCAGGTCCGCACCCTGGGCGACCGAGCCGCGGAACAGTTCCGGAAAACGCAGATCGTAGCAGACCAGCGGCGCCACGGTGAACCCGTTCCACGGGAAGGTGACCGTCGTTTCGCCGGGGCTGTGGGCCGCCGTCTCGCCTCCGGGTGAAAAGAGCCGCTGCTTGGCGTAGCGGGCGAGCAGCGCGCCGTCCGGCCCGAAGGCGACGGCCTCGTTGTGGACCCGGCCGCCGGAATCGCGTGAGACCGCTCCGCCCAGCACCGTCACTTCAAACTCGTCCGCCAGACGGGCGAGGAAGGATTCGTCCTCGCGCGCCGCGGTCTGGCAGGTGACGGCGACGTTGTAACTGAAGCCGGTGCTGAACATTTCCGGCAGCACGACGAGGGAGCCGGGCGCGGGCGGTTCCGCGGCGAGCAGTTCCAGCACGCGGGCGAAGTTGCGGGATTTGTCCTCCCAGACGCAGTCGAGCTGGACGGCAACGAGGTTCATGGAAGTTATCCGCAGATTTCACCGCGGCTTGATCCCGGCGATTCACTCCGGGTCCCCATCTGCGAAATCGGCGTCATCTGTGGATGATTCGGTTCACTGCGGGGGCGGGCCGCCAAAGTGGGCTGCGTGCGCCGCATACGCCGCGGCGTCGCCGAGCATGGATTCGATCGCGGCGATCATCGGCGCGGCCTGCCAGGTGCCGGAGAACACCGCCTTGTCACCGATGCGGCTCTCGAGCACGAACGTCGGGCGCTGGGTGACTTGCAGGGCGTGAAATTCCGCGGTGGAGGCGCGGGCACGGGCTTCGATTTCGGGCGTGCGGGCCTTCGTCAGCAGGGCCGAGGCGTCCAGGCCGGCGGCACGGGCGGCGACCTCGGCAGCCACTTCCCAACGGCCGACTTTGAGACCTTCCCGCACCGCGGCATGGGCGATAGCGAGGCGGGCACGGTCGTCATTCACGCCGAGATCGCGGGCCGCCTCCGCGACGAGGTTGGGTGCGGGGTATTCCGTGATGCCGTCCTCATACCAGCCGGAGTTCAACATGTAGGGCGACCGGACGATGAGGCCGCTGCGGCGATAGAACCACTCGCACTGGGTGCGCGACGTGGGGAAACCGCTGGCATCCATGAGCGCGATCTTCCAGTTGAACTCGACCTGGCCGGCGAACCGTGATTTCAGCTCGGCCCATGCCGGTTCCGCCCAATGGCACCAGGAGGAAACGACTTCGAGGTAGTAGGTGGCGCGGAGGATCGGTGCGGCGCTCATGGTCAGGCGAGCGTTGGGTCAACTTCGGCGGGTTGCCAGAGCAAACGTCCCTCCATGCCCCCGGCAACCACGAGGGTTTGCCCGGTGATGTGCCGGGCGAGCGCATCGGACGCCAGGAATACGGCGGCATTGGCCATGTCGTCGGGCCGGCCGATTTGCGGCAGGGCCATGGTGGCGGTGACCTTCCGCACGATGGCGGCGTCGGTGAGTTTGGCCGCGTTGCGCGGCACCACGGTCCAGCCGGGACAGATGCAGTTGATGCGTCCGCCGCAATAGTCGGCGGTGTGCGGCGCCAGCCGGGCGAATTCGTTCTTCAGGGTGCGGACCAACCCGTAGGCCATGGCGGCCTTGGCGGAGGCGTAGTCGGCATGCCCGGCCTCGCCGAAAACGCCCGCCGTGGACGCGATCAGCACGGCGTTGCCCCGGCGCTGCTTCCGGACGAGCCGGCTGAATTCGCGCAGGCTGAGGAACGCGGACGTGAGCACGGCGTCCACGGTTTGGCGCCAGCGTTTCAGGGACAGGTCGGCGATGGACTCGCTTTCACTGGCCCAGGAACCGGCATTCACGATGAGGGAATCCACCCGGCCGAAACGCTTGATCGCACTGGAAAACAGCCGTTTTACCTCAGCCTCACGCGTCAGGTCTGCCCGCACGGGCAAGGCCGGGACTGCCAGTTCCTTGGCCAGGGATTCCGCGCGATCCTTGCCGGAGCGATACTGAAGCACCACCCAAGCGCCTTCGGCGGCAAACTTGCGGGCGATGGCCGAGCCGATGCCTCCGGAGGCACCGGTGATGAGGACAATCTTTTGGGCGAGTTGGGAGTCCATGGTCCGGCGAGATGGAATGGCGTTCTGGAAACAAAAAGGCCGCCATCAGTAGATGGCGGCCCAAAGTGTCATTGGGGTTCAGCGTCCCTCGGTCATCGAGCTCGGAATGCCGCTTTCCCAGCCCTTCGGAGAGTTCCAAGGGCGTGAGGAAATGTCGTCGTCCGTGGACTTGCAGCCCGTGGACACCAGTCCGAGTCCGACGATGGCTCCCAGCAGGATGGTGCGCAGGATGGCCTTCATGGAGAAATCAGTAGAGCACCACGTCACCAGCGGCCACGGCCACGTCGCCCTGCTTCCAGCCGGGGAGGAGGTTGGCGATGCTGCGATTGGCTTCCACGGTCATGATCTTGGCCTTGCCGACGAGCTTGTCGCCGCGACGGACCATCACGATGCCGCCGGGCTTGGCGCCGCCGTTTTCACCGACATCCAGCACCACGAAATTCCACTGGCTGTCCGTCGCGACCACGGTGCCCTTGAGGCCGGGCATCTCGACCACGGTGTCGTCTCCCTTGTATTTGCGCAGCTCGGCTTCGGTGCGGGCGAGCATCTTTTCGACGCCCTTCTTGAGCACTTCCAGCTCGTCGCGCTGTTCGGTGGTCTTCTTGAGGTCTGCCTGCAATACGCGCACCTGGTCGGGCTTGATGTTGAGCGCCTGCCACTGGGCCAGCTCCTGCTGGGCCTCGTTCCGGGCCTTGGTGACGGTGGTGAGATCGTTGTTGAGCTTGTCGGCCCGGGCGGTCTGCTTGGCGGCCTCTTCCTGGGCGGTGTCGCGTTCGGTCTTGGTGCTCGCCAGCTCCTTGGCAGTGGCTTCGGCGGCGGCCTTGGCGGCCTTGGCTTCGCTTTCGGCCTTGTTCTTGGCGGTGGTGGTCTGGTTGAGATTCTCGGTGGTGGTCTTCAGGTTTTCATCGAGTTCGACCACTTTCGGCTTGGTGACGAACTGGGTGACCACGAGCGCGCCGGCGGCGGTGAGCAGCGCGAGGATGAGGGCAATGCGAAGCATGACGCGTTGAACTGGTGAGTTGTTCTGGTCGCACGCTAGGTAGTTGCCGGCGGGGTGTCAACGTTCGCCTGCGTGAACGTGAAGCCCGGGGCAACACCGGGCCTTCAGTCGCGGGGCGCTTGGGCTTCGGACGGAGAAACAGACAAGGATGACGTGTGGCTCAGAGGCGGGCGTCCCTGCCGCCGGTATTCCCATTCGTTCGCAAAGGATGCGCGGTGATGTCCGGCAATTCAGAGCACTCGGTATCCCTGTGACGGAAGGCATAAGATCTGCCCGCCCGCACAAACCCGGTTGCGCATCCGCCAGTCGGGAGGAGGTTACTGCCCGGTTACAGGGACATGCCGGCTTTGTGCTTGTCAGTTGCACAGCCGAAGGCTTTAACCGTAACCGAAGGTTCGCCCCCCAACCCTCCCATCATGGGGCGAATTGGCGAAATCACATCATAACACACATGAACTACACCACCCACCAACTGCGCAGTGTGGACCTGTTCCGCCGCGCGCTCCTCGTCGGGCTTGGCGCCCAATTGCTGGCCCCTGTGGCCATCGCCCAGGACGCCGCCCCCGTGGAGTTGGAAAAGCAGGAAATCACCGGCACGCGCCTCACCGGAGCGCAGGCGGAGACGGCCCTTTCCGTCTCGACCTACAAGCTGGATCTGCCGGCGTTGCAGGGCTACAGCTCGCCGGCGGAAATGCTCCGCCTCAAGCTGCCCCAGTTCGGCGGCGGCACGGGCACGGCGAACGATGCGTTTGCCAACGGCGGTGACGGCAGCGCCTCGATCTCGCTGCGCGGCCTGCCGCTGAGCCGGACGCTGATGCTGCTGAACGGCCGGCGCATCACCTCAAGCGACCTGAACCTGATTCCCCAAGGCGCAATCGACCGCATCGACATCCTGAACGATGGCGCTTCGGCGATTTACGGCTCTGACGCCGTCGCCGGTGTGATCAACATCATCACCAAAAAGGGGTTTGACGGTTTTGAATTCGGCATGCGCTACGCCGATACGACCGACAAGAACATTGGCGAGCGCCGTTTTTGGGCCACTTGGGGCGAAACCACCGAAAAGGGCAGCGTCACCATCACGGCCGAATACTCGAAGGCGAACGGTCAGTTCAGCCCCGACCGCGTGGTCAGCACGCCTGCTGGCAATTCGGTTTCAGGCACTTCCAATCCCGGCACCTTCGCCGCGCGCGGATTGCCCAGCTACCTCCAGCCGCTCCAATGGAGCTTGGTGCCGGGCAACACGCGCGGCCTGACCAATGCCTCCCAGGTGCCTGCCGGATTCAATCCGGTGGCCTTTATTGATGCTCGCGTTGGTGATGGTGCCGGCAACTTCATGCTGGTGCCGAAGACCAACTCATTGGGAGTTCCTTTGATTGACCGCATTCCCACCAACTCAGTCCTGCCGACCGATCGCGCATACGCGACTCTTTCGGCCCAGGCTCGTCTGGCTGCTCAGCAAGCTGAACAGAACCGCCTAAACGGACTCTTGCCCGCCAACTCCCCGGTCCGATACGGCACTTCGCCGTCGCTTCTGCCGGGGGTCAACCCGGGCTTCCCGTTTGACTACTACACCATCGCGGTGCGTCCGTTCGAGCGTTATGGGGCCATGGGTTCTGCCAACCGGGAACTCTTCGGAGAAAACCTCGAGGTCTTCTCTGACTTCAGCTACGCGCAGAACAACAGCGTGAACCAGCTCGCGCCTTCGCCTCTGAGTGGGCGGACGGTCACGACGGCCAACTACTGGTATAACACGGTGTTTCCGGGAGCGAACACCAACAACCTGAACTTCACCTATCGCCCGGTCGAACTCGGACCGCGTGTGACGTTCCAAGACTGGCATGAAGTCCGTCTGGTGGGCGGACTCCGGGGCCGGATTGCCGAGAGTTCCTGGAATTGGAGCGCGTCCTACATGTATGACCGCGCCCGGCTGGATGAAACCCAGACTGGTGGCGTGCTGCGAAGCCTGTATGATGCCGCGCTTGCGGACTCCACGGTGGGCGGGGCCTTCAACCCGTTCGGCTACACGCCGCTCTTTGGCACGAGCGTGGTCAACAGTCAGGCGATGATCAATTCATTCGCCGGCAGTGCTACCCAGCAGAACGACTACACTACCCAGCAGTTGCTCGCCAACCTGGGCGGCGAGGTGGTGGATCTTCCGGGCGGAGCCTTGGAGGTCTCCGGTGGCTATGAACTTCGCCGCGAAAGCGTCGATCTTCGGCCTGACTTTGCCTTGCTGAACGGCTCGGTCTTCCCCTTCAACGCGGACTCCGCCTTTGCCGGATCACGTGACATCAACTCGGTTTACGGCGAACTCCTGATCCCGATTCTTGGTGAAGACGTCAATCTGCCCGGCGTGCACTCGCTGTCGGCACAGGTGGCCACCCGCTACGAGGACTTCTCCGATGTGGGTGACACTGGTCTCAAGCCCCGTGTTTCCTTCCGCTGGGAAATCTTGGAGAAGCAGCTGACCTTGCGCGGTTCCTGGGCGCAGGGGTTTGTGGCTCCCGGCCTGCGCGCCTTGGATGCAGGCTCCCCGCAGCAGAGCTTTGACGAGCTCCTGAACCCGCTCACCAACGTGCGCAAGCAGCCCACGGACGGTGTGATCTACATCGGCAACCCGCGCCTCAAGCCCTCTGAGTCGGACAGCTACCTGGTCGGCGCAGTTTATTCTCCTGACTTCCTCAAGGGGCTGACGGTTGGCGCAAACTACTACCGAATCGAAGAGAACGGCATTCCGTTCGCCAGCTCGCAGTATATCGTCAACCAGTGGTGGGCCAACGAGCAGAATCCTGCTACAGCGGGGGCAAACAATCCGTTCGGTGAAAATGCCACTGCCAGCGCGCAGAATCCGCTGGGTGCGCAGGTCACGCTCGAGGCGAATGGCGACCTGAAGCAGGTCACCAACGTCGGCTCCATCAATACTGGCCAACGAATCACCGATGGTGTTGACCTGTTCGCAACCTACGAGTTCGACACCGACATTGGCCGATTCACGGTGAACGGGTCCGCCACCCGCGTTCTGTCCTTCGAGCAGGAGAACTTCCCGGGGGCCGGAAGGGTCGACTACTTGGGTTACTATTGGGGCGATGGCAATGTGCTGGGCAACTATGGTTTCCCTATGTGGAAATCCACGACCAGCATCACGTGGCAGCATGACCGCTACTCCGCCTCGTTCGCGTGGAACTTCACCGACGGCTACGAGGAGATCGACGACAACAACCGGCCGGTCAGCAGCTACAACACCTTCGACCTCCGCGTCGGCTACAAGATCCACAAGCTGGATGCCGACCTGAGCCTGGGTGTGAACAACCTGTTCGACGAACAGCCGGAACTCGTGACCACCGGCTTCGTCCAGTGGGACCGCGCGGTCACCGACATCCGTGGACGTCAATACTACGTCCAGTTGACCAAGAGGTTCTAAGCCTGACTTGAGAGTCACCGGCCGGCTTCCTTACGGAAGCCGGCCTTTTTGTTGCCGGCGTCGCACTGGCGATTGGACAACCCGGCGCGAATTCCGGAGTCTTTGCGCGTATCCGTATGGCTTCACGCACCCTGCTCATCGGCATTGATTCCGGCACCCAGTCAACCAAGGCGCTCGTCGTGGACGCCCGTTCCGGCAAGGTGCTGGGCGAAGGTTCCGCCAAATATGGCCTCATTGCCGGCTTGGCGCCTAGCGCCAAGGAACAGGATCCCGCCACTTGGCTGACGGCGACCACCAAGGCGATCAAGGCCGCGCTGGCGTCCGCCAAGGCTGCTGCCGGCGAGGTGGTGGCGATCGGTGTCAGCGGTCAGCAGCATGGCTTTGTGCCGCTGGATGCCGCCGGCAAAGTCATCCGGCCGGCCAAGCTGTGGTGCGACACGGCGACTGCGGCCGAATGCGCGGAGATCACCGCTGCCCTCGGTGGCGCGAAGGCAACGCTGAAGACGCTCGGAAACGCGGTTCTGCCCGGATTCACCGCCAGCAAGATCCTTTGGCTGAAGAAGCACGAGCCCAAAAACTTTGCCCGGCTCGCCACGGTGCTGCTGCCGCACGACTACCTGAACTTCTGGCTGACGGGTGAAAAGTTCATGGAGTTCGGTGATGCCTCCGGAACCGCCCTGCTGGATGTGCGCAAACGCCGCTGGAGTGAAGCGGCTGTGAGGGCGATTGATGCCGATCTGCTGGAAAAGCTGCCGCCGGTGTCGCCGAGCGACCGACCGGCCGGCCGGCTCTGCGCCGCCACGGCGAAGAAGCTGGGGCTGAATCCGGGCGTGCTGGTCAGCGCCGGCGGGGGCGACAACATGATGGGCGCCATCGGCACCGGCAACACCCGGGAAGGCGTCGTCACGGCAAGCTTCGGCACCAGCGGGACGATTTACGCCTGTGCAGAGAAGCCCGTGGTGGATCCCCGGGGCGAAATCGCCGCGTTCTGCGACTCCACCAACCGCTGGCTCCCGCTGCTGTGCACCATGAACGTCACGGTGGCGACCGAGATGGTGCGGCAGGATTTTGGGCTCGATCACGCTGCGTTTGAGAAGGCCGCCGCCAAGGCTCCGGCCGGTTCTGACGGGCTGCTCCTGTTGCCCTACCTTGAAGGTGAGCGGACGCCGAACGTGCCCGAAGGAACCGGGGTTTATTTTGGCGTTCGCCCGAAGACCTTTACCGCGGCCCATTTTGCCCGTGCGACCATGGAAGGCGTCACCATGGGGATGAACTACGGTTTGCGCCGGTTGGCGGAACTGGGAGTCAAGGCGACCCAAGTCCGGGCCACCGGTGGCGGTGCCAAGTCCAAACTCTGGCGCCAGATCATGGCTGACGTTTTCAACGCCGAAGTGGTGACGCTGAAGGTTGCGGAAGGTGCCGCCTACGGCGCGGCCCTGCAGGCACTCTGGGCTTGGCGATTGAATCAGGGCGAGCAGGTGTCCATCGGCGAACTCACGGACGCTTTTGTGAAGGTCAATCCCGCCGAGACGGCCGTGCCCAACGCCCAATCCGTGGCGGCCTATGCGGAGTTGCAACAGTTGCAAGACTCGCTGGGAGGCTCACTCCGGCCCGCCTTTGCGACCCATCGCCGCTTCGTGGCGGCATAGGCGGTTTGCCGGTTCGGTCTGCGAATGTCCGAGGTGCGGTGGCACTGTGCCCCGCATGAATGTGAACGTGGACTGTCTGCTCGGTGAGGTCGTGGAGTTGCGGTCGGCGACCGGAGCGCCGCTCCCGCCGGGAACTGGCGATGGATTTCAGGTCCGACTCATCGCGTTGCACGCTGATGGTGGCACGGTGGAACGGGAGGGCCGGGAGTGGCGGGTGACCCGGGATCAGATTCGGCGTCGTTGTGGACGCCCGGCCCTGGCAACAATGTTGGGTCGAATCGGACGGTGTTCGCGGTGAACACGGTGAAATCCTCCGTTTGACACAACTTCGGCATTCCTTTTCGGCAGGGATTGGCGGACATTCCGCCAACTTCTCCGCTGCATGAGAGCCAACTCGAGTTCCGTTATCGCGGCCGGTGCCCTGGCGGCCGCCCTGATTTTTTCTACTTCCGCCCATGAAACGGGCGCCCCCCACGCGGAAGTTTCCGAAGCGACTCCGCTTGCGTTTGCAGTGGAGTCCAAGGGGCCAGTCCGTCTCAGCAAATCCGCTGTGCCCGCCGGCACGGCCACAACCGGGCAGGGCTATTGGAAATTCGCCGCCGCGAAGGACCTCACGCCGGTGCCGGAAGCGGCGAAGCCGAAGCTCAAGGGCGCACATGGCACCCTGATCGTGGATGCGTCCACCGACACGGTTTATTGGGGCCTCGAGAATGTGGGCTGGATCGGCTTCAGCAACAAGCTGAGTGCTTCCTGGATTGTCCAAGGGGACGCTGCTTTCGCGAAAGGCAACCTCCACGGCGCCGACATCTGGCCTCGCCGGGGTAAGGCGCCACTCGTGGCTGCGGCCGACAACAACGAAGGGCACGTCTATCTGACCGACACGACCTTCCAGAAGGCGGAAGTTTTGGGAATCCCGCCGGTCGAACCCTATGCCGACAAGAAGGGGTGGGCGCCGACTGATGTGGCCTTCACCGGTGCCCGCCAGCTGTTCGTCACCGATGGCTACGGCAAGGCATATTTTCTCCCGGCAAAGACGGATGGGCTCGCGTATTCCGGTGAATTCTTTGGCGGCAAAAAGATCTCCAATACCCCGCACGGCATCACCTACGACAAGCGGGACAAATCACTGCTCATCTCGGCGCGGCCCGAGGGCCAGATCAAGCGGTGGGATCAGGGGCACAGGCATTTCCATGAGATCGGCGGCCTGCCGAAGGGCAGCACCGTGTGCGACGTGGATGTGTGGGGCGACTACGCGCTGGCTCCGTGCCTTGATGGTCCCGACGGCAAGCCCGGACCGATCTACATCGTCAACCTGAAGACAAAGAGCATTGTCAGCACGCTGAAGCCCAAGGAAGACCTCGGCTATGCCACTGCCCAGCACATCCATGACGCCTGCTGGTATGTCACCGGCAAGGGCGCCCAGCGGGAGGTTTACGTGGTCTTCACACCGTGGAACCCCGGCGATGTCGGGGCGATGAAGCTGGTGAGCGTGAAGGAATAGTTTTTTCTGCCAGCCCACACACGACGACGCGCAACCCGCCGCGGGTTGCGCGTTTTTTTTGTTTCCGGTCGACCGGAAACGCACCGCTGTGCCCACCAACTTTTGCCTCACAGATGCCAATCGGCGCGAAGCGCCATGATCGGGTTCGATTACAAACAGGTCCGTCATGAATGCTTCTCGCATTTCCCTAGCTACTGCTACCCTCGCCACCGTCGGACTGGCCGCCACTGCCATTGCGCAGGATTGGACGGCTCAGGCCATCGCTCCCGTCACCAACCCCATCTTCTTCGAGAGCCCGCTGGCTCAGAGTGAAGTTCGCCCCATCTTCATGCATCACCGCCTTGACAGCGGGTTCGTGGGTGGCGGTTCCGTCAATGTGTATGCCGTGCAGCTGCGCTACGCGGTGAACGACCGGTTCGCCATCATCGCCACCAAGGACGGCTTCATTGAGACCGACACTCCGGGCATCGGCAATCGCGACGGCTGGGGCGACATTGCTGCCGGTGTGAAGTATGCCATCTACAAGAACGACGAGAAGCAAACGGTTGTGACCCCCGGCCTGACCGTCACGCTTCCGACAGGCAGCTCCGAAGTGTTTCAGGGTGATGGCAGCGGCGTGATCAATGCCTTCGTCTCCGCCACCAAGGGATGGGACAACCTGCACCTGACCGGCAACCTTGGCGTCCAAGTCCCGTTCGACGGCGACAAGGACAACTCAAACCTGCATTACAGCGTGATGCTGGACTACTACACCTCCAAGTGGTTCATCCCGTTTGTGGCGTTCAATGCCTTCACCACCCTGAGCGACGGCGCCGGATTGGGCATCAACTCGGAGGGGTTTGACCTGATCAATTTCGGCTCCAGCGCAGCCAGCGGAACCACCCAAGGCGCCATCGGCTTTGGCTTCCGGTCCCGCTTGATTGAGAACTTGGATCTCGGCTTCGCCTACGAAGTGGGCGTCATTGATGACGGCGATGACATCTACAAGGACCGCTTCACGGTGGATCTTGTCTGGCGCTTCTGATGCCGGGCTGCCCGCAACTCCTGTGTTTGGCGGCGGACGAAAGTCCGCCGCCTTTTCCTTTGTGGGCACAAAAAAGCGGCAGCACCGGTGGGCTGCCGCGCGGAAAGGCTCAGCGGTTCAACCCGCGCCGCCGCTGGCAACCTTCTTGGGCTCGCCCTTGAGCAAAGACACAGCGTAGTCTCGGTTCATGCGGGCGATGAAGTCGAGGGAGATCTCCTTCGGGCAGACGGCTTCGCAGCTGCCGGTGACCGTGCAGCCGCCGAAGCCTTCGGCGTCCATCTGGTCGACCATCGCCTTCACCCGCTTGTAGCGTTCGGGCTGGCCCTGCGGCATGAGGCCGAGGTGCGAGACCTTGGCTGCGACGAAGAGCATGGCACTGGCGTTCTTGCACGCGGCCACGCAGGCGCCGCAGCCGATGCACTGGGCGGCGTCCATCGCGAGATCGGCGTTCTCCTTGGGCACCGGGATGCTGTTCGCGTCGGGCGCGGCGCCGGTGCGCACGCTGATGAAACCGCCGGCATGCTGGATGCGGTCGAAGGCTTTCCGATCGCAGACGAGGTCCTTGATGATCGGGAACGGTTTGGCGCGCCACGGTTCGACAACGATTTCGTCACCGTTGCTGAAGCTGCGCATGTAGGTCTGGCAGGTCGCCACGCCCTTGTGGGGGCCGTGCGGCTTTCCGTCGATGACCAACGAGCAGGTGCCGCAGATGCCCTCGCGGCAATCGTGGTCGAAGGCGATGGGTTCCTCGCCCTTGTTGGCCAGGTCCTCGTTCACCACGTCGAGCATTTCGAGGAACGACATGTTCTCGTTCAGCTCGGGCGAGGTGTAGGTCTTGAACTCGCCGGCGGAGGTCGCGTTCTTCTGCCGCCACACTTTCAATGTGATCTTCATTTTCGATTTAAGATTTACGATTTACGCGCGGCCAGAGATCTGAACGCGGGGCGTTTCAGGGTCAGTTGCTCTGCCTAGTGGTCTTGATCGCTGCGACGACGATGGCCACAAGCTCATCGCCCTCTTTCATCAGTTCTCCGAGTTTGCGTTGCGGCGTGATGCCGGATTCAACCAGCAGCTCCATCCAGAAGAGGGACTCGTCGCCCTCTTCCTCGACGATCTTGAGCTTGTTGACGAAGTCGGCCGTGGACTTGGCGCGGCAGGCCGCCCGGTAGTTAGCACCAACCGAGGTCCCGGAACGAAGCAGCTGGGAGCCTAGGACATTCGCCACCCGGTTCTCGGGCAACGCCTGCACCGCCTTGATGACCCGAAGCGCATACTTCTTCGTGCGAGCCTTCATCTCGTCTTTGGTCATGGCTGGTTCCTTTGCTTGAGCGTGTTTCGAGTTTCAGAGCGGCTCGTAAATCGTCCCTCGTGATTCGTAAATCACTTGTAGCTGCGGGTGGACATCTTCACTTCCTCATACACGAGGGGTTCCTTGTTCAGGATCGGCGCCTTGTCGGGAGCGCCGGCGTATTCCCAAGCGGCCACGAAGGCGAACTGGTCGTCGCGGCGCTTCACGTCGCCGGCGTTGACGATGCCGTCCTGCACTTCCTTGTCGGCGGCGGTGTATTGGTATTCCTCGCGGAAATGGCCGCCGCAGCTTTCCTCGCGCATCAGCGCGTCGCGGCACATCAGCTCGCCGAGCTCGATGAAGTCGGCCACGCGGGCGGCCTTCTCCAGTCCCTGGTTCCAGCCGCCGGCTTCCCCGAGGACCTTCACGTTGGTGCGGTATTCCTCGCGCAGTTCGTCGATGAGCTGGATGCCCTTCTTGAGCCCGGCCTCGGTCCGCGCCATGCCGCAGTATTCCCACATGATCTTGCCGAGCTGCTTGTGGAAGCTGTCGGGCGTGCGTTTGCCGTTGCTGGCGGTGACGCGCTGGATGAAGCCACGGACGCTTTCCTCGGCTTCCTTGAACTCGCCCTTGTCGGTCGCGGGACGGCTGCCGGCCTTCACCGTGGCGAGGTAGGTGGCGATGGTGCTGGGGAGCACGAAATAGCCGTCGCTCAGGCCCTGCATGAGCGCGCTCGCGCCGAGGCGGTTCGCGCCGTGGTCGGAGAAGTTCGCTTCGCCCAGCACGAAGAGGCCGGGGATGTTGCTCATCAGGTTGTAGTCCACCCAGAGGCCGCCCATCGTGTAATGGACCGCCGGATAGATGCGCATCGGTGTCTTGTAGGCGTCCTCGTTCGTGATCTCGTGATACATCGCGAAAAGGTTGCCGTAGCGCTCGCGCACCTTGTCCTCGCCGAGACGTTTGATGGAATCGGCGAAGTCGAGATAGACGCCCAAGCCGGTGGAACCGACGCCGCGACCTTCGTCGCAGACATACTTGGCGGCGCGGCTGGCGATGTCGCGCGGGGCGAGGTTGCCGAACGCGGAATACATCCGTTCCAGATAGTAGTCGCGGTCACCCTCGGCGATGTCCGCCGGGTTCTTGCCGCAATCTTCCTTCTTCTTCGGCACCCAGATGCGGCCGTCGTTACGCAACGATTCCGACATCAAGGTCAGCTTCGACTGGTAGTCGCCGGAGACGGGAATGCAGGTCGGATGGATCTGCGTGTAGCAGGGATTCCCGAAGGTCGCGCCGCGCTTGTAGGCACGCCAGCTGGCCGTGACGTTCGAGCCGCGGGCGTAGGTGGAGAGGTTGTAAACGTTGCCGTAACCGCCCGTGGCCAGCACGACGGCGTCGGCGCTGTGGCGGGTGATTTCGCCGTTCTGGAGGTTGCGAACGATGATGCCCTTGGCGTGTCCGTCCACGACCACGAGATCGAGCATCTCGGAGTGGGTGTAGGACTTCACGCCGCCGGCGCCGATCATCTTGTTCAGCGCGGAATAGGCGCCCAGCAGGAGCTGCTGGCCGGTCTGGCCGCGCGCGTAGAATGTGCGGGACACCTGCGCGCCGCCGAAGGAACGGTTGTCGAGGAGGCCGCCGTATTCGCGGGCGAAGGGCACGCCCTGGGCCGCGCACTGGTCGATGATGTTGACCGAGACTTCGGCGAGACGATGGACGTTTGATTCCCGGGCGCGGTAGTCGCCGCCCTTGATCGTGTCGTAAAAGAGCCGGTGAACGGAGTCGCCGTCGTTCTGATAGTTCTTCGCGGCGTTGATGCCGCCCTGCGCGGCCACGGAATGGGCGCGGCGGGGGGAATCGTGGAAGACGAAGTTGTGCACTTCGTAGCCCAGCTCCGAGAGCGTGGCGGCCGCGCTCGCGCCGGCCAGACCGGCACCGACGACGATGACCTTGTATTTCCGCTTGTTGGCCGGGTTGATCAGCTTGGAGCTGAACTTGTGCTTCTCCCACTTCGAGGCGAGCGGGCCGGCGGGGATGTTGGAATTGAGCGTCGCCATGTTATTTGGCCTCCTTTGCCGCAGCTTCGGCTGTCGCAGCCTTGGTCACCTGTTTCACGTAGTCGCTGCCCACGCCGCCCACCAGCACACCGAGCGGGATGGAAGCGTAGCCGATGAAGATCGCGATGCTGGCCACCTTGGCGAAGACCGTGATGCGGGGCCACCAGACGTGATTTCGCAAGCCGAGCGACTGGAACATGGCCGAGAGTCCGTGACCCAAGTGCAGGAACAGCAGAGCCTGCGCGACGAGGTAAAAGGCGGACACCCACCACACTTTGAACCCGAGCACGGTCATCGCATACACATCGGGCACGGTGCCGACTCCCGGCAACTGCGCCTTGAGCTGGGTGAAATCGCCGTAACCGTTGATGCCCGGCAGGCGCACGGTGAAGTGCAGCAGGTGGTAGATGACGAAGGCGAGGATCACGAGGCCGCTGACCACCATGTAGCGGGAACGGGTCGTCGCACCGTAGGCGTCGCCGCCAGCGTATTGCACCGGACGAGCGGCCTTGTTGGCTGCGGTCAACGCCAGCGCGGCCGCGATGTGAAGGCCGACGGTCGCCAGCAGTCCGAGCCGGGCGCCCCACACAAGGCCGGGTTTGCTCTGGAGGAAGTGGGCGTAGGCATTGATGGCTTCGGGCGGGCCGAAGACCTGCAGGTTGCCGACAAGATGCCCGATCACGAACAGGAAGAGCGCGATGCCGGTCAGGGCCATCACGTATTTCTTCCCGAGCGACGAGCCCCAAATGCGTTGGAGGAGGTTCATGGCGCGTGGCGGCCGGATGACCGCCAAAACTGGAGGATGAAACGGGCCGAAGCGTGAAATCGTCAACCAAACCGATGCGGGTATAAGGGCCGCTTCCGGGCAGGGTAAGCCGCTTGCGGGCGCCGTCAGGCCAGCAAATCCGTCAGCCGCCGGATGTCCGCGTCGTTCTCCCGGCCGCTGCGGTCGAGCCAGACGCCGCGAAAGCCGGCGGCCAGGGCACCCTCACGGTCCTCCCGCCGGGTGTCGCCCACATGCAGGATTTGGTGGGGCGGCAGCCCCAACGTGCGCTGGGCAGCGGCGAAGATTCCCGGCGACGGTTTGGCGATTCCGAGAACAGCGCTGGCGATGATGCACTCGAACTCCTGTTCCAAGCCGAGGTTCCGCAGGGTCGGGACCAGCCGGTCGTCCCAGTTGGAAACGACGCAGAATCTCAGCCCGCGCTGCCGGAGGCCGGTGAGGCAGGGACGAACATCCTCAAATATGCGCCAGGCCCCGGCCTGCATGAAGGCGATCCAGATTGCCTCGAAGAGCTCCGGCGAAGTGGCCCCGGCACCAAGGCCGGCCAGGGCTTCGCAGACCAATCTGCGCCAGGAATCTTTGGTGAAATCGAACCAGGCGCCGTGGCGTTTCCAGGCAGCGTAGAATCTCAGGTTCAAGTCCAGCGGATCGAGCGAACCAAAACCGCCCTGGGCCGCGGCGGCCGCGTAGACATGTCCCACCGATGGCCACGGTTCGATCAGGGTTCCGCCCACATCGAACGAGACCGCCCGGATGCCGTCGAGCCAGCCGGATTTCATTGGGCGCGGATGCGGAAAAACCCGCCGGCGGCGGAAGTGTCCACGGCATTGAAGGTGTAGGTGCCGCCCGCGGATACGGAGGCAGAATCGCCGGTGAGTTCAAACGGTCCGGTAGGGCTGGGGGCGCGCTCCAGGCGGACGCTGGCCGGCGTGCCGCCGGTGATGGTGACCACGAGGTTCACCTTGCCGGCCGATGCGGTCGAAATCGCGACCCGGCCCACATTGAGCGCTGCTTGGACAGTGGCGTTGACGGACAGGCTGGCGCCCGCCGGCAAGGTGCGGTTTCCCAACTTGGGCTGGACGCTGAGCAGGTAGGTGCCGGCGGCGGCAGGGGCGAAATCAAAGGCGGGTTCGGCCGGAATCGGGTTCGCCGTGAGGTTGGCCAAGAGGTCGGTGTTGGCGAAGGCGATGTCGTCGAAGAAGAAGCCTTTCAGGTCCTCGGCGCCCGGAAAGAAGGTCCCGCCGTTGTAGTGGTAGGCAAAGCGCACGCGGATGGTTTTCCCGACATACGGCGTCAGGCTGACGGTTTGCTGGGTGAAAGCCTGTTCGATGTTGAGCGACGAAGTGGCCCCGTTGCCGGCCTGGTTCCACACGGAAGTCCAGCTGGCGCCGTCGTCCTCCGAGATTTCGACCTGCGCCACCTGGGTGGGCGTGGCGAACCCAATCCGTTTCCAGAAAGTCAGCGTGCCGCCGGTTCGGGGCCGGAGGCGGTGATTCAGAGTGAGGAATTGGTCTGTGGTGGTGGGGTGGGCGAGCTGGAAGCCGTTGGCACCGGTCCGTTTGGTTTTGGCCGTGGTGGCGGTGTAGCCCGGACTGAGTTGCGCGGCAAAGTTGACGGTTCCCTGTTCGGCGCCCTCGACCGAGCCGGCGGGCCAGGCGGACAGGGTGGCCGATTGCCAGATGTATCCGGTGGCGCCGGGCACGGGGGAAAACGTGTAGCGATTGGCAGCGCCTACCGCCGGCGTGGCGGAGCCGGCAGGAACGGGCGCGACGTAGGTCAGGCGCAGGTCCGCCTTGGAATTGAGCCCGGCGGCAACGGTGACGCTGACGTTGGTGGGACTCAGGCCCGCACCGCTGAAGGTCACCGTCCGGGCGCCGTTGGCCGTCGGCACGGCAAAGCCCCCTGACTGGCTGGACACGGCGTGAAACGTCGAGGCGGAAACATCCACCGTGACGCCGCCAACCCCTTCGCCGAGGTCGTAGAAGTTGTTTCCGTTCAGGTCGAAGTAGGCGACCCCGGTGACCATCGGGGCGGTGCTGCGGTTGCCGAAATCGATGGTCACCACCTGCGGGCCGGTGTTGTTCGGGCCGGAACCGTTCAAAACACCGATGCCCACTTCGCGAAAGGCAGGGTTGTGATTGCTGTTGCGGTGACCGGGAGGGTTCTGCATGCCGCCGGGGCCGTCGCCCCAGTCCACTTCGAAACCGGCGTGCCCCTGTTCCGGACTGCTGGCAAACGCGTAGATGCTTTCGCCGGCGTTCGTGAACGGATAACCGACGGCGTTGAGGCGGTCGCCCAGGTCGGCGACGACGTTGGCGGAGCCGGGCGGATCAGTCTGATCGTGGGCCTGGATGCCATGGGCCAGCATCCAGGCGGAATGCCCCCGGGCGGCGGTGATCAGCCGCGCCTCGAAGGCCAACGGCTGGGCGGGCGGATAACCCGCGGTGTCGTTGACGAACTTCTGCAAATCCACCTTGAAGAATTGGTAGGCCGACCGGATGTCGGGATCCGTCGTGTTGGCCAGCCGGAGCGCTTCGGCCAAGGCGTCGGCACGGGTCCGGTTGACCAGTTCGAGATAGAGCTGCTCCTCATCCGTCGGTTCGCCGATGGGATACAGCGTGGTGCCCACGCCGGCCCGTTGGAGTTGCGCGGACGGCTGAGCCTCCGGGCTTCCGGTGATGCTGATGGCCGGCGGCGGAGCCTGCGGTTCAGCCTGAACGGCGTAAGCGGCAACCAGGAGTGCGGCCAGTGTCGGTCGGAGCATACGGCCTCCATTTTGGCGAGGGGCACCGAGCTTCGCCAGCGACATCTTCCGGGCGAGACTGTGGAAAAGCAGTATGGGAGAGTTGGCCTTGGCGCGAATCGCCTCGCGGTTTCCCTGAGCCATCGTTCCCGTCGGTGGTGAGGAGAAGGCCATCCGGGGTCGCTTCCACATGGCTCGCGAGTTGCCCTCATCACTGATGCGGAAAAAGGCTTCGGTCAGAACCGGTAGCGCAGATGGGTGCCGATCACGGATTCCGCCTGCCACTCGTCGCGGGGGCGGGTGCACAGCAGGAGGTAAAAGACGTCGAGGTCCGCTTGGGGGGAAATACGGAACGTCAGCCCGGCGGGAACCAGGCGGTTTTCGTTCCAGCCGTGACCGTGCAGATCAAGGAGCCACTCGTTGTTGGCGAACACCCGCGTCAGGGGGCCGACTGGGTGAGGCAACGTGTAGGCCAGTTGCAACCGATGCCGGCTGCGGTGGCTGGTGGGCGCTTCCCCTTCGTTCCAGCGCCACTCCAGGCGGTTTCGCCAGTCGAGCCGCAGATGTTCGGTCAGATGGAACTTGGGGTTCAGTTCCAACTCCGGTCGGCCCTGCAGGTGCTCATCGTGGGCGACCGGCAGGTCGATGTTCAGCAGGGACAGCCCCAACCCCGCGTCGAGCCAGGAGGTCAGCTCGTATTTCAGCCGCGGGGAGACGATCTGCACGATGGCGCCGTCCTCGAAGTCGAACCGATTGCCGAGGAACACCGAACCGGTGAAGGGAGCGGACCGCCAGAGATCCGCGGTGGCCCAAGCCCACCACTCATCCGCCGACAGTCCGTTCAGCGCGAAAACCAGCAACAGGCCAAGGATCAAACGCGCGGGAAACATGGGATGCGGGTGACGCTGTGGAACTGGGCGCACCGCCGCGGACTTCAGGCATGGCCGGGGTCCAAGTCAAACTCCGCGTGGCGAACCCTCGTTTCTCCGTGGCGGGATGCCTCGGTCCAGTGTCGGGAGCGGCGACTTGCCAGCCGCCGGGCATGAGAGCTTAAAACCAAGCTCTCATGCCAACCTTGCGGCCGAGGGCGTCACTCCGTCGGGGAACACGAGGGTTCGTCGAACGCGAGTTGCGCGATCCATTGGCTTTTGCGGAGGAGGGCGAAACCGACCGCGCAGCCGAGCGAGTTGACCACCATCCACGCCGCATTGTCCGGGTCAGTGGGGTGACTTCCCCGCATGCTGACGAGGATCAGTCCGAGCAACATTTCGGCGGCACGGAGCAGGACAACGAGTCCGAGGAGCTTGGTGAACACTGAGAACCAGCTTTGGGCATTCATGGGATGGAGGTAACGCTGACCAAGACCCGGATACCGGACCAGAGGAATCGTGGGCTGGCATTGTGGCCGAGGTGATGCCGGCGCCGAACCGGCCCTCGGGCCGCCCGCCGACGAAAAACGGCGCGGGTTGAGCCCGCGCCGTCCGGTAAATGGAGAATCCGAGGCTGCGACTTACTTGAGCACCGCCTGGTGGAACTCGAACCAGTCGTCGAGGTTGTTCAGGTTGATGGCGTCGGGCAGGACCGAGCCGTCGTCATTCAGGCCGTTGGCGGCGAGGATGCCCTTGCGGGTCTCATCGTTGTGGATGTAACCGGCAATGCTGACGTTGAGCTTGTGGATGTTGGCCTTGGTCAGCTTGACGCCGGGCTGGGCCTTGATCCACGCCTCGAACTGCGGATAGGTCGGCTTGCTTTCGGTGATGAAGGCGCGCACCGCGTCGGCGTTCAGGCCGAGGGCGCTGATCACCATCATGTCGTAGCCCTGGCCGATGCCCGGATAACCGGCGGCGAGTTTGCCCCGGGCTTCAAGGGAAGCCTTCTGCCAGAGGCGCGGGAGGTGGAGGACGCCCAGCGGGCCGGCCACGCCGGAGCTGATGAGGGGAACGTAGGTATCGCTCATGGTAAAAGTGATCTCGACTGCGGAGATGAATCGGCCGACAGGCTAGTTTCCCGGTCACCGGGGGCGCAAACCGATTTTCCCGATCCTGTGGCCCGCAACTTTGGGCGATGATTGGGCAACCGCGGAACAGCGGAACGCCCCGGGCGGAACGAGCGTATGTCAGCTCAAAAAGGAGGCTGCCATGAAATGGAACCGCGGATCGGGACTTCGTTGGCTGACGCTCGTCGTGCTGCTGCTGGTCGCGCCGGCGCCCTCGGGAAGGGACGACGCCACCGCCGCGGCCATGCGGCGCAAGCTGAAGCATGCGGACCGGTTGCTGGCCGGACTGGTGACGCCGGACTTCGCCGGACTGGAAGCCAACGGGAGCAGATTGGTGGCACTGAGCCGGGGCGGTGGGTGGACGGCCCGGCAGACGCCTGAATACGGGTTGTTTCTGACCGAATTCCAACGGGCGACCGACACCTTGATCGCTGCCGCCAAGGCCAAGGACTTAGATGGTGCCAACGCAGCCTATGGCCAAATGACGACCAGCTGCGTCGCGTGCCACAAATACATCCGCGGTGACGAGGCAAAGAAGTGAACGGGTCGTGGACAACAGGTGCCGAAATTCGCGCTCAGCCTTTGCTTCCGGCGGATCCGAAACCAGCCCGCTTGAACGCCGTGGTCACTGCGGAGTCCCGGTTGAAGGTGCGCCACACGAATTCGTCCCGCAGGTTGGCCGCCATCAGGGCCGTGATGCCGACATCAATGCCGATGACGTCCGGGTTCACCCAGCCGGTGTGCGGATTCCAGGCGTCCACGAAGCCGTAGCGCTTCCAGGTCTTCGCGCCGTGGACTTGGTGCTGATGATGCAGTGTGCGCAGGCAGGCTGCGGGAAGGAAGGGCAGTGATCCGGCGGCGGCGCAGGGAACCACGGTTCCGTCGAGCGGCCCGCTGTCCGGCGGTCCGCCCCAGCCGACGTAACCCTTGGCCGAATCGCTCGAGGTGACGCCCCACAGGTCTTCGGACCATTGGGGGAAACGGTTCTGCTGGCGCACGCTCCATTTGAGGTGGGCGCGGGTGGCGGCCTCGGAATTCCCGAACCAGTCCGTGCCGGCATCGGGGCGGTTCCGGAAGTCGAACCAAGCGTGCGAGAACTGGTGCACGAACAACGGGGCGGGCGACCAGACGAACCGTTCCCCTTCGTATTCCCGGACAGGACGGCTCCAGGCGCGCCACGTCGCCGGTGACAGCGGATTTGTCGGCGAGCCCAGACCGAGGAGGTTGATGAGCATCAGCTCGCAGTAGTGGTCCCAATGCGAGGCGAGGAAACCCGACTCGGGCTTCCAGCCCATGGACAGGGTCTGCTTGCCGTTGAGGAACCAGTTCCAGTCGGCCCGCTCATAGAGTTCCGTGGCGAGGCGGACGATCTCCGCATCGTCGTGGAAGTAGCTGCGCGCATGCAGGGCACCGCAGAGCAGCAGAGCCGTGTCCACGGAGGACAGTTCGCACTTCCAGATGCGTTCGCCGGTTCCGAAATGGAAGAAGTGGTAGAAGAATCCGTGCTCGTGGGGCTGGTGATCGCGCAGCCAACGGAGCGTCCGCTGAACCTGGGCCTGCAGAGCCTCACGCGGCGCGTGGCCGCGAGCATGCCCCAGGCACAACACGGACAATCCAAAGCCCGTGGCGGCAATGCTGCCGATGGTGCGGGAGTCGGATTCGCCGTCCGCCAGCTTGCGATCCATCACCAGGCCGGTCTCGGGATGGGCGGCCTCCCGGAAGAACCGGACGGCGGTTTGCTCCAGATCACCAAGCAGCCGGAGGTCTGCTTCCGCAAGCGTGTGTCGCGAGGGGCGGCTTCCGGAAGTGGCTTCCCTTCGGGCACATCCCCACGAAATCGGCGTCATCAGCAGGCCGCCGAGGGAAGACAGGGTTCGCAGCGCCGCGCGCCGGCTCAGCGGGTGGAACATCCGGGGTTTCATTCCCGGGAGAGTGCCGTGGCGGCCGGCGCGGCCGTCAAGGCGGCATCACCAGAGTTCCGAGGTGGGCCCGGACCGTGGAGCCCGAAGCGTGACGGTGGCATCCGCCAAGGGGGCGGCGCCGACGGCCGATGCTTTCCGCGAAGAGTGCGAACGGGTGCACGGTGTCGCCGGTTCCGGAGGAGCCGGGCGGGAGGCGAACGTGGGTTCGGTTTGGGGTTCGAATTCGCCAGCCACGTGTGGTGCGGCGGAGTCGGATCCGCTCACGAACACCGAGAGGCTGGTCACGGTTTCGCGCAGGCCCGTAGCCTGGCCATGAAGTGCGGAGGAGGCGCCGGCACTGTGGTCCGCTTCCGCGGCGATGCTCTGGGACGCCCGGTCAATCTGTTCCATGGCGGAACTGATCTGCCCGATGCCGCGGGCCTGTTCGGAGCTGGCGATGGCGATTTCCGCGACCAGCTCGTCCACCTTGCGGGCTTTGGTGACGATCTGCCCCAACCCAGCGGCGACCCGGTGGGAAATCTCGACTCCCCGGGCGGTGCGGCTTTGGGCGTCCTCGATGCTGGCGGCAGTTTCCTTCGCCGCACTGCCGGCGCGGCGGGCCAGGTTGCGAACTTCCTCTGCCACCACGGCGAATCCGAGTCCAGCCTCGCCGGCCCGGGCGGCTTCCACCGCGGCGTTCAAGGCGAGCAGGTTGGTCTGGAAGGCGATCTCGTCGATGCTTTTGAGCACCTTCGAAATGTTGTCGGAAGCAGCCTTGATCTTATCCATGGCCGCGGCGAGCTCGCCCATTTCCTGCGCGCCGGCCTCGGCGGCGTTGCGGGCCTCATTGGCGAGGCCCTTGGCGTCGGTCGCGTGGTCGGAGTTGCGCTGAACCATGCTGCGCATTTCCTCGAGGGACGCACCGGTTTCCTCGACCGAGGCCGCCTGGCTGGCGCCGCTTTCCGCGAGCTTGGCGCTGATGGCGGACATTCTTGAGGCCGCTTCGGAAACCTCGCCCGAGCCCTGCGAGAGACGGTTCACGATGTTGTCCATGGTCTGCCGGGTCCGGCGGGCCAGCAGGATGACGAGCCCGAACGCCACGGAGGCGATCAACACACCGGCGGGGCTCACGAAGAACGCGCTCTGCTCGATGTGCGCGAACGAGGCCACAGTGTTCTGGGAGTGCGCGCCAGCCTGCTCATGGCAGGCTGCCTTGAGGGCGTCGGTCGCGGCGGTAAGGGCGGAGATTCGGGCAGGAACCTCACTGTCGAGGAGCTTCATCGCCCCCTGGAAGTCGGACTCCACCATGCCCCGCACCTTGGTGTAGGCGGCAGACAGGGCGTCAAAGGCCGGGCCGATGGCCTTTGCCTTCTCCGCGATGGGGCCGTCGGGAAAGAGGCCGGCCAGCGCGGCGACCTGCGCGAGCACCTGCTGTTTCTGTTCGTCGGCAGCGCGGGCGCGTCCGGCCTTTTCCTTTTCCTGGGCGAACAACCACTCGTAGGAGTGGAGCCGAAAGAGGGCCAGATTTTCCTGGAGCGCTGCGATGGCTCGCAGTCCCGGCAAGCCCTCGGTGTTGAGCGAATGAATCGCCGCCTTGCCCTCGCGGCAGACGTGGAGGAGCACGCCCGCCTGGATCAGCGTGAACAGCACAATCAGTCCCACGGTGAACAGGAGCGCCCGGAAACTGTGGCGCAGGGACCGGTTGGAGTTCGGTTGGTGGATCTTCATGGGCACGGAGGGAGTTTTGGGACGGGGGATGCGGACGTGGGCCGGGCTGTGAGCCGGACCCAGCTATTTGATCTGGAGCGTCTTCACCCCTTTGGCCTCGGTGCCGGCGGGCAGGATGGCGATGGCACCCTTGGTTCCGGCAACCAGTTCAATGGCCTTGGCCGGATCATCGGACTTCTTGGGTGGCTGTCCCCGGCCGGAGAATCCGAGCCGTTGCCAGTGGGTCTTGAAGGCGCTCGGGTTCATGCCGGAGGCCGCTTCGAGAGCGGCGTTGGCCTGGTCGCCGGCGACGACGATGACGACGGCAGTGCCGCCTTCCCAATACATCGTCTTGCCCGTGTAGATGTCCTTCAAGGCGGCGGCTTCGAGGCTGGTGACCGGCACGCTTTCGTGGGCGATCACGACCGCATCGAGAGCGGTCGCGGCGAAGGGAGCGAGGGTCAGCAGGGCGGTCCCTGCGATCCTGACAAGAGTTCGTGGCTTCATGGCAAGGGCGGTTGGGGTTAGAAGCTGAACGTGGTTTTCGCCGCGAGCATCCACCACCCGTCGTCGTTGCGGACGGGGTTGAGCGCATTGTTGTAAAGCTGGCTGGTGCCGCGGATGTAGTGTCCTTCCAGCTTGAAGATCCACCAGTCGGTGAGGTCGAAGCGGGCGGACAGGGCGGCGTCCTTCTGGAATCGGTCGGAGTTGCCGGAGCGGGCCGACGCATTGGGATAGTGCTCCGAGTAGTAGGTGCCGAGCTCCAGCCAGGGCGTGAGCCGCTTCGAGACACTCACATACCAGGCATCCGTGCGGGACCGGCTTGAGCCGATCAGCGGGCCAGCTTCGAGGAAATCGTTCTGGAACACATTGTAGGTGTAGTATTCCGCCTGGAAGGTCCAGCCGCTGAAGGTGTATTCGACCGACAGCTGTCCGTAGGGGATGTCCGCCTCAGTGCGCATTGCGCCCGGGCCAAACGGCGGGTTGACCGCGATGTGCCAGGTGAAGTCGAACACCTTCCCATAAAGGCCGCCGATGCGCAGGCCGTCCACCGGGGTATTCCACCAAATCTGCGCGCCCACGTTGAGGCTTGAATCAATGCCATTGAAGCCGCCGATGGGAGCCGGCGGCAGGCTGTTCTGGAGCAGCCGGGCGACACCGCCTTCGTCGGAGAGCCGGATGTAACCCGCAAAGGCTTCGTAGGAAATGCTGCCCGCTTTGCCGAGAGGCACATTGCCAAACAGCAGGCCGCCATCCACGGAGGTCGAAAAATCGCGCCAGCGGGGGTCATATACGCCTTGCGGCAGAAGCACGGAGGTGCGGGCCAGGTCCACATCCTGAATGTGGTTGTAGATGCCGCCCGGCCGCCGAACGCGTCCGCCGCGTATACCAAGGTAGTCGCTGAATGTGTATTCGATCGAGGCGTAGTCGAGGAAGGGCTAGTAGTTGCCCACGTTGCCGAGATCGAACATGAACCCCTGCGCGGTGATGCGCGTGCGCTTGAAGGGCGAGATGGTCGCGTTCACTCCGAACTCGTTGTATTCGAACGAGCCGTCCGTGGTCTTGCCGAGGTAGTTGTAGTCGCTGGAGTAGAGGAAGCCTTGGCTTCCAAAGCCGTGGACATCGACCTTCTCGCTGCCGATGGGCAGTTCCCAAGCGCCGGCGGCGAAGCTGGCACAGGTGACAAGTAGCGCTGCGGATTTAGGAGAATGCATAGGGGGTATCTGCTGGTGGGCGCGGGGGCTCGAGGCAGGCGTTCTTGGTTGTTGGCGCTGGTCTGAGCGACCGCACCCCGGGTTTCGTTCGACCAAGGTTTCGGTCAGAAATCGGTCAAACTTTAGCGGGCAACCATCGTCAGAATCCCGTTCACTGGCGAATCGCCCGGCCGGGAGCGCTGAAGGCGCGGAGTTTCCGCGGGCAACCCGAAAGTTGCGGGTGAGCGAAGAATTTCTTCTGGCCACCGGGCTTGCCGGCCGGTGAACGTGCAAGCCCATGAAGTATGTGTTCGTCACGGGCGGGGTTGTCAGTTCACTCGGCAAGGGCCTAACGGCCGCCGCGCTCGGCACGCTGCTCGAGAACCGCGGACTGAAGGTCACGCTCCAGAAGTTCGATCCCTACCTGAACCTGGATCCGGGAACCATGTCGCCCTACCAGCACGGCGAAGTGTATGTGCTGGATGATGGCGCGGAGACCGACTTGGACCTGGGGCACTACGAACGCTTCACGAACACGAAGCTCAGCCGCAAGAACGCCACCACCAGCGGCCAGGTGTATCAGCAGGTGCTCGATAACGAGCGGGATGGCGTTTACCTCGGCAAGACCGTCCAGGTGATTCCCCACGTCACCGACGAGATTCAGAGGCGGATCACCCTGCTGGCCGATGACACCAAGGCCGATGTGCTGATCACCGAAATCGGCGGCACGGTGGGCGACATCGAAGGCTTGCCGTTTCTCGAGGCGATCCGGGAGTTCGCTTTGGAAGTGGGGCCGCACAACGTGTGTTTCATCCACGTCACCTACATTCCGTTCATCAAGGCGGCCGGCGAACTGAAGACCAAGCCCAGCCAGCAGAGTGTGGCCAAGCTGCGCGAAATCGGCCTTGCGCCCAACCTGCTGGTTTGCCGGACCGAGCACGCGCTGAACAAGGAGCTTCGCCAGAAACTCAGCATGTTCTGCAACGTTCCCTTCGAGGCCGTGATCGAGGAAAAGGACGTGGAGCATTCGATCTACGAGGTGCCGCTGATGCTGCAGCGCGAACGGATGGACGACCTGGTCTGCCGCCAGCTCCAGCTGGAAGTGCCGCCCGCCAACATGGGGCACTGGCAGGACATCATCCGGCGTCTGATCGCCCCGCAGCACCGGGTCCGCATCGGGGTGGTGGGCAAATACATCGAGCTGCAGGACGCCTACAAATCCGTGTATGAGGCGCTCAAGCACGGCGGGGTGGCCAACGATTGCGGTGTGCAGATCGAACACATCGAGGCGGAGGACGTGGAGAAGCCAGGCGGGGAAAAGCTGCTGAAAGATTTGGGCGGAATCCTAGTGCCCGGCGGCTTTGGTGAGCGCGGAGTCGAGGGGAAAATCAAGGCGGCGCAGTATGCCCGGGAGAACAAGGTGCCGTATCTGGGCCTGTGCCTGGGGATGCAGATCGCTTCCATTGAGTTCGCGCGGAATGTGTTGGGTTTGCCGGAGGCACACTCGACGGAATTCAACCCGCAGAGTCCGGATCCGGTCATCCACCTTCAGGAAACTCAGCGTCACGTGAAGCGCAAGGGTGGGTCCATGCGCTTGGGAGCCCAGGAATGTCAGCTCAAGGAAGGCTCACTCGCCGTGAAGCTTTACGGGGCTTTTTTCATCAGCGAACGGCACCGGCACCGCTACGAATTCAACAACGCCTATCGTGCGCGATACGAGGCGGCCGGCTTCGTTTTCAGTGGCACGACTCCTGAAAACGCCCTCGTGGAAATCGTCGAGCTGCCGGCGCATCCGTTCTACATCGCCTCGCAGTTCCATCCGGAATTTCTGAGCAAACCCAACAAGCCCCACCCGTTGTTCAAGGGCTTCATCGCTGCTGCCCACCAACGGCAGCATCATCAGCCCTTGGCGGTGGCGTAAGGTGCCCGGTGCGGCTACGCAAACTTGGGGAAATACCGCGAACGCCGGGAGGCGGGAGTCGGAGCAAAGCCCAGATTCGGCAAGGCGCTTTCTTCGGGGAAGACAATGGGTGTTCCGTCCGCAGCTTCCGGATACTCGAACACCTTGCCCTCGTAATTGCGGATCACCACCCGGTCGTGGTTGTGGCTGAGGACGTATTCCGGGTTGACCGGCACCTTGCCGCCCCCGCCGGGAGCATCGATGACATACTGCGGCACCGCGTAGCCGGTCGTGTGACCGCGAAGCCCCCGGATGATTTCCAACCCCTTCCTCACACTGGCCCGCAGGTGGGCGGAGCCCTGGATAAGGTCGCACTGGTAGAGGTAATATGGGCGCACCCGGCACATGAGCAGCTTTTGCGTCAGCGCCTTCATGATCTCCACGTCGTCATTAACGTGTTTCAGCAGAACCGACTGGTTACCGAGGGGTATTCCCGCATCGGCGAGCCGCCCCAAGGCGTCCCTCACTTCCGAAGTGAGTTCCTTGGGGTGATTCACATGCACGCTCATGAACAGTGGGTGATATCGCTTTAGCATGGCGCACAGCTCAGGTGTGATCCGCTGGGGCAGAAAAATGGGAATCCGCGAGCCGATGCGGAGGAACTCGATGTGCGGGATGCGCCGGAGTCGCGCCAGCAGATGTTCCAGTTTGTCGTCGCTGAGCAGGAGGGCGTCTCCGCCGCTCAGGAGCACATCCCGGATTTCCGGATGCTGTTCAATGTAGGCAATCTGGCGGTCGAATTCCGGATGAAAGTCGTAGCCGGCGGCATTGCTGACCAAGCGCGATCGGGTGCAGTAACGGCAGTAGGCGGCGCACCGGTCGGTCACCAGGAACAGAACCCGATCCGGATACCGGTGAACCAAGCCGGGCACCGGCGAGTGGGAATCCTCGCCCACGGGATCGTCGGTTTCCCACGGCGCGACATCTCCCTCCTCGATCCGCGGAATCACCTGCCTGCGGATCGGGCAAAGCGGGTCTTCGGGGTCGATGAGGCTGAAAAAATGAGGGGTGATCGCGACGGCCAGCTTTGACCGAGCCAAGACCGCACCGGCTCGTTCCTCCCGCGTGAGCGACGGGAGCATGGTCTCCAATTGGTCTAGGGTGGTGACTCGATGCTTCAACTGCCACCGCCAGTCATTCCAGTCGGCCTCAGGAACCGACGTCCAGGGTCCCCGGTTGGAACTGACGAATGTCTTGAGGTCAGGCGACGGTGAAGTCCGGCGTGCGTCGTTGACTTCGGGGAAGGACGAAGTGTCCATTGAGTTGTAGTTGACGGTAGGCGGGAGGCATTGAGCGTCAAGTGGGCGTGGCTGAGCCCGATTTGCCGGGCAAGTTTCAGCTTTCGTCGGCGAAGCCAACCCAATTCAATCCCCCGGAATGGATCCATTGTTGAAGTTGATTTCTTCAGACGCCTCACTGGCCCCGGGTGACTTGGGCGCGATGCTGGGCCTCAGTGAGGCAGAGGTCCGGGATCGGCTCAAGGCCCTGTCAGATGAGCAGGTAATCTTGGGATACCGGGCGGTGCTCAACGAGGAAAAGCTTGGGCGCGATTTGGTCCGCGCGGTAATCGAGGTGAAGATCACGCCTGAGCGCGGCGGCGGTTTTGACAAACTTGCGGAGCGGATCGCCCGGTATGCGGAGGTGCGATCCTGCCACCTGATGTCCGGAGGTTACGATCTGCTGGTGGAGGTTGAAGGGTCGAACCTCCGGGAGGTTGCCCGTTTTGTCTCCGAAAAGCTCAGCACCTTGCAGGGCGTGTTGTCTACGGCGACACATTTTGTGCTGCGCGCCTACAAGGAGCAGGGAGTTCTGATGAAGCGTTCTGACGCGGATGAGCGGCTTGCTGTCACTCCTTGACGCAGTTCCGCGCATTATCACTTAGGAGCCAAGATGCCATTGCCCGGCTGCAAGCTGACATATTTTGTTGATCCGCCCACCGGTTACATCCGGATTGTCGGCCGGGCAGCCGTGGAGAAAGCCCGCGACTTCCGGATTTTGGCAGAGCGGTTGCAGGCCGATGGAGCTCGTCTGCTGTGTCTGGACTTGTCGGCCTGCCTCCTGATGGACAGCACCTTTTCCGGTGTGCTTGCCCATTTGGCGACCGTCGGTTCACCGACGCCCGGGGACGGCGGGTGTCCGAAAATTGTCCTGTATCGCCCCAACGAGCGAATACGCGATTTGCTGGACGGTTTGGGGGTTCTCGCCTTGGTAGGGTTGCTTGACGCAACAGAGTTGCCCGTTGGCGATGGGGAGCGGGAGCATGTGTCGCAACCGGTCGACAAAGCCGAAGCCGCGACATCCTGTCTGGAGGCGCACCGATTGTTGATGACCCTGAGGCCGGAAAACGTCGGCCGGTTCAGCGAGTTAACTCGCATGCTGGAACGGCAAACTGGAGTCTCCAAAACAGAATGAGACCGCCAGTTCCGATTGTGTGGGTCTCGTGTGTCGGTGAGAAGGGTGGCGCCGAATCGCTCATGATCGAGTGCCTCCGGGTGTTGGACCGCTCGCGGTTTCAGCCACATGTCATCCAACTGCGTCCGGGGCGGTTGCAACAGATGCTGGAGGACATTGGCGTGCCTGTGCACGTTCTGTCCGAGCACCGGATGCGCGAGGTGCACCATGTCGCCGAGGCCATTGGGCAGATCCGCGGAATCGTCCGGCGAAACCGGATTGCGCTGATTCACAGCAATGGGTTCCGGGCCCACGTTTATGGAGGTTTGGCCGCCGCGTGGGCGGGGGTCCCGGAAGTTTGGACCACCCACACGGTTGAACTTCCGACGCTCGCCACCTCGGCCATCCTGTCGATTCCGACCGACTGTGTGGTCGCTAACTGTCCGAGGACTGCCGCCTTCTTTCGCAGCCGAGTGGCGGCGCCGGTCGAGATGATTTGGCCGGGGGTCAACCGGGAGGTTTTGGAACGGGCCACTCCTCGGCTGAGCCTCGCGGAGACCTATCGGCTGCCCGCCGCGGCGCGCTGGATCTCGATCGGCGGACGGCTGCAGAAATACAAGGGCCAAATGGAATTTCTCCGTGCATTGGCCTCCCTGCCTCGCGATTCAAATGTTCACGGAATCATCATCGGCGGAACATTGTTTGGCCAGGAGTCGGAGTATCAGCGGGAGCTGCGCCTGCTGGCCGCAGAATTGAAGGTGACGGATCGGGTCACCTTCACGGGTTTTGTTCCCGATGCGGATGTTGCCGGACTGTTTGGGCAAAGTTATGTCACCCTGCACCCCGCACACGACGAGGATTTTGGGCTGGCGGTGGCGGAAGCCCAGATCCTTGGCGTTCCCTGCATTGCCTTTTCCGCAGTGGGCCCCGCTGCCATCATCCTCGATGGGGAAACCGGCTGGCTGGTTCCCGTCGGTGACCAACCGGGCCTAAACCGGGCTTTGGCCGAAGCTCTTGCCGATCCAAAGGAGGTCTCCCGTCGGGGTATGAGGGCTCAGATGTCCTGTTCCGACCGATTCGGGGTTCAGGAGCACGTCCGAAAGACGATGGAATGCTACGACAGAGCCTTGTCACGACCTTGATTCAAGAATTGCCCGAACAATGGCCTATCCGCGCCCGATTCCAACAGCAACCCGCGCCAATCCCCGTGCTCCCCGCATGCCCGATGGCGGTTCCGGGGCTTTGCCGCCGTGGGTGATGGCGCTTACGGCCAAGGTGCCGCTGCAAGCCCGGGTTCGTGCCCTGTTTGGCGGCGCGCCCGCGGCAAACGCGCTGTTCATGCTGGCCATCTCGATTGGCTTTTTCCACGGATGGATCAAATACAAATACACCGGACTGATCTCGACATTTGCCTTTGATGCGCCGTTGACGCTCGCGTTGGTGCTGGCACTGACTCAAGCCGGGCACTCCGGAAGCTGGTTTCCGACCGGCAATCGGATCGGCGAAGGACTCAAAGTGTTGGCCGTGGTGGCGCTGTTCTACGTGGTTTTGCCATTCGGGGTTCCACTGCTTGCGAGCGTGGCGGCGTTCCGTGCCTGGGTTGTGATCCCGCTGGTGTTCCTGCTCGGATATCACGTCACGAGAAGCATCAGGCAGGTGGAAACATTGCTCCTGTTGGTGATCGGTCTCTGCTGCGTTACAGTTTATTTCGGGGCGCGGCAGACGCCTGAAGAGATTCGTGCCATGCTTGCGGCCAATCCTGATCTGGCACGAAGGCTGAGCGGAACGTTTTTCGCCAACGATGACGGCAGCGGCGGGCTGCGGGCGTTTTCGACCTTCGTCAGTGCGGGGGCGTTTGGTGGAACACTTTCAACAGGAGGGATATGCGCCTTTGCCTACCTGACGCGGCCCGGCCAGAAGTTCCTCGTGAGGCTGGCTTTCGCGGTTGCCTTGGGCCTCTGCGCCTATGGAATCAATCTCTCTGGTGCAAGGACCGCGGTGGCGATGTTGGTGCTGGGGATCCTCTTTACGGCGTGGAGCCGGAAACGCCTGCTTGCATTTGTGGTGATTCCGGGTGCTGCGCTTTCCGTGGCCGGTTTGGGTTCACTCATGGATCCTGCCCGCTTGGCGCGGTTTTCCTCGCTGTTCGATCCGGCTCAGTTGTGGGGAAGGTTGGCTATTGTGGTAGGTCCGGGCGTCCAGGAGATATTCAGTGCTCCCCTCGGCGGCGGTCTTGGGAGGAGTGGACATGGCGTTCCATACGTCTTCGGTAGCATACTTCCGCCTTGGGACGTGAAGCCTGTTGACGGCGATCTTGGTCGAATCGCCGTGGAGTTCGGGCTCCCCGGCATTCTCATGTTCGGGGTGCTTTTGTGGTCTGGTATCTCCGCGAGCCTCCGTTGGATGGTTCAGTTTCGAGACACCAGCCTGCAGACTCTCGCGATTTGTTCCGGATCGGTGTTCATGATTGCGTCGATCAACATCGGGACCGGTTCTCCGTTTTTGGGAGTGCCCGGAGGTGCGCTGACATGGTTTCTCCTCGGCGCCATGAACCGGTTGGCGGTTCTCGTTGCGTCCTACAGTCCCGGTCAGTCAACCGCGTGGAAGTCCGATCCGCGGTTTGCCGAGTTTGGCGCCGCGGTTGCGTCGAATCCGGATCCCGCGCCCCAAGGACAGCCGGTCGAACCTGCCGCCGTGGGTGCCATGCTCGCATCCCACCGGAGGATGCTGTATAGGCAAGAGCCGGAGCATCAGTCCGTCGAGTCGCGGGAGGCGGACGTCAGGAAAGGCCGGGTGCGGCGATTGTATGGCGATTCCGGGTCTTGATTGAGCTATGCCCCCATTTCTCTCAGGAAAACCAAGGATCACTTTGGTGGTGCATGATTTCGACGAGGGCTACGGACAGGGGCGGTATTGCATCGAATTGGCAAGGCATTTGGCGAACAGGTTCGAGTTTTTGGTGGCCTCGGCGACCATCGGTGACGAAGTCCGTGAAATGGTGGAGTGGGTCAGGATTCCCTCATGGCGACGGAGTGCATTGACCACGGTGTTTTCTTTTCGACGAAATGCAGGATCAGTCTTGGCGTCCAACGTCACGGATGTAGTCCATTCACAGGGAATGACCGGGGGATCACCCGACGTGATCACGGCGCATGTCTGTAATGCCGCGAGGCGGGGCACGCTGAGGCTGGGTGCAGTGCGTTCCGGAATCTTTGCCCGCATCGTCGCTCCCTTTGAGCGGGCTTACTACCGACAGGCAAGCGTTCGCCGGATTATTGCGATTTCAAGCATTGTGGATGCGGAGGTCCGCAACCACTACGGCTGGCGGGGCCCGCGGTCAGTCATTTACCATGGCACTGACACTGAACGATTTCGTCCCGCTGAACCCGGGGAGCGTGACCTGTTGCGAAGGCGCGTGGGACTTTCGGCTGATGACCGGGTGTGGCTCTTCATGGGCGAGGCGGAAAAAGGCTTGGCTGATGTGATCATGCAGTTGCCTGGATTCTGTCAGGCGCGGCTTCTCGTTGTGAGCCGGTCCGAACTGGAGCCATTTCGCCAATTGGCAATTCGGCTCGGGGTGAATGGCCGGGTGATTTTTCACGGTGCGGATCCCCGGCCGGAGCTGTTTCACAGGATGGCCGACGTGTTCGTCTATCCCAGCCGTTACGACACCTTTGGCTTGGTGGTGACCGAAGCGATGGCGAGTGGAACTCCGGTCATCGTCGGACACAGGATAGGTGCGGCTGAGTTGATGGAGCACGGAGTGAACGGATTCGTTTGCGATCCGGACTCGCCGCTGTCGATTGAGACCGCAATGAGGTGCCTGGAAGAAAACGGGATTCGGGCTTCCCAGATCGGCTTGGCGGGAAGACAGACCGTCGAGCGGAACACTTGGGCGCAATGTGCGGAGGCAACCGCGCGGGTCTATGATGAGATTCTTGCCTGCAAGCGGGCCGTCCCCGGAGCATGAACGTGGGCATGCCATTGACATTTTTGGTCCACGGTGGCCCGCGCAGCATCGAGGCCGTGAGAGCGCGAGGGCTGGCTTCGGCGCTTCCGTCCGAACTGGTAAGTTACTGTTATCGCGAAGGCTCGCGACTGGTGGCGGCAGCGAACTGGAGCCGGGTGACGAACCGGTCAGATGGCATCACCTATGTGCTGAACACGGCGTTTCCGGGGGCGGTGGTGGCCCCAGTTTGGTCAGCGATTCGGGGCCGTCGCTACATTCTTGATACTGGAGACGCCGTGTTCGAGATGGCCCGGCAATCGGGTGTCGGTGGAGGGCTGAAACTTCCGCTCCTCTGGCTGTTTGAACAGGCTGCGCAACGACGGGCGGCGGCGGTGGTGGTGCGGGGCTCCAAGCACCGGGAACTGCTGCTCTCCCGGGGAATCCGGCGAGTGGAGGTCATCCGCGATGGATTTGGAGAGCAGGTCGGCTGTTCGCCGCACGACGTGGCGATCCTTCGCGCCAAACTTCGCTTGGGCGATCAGTTTGTCGTTGGCGTGATGGGGTCCACGGTGTGGAGCCCGCGACTCGGAATCTGCTACGGATGGGATTTGCTCGAAGCCTTGGCGCAGCTTGCTGACCTGCCGATCCGCGGGTTGATCATCGGTGACGGCAATGGTTTGGGCTGGCTCCGGAGACGCGCGGCGGAACTGGGAGTTGCCGACCGGGTGGTTTTCACCGGGCGAATTCCCTACGGCGAAGTGCCGCTTTATCTGCGACTGATGGATATTGCGATGTCCACGCAGACGAACAACTTGCCCGGCCAGGTGCGAACGACCGGCAAGCTTCCCGAATACATGGCCGCCGAGCGCTTCATTCTGGCGAGTCGTGTGGGCGAAGCGGCGCTGCTGCTGCCCGAACTGATGCTGCTCGATTACGAAGGCGAGGTGGATGCCGGATATCCGGCACGGGTGGCCGACCGGGTGCGGTTGCTTTGGAACCGGCGCGAGCTGCTGGAAGTCCGGCGTTCAATGCCGGTGCTCGCAAACTCCCGGTTCGACTATTCGGTGCTTTCCCAGCAGTTGGTGAATCTGCTTCGCAGCCTCGGCTGAATTGACCGACGGCTAAGGAGAGTCAGGCGGGAATCAGCTCCTGGATGCGATTGTGGAGCAGGGGGCAGGACGCCTGAAACAGGCGATCCAACTCTTGGACCAGGCGGGCTTGCTCGGACTTTTCGCCGGCTGCCGCCAGTTTTTCCAGCGTGGCGGCGACATTGCCGGTGCGGTTGAGTCCGAAGAGAGTTGAAGTTCCCTTCAATGAATGGGCGAGCCGCCGGAGGGTGACTTGGTCGTCCCCGCCGGCCAGCGCCGCCATTTCCTTGAGACGTTCCGGGGTGTCCGCGAGATAGGCGTCCACGAGTTCCTTGACGGAGTCCGGGCCAAGTTCCGCCGCCAAGGTATCCGTCGTCTGGCGCAGTTCCCGGGGACTGTCGGTTTCAACTTCCGGAATGGTGGGTGGGGGCGATGGCGGACCGGGGACCGTAGCCAGTTCCAGCGCTGCCCTGAGGGCATCGGCCTTGACCGGTTTGGTCACGTAATCATCCATGCCGGCGGAAAGGCACTTCTCCCGATCCCCGCTCATGGCGGCGGCGGTGACGGCGATGATGCGCGGGCGGGGCCGGTCGCCGGACCCGCTGGTGAAGGCGCGGATTTCGCCGGTCGCCGCGTAGCCATCCAGTTCCGGCATGTGGCAGTCCATCAGCACCACGTCGTAGGGTCGGGCGCGGACGGCTTCCACCGCTTCCCTGCCGTTGACCACGACATCGGCGGTGTAGCCGAGCCGGTTGAGCAACAGCAGCGCCAGGCGGCGGTTCACTTCGTTGTCTTCCGCAATGAGGATTCGGAGCGCAGAGTAGCTGGGAGCGGGAGCGGCCATGGGCGTGGTTGGGTTAACTGCTGCCGGGTCGGCGAAACCGTTCCGACCCAAGGCGTTCGTTGCGGGAAGGTGAGCCTTTGAATTCCGGGAACTCAAGCGGCGATGCGGACGAAGCCGGGGCGACCTTTTTCTCCGGCGAAATCCGGTCGAGCCGCCACGCAATGGCGACGTAGCGGATCACCCAGCCTGCTTGCACCGGAATGGGACGGATTTCGACGGCGTATTGCTCGTTTCGACGGCCAAGCGAGCCCCGCGGCAGTTCGACGAAGCAGGTCTCGCCGGCGGTCGCGAGCCCAAACACTTCATCAAGGGCCGCCGAATTGACCCCGAGTTGGGCGAGCACTGCGAACAAGGGTTGTCCCACGCAATCATTTGCCGGCCGTCGGGCGAGGCGTGAGAAATGCCCGCTGACCCGGCGCACGAAGAAATCTTCATCTATCGCCAGCCACGGCTCCACCGGACCGAAGGCAACGGCGGCCGCCGGGGGCGTTCCTTGGGGCCTTTCCCCGCGCGACAACGGCCGGGCGCAATGACGGGCGGGAGGCACCGCGCTGTGGCCGGTGCCGACGTGTTTTCCCCGCTGGTTCCAACGATTCGACATCAGAGTGCGACGGAAGTGTCTCCGAACCGGTGGGAGTGAGAACCGGCTTGGCAGCAACTGAAAGTCCTTCCGCCGCAGTCTTCATCGGCAGCTTGGGGCGCCGCATTTAGGGGGATTGGGGTGCCTTGCCCGCTCAGTTCAGCCCCTGCTGGGCCAGCCACAGGCCACGGAAATACCGCATGACCCTTGCACCGTCGGGGCTTTCCGGGATTTCGGCCATGGTGTAGCCGCGGAACCCGGACTCGATGAGCCGGGCGAACAACCGGCGCCACGGATATTCCTCCAGATACAGGTCGCGGAGGTGCACGGACACAATGCGGTCCTTCAACAGGTCGAAATTGGCGTCAAAACCGGCGCCGTCGAGGTCCGATTGGTTCGAGTTCCAGCAAACCCCGACGTTGGGATGGCGGGCGTGGTCCATGATGGTCCGGATGTGGGGCAACTGCGACGTCCCGCTGCCGTGAACCTCCAGGCGAAGGGTCTGGCCCAGGTCCTTCGCGAAGGCGCCGAGCTCGAGCAGGGACTGACCGATCTGCGCGAGGGTCTTCTCGACGGGAACTTCCTTGGGCAAACCGTTCGGCCGCACCTTGACCCCGGAAGCGCCCACATCATGGGCAAGAATCAGGTATTCCTTGGTCGCGGCGATGTCTGCCCGCAGTTGGGCCGAATCGGGCGTGTGGTAATCGAAGGCGCTGCCAAGGCCCATCAGCTCGACCGGCGAGTCGGCGAACTGCTTCCGGACCTCCTGCCGCTGCTCCTTGGAGAGCGAGACTTCGACCCCATGCCGGTGGGTGGCGCGCAGTTCCACGCCGTCGAAGCGGGCCGACGTGCAGTTCTTGATGATCGTGGGAACATCCCAGTCCTTTGCGAGGTTGTAGGTCACGAGGCCCAGTTTGAGCGGCGACTTGGCGGGGCCCCGGGCCGGCGGGGAGATGCCCGCGGCGGTTCCGGTCGTGGCAGGGGACAGGAGCCCGACAGCGGCCGCCGGAACGGCGTTCAGGAAGGTGCGGCGGGACGTCTTCATGACCACGGTCACTTGGCTGTGCCGCCGACCAGATAGAAGGCGGCCAGCGAGAACAGCATGCCGGCCAGCCCCACGATGGTTTCGCAGACGGTCCAAGTGCGCAGGGTCTGGCCGACCGACAGACCAAGGCAGTCCTTCACGATCCAGAACCCGGCATCATTGAGGTGTGACAGGAACAGGGAGCCGCAGCCGATGGCGCAGATGATCAGGGCGACTTGGTGCGGATTCAGTTCCGGATGGGCTGCGAGGACCGGCACGAGCAAGCCCGAGGCGGTGACAATGGCGACCGTGGCCGATCCAGTCGCCACGCGGATGAACGCGGAGATCAGCCAGCCGTAGAGCAGGGGAGGGAGATGGGCTGCTTCCCCGACCCGTCCGATGGCATCCGCCACACCGCTGTCCCGCAACACGCGTGCGAACCCGCCACCGCCGCCGACCACGAGAATCGTCATGCCGATGGCGGCGACGCTGGATTCGGTGAACTTGAGCAACTGCGGGAGCCGGTAGCCGCAGTTCGTGCCGAGCGACCAGGTGGCGAATACCACCGAAACCAGCAAGGCGATGCTGGGATTGCCGATGAACGTCGCCACTTCGCGGGTGTGGTTGCCCTTCGGCAGCGTCAATTCGGCCAGCGTGGCGATCAGCATCAGGACGACCGGGAGAAGAATGGAGAGCAGGGTCAGTCCGAATCCGGGCGCCCGGAGGTTCGGATCCTGGTTGGACTTCCGGGCGACGGCCGGCGGATTCGCCTCCACCCGCTTCACCGCGATGCGCGCGAAGATCGGACCGGCCACTGCGGCGGTGGGGATGCCGATGATGAAGCCCCAGAACAGCACGAGGCCCATGTTGGCTTTCAGCGCCTCGACGGCGACGACCGGTCCCGGATGGGGTGGCATCACGCCGTGCATCACCGACAGGCAGGACAGCAACGGCAGCGTCAGTTTCAGGAAAGGCTGCTTCGTCTCATGAGTCAGTGTCAGCAGGATCGGCAGCAGCAGCACCAATCCCACCGCGAACCAGGTCGTCAGGCCCACGGCGAGGGCCAGGGCCATGATGCACCACTGGATGCGTTCTGGCCCGAACATCGCGGCGAAGCGCTTGGCGAGAACCTCGGCCCCACCGGATTCGGCGAGCAATTTGCCCAGCATTGCGCCGAGCCCCAACACCGCCGCGATGCCCCCCAAGGTGGCGCCCAAGCCATCCTGAATGGACTTGGCGACCCCCAGCATGGTGTAGGGAGTGATTTTGCCGGCGGCGTCCTTGAACGGCGTCTCCATCAGCACGGCACCGCCGCCAACCAGCAGCGAGGCGATGACGAGCGAGATGAAGGCGTTGACCTTCAGCCGGGTGACCAGCAGCACCAGCACGCCGATAGCGGCCAGCGCGAGCACGATCAGCTTCCAATCGTTGGGATTCATGGGACGCCGCAGGCTCGCACGGGCGGCGGGTCCGAGGGAAGCTTCGCGAGCGACGATTCCGGGTTTGCGCCGGCGATGCCTCGGTGCTCAGGCGGATTTGGCCGTTCGGCCGTATCCCAAGATCCGGGCGGGCAGCAGGAAAAGCGCCCGCAAGAACGCGAGGACTCCCTCAACGACATGGAAAACCAGCCGGAAGGGCAGGCTGAGCAGCCAAATGGCTGGCAACGCGATCAAGATCAACAACGCCAGCGGCCAGCAAACGGCCAGCAGGAGGCACCAGCCCACGACACAGAGGAAGAACTTCATGCTCCCAACACCCGCGTCGCGCCGGAGTTGTTTCAGATTCGTCCAACCCAATACGACCGCGGGCTGGCGGAATCGTTTAGCCTGGGGAAAACTGCCGTTACGGGTCCGCAGTCACTCATGAAGCCATTTCAAGCCATTGCCGCCATGGCGGAAAACCGGGTGATCGGTGATCGGGGCATGATTCCATGGCATCTGCCGGACGACTTTCGCTGGTTCAAGCAGGCGACCATGGGCGGCATCCTGGTGATGGGGCGAAAAACGTTTGAATCCATCGGACGCCCGCTGCCCGGACGGGAAACAATCATCTTGAGCCGGTCCGGATTCGCGGCGCCAGGCACGCGAACGGCAGTGGATGAAGACTCGTTGGACCGGATGCTGGCAGCCGAAACGCGACCGGTATGGGTCGCCGGTGGCGGAGAGATATACCGGCAGCTGCTCGCCCGTTGCGATACGCTCTTCCTCACCCGGGTGAAACGCGCGGTGGCGGGGGATGCCTTTTTCCCCGAATTCGAAGACGCCTTTGTGGCGGCGGAGCTGGTGCTCGACCGGCCCGAATTCTCGGTCACACGGTATGAACGGAGGGCGAAGGCATGAAGTCGCGTCGGAACCATTTCTCGTGGGGCATCGGCTTTTTGATTTTGGCAGTGGCCACTTTCGGAAGTCTCGCGGCGCCCCCAGGGGTCCTGAAGCGACTGGATGTGGTCCATGATTTCCGACCGGGCACCAACCTGTTGGGCGACCACACGCTGGAATCAGTCCCGTTCCTGCCGCCCGCCGGCTGGGATGAACTTGTGGTTTCCTGGAATGCCGGGACGAACCTGGCGCTGACGATCCAGGCGCAGGCCGGCTACACCAACGGGATGACCAGCCGCTGGTATTCCCTCGGTGCTTGGTCCACCCACGGTCGGCGCAGTTCGCCGGAAGCCTTCAGGGATTTCGATGGCGAGGTGGACACCGACATCCTCCGGCTGACGCGGCCGGCAACGGGCGTGCGAGTGAAATTCACTTTGGAGGGCCCGCGGTCTGCGCTGAAATTGGTGACGTTGGCCTGTGTTAACCGGCAGGTGACCGTCTCGAACCGGCCGCCGGAGCGGAAGCATTGGGGGAAAGTCTGGGATGTTCCGATTCGTTCCCAGGCCGACTTTCCCGAAGGTGTGGACAAGTGGTGCAGCCCGACGAGCGCCAGCATGCTGATGGAGTTTTGGGCGAAGGAACTGGGACGTCCCGGGTGGAATTTCCCGGTGCCGGCGGTCGCGGCAGCGGTATTTGATCCGGGGTGGGGCGGGACGGGCAATTGGCCGTTCAACACCGCGTTTGCCGGTGCTCAGCCCGGGTTGTTCGCCTGCGTTGGCCGGTTCAACGACTTGGTTGATCTGGAACGGTGGGTCGGGAACGGCCTTCCGGTCGCGGCCTCCGTGAGCTACGCGATGCTCAAGGGGGCGGCCTCCCCGGCACGGGGCGACGGCCATTTGGTGGTGGTGCGCGGATTCACTCCCGAGGGCGACCTGGCGATCAATGACCCGGGCGTCCGGCGGACGCGGGTTCAGCGGGTGATTCCGCGCGCCGATTTTGACCGGGCTTGGGCCCACTCGCGCCGGACCGTCTATCTGGTCTGGCCCGATGGCACATTCACCCCGGCCGGCGATTGCTTTCCCTGACGGTCAGTCCGTGGGCGCGGGGCGCTTCTCGCCCGTCAGTTCGAGGTAGGCTTTGTCCAGCCACCGGAGCTGGGGCAGGAAGAGAAACCGGGCTTCAATTCCCCGATAGGCAGCCAACGCTTTTTCCTTGTTGCGACGCGTGGCCCACAGGTCGAACAGGGCGAAGTTCCGCTCGGTGATCAGGTAAGAATCCACCTCGTCGAGTTTGATCTTCCCGAGCAGTTCCTCCGCCTCGTCGAGCCGGCCGTTGAGGATGAGTGCCTGAGCGTGGTTGATCTGCATGCCGGGATCTTCCGGCCGACCCGTCAATGCCTGGAGCGTCAATTGGGCGGCCACCGCCGGATTGGTGCGTTCAATGAGCAGCATCGCGGCGTAATTGCTGACGAACACCGGTTCGTTGGTGTTGAGCAGATATCCGCGGGCGGCCGCCTCCCGCATGGTGTCAAACTGACGGGCTTCGTAGGCGGCCCCCACCACGGCAAACCAATACATGGCCTTGTCGCCATAAGCCTTTTCGACTTTGCCCAGCAACTGGGTGGCGAGGACCGGATAACCCAGAGTCGTGAGCTGGCGCGCTACGGAGAAACTCAGCAACGGATTGGTCGTGGGGACTTCAGCCGCCCGGTTAAAGGCTTCCAAAGCGGCTTCGCGCCTTTCAGTGCGCAACGCGGACAACCCCTCGAGAAACCAGGCGTAGCCGGCCATGTCCTCCCGAAGCATTTGGTTCTGGCGCATGTTGACCGCGAGCTCCCGGAGGTCCGTCCACTGCTTCAAATCAACCAGCAGGTTGGCCAACTGCTCCCAGAGGTCCGGCCGGAAGGCGAAGGCCGGCAAATGCTGGTCCAGCAGCTTGGCCGCATAGTCCTTGAAGCCGAGCTGCACTAGAGTTTCGACCATCTCCTTCAGGTCAATTGGCGTTTCCGGAGGGCGCGAAAACCCGCGGGCCAATTCCGCGGCCTTGGCGGTCTGCCCCGCATGGATCAGGAGGCGCCAGTAAATTACATGGTCCCGCACCCGGTCGGAATGGTGGTCCACCAGCGCGTTCAGACTGCGCTCGTAGGTGTAAGGGTCGCTCAACGAGACTGCGATGGGCAGGCTGAGGCGGTGGGCCAGGTCGCGGGTCGTGGGGTTGTTGCGGGCGGCCTCCAAGGATTCGCGACCCAACCGGATTTGGCCGGGCGGGCCCCAGCCTGATTGCCAGGCGGCCCGCACCACTTGGATTTCGGGATCGCCGGAAAGAGCGTTGCTGTAGCGCGACCAGACGTCGCCGAACTGATCCATCCGGTCGAGGTGGAACAGGGACTTCAGGTAAATGGCGGCCAAGTTCGGAGGCAGATTGGTCGCCCGGGAACTCAGCAGTCCGGCGGCGTAGTCATCGAGCGAATACTTGGAGTAGAGTTTCGCCGCCAGTTCCAGCGAAACGTCGTTCGTCTGGAGCAGTTGCAGCAGCCACATCGAGTAGGACGCGCCCGCCCCGAGAAAATCCCGCCGCGTGGCCGGAAAGTTGACGACCATCCGGACCAAACCTTCGGCGTAGGCCGGATTTCCCGGGTTGTTGATGATGGCAGCACGCCAAGAGAGCAGGGCATCACCGAAGTTTCCGGCGGCCTCCTGACGCTGGGCCGTGCGGGCCAAAGACCAAGCCTGGACCACATCCAGGCCGCTCATCTTGAACGCAGGCGACACTCCCTCCGGAGTTGAAGTGTAGATCTTGGGGAGAAACAGGCCGAGGAAGACGAGAAACAGCACCAGGAGCAGGGCGGCAGCGCGAAAATAGCGCTCGAAAAACACCTGCCGGAGCAGGGGGGACGCCTCGACGAACTCCGACGGCAGATTGCCATCCGGAAGCTCCTCCGGAGAGTGTCCCGTGGGTTGGCCTGATTTACTCATGATTGATGCGATTGGTTTCGCGGCGGTGAAACGAGCAGGAATTCCGCCGCGTGACTCGCCCTGAGTTCACAGTGGGCAAGGCTCGCCGGCAGCAGGGCAAATTCCCCGGCTCGGCGCCGCAGAGATGCCGCTCCCGAAACGATTTCGATTTCGCCCCGGTGCACGCCCACCACCGACGGGCCGGCTCCGTTCAAACGGACCGGATAAGTTACCGCTGCGTTCAGGCGATGGTGCGAAATATGGAACAGTGGATGCTGGACCAAACTGCGATCCGAAGAATTGGGGCGTGACTGCCACGGTGAATCCACCAAGGAAGGCTCAAAATCCGCGAAATCGATGGAGGCGAGGGACTGTTCGACGTGGAGTTCTCGGGGTTGTCCATCCAGTCCCAGCCGGTTCCAGTCGAAGACCCGATAAGTCGTGTCCGAGTTCTGCTGGATTTCAAATATCACATTGCCCCGGCCGAGCGCATGCACCCGGCCGCTGGGAACGAACATGGTATCTCCCGGCCCGACCGGCACGACGTGAAAGCAGCCGGCAACGGTCCCGCGGGCCAAGGCTGCCTCGAATTCGCTGCGGGTGGTGCCGGCCCGCAGGCCTACGTAGAGCTTCGACTCGGGCTTGGCTTCCGCCACGAACCACATCTCGGTCTTCGGTTCACCCTTGAGTGAAGGCGCAACGGAAGCCGGTGGGTGAACTTGCAGGGAAAGGTCGTCTTCGCAGTCGAGAATCTTGATCAGCCAAGGAAACCGGCCGGCGGAACTGGGCAGGCGGCCCAGGAGTTCGTCGGCATGGTGCTCCATTGCCCACCGCAAATCGCAGCCGGCGAGGGGGCCATTCGCAATCACCGACACGCCTTCGGGACGATCCGTGATCTCCCAGGACTCACCGATCACTTTGCCGGCAGGGAGCGGCTTCCCGTAGAGGTTTGCCAGCCTTCGGCCACCCCAGATGCGTTCCTTGAAGAGCGGATGAAACGTGAGCGGATACAGCACGGCGGACAGCACTAGGCCGCGGCGGCGGCGGGTTCGTTGACATGCCCGAACGCGCGGAATTTCCCGTAACGCGCCCGGAGTCGGTCCGCGACGGGGGCCGCCTGAAGTTCTTCCAGATGCCGTAGCAGGGCAGCCTTGAGCGAGGTCGCCGCTGCGGTCGGGTCGTTGTGGGCGCCGCCGAGCGGTTCCGGCACGACATCGTCCACCAGTTTCAGCTCGCGGAGGTGGTTGGCAGTGATCTTGAGCGCTTCGGCCGCTTTGGGAGAAGCGGAGCGGTCTTTCCACAGGATGGCCGCACACCCCTCCGGGCTGATCACCGAATAGTAGGCGTTCTCGAGGATCAGGACGCGATCCGCGACGCCGATGCCCAAAGCACCGCCGGATCCACCTTCACCAATCACCGCCGCGATGATGGGCACCTCCAGCAGCATCATTTCCCGCAGATTTACGGCAATGGCCTCGCCAATGTGACGTTCTTCGGAGCCGATTCCGGGATAGGCGCCGGCGGTATCGATCAGGGTGATGATCGGGAGATTGAACTTGTTGGCCAAGTTCATCAGCCGGAGGGCTTTGCGGTATCCTTCCGGGTGGCCGGAGCCGAAGTTTCGCAGGATGTTCTCCTTGGTTTCGCGTCCCTTTTGGGTGCCGATGACGACCACGCGCTGGTTGCCCAGTTTCGCGAAACCGCCCACAAAGGCGCGGTCGTCCGAATACATTCGGTCGCCGTGGAGTTCCACAAAGTCGGAGAAGGCTAGGCGGAGGTAATCGAGCGTGTAGGGACGCTTCGGGTGCCGGGCCAATTGCACCCGTTGCCACGGGGTAAGATTGGTGAAGATCACCTTCCGGGCCTCTTCGATCTTCCGCTCCAGCAGCCTGATTTCCTCTTCCCAACTGATGCCGAGAGAGTGCTGCTCGGGATGAAGCTTGAGTTCCTCAAGCTTCTTCTGGAGTTCGACTATTGGCTTCTCGAATTCGAGGTAATGCTTCATCGCGGCAGCGGTGAACTTGCTGACTCCTGCCAGCCTAGTGAAGGGCAGGGACGGGAAGCAATTCGCGTTTTCCGAGCCCCTCGCCCCGAACAGCGCAGGGCAACCCTCGTTCCAAGCACCTCAGTTCAGCCCGGCCGCGGTCTTTTCGACGAATGCTTTCGCCTTGGCGACGAAGTCGTCTGGATTCTTGGCGAAATCATTGCTGTCGGTCTCGATGGCCATCACGCCCGACCAGCCGGTCTTCTTGAGTTCGGCGAGCAGATTCCCCAGTTTGCCCTGGCCTTCACCGATGTTGGTGTCGAACGCCACGTCGTCCCCCTGCGTCTTCTCCACCCGTTTGTCCTTCAGGTGGATGTCAAACACCCGGCCTTCGTATTCCTTGAAGATGCGGGTGGGATCCATGCCCGTGGAGGTGATCCAGCCGGCATCCATGCACACGCCCATGCGGGAATCCCGATGTTTGAGCAGGGCACGGACCACTGCGGGATTCCCGTAAAGCGAGCGAATGCCGTGATTGTGAATGGCGATCTTGATGTCGTATTCCTTCACCAACTCCTCCAAGTTATCGAGGATTTTGAAGTCGCCGGGTTCGACCACGATCACCTTGATGTCCAACAACTTGGCGAACTCGAACAACTTGCGGTTCTCCTCCTTGTCGAGCGAGGTGCCAGCAACCCCGAAGGTGTAAATCTTGAGGCCGGCGGCCTCGAGAATGGCCTTTTTCCGCCTGGTTTCCTCCACCGGCGCCTTGGGGTCCATGTGGTTGCCGATCATCTGCAGGTTCTTGATGCCGTGCTTTTTGGCGAATTCGACCACCTGCTCGAACTTCAGGTTTCGCAGCGTCCAAGTCTGGAGGCCCAGCTGCTGATTGAGATCGGCGGCTTGGATGCTGGTCAGCACCAAGGCGGCGAAGATGGCGGAGAAAAATCGGCGGACGTGTTTCATATCTGCGGGAAAGCGGCGAAATTGAACGTCGTGACGGGAAATGGTGCAAGTGGCCAGTGCGGTTCATTTGTTCGGGCTGGCCAGCCGAAAAAGAGGAACCCCTCTCCATCGCACTCGGGGGAAGCCACGACAGAGAGGGGTCTTTGTTGGGGGAGGTTCAGCGAAAAGAACTTATTTCGCAGTGTCGCACGGAAATCCTCGCTGCCTAGGCCAAAGGTGTTACTCGGCTGAACATTTCGGCAAAAAGTTGAAGCGATTCGCCCTCTAACCGGAGGTCGATCCCTCCTCCTTGGCAGAAATCGAGCGCAGCCAGTCGCTGGGAAGGGTCTCGTAGGCGCTTCGGAAATCACTGACGAACTGTCGCCGATGCCGGTAACCCAGCAGTTCCATGGTGACTTTGACGGAACGACTTTCCTGCAGAACTTGCCGTGCGGCCACCATTCGCTCCCGGCGAAGCCAGTCTCCGAGCGATTCGCCGAACACGTCCTGACACAATCGGCGAAGGTGCCCAAGGCTCAAATCGGCGCCTTCGGCCATGGTCTGTGGCTGGAAACGGCACTTCCTCGCGAGAAGTGTCCAGGTGGACGCCTTGCTTCGATTGGAGAGCCTCGCGAACGGCTTCATGGCAACCCTAGGGAATACGCCCAAGTGCTTCGCCATTGGGAGGTGGGGGTGGCAAGCCGAAACTGGGGCGATCTTGACTGAGCCCGGGCGTCGAACCGGTAACCCAGCGTCAAACGAGCGGTTGCACGGAGTTCGTCTTCACCACGACCGTCCCGGCAATCTTGTCGTGCCAGCCCTGCTTTTCAGAGTCCCAGCCCGACCAGAAGTAGCCCAAACCACCCGCCAAGGAGCCGAATAGGGCGCCCACTGCGCGGACTCCTGCCGTCGGCCAGTCCAATCGGCGGCCATCCAACCGGACGACTTTCAGGCGGAGCACGATGCCGCCAACCGTCGTTCCCTTCCAAACCCACATCGCGGCGAAATAGAGCGGGAAGAGGAACATGAAATAGCCCATCAGACCTGCGGGACCGCACACCAGAGTCAGCACCAGCCAGTCAATGCACGTGGCCCAAAAGCGGTCCTTGAAGCCGACCCGCGGCAAGGTCAGCGCCTCCGGGGTTGCCGGCGGCAGCGCGGCTGTTGTCGTGACCTCGGGCGCCGGTGGAGTTTGCCCGGCCAAAGGGGGGGCGACGGGCTGGTCAGGGGACCCCATGCCAGCAGCGGCCGCGGCGAACAATGGAGCGGCGGTCGCGGAGGCGGTGTCGGCGCCGGTGTCGGCGAATCTAACCGATGCGCCGACCGGGGCAGCAGTAGCGGCCGTAGCTGTCGCTGCGGCGGGACGTTCCCGTCGGTATCCAATGAAGAGCGCCACCATTGCGGCTCCAAGCGCCCAGACATCGGTGAACTTCAACACCAGCAATCCGACGAAGGGAACCAGGTAGAGCAGTGCTAGCACTCCGGCACCGACGAGAATTGCCACGAGCGCAGGGAACCTGATTTTGAAACCCCGGCCCACTGCCTGCCCGATGAACAGCAGAAGAGCGGCCTTCCCGAAAAGCCCGCCGAGAAAAACCGCGGCGGCCACGAAAGGAACGGCCACTATCAGGACTCCGGTGACGGTCATCAGCAGCAGTGCCAAAGGAACCAGCGGCACCATCAGAAGTCCGATAACCGCCGAAGTCAGCGCCCGGTCGCGGAGGACATCCGCGGTCAATTCGCATGCCGACGGGAACACCAGTCCGAACAGCAGGTAGATTCCCGTAAAGACCGCGAACACGACCCACACCCAGCCAATGCTCAGGGAAAGCGGGCGTCCCAGCAGCACCAGTTCCTTGAAGTTGGTTTCCAGGGCCCGCTTGACCGGTTCGGGAAGATCCATGCCGTCGGGACCGGAGAAACTGCCGACCGGCACCTCATCGCCGATTACCTTTGCCCCGTCCTGCTTGGTGATGCCGCCGAGGATTCCAATGGCCTGTCCAACAATCAGGGAATTGGTCTTCATATGGATGCCGCCAATGATGCCGACGGCGTCGCCAAGGATTTTGGCTTCGGGGCCCAGCACAAGGCCGTGTCCGACGTTGACGACGGAACCCCAGACGCGGCCGTTGATTCGGGCTTTGCCCATGATGACGACGACGTCGCCGGTGACTTCGCCATCAATGGTCGCGGAACCCTTCGTTACGACGACTTCAGGCACAACCTGGCCGGCTTTGACGGTAACTGGATGGCCAGTTGCGTGTATGGCTTTGCCGGTTTCCTCTGGGGGATCCCCCCATTCCGCGAGTTCTTCCTCGGGATTTTCGGATTCCAGCTTGTCGAGTTGATTCTCCACCCGGTCGAGGGCGGCTTCAACCTTGGCAATCGCTTTGTCCGCAGCGGCTTCGGCCGCTTCGACGGCCCGATCCGGCTCGGCGCTGAACGCGGCGGATGGTCGGGAAACGAACGTCCAAAGGCAGAGCGCCAGGGCAATGGCGGCCAGCGGTCCGTTTTTGGGCAAAGAATTCATCAGAGGGTGGCGACAGGGTTAACGCTGGTGGGTGGCAAGACGCCAGGCGGCCGTCCCCAAGCCGAGGGTTGAGCACCACAGCAACGCGAGGCCGCCCAAGAGCACCGCTGCGGTCCAACTTGGCAGCGTCCCCAGCAACAAGCGGCCAGCGTGACCGAGCGTTCCGAGAAAATCCGTGGTGGTGCTGACTGTGGTGACGACTGGCTTGACCATCTCGGATTGGAAGGCCGCCTGCTTGGCCGCGGCCAAGGACACGGTGTCGCCATGGGGAATGACCAACCACGCGAGGCCGGCGACGAGTCCGAGCGAAAGGGCAAACGCGAACAGGCGCAGATGGCGTGGCCAACGGAACCACGGCTGCTGATACCACGGCAACGCCCGTTGGCGGGCGATGGCGGCCATGACTTGTGGCAAAAGGTTGGCCGGTGCCCGTCGAACCGGCAGTTGCCGGAGGGTTTGGTTCGCCCAGCGGGCCAACGGATCGTGGGGATCTCGGGTTGGTTTCATTCGTTCTCCTTTCGCACCGGGATGCCCGAAGCAAACTTCCGGAGGTGGCAATCCTCCTGAAGGCTGCTTCCCGCTTCCCTCGGTTTGCGCGGCGAATTCATCGTCTTCGTAATCATACACCCACAGAGTCCCGGGCTGGTTGCAGTTTTTTTCGCAGGGCCTCGCGGGCCCGGAAAATGTCGGTTTTCACTTTGCCGAGCGATACGCCGAGTTGTTTGGCGATGTCGGCGTAGTCCATGTCCTCGAAATGGTAGAGTGCCAAGGCGACCCGTTGATCGGCGGGAAGTTTTGCCAGTGCATCTTCAATTAGTTCGCGCTGGTCAGCGGTCAGCAAGGTCTGATCCAACGTTTCCGGGGCGGCAAAATCCACTTCCCGGGTATCGCCGTCCTCGTCTTCGGAGCTCAAATCGCTGAACATTTTCCAGCGTGAACGGTAACGCTGTAAATGGTTGAGGCAGAGATTGCGGGTCACGGTCTTGAGCCAACCGCCGATGGTCTGGCTGCCAGCCAGCTCATGCCAATGGTTCCAAGCCCGGACAAAGGCCTCCTGTGCCACGTCCTGCGCTTCGGTTTCATTGCCGAGGATGCGCAGAGCCGTGGTGAAGACCATGTCCTGATAGGCCAGGACCATTTGTTCGAACTGGGCCGGGTCGTTCATCCGATTGCCCGTCCGCGGACGGAGCCAGCGTGGCACGAACACCCGGCGTTGGGCAGGAATGTTTCAGCGGGATTCTCTTTCCGAACACAGCTTCGAACGGGAGGGGGAATTCCGGTTGCCTGCTTGCGAATCCGGTTCCAATGGGCGTTCGATTCACCCATGCGTTTACCGCCGGTGCTCTGGTGCGGTGTTGGGTTGGCTGTGGGCTTGATGGTTGGAGATTTCTCCACCTTGGCCGCCACGAATGATTTCCGCGGCGACTTTCCCGCGCCCCGGCTGCTCCCGGGGCAGAAGGAGTTTGCGTTCACCCTTTACGGCTGCCCCGACAACCTGCCCCAGCTCAAGGAAGTAGTCACCGTGATGCGCGAGCGTGGGCTCGGAAATGGCTTCGATCCCGGGCCTTCCGCTGTCGCCGCTTCCCGGCCTTTGCTCGACTACCTCGCCACCGTGGGCTGGCCGGTTGTCTGTTATCCGCCGGATGGGGGCCGTATGCAGGTGAAGGGCGGAACCAGCGTCCTGAGCACGGCCGATGAGGAGTCGCTGCGGGTTTTGGATGCGGCGGGCGTGTTCAGCGCGATTCAGTTGGGCGAATGGGGCTATCACTTCCATCGCTTGCAGTCGGATGTCGGTTGGTGGAAGGCGGTTTTGGGAAGCGACTTTGAGTCGAAAGGCCAGGAGTTCATCAAGCCGCCGGAGAACCGGGGCTACGATCCGCTGCCGAAGTCCCGCCGGGAATGCTACGACCAGCTTCGTGAGTATTTCCTGTGGCATCGGCAAACCAAAGGCGGACGGCTGATCAGCGTCACCGGGCATTCGCACTACGAGGCGTATGCAGCCGAATGGGGGGCGAGCGTGGTCGGACTGGAGGTGGGCGAGAACATTGGATTCACCCAGTCGAAGTTTGCCTTCGCGCGGGGCGCGTCGCGGCAGTGGAATGTCCCGTGGTCGGTGCAGGTGAGTCCCTGGTTCGGGAACGCCGTTACCACGCGCGGACCGCTGAACACCTCGGGCGAAACGGCCACGGGGATGGACGCCGGCCACTCGCTCAGCCTTTACCTTCGTTTGTGGCGCCATGCTTGGTTCGCCGGAGCGGCGATGGTCACGCCGGAAAACAGCAGTGCGATCTTCTTCGAGGAGTCGCAGGCTCCCTGGAAGTTGACCGCGCACGGCGAAGCGGCGGCGAAGGCATTCAAATTCATGCGGGAACACGACCGGGGAACTCCCTACACCCCGCTGCTGGTGGTGTTGGATCACCTCGCCGGCTATGCGGCCTATCACGAGCGGACTTGGGGTGTGCTGCCCCGCACGCGAGGTGATCAGGAGGTGTTCGACCTGCTGGAACGTCAGCTCTACTTCAGTGCAACGCGGTTGCCGGTGCCGGGAAATCCGGCCAACCCGGAGGCGGGTTACCTGCATCCCACGCCGAACGGCGAGCTTGCGGACGTGATGCTCTCCACCGTTCCCGGGGCGATCATGCGCCGGTATCCGGTCATCCTGCTTGCGGGCGACATGGAGTTTTCCAAGTTCTTCGTGCACGAACTCATCGCAGCGGCCGAAGGTGGAAGCAGGATCTTGTTGCACCCGCGCCATGTGGAAGCCTTGGGCGCGGGGCAATTCGAGCGGTTGAGACGCGCCGGCCAGGTCGAGGTGTTGGACCTGTGGACGAATCCTGAAACCCGCCGGCCGGCGGCCATTTCGTCCGATCGCCTCCGCCAAATCGGGCGGGACACGCTGCCGATCGCGGTAACTGGCGAACCCATCCAATACCAGATCAACCGCAACCGAAGCGGCTGGGTGATCGAATTGATCAACAACGACGGCGTAGTGAAGGAAGGCCGCAAGCCTGCGGTGGTGCATCCGTCGGTCATCGCCCGATTGACGCTCGTGCCGCGTTTCAGTTGGACCGCGGCGAAAGAGTGGGAAACCGGAAGTGTGACGCCGGCTGGCGGCAAGCTGGAGCTGGCCATTCCACCGGGTGAGAGCCGGTTCGTGGAGTTCACCGTGTCACCCTAGGGCGACACGGCGGACGTGCCTTCAATTGGAGCCTTCTGCGTTGCCCCGAAAGGCGAACTTCTGTCGGCTGGCCAGGTGCATTTCCGTGCTGTGTCCCGGCGCCTGCGGTGGGAGGTAGCGTCCCTGTCTGATCCGGCACGGGTCCACGAAGTGTTCGTGCAGATGATCCACAAACTCGCAGACGCGGTTGTCCCATGTCCCGCTGACGGCGATGAAGTCCACCATCGACAGGTGCTGAACGAACTCGCACAGCCCGACTCCCCCTGCGTGCGGGCACACCGGCACGCCGAATTTCGCGGCCAGCAGCAGGATGGCGAGGTTCTCGTTCACTCCGCCGACCCGGCATGAATCGATTTGGCAGAATGAAATGGCCCGGGCCTGCAACAGCTGTTTGAAGAGCACGCGGTTCATTCCGTGTTCGCCTGTTGCGACACCAATTCCCAGCGGTTCCAAGGCCCGCGCGATGGCCGCGTGGCCCAGGACGTCGTCCGGGGATGTGGGTTCCTCAATCCACCACGGCTTGAACGGGGCCAACTCACGCATCCATCGGATTGCCTGGGGCACATCCCACACCTGATTCGCGTCCACCATCAGCTTCCGCTCCCATCCGATTTCGTCGCGGATGATCTGCAGCCGACGCAGATCGTCCTGAAGGTCTCGGCCCACCTTGATCTTGATGTGATTCCAACCTTCCGCGACCGCTTCCCGGCACAGGCGGCGAATCTTGTCATCCGGGTAGCCCAGCCAGCCAGCGCTGGTCGTGTAGGCCGGATATCCCTCGCGCTCCAGTTGACTTATGCGGGCGTCCTTTCCTGGTTCCGCTCGGCGGAGGAGTTCGAGCGATTCGTCCTCGGTGAGCGCGTCCGTGAGGTAACGAAAGTCGATGCAGCGCACGAACTGCTCGGGCGAAAAGCCACCGATCAAGCGCCACAACGGCATTCTGGCAGACTTGGCGTAAAGGTCCCACAGGGCGTTCACGATGGCCGCCAAGGCCAAGTGCACCGCGCCTTTGTCCGGGCCAATCCAGCGCAATTGGGAATCGCCATTGAGGGTGCGCCAGAAATCGCCCGGGCTGGCGATGAATTCGTCGAGTGATCTCCCAACCACCAAATATTCATGTGCCCGGATTGCAGCGCAGACGACATCGTTGCCGCGGCCGATGGTGAAGGTGGACCCATGCCCCGTGGGATTCGCGGAGTTGTCCGTATGGAGAACGACGTAGGCCGAGGAGTAGTCCGGATCGAGGTTCATAGCGTCCGATCCGTCCAGCTGTTGCGAAGTGGGGAAGCGGATGTCCTCCACCGTCATGCGGGTAATGCGCGTCATGGAACTCGCGGAGACCTTGGTGGTGGCGTGTCCTGAGCGCAACAAGTCCAAACCGGGCAAAAGACACCGAAGCCGCGCGAATGGCGGCTGGCGGACGTCACGGTGTCGCGAAGGACTCAGTCGGCCTCGGCATATTTTGGCGAAGGCTTACCCAAGCGATTGATCTGCTGGACCAGTTCTGCCGAACCCGCCGATGCTGTGGTTGAAACAAAGCCCCGGCCCTCTGCAACTGTCGGGTTTCCGGCGGCAATACGAACGTTGCGTCATGAAAACCTATCCTCCTACTGAAATCCGGAACTTCGCTGTGGTTGGCCATGCTTCGGCCGGAAAGACCATGCTGACGGAGGCCATGCTGGCCTGTGCCGGGGTCATTCCCCGGATGGGATCCATCGAGGCAGGCTCGACTGTTTCGGATTATCACACCAGCGAGCGGCAGCGGCAGATCTCAACCCAAACGTCGCTACTGCATTGCGAATGGCAGGGCAAGAAGTTCAACATCATGGACACGCCGGGTTATCCCGATTTCATCGGCGAAACCATCGGACCGTTACGGGTAGGCGATTTCGCACTGGTCGTGCTGCATGCCGTTCATGGGTTCGGGATTGGAACCGAGCGGGTGTGGGACTACGCGAGTCACTACGGTCTTCCCAAGGTGGTGGTGATCAATGCGGTGGATAAGCCAAACGCCAGCTTCGACCGGGTGCTGGAACAGGCCCGTCAGCATTACGGTCGGCACGTGTTTCCGCTGGCGGTGCCAGTCGATGCCGGTCCCGAGTTTGTGCGGGTTCTGGATATCCTGAGAAGCGAGGTCGTTACCTACTCCGCGGATGGCAGCGGCAAATACACGGAAGAGCCGGCCACTGGCGAATTGGCGGAACGGGTCAAGGAACTGCACCGCGAACTGATCGAGCACATTGCCGAGTCGGACGATACGTTGATGGATCATTTCTTCGAACAGGGTTCGCTGTCGGAAGAGGAGTTCCGAACCGGCATTCACTCCGCGGTCCAGAGGGAGCTGTTCATCCCGGTGTTTTGCACCTGCGCTACCCGAAATGTCGGGGTCGCCCGCCTCATGGACTTCATCGCAAAATACGGTTCGTCGCCGGTCGACCGTAAGCTGGTGGTTGGGCAAGGCGGGGATGAGCAAGAAATCGCCATCAGCCTGGAGGACCCGCATCCCACGCTGTATGTCTTCAAGACGATGTCCGAGGAGCACTTTGGGGAGCTTTCGTTTTTCCGGGTCTACTCCGGAACGGTGAACACCGGTGATGACCTCCTCAACTCCGAACGGAGGACGACGGAGCGGGTTGGTCAGATGTTTCTTCTAAACGGTCGAGTTCGTGAGCTAGCCAACGAACTGGGACCGGGCGAGATCGGAGCCACCGTAAAGCTCAAGGATACACATACCGGAAACACGCTTTGCAGTCCGAAACGCGTGGTCGTTTTGCCGAGAGTTCTCTATCCAAACCCTAACATCCACGCCGCGCTTGTCTCTGATGCAAAGGGAGAAGAACAAAAGGTGGCCGCCGGCTTGGCTGCGCTGCATGAGGAGGATCCAACTTTCGGTTATTCCTACGATGGCGAATTGCATCAAACGGTCCTTTCCGCGCAGGGGGAGCTGCATTTGGAAGTGGTGGCGGACCGGTTGCGCCGGCGGTTCAGTGTCCATGTGCAGTTGACGGAGCCGAAGATCCGCTATCGGGAAACGATTCGGGCAAAGGCCGAATCGCGATATCGCCACAAAAAGCAAACCGGCGGAGCCGGGCAATTTGCAGAAGTGTGGCTGCGAATCGAACCGGGTCCTAGGGACTCTGGCGTTGAATTTGTAGAGTCGCTGACTGGCCAAAATGTTGACCGCAGTTTCGTTCCTTCAGTGGAGAAAGGCGTTCAGAACGCTGTTACGGAAGGCGTGCTGGCCGGCTATCGGGTTGTAGACGTCAAAGTGGATTTCTACGACGGAAAGATGCACCCCGTGGACTCAAAGGATATCGCCTTTCAGACGGCCGGCTTCCACGCGTTCAAGGAGGCGGCTTCGTTGGCGAAACCGTGCATCCTTGAGCCAATTCTGAATCTTGAAATCCGCATTCCTGAGGAATTTGTCGGGAAAATCGTCGGCGACCTGTCGGGCCGACGAGGTCGGATTGTGTCGATGGAAGCAGAAGGCGCGCTGCAGGTGATCCGCGCGTTGGTTCCTGGGCGTGAGCTGCACCGATACGGGACGGTGGTGCGGTCATTGACGGGTGGGC
>OFDN01000069.1_pt1 | contig 105569 bp, 93 predicted proteins | sample 1520971 | NCBI WGS metagenome assembly OFDN01 (sample SAMEA94257418, study PRJEB24077) | hot springs metagenome | biome: Aquatic biome; feature: Geographical feature; material: Water | place: India | collected 2012-06-12 | depth 5 m
CAACATGATGGTATTTACCGGCAATGCCAATCCGGTACTGGCACAAGAAGTTGCCCAGCATTTGGGCATTGAATTAGGACGTGCTGATGTTGGCCGTTTTTCAGACGGTGAAATCATGTTGGAACTGCTGGAAAACGTGCGTGGCCGTGACGTATTTGTATTGCAGTCCACCAGCTACCCGACCAATGACAGCCTGATGGAAGTCATGGTCATGGTCGATGCGCTGCGTCGCTCCTCTGCTGGCCGCATTACCGCTGCCATCCCTTACCTGGGGTATTCGCGCCAAGATAGACGTCCGCGCTCTGCCCGTGTGGCGATTACCGCAAAAGTGGTGGCCAATATGCTGACCAGCGTCGGTGTGAACCGTTTGCTGACCATGGATTTGCACTCAGACCAGATTCAGGGCTTTTTTGATATCCCGGTCGACAATATTTATGCAACGCCGATTTTGCTTGATGACCTGGCCAAACAAGGTCACGAAAATCTAGTCGTCGTTTCACCAGACGTTGGTGGCGTCGTGCGTGCACGTGCAGCCGCCAAACAACTGAATGCCGACCTGGCGATTATCGACAAACGTCGGCCGAAAGCAAACGTCGCCAAGGTCATGAACATCATTGGTGAGGTCGAAGGCCGCACCTGCGTCATCATGGATGACATGGTGGATACCGCGAACACCTTGTGTGAAGCCGCTGCCGCCTTGAAAGACCGTGGCGCGACCAAAGTGGTGGCCTATGCCACGCATCCGGTATTGTCCGGCGGTGCTGGTGAGCGCATCACGGCTTCGGCTCTGGATGAGTTGGTGGTCACTAACACCATTGCATTAAACGCTGGCGCGCAGGCCTGCAGCAAAATCCGCCAGTTGAGCGCGGCTACTTTGCTGGCAGAAACCATCAAGCGCATCAGCCAAGAAGAATCGGTTTCTTCTTTATTTATGGATTAAGTTTTACACCACCTGCTGGTCGCGGCAGGTGGATTTTAGTGCAGTACCGCCTGATCAAGGCGTTTTTAGGAGTTCTCTTATGAGTATCGAAATTAAAGCAGTCAAACGTGACGTTCAAGGTACGGGTGCGAGCCGCCGCCTGCGTCGCGCTGGCAGCGTGCCTGGTGTTGTTTACGGTGGCGATCAAGCCGCTGTATCTATCGAGTTGAACCACAAAGAACTGTTCATGGAATTCCGCCATGAAGCTTTTCACGCGTCTATCCTGAGCCTGGTGCTGGATGGTAAAGCTGAAAGCGTGTTACTGCGTGACTATCAACTGCACCCAGTGCGCAACACGATTCAACACATCGATTTCCAGCGCGTGTCTGCGACTGAGAAAATCCACGTGAAAGTGCCTTTCCACTTCATTAACGAAGATGTAGCACCTGGCGTTAAAACCGGTGGTGGTAACATTTCCCACATCCAGACTGAAGCGGACGTAAGCTGCCTGGCGAAAGACTTGCCTGAGTTTATCGAAGTTGACCTGGCCACACTGGAAGCGGGTCACTCTATCCACTTGTCCGAAATCAAACTGAAAAAAGGTCTTGAGTTCGTTCAACTGGCGCACGGTGATGACGCGGCAGTGGTTTCTATTGCTAAACCACGCGGTGGTAGCAGCGACGAAGCCGCTGAAGAAACACCAGCAGCCTAAGCAGGCACAGCGGTTATCCGCTACAATAAACGCGCACAACATTGTGCGCGTTTTTTTTGGCGTGCGTGCATCGCATGCCACACCGAGCCAGATCATACATAAGCAAGCTAGACCCTATACATGCATGGAATAAAACTCATTGTTGGCCTGGGCAACCCGGGTGAAAAATACACCATGACCCGTCACAATGCCGGGTTTTGGCTGGTTGATTTACTGGCAGAGCAATCTGCAAGCCGTCTGGCGGCGGAGGCCAAATTGTTTGGTATTGCAGGCAAATGGCAACCACATAGCGACAAATGGCTGCTCAAACCAACCACCTTTATGAATGCCAGCGGTAAATCTGTGGCGGCGATTGCCAATTACTACAAAATCCAGCCCGCAGAAGTACTGGTAGTGCATGACGAACTCGACCTGCCGCCCGGCCAGGCCAAGCTGAAATTTGGCGGTGGCCATGGCGGCCATAATGGCCTGCGCAATATTCACGCAGCGCTCGGCACGCCGGATTACTGGCGTTTGCGCATCGGCATTGGCCACCCAGGCAACAAGGCAGAAGTGGTCAATTTTGTCTTAAAAGCAGCAGGCAAAGAGGAACAGCAGGCGATTGATGACAGCATTATCAAAGCCACCACGGTCACTGACTTATTGGCACAAGGCCAATTTGAAAAAGCCATGTTGCAGCTGCATAGCAAATAACCCTTAGCGCGGCAGGATGGCCTGCTGGTGCCAAGCATGATGCCAGACGGTAAATGCTTCTGCACGTAGCGGTGGCGAGAAATAATAGCCCTGGCCAAAATCGCAGCCCATCTCTTGCAACATGCCTAACTGGCGCTGGTTCTCAATCCCCTCGGCAATCACCTGCATGCCCAAGCTATGCGCCATGACAATAATAGCGCGGCACAAGGCCTCATCTTGGCTCGACGTGCCCAGCTCGCGTACAAACGAGCGGTCAATCTTCACATAATCAATCGGAAATTTCTTCAGGTAAGACAAGGCCGAATAACCGGTGCCGAAGTCATCCAGCGCCACTTGCACGCCCGCCTGCTGATATTGCGCCAAGCGTTCACTGACATGTGTACTGCCATCCAACAACAGGCGCTCAGTGATTTCCACCACCACCATATTGCCCTCAAGATGATTTTTCGCCATCTCAAATAGCCAGTCTTCATTTTTTCTGTGCTCAGCGGCAAACTGTACTGGTGATTTATTCACCGCCAACTGAAACATCGGGTGTAGCGACTGGCGCCACTGCCGACACTGCGCAATCGCGGTTTTGAATACCCATTCGCCGATAGGCACAATCAGCAGATTATCTTCAGCAATGCCAATAAACTCCATAGGCGGGATCAAGCCCTTGACTGGATGCTGCCATCGCAGCAAAGCTTCGGCCTTCACCACCATATTGGTCTGCAAATTCACCACCGGCTGATACTCAAGGAAAAACTCTTCCTCACTGATGGCCTGCCGTAAATCATGCGACAAACGCATACGGTTTTCAGCATTTTGCTGCATGCGCGGCGTGAAATACGTAAAGCAGTTGCCGCCCTTTTGCTTGGACGCATACATCGCCTGATCAACACGCTTCATCAGATCTTCTTTGTTGCCGGCGTCGTCGGGATAGATCGCAATCCCCAGACTGGCAGAGACATAAGCATGTGTTTCATCCAGCTGAAACGGCTGCGACAAGGCTTCAAGCACGCGTTGCGCCAGCACTTCCACATGGCTGGCATGGGCATCACTCAGCATTAGCACAAATTCATCGCCGCCCAATCTGGCGACCAGATCATGATTGCCGACACAGCCGATCAAGCGCTTGCCCGCCTGCAACAGCAACTTGTCGCCCTGGTCATGACCCTGGCTATCGTTCACCTCTTTAAAGCGATCCAGGTCTAAAAAAATAATCGCCAGTTTTTGACCATTGCTTTTAATGCCATGCAGCGCATGGTCCAGGCGGTCAAAAAACAAGCGGCGGTTAGGCAAACCAGTCAAGGTATCGACATTGGCATATTGCCACACCACCTCTTCTGACTGCTTGATTTTTGAAATATCTGCCAGCGTGCCCAGAATCCGCGTCGGCTTGCCCTGCACATCCTGCATCAGCACCATGCCACGGTCAAACACCCACTTCCAGTTACCATCTTTGCACAACATGCGATACTCAATGGCATACTGCTCACGCTCGCCATTGAGCACCTGCTGATGCAAGTCCATCGCCGCCCCAGCATCGTCGGGGTGTATGCGCTGATTCCAACTGTCAGGCTTGTCATCCAGCTCATGCGCAGCAAACCCCAGTATTTTCTTCCAGTGCTCAGAAAAAATCACCTTATGTTCCGGCACATTCCAGTCCCACACGCCATCGCCAGTGCTTTCCATGGCAAACTTCCAGCGCTGCTCACTACTACTCAGCGCCTGATCATATTCGGCCAGAGTATTGCGTGTGCGGTGACGTACCAGCGCAAACTGCGCCAAAGCACCCAGCAACAAGCTGATCACCACCCCCAGCATGCCTATGTCATTAGCATCACGATAATCAGCATCTGCCTCAAACGCAGGCGTAGAACGGGCTTGCAAACGCCATACCTGACCATTCACATTCAGGGTATACGCCAAGGCATACTCAGCCTCATTGTCATGCACATGCGCATCTTCTGAGCCGCTGTGATACAAAGGCACCTGACCTTCTTGCCGCCCCAGATCAAACACATCAAAATGCACCAGGCGCAGCTCCATCGGGTGCAAGGCCTCTGCCAGCAAGGCCGCCACATCAAAACGCAAAAAGACCCAGCCATTTAACCAATGCCGACGATCACTGGTTTGTATGCCCTCATGGTGGCGATACACCGGTGCATGAAACATATAGTTTTTGTAGGGATGTACACTGTTACTTTCAGCATAACGGCCAGACATCACCAACCGGTCGCCGTCCCCCGCCTCCAGCAGATCTGCGCGCAACTGCGCATCTAAAAACGTATTTTTTAGCAGCGTTTCGCGATTCGCGTCATTGCGCGGCTCCACGTATAGCACAGGCGCAATTTCGTTATCGCCTTTAATCACTGGCAACTGCTTGAGCAGCTGCGGCAAAGGCGTCTCGAGGTCTTTAAAGGTCTCGGGGTCATGCAGATCAATATATTTGATAAAGCCCAGCGCATTGAGGCTGTTGTATTCGGTGCTTTTGAGATAGTCATCAACATACAGCCTGAACTCTTCGGCCGAGACAAACTGTGAAGAAATATACAACTGCTCCACACCCTTGAGAATTTGCCGGTAAGCATTAAGGCGTTGCTGAATAGACTCAGACGCAGACACTGCCGCCTGCTTGAACTTCACTGCCTGCAAGGCGTCTGCATGATTGCGTTCGCTCATCCACAATAAAAACGTGGTTTGCAATGCACACAGCAGGACCACCGCAGCGATCCAACGTGACGACAACAACTGATGTAATGATGCCATATTGAAACGAAACATTTCTCATCCTTTATCAGGAAGGCGCATGACTCATATGATTATGCCCCCGCAGTCATGCAATTGTTTATTTATAATAAAACTTAAATCTTGTATACAACTTGTGCCAAATCAAGATTGATTCTGGCTCTATCTTCATACTAACGGTAAAATATTGGTTTTATTCAATCCTTGCCGCAATTTCATGCTGCGGCAATACTCACGCTAAGGTTCATCCATTATGAAATGCGGTATTGTCGGCCTGCCTAATGTAGGCAAATCCACCTTATTTAACGCCATCACCAAAGCGGGCATCGCCGCAGAAAACTACCCTTTCTGTACTATCGAGCCCAACGTTGGCATCGTCGAGGTGCCAGACCCGCGCCTGCAACCGCTCATTGACATCGTTAAACCGCAAAAAGTGCAACCGGCCATTGTCGAATTTGTCGACATTGCCGGTCTGGTCGCGGGCGCCTCTAAAGGTGAAGGCCTGGGTAACAAGTTTTTGGCCAACATCCGCGAAACAGACGCCATTGCCCACGTCGTGCGCTGCTTTGAAGACGGCAACGTCATTCACGTCTCCGGCAAGGTAGACCCGCTGGCCGACATCGAAGTCATCAACACCGAGCTGGCCCTGGCAGACATGGAAACCGTTGAAAAAACCATGCAGCGCGAAGGCAAAAAAGCCAAAAGTGGTGACAAAGACGCCATCGCCCTGATCAAAGTCCTCGAAAAAGTCGTGCCTTGCTTAAACGACGCCAAAGCCGTGCGCACATTAGGCCTGGATGCCGACGAACTCAACTTGCTCAAACCGTTGTGCCTGATCACCGTCAAACCGGTCATGTATATCACCAACGTCATCGAAGGCGGTTTTGAAAACAACCCGCACCTGGACAAAGTGCTGGCACTGGCCAAAACCGAACACGCCCCGGTAGTGACGATTTGCGCCAAAATTGAAGGCGAAATCTCCGAGCTGGACGAAGAAGACAAACTGCTGTTTTTAGAAGAACTCGGCCAGGAAGAACCTGGCCTCAACCGCGTCATTCGCGCCGCTTATGACTTGTTAGGCCTGCAAACTTACTTTACCGCTGGCGTGCAAGAAGTACGCGCCTGGACCGTGAAAAAAGGATCTACCGCGCCACAAGCCGCGGGCGTTATCCACACCGACTTTGAGCGTGGTTTTATCCGTGCCGAAGTCATCGCATATGATGAATACGTCAAAAACAAAGGCGAAAAAGGCGCGCAAGAAGCCGGAAAAATGCGCCTCGAAGGCAAAGAATACATCGTGCAAGATGGCGATGTGATGCACTTTAGATTCAATGTTTAAGCGCGCATTGCGCTAATACACAAAAAGGCTGGAGAATTCTCCAGCCTTTTTTAATGCGCCTATCAAGATGCCTTGAACATGACATAACGTGGATCATCAATCACCTGGACGAAACGTTTAAACATCTCAGGGTCCAGCTTGGTCCCGGCTTCACTTTCCATAATCTGCATAATCTCATGATGCGGCCTCGCGCCTTGATATACCCGCCGCACCGCCATCGCATCGTAGTTATCCACCACCGTCACAATGCGTGACAACAACGGAATCGCCTCACCGACAAGGCGGCCAGGATAGCCACTGCCGTTAAACCACTCATGATGGTGCCGCACCACATCGGCAATACGATGCGCATCGTCGTGGTCATACACCTCAATTAAATCCGCCCCCACCGACGGATGCGACTGCATGATCGCAAACTCACTCTCTTCCAGCTTGCTCGGCTTTAACAACACCGCATCCGGCACCACAATCTTGCCAATATCATGCAAACAGGCGCCCAACTCCAGGGCGTCCAGCTCTTTGCTGGTTAAACCAATCGCCTGCCCTATCCCTTTAGACAGCGACATCACCCGATCACTATGCAAGCGCGTATAGGCATCGCGCATGCGCAACGCATCCGCAAACACCTTGCTCAAATGCAACACCCCACGATGGTTGCTAGCAGGCTCGTTCATCGTTTTCCCGAGTTTTATTAGATTTAAAAGCTAGAATACTCCCAAAATTAAATCACTGAAAACCCCGGCAGCGTTAAATCAAGAAAATGCGTAGTAAAAAGGTCACAAAGGCATGTTGTCCTGCCCTGATACAACTGCTATAATCGCCGTCTTTCAAAGATGGTGATGTAGCTCAGCTGGTTAGAGCACAGGATTCATAATCCTGGGGTCGAGGGTTCAAGTCCCTCTTTCACCACCAAAAATTTAGATAAGCCATTGATTTAGTAAATCAATGGCTTATTTTTTGCCTGTATTTTGATGATGGTGGTACACATCATATCTATGAGCTTGTTAACACGTTCACGCCATAAATCCATTTACTATTTCCGTCGACGCATTCCTCAGGATTTAAAAAAGCATTTTTCAAAGGATTTAATACTAAAATCATTGAATAACTACATTAAGATAAATGACACATGCCATTAAGTAATCCCGAATGCCTTTCAAGGCCTAATTGTTTTGATTATTTACCATAGAGACTCTTTATGCATGAACTTATATCCTGGCAAGGTCTTATAGGTGCAATCTTAGGCGCATGTTTAGCTGTTTTAGGAAGCATGCTTACAAATAGAGCCAACCTAAAGCAGTTGAGAATTAGACTGAAGCATGAGGAGCGCGTCCATCGAAAACGCTTATCTAAAGAGCGCTTAGATGGCTCTGGTAAACGGTAAGCTGAAACAAATTCATAGAACACATCCTGCAAAATATCATCCGCGTCACCGGCATTAGGAACGCTCTTACGGATGAAATTGCGTAGCTTGGCTTTTTCTTTATTAAAGGTATCTGTAATCACAGAGTCTTGCTGTGTCATATCACGCTGTGCCAAATAATGCTGCGTTGTGCGTAAATTGTTTTCTAAATGTATATCCATGCTGTGAAGACGTTTCAGCTTTGGAAATATTGTATGAATTCTGAAATATATCTAAATAAAGTTTGAGCAGCATGGTTATTGCCATTCCGTTGGCGTAGTGCCCAGCCGTTTTGCAAACACACGGCTGAATGCGGCTGAGCTTTGGTAACCCACTTGGGCGGCGATACTTTTGAGCGGCTTGCCCTGCCGGATCATGTTTTGCGCAATTGAGAGCCGCCAGTCAGTGAGGTAATCCAGCGGCGTGGTGCCGACCGTGGCTTTGAAGTTGGCAGCAAATCTGGCGCGTGACATGCCTGAGACATCGGCCAGGGTTTCCAGAGTCCACGGATGGGATGGATTTTCATGCATGGCTTTGACTGCCAGTGCCAAACGCGGCTCTGCCAATGCGGCAAAAATGCTTTGCTGTAACTGTCCATGTTGAATCACATGCCGCAAAATCTGGATCAGGAAATACTCTGCCAACCGGTCCAGCGCAGCTTGCCTGCCTAATGCTTGCTCAAATGCTTCATGAAACAATAGCTGCAAGGTCGGTGAAATTTGTTGCATATCACTCAATGGCACAATCACAAACTCAGGTAGTGCCGTCGCCAGCGGGCTGCGCACCTTGGCACCAAGATCAATCATGGCACACACCAGCTCACATGGCTCATCTGGCACAGGCGTGAGTACGTGTATGGTAGGCTTAGGGAAAAATACCACACTGGGCTGGTCGATGCGCGTGAGCGGCTTGCCCCTGAACATCAGATCGAGTTGGCCGGCGCGCAGCAAATGAATATGGCCCACCATGTCCGATCCATCAAAATTCACCACCTGGCAAAGGTCTCCAGTAAAAAAGACTTTGGCTGAGAGCGAGATTTGATTCAACAAGGGCAATAACGGATCCAAACGATACTCCTAATCAACATAACGAGACCTTTGATAGCCATGAGTATTGCATGATATCTCCAACGCACAAAGCGTCTTCATTAACCAAACAAGGAGATTGATCATGGCACGTATTCAAACTATCAACCGCGAAACTGCTAGCGCAGAAGTGAACACAACACTGGATGCAGTGAAAACAAAACTGGGTAAAGTACCTAACTTGATTGCAACTTTGGCGCAGGCACCTGTCGCGTTAAATGCTTACCTGAGTTTGAGTGAAGGTGTGACTAAAGGCCGCTTAACCGCCGAACAAAAAGAGTCACTGGCGCTGGCCATTGGGCAAGCCAATAATTGCCAGTATTGCTTGTCGGCCCATAGCCTGATTGCCAGAGGCGCAGGTCTTAACACTGAAGCGATTCAGGCGGCACGCAAAGCTGAGGCAGTAGATGCCAAGACAGATGGTTTATTAAAACTGGCGGTCAAAATTGTGCAACAACGCGGCGTACTTTCTGACCAGGACTTTATTGAAGCGCATTTAGCAGGTGTGGATGACGGCTTGATTCTGGAAGTGATCGCTCATGTCGCGTTAAACACCTTGACCAACTACACCAACCACATCGCCCAGACAGATATTGATTTTCCAGTGGTGACTTTATAAGCATGCAAGATCAGGCCACCAGCGTGTGGCCTGATTGCTTCCTGCTCACACCATCTGGTTCAGGAAATCCGCAACTGTTTGTATAAACAGTTGTGGCTGCTCGGCATGCACCCAATGGTCGGTGGGTAAGGTCACAAATTGTGCCTGGGGGAAATGTGGTTGCAGTTCGGTGATGTCGTGGTCTTGCACATAATCACTGCGTTCGCCGCGAATAAATAAACTCGGTGGGGCAAAATCGACGTCAATCGCTGCAATCAATGTCGCGTAATTGGCTTTGAGCGCTGGCAGGTTGATGCGCCACTGTAGCTGTGTGTCGTGTTTGACCAGGTTAGTGAGTAAAAACTGCCGTACCTTTAAATTAGGAATCGCATCCTTTAAAGCATTATCCACCTCATTGCGCGAGGCCATTTGGCTGAGATCAACGGCCAGCATGTGGTTCATTAACTGCGTATATCGGTCAGGATAAGCGCGCATGGCCATATCGACCACAATCAGCTTGCTCACTTTGTCCGGATATTGCGTGGCGAACTGCATGGCGACTTTGCCGCCCAGCGAGTGGCCGAGCAGTTGCACCTGATCTAGGCCAAGCGCAGTCAGCGTGTCGTGCAAGTCGTCTGCCATTTCAGCATAAGTCTGCGTGGGGCTGTGCGGCGAGCGGCCATGGTTGCGTAAATCGACGCTGATCACTTGGTAGTGCTGGGCAAAGTGCTTGGCCACCGCACCCCAGTTATCTGCCGAACCGAAGAGTCCGTGCAGCAACACGAGCGGCTGGCCCTGGCCGAGGATTTGAGTATGTAATTGCATGGTGAATGTGAAAAATCAAGGTAGCGCTATGGTATCTCATATGTGATTCGATGGTGGTGCAATGGTGCGGCCTTCATGTAGGAAAACCCACGTCAGCCATGTCCTACGGCATTATCAGCGTTCTCTGTCTATATCACTTTGGCTGTTTTTTTAATAATGAAACCTCGTTAAATTAACTCAACAAGGAATCATCATGAAAAACACAATCAAATCTCTGCTGTTAGTGAGTGCGTTGACATTGCCTATGGCTGGCTTTGCGGCGGATGGTGACTCGATAACCACTAAGGTAGAAGACTCTGTGATCACGGCTAAAGTGAAAACTGCGTTTGCCAAGGATAAAGCAGTGAGTGCGACCGACATTAAAGTAGAGACAGACAGCAATGGTCTGGTGCAATTGTCTGGCGTGGTGAAATCCAAAGCCGAGGCCGATAAAGCGGTGTTATTAGCTAAAAATGTGAAAGGTGTGACCGCCGTGAAAGATGACATTGTCGTGGCTCAATAAGCGTTTTCCCGACTGCGCCCCATAGGAATCAGCGCGATTCCTATGGGGCGTTTTCACGTTTACGCGCGCCAACCCTAAACCCTCACCACGCTTTGCCTAACCGCCTATAATGGGGAGCATAGATGCAGCCCCTGGCTGCTTGCAATGTATCGCTCAATTGGGAGGAGGCAACACATGGCGACCTTCAATACACCTGGCGTTTATATAGAAGAAGTGACGAGATTGCCGCCCAGTGTGCCGGCATTAGACACGGCGATCCCTGCTTTTATCGGCTATACCGAACAGGCCACACAACAAGGCGCGTCATTATTGCGGGTGGCAACCACCGTGTACTCGTTGCTCGATTATGAAGCCTTGTTTGGCGGACCGCCCGTGCAGCGCATCACGTTGTGGCTGGCGGCACAAGCACAGGGCGCCCCCGCGCAAGTGGTCGATGCCACGCTTGACCAGCCGTTTTACCTCTATGACAGCGTGCGGCTATTTTTTGCCAATGGCGGCAGCCAGTGCGTGATTATGTCGGTGGGGGACTATAGTGGTGAGGTGGACGCCAGCCAACTAGCCGCCGGGTTGGACGCACTGGAAGCAGCACCGTTGCCGACCCTGATCGTGATGCCGGAGGCGGCCTGCTGCGAAGAAGCGCACACCCTGGAGGCGGCAGCCTTAGCGCAATGCGCTCGGGTGCAAAACCGCTTTGCATTGTTTGACCTGCGGTTTAAAAACACGCTGACAGACTTTGCGGCAGAAGCCAGCCGTTTTAAACAGCACGTGGGGGATGAACACCTGAAATATGGTGCGGCTTACGGCCCGTGGTTGCTAGCTAACCTAACCAGAAACACCGACTTTAACCAGCTGGTGTTTAACCGCAAAAGTGATGGCAGCATCGTCGATGTTGCGCAACTGACGCAGGATGCTGCCATGCTGGCGCTGATTGCAGACATCCGCGCTGCCGGTCTGGCGCCTGTCACGCCCGACTCTCAGGCACAATTACAACGGCTTAACCAACAGCTCTACCAGCAGTATGTGCAGGCAAAACAATGGATAGATGCCGCCAACATCGCTTTGAACACCTTGCCGACAACCGGGGCGGTGGCCGGGGCCTATGCCGCCATTGACCAGAGCCGTGGCGTGTGGAAAGCGCCAGCCAATGTCTCGCTGAATCAGGTGGTTGCGCCCTTATTTAACCTCAACAACGCTCAACAGGAATCTTACAACGTGGATGCGGACACCGGTAAATCGATCAACATCCTGCGCAAATTCAGTGGTAAAGGCACGCTGATTTGGGGGTCCAGAACTCTGGCGGGCAATGACAACGAATGGCGCTATATCAATGTGCGGCGCTTGTTTAGCTGGGTAGAGGCCTCGGTGAGCCAGGGCTTGCAAGCCCTGATGTTTGAACCTAACGATGCCAACACCTGGGTACGCACACAAGCCATGATCGAAAATTTTTTAACCATGCTATGGCGACAAGGCGCATTACAAGGCCGCAAGCCTGAGCATGCTTTTTTCGTCAATATCGGGCTGGGAAAGACCATGACGGCAGCCGACATTGGGCAAGGATTGATGCGGGTTGAGATTGGCATGGCAGCGGTCAGGCCTGCTGAGTTCATCATCTTAAAACTTGAGCAACGCCAAGCAGTTTAAAGCAGGCAGGACGCCTAAGATTTCCCCTAGGCGCTCTGCCCTGCGCATCATGCGCGCCGATCATCGGCACTCAGCGTGTTATGAGCCGACGGCCTCATTACCAGTCAAGCTGCCATGACTGCGGATCCAGGCAATCACTTTCAGCAACTCATCCGGGGTAATGCCATTGTTTGGATCTGACGGATCCATCAGGCCTTTGCCCTTCGCCCCCATGCCGCCATTGGTGCCGTTCCAGACAGTTTCAAACATGCCTTTATTCGTCGCGTCTTTGGCATAGTTGTAATTAGGTCCGGTCAATGCAGGGCCAACTTGGCCACCCGCCTCAGGGCCATGACACTGGGTGCAAGAATACAACTGAAAGGTTTTTTTTCCTTGGGCAATCGCATCTTCTTTACCCACATAAGGGTTTTTACCGGTGGCTAAAAATTCTTTGGCCGCAGGTGTATCAAACAACTCAGCCTTGATTTCCAGCGGCGAGCCGTCCTGCGTTTTGACGAATTTAATGGTTTCGCCGCTGGCAGCGGCGCCCGCAGCGCCAGTCGTTGAGGCCTGTTTATCACAGGCGGTGAGTCCAGCAACTAATACCAGCAGGCCGAAGCCAAGGGTGCGATTCATGTCGTTCTCCTAATGGTTGAGTGTGTTCTTGATTGACGAGTTGTCGGCACTCATTATGTATAAAACACTTCCCGGCGCCCATCTCACAACGGCGGAATTTGCTGTAGGAAGATTCGGACAACGCAGCCACCCGCCTCAACCAGCCTGGCAATCGTAGCGCCATCGTCGGCAAAAATCGATGTGCTGGATAGCGTGACTATGATGACTCACTCACGGACGACTCACTGACAGTGTCAGACACCTCTGACAAGACAATCAGCCAGTGCCCGATACTTGGCTGCAGGCTTCATTTCTACACTGCTCGCAGATGAGAATCATTCGCCTTATTCGCGCCTAGGAATTAATCAGCCGCGCAGGCTGATCACCATAGGTTGGCGGGTATCGATTAACCATCATTTTTAAAAAAATAAGTTTTTTCAAAAACAACGTTTTGACCGCTTGAGTCTTTGAGTAGGAGTACGTCATGAGTCCTTATCCCGTGCAGGCTTTAGCCATGTCATCACCACTGCAACCTGACACTAACAGTGATGATGACATGGCCCAGGCCCGTTACATTCTTAACCGCTTATTTCAGGGCTTTGCGGATCCGTTTGCCGTGCGTTTGTGGAATGGCCGCGTATTGACCATAGGCGATGGCGCGCCCGTGTTTACCTTTTGTCTGGAGCAAGCCTCGGTGTTGCGTGACATGGTCTGGTTTAGTAACCCGCAACGACTGCTAGAAGCCTACTGCGCAGGTGAGCTGCAGATTCATGGCGACTTTCATGCCGCCATGCAGTTGCGCGAGCATGTTGAATCCTTGTGTTTACCGCTACATGAAAAACTTGGCCTGGTGTTTCGGGCACTGACACTGGCAGATCGCCCGCATGCACATCAGGTGCGTGACATTGCGACGGCGCGCGCGGCGGCCACTGCGCGCACGCAAACGCCATCAGCGATGCCGTTGAATGACGAAGTCGCGGATGACTTTTATCAATACTGGCTGGATGAAAAGATGTTGTACTCCTGTGCGTATTTCACCGGCGCTGGCACTAGCTTGTCGCAAGCCCAGCAAACGCGACTGACGCTGATCTGCCAGAAATTACGTTTGCAGCATGGGGAAACGTTGCTGGATATGGCCTGCGGCTGGGGCGGACTGGCCTGCTGGGCGGCTAAACACTATGGTGTGTTTGTGCATGGCATCACAACAAATCCAGCACAATATGCCTATGCCACCAGACAAGTACAGCAACAAGGTCTGACGCACTTGGTCAAGATAGCGCTGGCTGAGGACGACCGCCTGCCCGCTCTGGCCAGTTACGACAAAGCCGTTTTTATTGGCATTGCCGAACAGATTGGGGCCGCGCAATACCCGGCGTTTTTGGCCAAGGTATATGCCGCGTTGAAACCTGGTGGATTATTTTTAAGCCATGTCATGACCACTGAACATGTAACAGGTGGACATACAGGGAGTGAACATGCACCGCGTACGCAAGAGGCTGCTAGCGGACTCATCAACCGCCAGCGATATCCTGCAGGCGAGTTAACGTCGTTTGCGCAGGTGTTGCAGCATATGGACAACGCCAGGTTTGACGTGTTTAACGTAGAAGGTTTGCGCAGGCACTATATGATGACCTTGCGCGAGTGGCTGAAAAATCTGGAGGCACAGCACGCCTCGATTGCCGCCAACCTGAGCGAACGCACTTACCGAATCTGGCGTCTGGCCTTGACTGCCAGCGTCATCCAGTTTGAACAGGGCGTGACCGGCATGCACCAGGTGCTTGCCACACGCCGATGTGATTAACCAACTAGGAGGCGGCCTGATGCAACACACACGGATGTCCCCCACTCAACCACAACAGCGGCTACTTGCCTCGCTATGTATACTGGCCTTAAGCAGTTGCTCACAATCGCCAGCGAGCTCCGCATCAAGCGCAGTACATACCAATGCGCAAAATGTCGCCCATCAGCCAAGCTGGTTTTCAACCACGCAAGCGGCAGAAACTCTGCGCTGGCCAGCGGGCAAACAAGCGATGTCTATGCCAGCCAGCAAGGTGGTGGCATTTGCCAATCACCTGTCTCACCCGCGCTGGCTATACGCCTTGCCCAATGGCGATATTCTGGTCGCCGAAAGCAAGCCTCAGCCGGCGAATGCTGGCTTTAGCCTCAAGCAGTGGATGCATCAGAAGCGCCTGCATGGCGCAGATGATCAAACCATGAGCCAGTACAAAATTACCTTGTTGCGCGACAACAATGACGATGGCGTGGCTGACGAACGGCACGTGTTTATCCAAGAGACCGCTTTACCTGTTGGCGTAGCGCTGGTCGGCGATACCCTATATATGGCCAACAGCGACACGCTGTTGCAGTTTGCTTATCACGCCGGGCAGACACACGTCACGCCTGTGGCGGTGACCGAAACACAGCTGACGCCAATGGCAGAGAGCGCTGAATCTGACCCTGCCAATCAGACAATGTCACTCCTGCCAGACAACCGTGCAAAGACACCCTTGGACCTGCTGACCGAAACACTGCAGCAAGAGGGCCTGGTGCCACAACGGCCAGCCAATGTGCTGCACGATAAAAGAGGTTACTTGCTGGTGGCAGATGATGTCGGCAATGTGATTTGGCACGTGAAAGGCAACCGCAAAGTCGCACAACAATAGCCACAATGGTCGGCCATAAATGACCATAGACCACCAGCCATGAAAAATATACTATTAATTTACGGCCATGCGCTTAGCCGTTGCGCATTAAAAACGCTGCTACGCAATGACCCTGGGCTGCATTTAGCCGCAGAGGTCTCCAGTGTGCGCGCCGCGAAATTAAGCATGCGCCAACATGCATACGATGCGGTCATCCTGGATGTGTCTGCCGCAGAAACAAACGGTCTCGAACTGTTTTGCGATCTCAAGCAGGCGTGTGCTGAGCTGCCGATTCTCATCGTCAATGGCAGTGAACACGCAGACCGCATGTTGCATTTTATGCGCCTGGGTTGTGCGGGCTATTTGCCCTATAGCGCAGACAGCGCGCAACTGATGCCGGCGATTCACACCATCACGCGCGGGCAACGCTACGTGCTACCGCAGCATCAGGCATTGCTTAAGCCGTTACTTACCGACAGCCGTCGCCTGCCACACGACCACTTGTCGCTTCGCGAGCTACAAGTATTTTTCAAATTGATTAAAGGCCAGGCGATCAATGCCATTGCCGCAGAACTGGCCATTACACCAGGCTCGGTCAGTGTCTTCAGGTCTAAAATTCTCAAAAAGATGGGGCTAGCGAACAACACCGCGCTGATTCATTATGCACTGCAATCGCGGCTGGTGCTGGTCACCGCAGTGACTCACCACTTAAGCACGGCCACTGGCGCTGCTTAACGATTATCACCAGGCAGGCGCAAAAAACAACAAACCCGGCACTAGGCCGGGTTTGTTGTTTTGCAAGTTAACGCTTGAATTACTTGTTCATCACGTACATAGTGACTTCAAAGCCAAAACGCATTTCTGTAGCAGCTGGTTTAGTCCACATGGTGTTTCTCCTTGATGATGTGTTTGTTGATTAAGTTGTTTCCAACTCGTTAAGTATCACTATACGCAGACAACCCGCACAATGCTTGCGCAGCATCCTTAAAAGCGGCTCATGATTTTACTGAGCCACAGGGAATGCCGAACACACTACTCGCCCACCGCAAAACCGATGCCAAACATGGTTTGCGCCTGATTGTAATCAAGCAGCGACACGCCGTAACCACTGGCCAGCATGGCGTAAAAACGCACGCTTTCGGTTTTAAGTGGTTTATATTGCACGTCAAACTTCACATAGCCTTTATTATCGCTGCGCATATTGTTGCGCAAGGTCACGCTGGCCGCTGTGGTATTCGCTTCGTTGTCCCAGCGCAGTATCGCATCGCCATAGCCCATGTATTTACTGATATTCGGATTATCGTCATCCGACTTGTTTTCTGGGATGCGCCACCACGGCCGCACCAGCAAACTATAGCGCTCATTCAACTGCCAGCCGCCTTGCAGGTAGAGGCGGTTCCAGCTGCGTGACAGCGGCTGCGAGCGGCCGTTGGACTCATGCACCAAGCCCACATTGAGCATATCCGGCATGGCATTCAGCCAACTGCTCTGCTCGGTGGGCTTGTTCAATCCCAACGATAAAATCAGCTCGGGCGAGTAGTTGTGATCGCGCATCGGACGCGACTGCGCTTCGTTATACACTTGCCAGAACGACTGCTGGGTATACGCGCCCCACAAGCGGGCGCTTTGCACCCACTGGTTTTTAGGCAGCCAGTCCGACAGATTCATCAACTGCGTTTTCAGGCTGATTTGAAAATGCAGGTCATTATGGCCGAGGTCGCGGTCTTGCGTATTCGGGCGCGATGGCGAGGTCGGCACATCGTTTGGATTATTTGAATAGGTGGTGATCAGGTAATTCAGCTGATGCGTTTCGAGGTCGGTAAAATGCAGCTCGTCCTGGCTGTTCAAATGCCATTTGCGTGAGAGATAGCCGGTCTCGGCATCGACACTCTTCACCAGCTCCTGCTGGCTAGGGGCTAAGATCGGCGGCACCAGGTGGGTAGGCGTATATTGCTCGGCCACTTTATCAAAACAAACCAGACGCCGACTGGCATCGGTCGCGAATTCTGATTGGCAGGTGCGCAAGGCATTTTGCATCTCTTGCATGCCTGCGGCCTGCGCCTGACCGGCAAACATGCCCACAAACAGAGATGTGCCCATAAACACAGTAAAACTGCGTCGCAATAAGCTGCGCAGGTTGTTAAACACAAACATAAGGATTCCCTTCTGCGAAACGCCCGATCAAGGCGCCGGATTCATCATCATCAGATGTTGCTGCTCGATGGCGCTCAACACCTCATCACTCAAAGGCGTTTGATAAGCGGCAATATTTTCCTGTAACTGCGTCATGCTGGTGGCGCCAATAATAGTGGTGCCGACAAACCAGCGGTGATAGACAAAACTGAGCGCCAACTGCGTCGGCGTGAGCCCGTGCGCACGCGCCAGCTCTGCATAGGCTTTGGCCGCAGCGGGCACCCCCGGTTTTTTGTAGCGCTGGGCATAGCCCAAAAACAGCGTCACACGGCCAGGCGTGGCCGGGTCGTCTACATATTTGCCGGTTAAATGCCCAAACGCCAACGGCGAATAGGCGGCCAAACTGATGCGCTCACGATACAGCACCTCTGTCATGCCAAACTCCATGCCGCGATTCATCAGGTTATAGCAGTTTTGCAACACGGCAATGCGCGGCAAACCTTGCTCGCGGGCGATGCGCAAAAACTCCATCACGCCCCACGGTTGCTCATTGCTCAAGCCGATGGCGCGCACTTTACCTTCTTGTATCAACTCTGCCAGCACCTCCAGCTGGGTTTGAATCGGCACCCAGTCTAGCGGCTGACCGTTGGCATCGCGCTCGGCACGCGGGTCAAACTGATATTGGCCAAACATCGGCACATTACGCTCCGGCCAATGTAAATACAGCACATCCAGATAATCAGTTTGCAAACGCGTCAGGCTGTCGTGTAGCGCCTGGCGGATATTGGCTCTATCCATGCCCGTCGGGCCGCCACGTATCCATTGCATGCCGCGTCTGGGGCCTGCGACTTTACTCGCCAGCACAAAGCGGTCACGCACTTGTGTTTTCATCCAGTGGCCGAGAATAGTCTCGGTCCGTGTCACCGTCTCGGCCCGTGGCGGCACCGGATACATCTCGGCGGTATCAATCAAATTAATGCCTTGCGACAAGGCAAAATCTAGTTGGTTGTTAGCATCTTGCTGGGTGTTCTGGTCACCAAAGGTCATGGTGCCCAGCGTGATTTTGGAGACGCGAATGCCGCTGTCCCCGAGGGTGGTGTAATCCATTAATGTAATACCTGTTTTTCTGTGGGTACCTGCATTACGATGCTCGAAACGGCTTCTGGTTCCTTGTGCTTGAACACGGACAATCCCCAGCCTGCCTCCTGGCTGGCGACCATTAACATGCGGCTAATCGCCAGCACCAATGGGTGATTTAAACTCATGTTCACATTCATGCCATTGGCGCAGACCAGTTGCATATGGTTTAACTGGTCGTTAATCGACACAAACCGCGTATCAACCACCAATAAGGCCTGTTCACTCACCACCGACGGCCGCTGTTGATAGGCCGTGGCAAAGTCCAGGTCATCCAGCTGATGCACCGCCTCTGCCTCGGCTTCAAATTGGCGGGTCGCCTCGGTAGGTGACTGGACCGCAGGTAGCGGCACAGCCTCGCCCAGTGCCAACGCCGAGACCGGCAAATGCGCCTCACGGTTTAACACATTAAACATCTGCCGCGCGATGCGGTAAGTTAGCCACACCTGGATTTCCTGCGTTTCACTCACAGCCGCCTTCATCAGCAAACGGTCTTGTTGCTGGTCGTAAGAAAGATTGATCTGCTGGATAGATTGTTGTTGCATAAGATAAATCGCTTTGCAAAGGGGTCTTGACTAGCATACCGCAGTTGCGGCCAGGCTGCCTAACACTATCAGGCGCAGGCCATGCAAATGGCGGGTGCCCGATACACTCTGATACAAACTGGCCGCTGTTCATGCGGATACATTGATCTATATTTTGGTCTGAGAAATTAAGCATGCGTGTAATGGAGGCAATATGAAAAACGTCAAAAAAATATGGTTAACCGGCTTGGTTGCGGCACTGGCGCTCACCAGCACCATCGCCCAGGCACACCCGCCAGGCCGTGGTGGTTGGCATGGCGGCGGTTGGCATGGGGGTGTCGGCGTTTATTTTGGCGCGCCCTACCCCTATTTTCCATATGCGTATTCGCCTTACGCCTACCCTTATCCCTATGTGTATAACCCACCGCCAGTGGTCATCACCCAACCACAGCCGCAGGTCTATATAGAACAAGGCAGCGGGGCCAGCAGCACTACGCCACCCGCCCCAGCACAAACCACGCCGCCCACCGCCAGTGCGGGCAATAACGGTCAGAGCTACTGGTATTACTGCGAGCCCTCTGACAGTTATTATCCTTACGTCAAAGAGTGCGCGGCAGACTGGAAGCAAGTCACGCCCACGCCACCGGCCAAATAGGATGACCCACATGAATACGCATCCTAAACTCATTATAGTGCTGGCCGCGCTGGCGCTGTCTGCCTGTGCCACCAACCCCACCGGCCCCAGCAATATGGCGCTGCCCGGCACCGGCAAAGACTTTAATCGTTTTAGGGCAGACGACTTATCCTGCCGGGACTTTGCCTTGACCCAAATTGGCGGCAAAACAGTCAACCAGCAATACAACGCCAGCCTCGCCACCACCACGGCTGTGGGCACTGTGGTCGGTGCGGCCATCGGTGCCGCAGCAGGCGGTGGCCAAGGCGCGGCCATCGGCGCGGGCATGGGCGCCTTGTCAGGCGGTGCGATTGGCAGCAATACCGCCGCCGTGAGCGGCATGAACGCGCAGGATAAATACGACAACGCCTATTACCAATGCATGTACGCCGCCGGACACCGCATCCCGGTCCCGGCCAGCATGGCGAGAACCTACTCGCAAGACACCAGCCCGGCCCCAGCAAGTACCCGCTCAGGCTATTACCCGCCTCCACCACCGCCCAATCGTAAGCCGTAGGCCATTAAAACAGGCAGCGTGCGCTGCCTGCGCCACCCTACTCTTATCACTAAACCAGGGTAAAGCTGGCCAGAAACGCACATCAACCTTGCGCGTAGTGCATACAAATTGATGGGCTCGTAAACTTAGCTGGTCAACCAAGGTCGTATAGCCATGCGAAACATCACCCCCTTTTTACTTTTGCTGATTGCGATGACCATGGCCAGTTGTAGCCTGGTAAAAACCGCTTACAACAACGCACCGGCACTCATCGCATGGCGGCTGGATGATTACTTTAGTTTTAATGACGCGCAAAAAACCAAACTTAAACTCGCCCTGCAGGATGTACATGCCTGGCATCGCCAAAACGAGCTACCGCGTTATGTTTCGCTGCTCAATACCATACACGATGATCTAAGTCATGATGTGACAGCACAAACAGCCTGCCAGCGCATAGAGTCCATCAAATCAAATCTGCAAACGCTACAAATAAAAATGATCCCCATGATTGTGGAGATCGCTGGCACGCTGAGCGATAAACAACTGCAACATTTGCAAAAAAAGCTCGAAAAACGCAACCAGGAATGGAAAGAAGAATGGTGGCAGGAGACGACCGAAGAACAGCGGGAAGTGAGGCTAGAAAAATCCGAAGAGTTTGCTGAAAAAGTCTATGGCGATTTAAACGAAAAACAAATCAACCTTTTAAAACAAGTGATTGCCAAGAGTGACATTAATCCGGCCATCATCTATGCTGAGATTTTGCGGCGCGACGAAGATGCATTGGATATTCTCAAAGCATTACGCAATGCCGCCTCATCAAACGAAGAAAAGTCGCAACTGGTGCGCACAGGTTTCGAGCGCATGCAAACCAGCCCCAATGCCGCTTATCAGGCGCATATCGAGACAATGACTCAACTCAGCTGTGAAACCATCGCCAGCCTGCATGCGACGACAACAACCAAACAACGCCTGCATGCGCAACAATGGATAGAAGACTACAAGACGCAATTCACCCAACTACAAAGCAAGTGATTTTGAGCGGTTTTAGTAAATATTTCGTCACTCTGACATCAAACACAATCATATTGTACAACTCGACATGATCCTTATTTACCCACATCAAAGTCATAAGTCAGCGTAAAAAATGCTGATCTTGGTGCACCAGGTGCCAAGAAAGTGCTGGCCATCCAATCGTTGCTGTTGTAATTGAATCCACCAGGACCAATCGCGCCATTGATCGATGGAGAGAACGGATTAATGCCTAACCGGCCTGCGCTGTAGTATTCACGATCAAAAAGATTGTTGATCATTAAGCCTGCCGTCAGATTTTTAGTGATTTTGTAGCTGGTCTTGAGGTTCCAAACTGCATATCCAGGTACCTTGCCTGGATAGCGAAAATTAGGACTTGCAATTTGAGTTGCACAGCTGTCGTTACCATATTGAATCCCATCAATCACCGTCGGATCAGTACAGCTCAAATAACGTATGTTTGGTGTATTAGGTCGGTGTTTATTGTTCTCGTTACCGCGCACAAAACTTTCTGAATGCAGTATCCCGGTCAGGCTCACAGTCCAATCTGGGGTGATGTCGTAACTCACAGTGGCATTCAGGTTATGCAAAGGTACGCCTGGGATACGATTACCTGGGGAGACGGTAATCTGCTCATAGCCATTGCCACGCCCAGACACATTGCCTGCACTGCTGTTATTAGGGCTTGCAACTGTAAAACGATCTTGAAAGGTCGCATCAGTCAGTGAGTAGTTAACTCTGAAGCCAAGTTTATCGACTTTGCCTTGCAAACCAAGCTCAATCCCTCGGCGGCGGGTGTCGCCGATGTTCTGGAAAAAACTACGGTCTGCTGTAAAAGAAACGAAGTAAATATCGTCGGTGAGATCGGTTTGATAGGCAGTAGCGTTCCATTGGATGGATGGCGTCAAATTGCCTCGTCCGCCAAACTCAATCGTTTCAGAACGGACCTGTTTTAAGTAAGGGTCTCCAGAAAGTGTGCTGGGCAAACTGCAAAAGCGACGCTCGGCAAGAGAGCGTGGCCCCACAAAGACGAGTTCGCCTGTGTTAGGGTTTGTGTTGTAGACTGGGGTATCATCAAACGCACAACCCAACTCAATCACACTCGGTGTACGTGCACCTTTATTCCAGTTGCCATAAAGGTTAAGCGTCTCCGTAGGCTGCCAGGTTGCACCCAAACTAGGGTTAAACGAGCGATAGGTGAACTTCTCCGTTTCTGGCTGACCAAGAAAACCTAATCCGCCTGCAAGCTCTGGACTAAATGGCAGCACACTCACCGGAGGACACTCCTCTAGCTCTAACGTGCCGTTTCCATTGCTGTCGGGGCACAATACTGTATACTGATAGAAGTTTTTAAATGCGGTAGGGCCTGACAATCCCAAGATATTATTAATAGCTAGTACGTTCTTGATCTTTGTATGGTTGAACCTACCGGCCGCGGTAAACGCCCACTCTTTGGTAGGCGTCCAGGTCTCACTAAAGTAAATACTCTTGGTGGTACTATTGCCTGCAAAGTTATTCAGGTCTATGCGATGGTCTGCGGCATAAAACTCATACCCAAGCTGACTTGGATCCAAGTAAGAACGGCGGTTTGCATCAAACAAGCCCAAGTACTGACCACTTTGATAGGTAGCATCTGCAGCATCAATTGAGCTCCCCAGCATGAATTTGTGATGCTCAAAATTCCAGTTGAGCTGCATCGATGCGCCATCTGTAGTCTGATCAATCTCGGTTTTCGTAATCAGCGCGGTCGGCGTGCCTTCCACATAACCAGAGCATTTGCCTTGCCCAATCTGCCCAGAATTACAATCAGCGCCATTGCGATCAATTGGTGTGCCATTGGCATCAGTCACAATCAACCCGAGCGGCTTGTTGATTCCGGGATTACTGCCTGAGAATACACGAATTAGATTTGCACCAGTGACGGGGTCTACTGCTGCCAGAGAGTAAGATGAGCCCCCCACTAAGAAGCCGTTGACGTCCTTGTAAACATAAGTCAAATCTTGAGGATTAAAACTCTGCCCATCGGTTCTTGGTTCTGGGGCCGAAATTTGACGAAGTTTCCATGCATTAAGTGAGTGTTCATAAAAGTCTGAGGTAAATGCAGGCACAGTCGTTGGTGCTTGCGGATTTAGGCTCCAAACGGGTTTACCATTAGCATCAACAGATTGTCCTGCAACGGCGATACTATTCGCATTTGTACCGATGGCGAGCTTACTTAGGTCATAACCTGATGGAGAGGATGCGTCATAGGCTGAAAATGCTGGATTAAACAAAGGATTATTATCAGCATCAAATCCAAAAAACTCCGGCTCACCATTAATATCCAACTGTGCGGGAATGAGGCCTCCATTGACGTCAGGTACTAACAAGGCTGCAACATTTTCAATCGATAGACTGGTTAATTCAATATCCGGCAACCCATCCCCATCAAAGTCAGGCACCCCATTAGCGAGTTGCTCACCTGGGTTAGGTCTGCGGGTCGCACTACCGCCAAAGTTCTGGTTTACATCACCATTGCTGGCATTTCTACGGCTCTTACGTCTGTAAACTTGCCCAGTGATATTGAACGTGTCGCTCACATCCCACGTAGCGTTTAACTGGAACTGCAACAAGCGGTTTTTAGTTTCGTCCGGGCTGGTAAAAATCTGGCTGCCATCCTGCTTGGCCATTTCAGTGGGTAGCAAACCGTTACCGATGAGTTTGTTGCCTGCATACAGCACACTTAGGCCTAACTGCACGTTGTCGTTACGCCATTCACCTTTACCAAATATTTGATTGACCTCACTGGGTGAGTTGACCCGCCAGCCGTCTTCTTTAAAAATATTGGCTGCAATAAAACCAGCGACGACGCCGTTGTTACCACCCACAGAGCCTTGAAACTGGTTACGATTGAAAGAACCACCCAGGTATTCCACCGTGCCTTCATTGCTATCAAAACCACTTTTAGTTTTCATGCTGATGGCACCGCCGAGCGTACCCAGGCCAAACAACGGATTAGAACCAGGGAACACATCTAAGCTGTTGAGGGCGTTCATGGGAATCATGTCCCAGTTCACCACGTCACCAAATGGTTCGTTGACGCGGATGCCATCCAGAAACACGCTGAGACCTTGTGACGTGCCTAACTGCGGGCTCGCTGTAAAGCCCCGATAGGTGACATCCATTTGAAACGGGTTGCTTTGGTAATCGTTAACGTTCACCGACTGCAGCTTGCTGTTCATTAAGTCAGTCAAACTCACCGCTTTGGATTCTTTGATCTCTTTAGCAGTGATGCTTTGTACGTTGCCGGGGATTTCTTCTTTGGTAAGCGCCAAGCCTTTCAGCGGGCCGATGTCATAAGCACGCTTGGCGCGTATTTCAACTTTTTCCAGTTGCATCGCTTGTTGCTTTTCTTCTTTTGGCGCTTTTTGAATAAGGATTTTTTCGCCTTCTATCTTACCTTGCAGGCCACTGCCTTCCAGCAATCGTTTCACCGCCTCTTTACGCGTCATGCGGCCTTTAACGGCGGGGGCTTTTTTATCGATAACCAGCGCGCTATCCACCGTGAGCGACAAGTCGCTTTGAATGGCGAATTGGCGTAGGGCGGCGGCGAGTGGCTGCGCGGGCAGGTCTAGCGTGAGGGGGATAGAAAACTGTTCTTCTTGCTCTGCGGGTAGCTGCGTATTGAGTTCAGCGTGGCTGATGGCTGGCGGCATGAGTGCTAGCGCGGCAGCCAGCATGGCTGGTTTGATTGAGTTGTTTTGCATAAGGCATCCGTCAATTACAGGTCTTGTTAAAGGGGTAACTGACGGCGGCGCAAAACACCTGATATGGACAACTTAAAAAAATGTAAAGAATTACCTAATAGGCTGAATCACCAAGGCGTCACCTTGATGTTTGAGGGTGACGGGCACAGATTGTGGCAAGGTTTTTACAAAGTCTTCTACCTCGGCGACTTTGAGCACGGCGTTGACTTTGGGCGTATGGTCGCCAAAGAACATGGCTTTGACGGTGGGGTTGCGATAGCGCGATAAGGTGTCTGCGACTTCGAACATGTCGGCACGGTCAAACACAATGTGGCCGTTGATAAAGCTGAAGCTGTCGGCCGCATTGCGGTTTACTTTATGCGCGGCGGCGGTTTCGTCAATCTCGGCGACTTCACCGTCATGCAATATGAGTGCAAGCTCGCGACCATCTGCACGCGCGACTTGCACGCGGCCGTGGTCGACACTGATGCGCACTTTTTTGCTGAGCTGGTTGACGGCAAAACGGGTGCCGAGCACGGTGACTTTGGCTTGCGGGGTTTCGACAATAAATGGCCGCGCCGGGTCTTTGGTGACCTCAAAAATCGCTTCACCACGGCTGAGTTTAACCAGGCGCTGATGACGGTAATAGACGATTTCCATGGCGCTATTGGCGTTAGCGGTCACCATGGAGCCATCGTCCAGCGTGCGTTTTACCATTTGCGCCACGGCGGTGGTTTGCATCTCGCTGGATAAAGGCGCGGCTTGCCATTGCACATATTGCGCCCGGCCAAAAAAGCCCAGGCCTACGCAGAGCAGCATCACGGCCAGGCCAGACCCCAGTTTGGAGACTTTTTTACGGCGGCTGGTTTGCTCAAAATACAGTTTTTGCGACAGTGCGCTAGACAGTGCTTTTAAGCGCTCGGTGGAGCCAAAGTCGTCCATGGTCGACGCTATCATTTCATACGCGGCACTGTGTCTGCGGTCTGACAGCAGCCACACTTCAAACGTGGTGCGCTCAGGCGCATCGGGCGCGGCTTCGCGCATGCGCACATACCAGCGGGCGGCAGCTTGTCTGATGATATCGTCGTGTTTTGGATGCATTATGCGTGCAGTACCATGAGTTCGCGCGCGCTGCTGAGGTCGATAATCGCGCGCATGACATGGCGCTCGACCATGTTTTTGCTAATGCCGAGCGCAGCAGCGATTTCAGCTTGCGTGTAGCCCTCAACGCGATACATCCAGAATACCTGGCGGCAGCGCGGCGGCAATTGCTCTAATATCTGCTGAATCATCTCCAGCCGTTGCTTGATGTCATTGAGCTGCTCAACCGATAAAGTGGGCGTGTCCAACCACTCGCGGTTCAGGCCGATCTCGGCCTCAAGTGACACAAAGCGCTGGCTATGGTGATAACTATCAACAATCAGGTTTTTGGCAATGCTGCGCATGTAGGCATGCGGCTCGACGCCTTTATTCGCGCTGGTTGAGACGGTGTAACGGATCAAGGCATCATGCAAAATGTCTTTGGCAATATGCGGGCACGCCACTTTAAAACGAATATAGCCGAGCAAGTCGGTATACGCCCATTGCAGATTGATACCACACCAGTACATCGTCTTATCCATGCCCCTCTACCGCAAAATACATGCCATGCGATTTAAAGCCGTTTTGTACGCTTTCAGCCCTTAAAATCTGCTTTTTTGGGACGCACACAACCACCACCTGGCTGAAAACAACCAGTCTGGCTGGATTTGTATGCAAACCTATCATCCCCTGGCAGGCACTGGGGCTAAGCGGTTGCGCCTTAACACCACCAAGCCCAGCAGCAGCAAACCGCTGCTCATTAACCACAGGCTGGGCGGCGCCGGGACTAAACTCCGCCGGTCACGCGTATAGACTGTCCAATCGATGGTCAAGGTGAGGTAGTTTTGCGGGCTGACAAAGCCTTTAGAGTGCGCCATATTCACTGTAAAACACTTCCAGCTGGCCATCCGGCATCATCACGATGTCTTCATAATGAAAACTGCCCGCTATTGGCAAATTGCTGAATGCAGGATCTGGCGGGGCGACTGGGTTGATTGGGTCTGGCACGGACAACCAGAAATCAAACTGCCCCAGTTGCGAGCTCTGCACCTGATTTCTGCTATAACTGCCGAACACCACATATAGCTCGTCTTGTAACTGACTCAACGCTTCGTAATAAAGCGTCAACGTCGAGCTGCCATTGCTAAAAGTGGTTTCACCCAGAAATGTCACGCCATCCAGCGTAAAGTCCATCGGCAAATAGCCTGCGTAGCTTTCCTGGAATTGCTCAATCTTGGCTTGCGCATTCAAACTGATTAATGCGGCCAAGCCAACCAGCAAACGCTTGGTTTTAGTTAACATACTGTGTCCTCCCTGTGTGATTAAATGCATCGTTTTTTGCAAACCCACCTCCACGATCACACCTGTGCTGCGCCCCATGCTAAAAAAATCCCCTGCACTTGCCGGAGGAAAATTGGCAAATGACAGGGGTTACATAGAGCAGGCGCCAACGTTGAGCGAAAGTGAGGGATTTACTTTCTAATGACGCCAGCCTTTGGGAAACGCGAAGGATCACTCCAGTTTAAAGTTCACTGGTATTGTTATTTTGAAGCTCTTCTTTTTTAAACTGTCTTTTACGCCCAGCTGTGCAATGGCTTTTTTCACCATGCGCATGGCCTCTTCGTCCAGCGGCACATGCTTGCTGCTGCCAGCCAGTGACACATTCACCAGCTCACCGCGCACAAACTGCGCCACCACCGTCGCCTCGCCCTCAAGATGGCGGCGTACCGCAATGGCCGGATATTGTTTGCTTTTACCCACCAGCGCACGCAATTGCTCGCCATAATCGCCCCAGGCATCGGTATCACCGACATTTAACTCCTCAGACTCGCTGCTAGTGGTGGCCGCGCTTGCCGCTACACTGGGTTTGCTGTCTTTGGCAGGGGCGTCATTCGCAGCTGGCTGCGCGCTCTCTGCCGCACTCACGCTAGGGGCTGCTGGTGCCGGGGTCACGGGCGCTGGCTCGGCCTTGGCGGGGGCGACCTGCTCGGGCACACGGTAATCCGACGGTTGACTGCTTGGCGCCGCCAATACCTGTTTGGGCGTTTCTACCGGCGTTTGTGGCTTCACCACAGGCGTAGGCGTCGCCTTAGGGGGCTCAAGCGGCTTAGCCACCTCTGTCGGCGGCGCCACCGCTTGCACACTCGGCGCCGTGGCTTTGATCGAAAAAAACTCAATTTCAAGGCGGTCTGGCAGCTTGGGCAGTTCAATCTGGCTCAGTGCCGGATAAAACACCACCACCAGCGCATGCAGCGCCAACGAGACAATCACCGCCCGCCAAATCAGCGAATAGTCCTGCTGCTCAGGGTAAATCAGGCTGCTCATGCCTTTATTTCCCCACCTCTGGCGACATCACAAAACTAAACTTGCTAATGCCTGCGCGCTGAATCGCCGCCAACACTTTGGCCACCACGCCATACTGCGCGTGCTCGTCGGCATAAATCTCCACCGCCGGGTCTTGGCTTTGCTTGAGCTGGCCCAGCGCTGGGGTCAAGCCTTCCAGCGCCAGGCGTTGCTGGTCCAAAAATACATCACCCGCATCCGTCACGCTGATATGCGCTGTTTTAGGCGTGGTAATCGCCACCTCGGCACTGGCCTGTGGCAGCTTCACCTTCACTGCATTCATCAACAAAGGCGCCGTCACAATAAACACCGTGAGCAACACCAGCATCACATCCACCAGCGGCGTCACATTGATTTCGCTCACCAGGTCTTCGCTCTCACCATCGCTAAACATCGCCACGGCATTAGCCCTCCACGCCAGACTGCGTTAACAAGGATTGAAAGCGACTGGCCACTTGCTCCATATCGGCCCGGTGCACTTTTTGTTTGCGCATAAAATAGTTATACGCCAGCACCGCAGGCACCGCCGTGGCAATGCCAATCGCCGTCGCAATCAGCGCCTCACCAATCGGCCCGGCCACCACGTCCAGCCCGGCAGAACCGGTGGCGGTGATGGTTTTAAGCGCATTCATAATGCCCCATACCGTGCCAAACAAACCGATAAACGGCGCCGTAGAGCCTATGCTCGCCAACACTGCCACGCCGCCATCCATGCGCTTTTGCTCCAGATAAGCCTGCTGCTTGAGAGACAACAAAATCACCTCCTGGCGCTCGTTTCTGCGCAACACCGAATTCGCCATCACCTCGTTCATCGCCCGCATACCGGCATCGCACAAACGCGCAAAACTGCTATTGCTATGGGAGATAATTTTTGGCAACTCATAAATGGTTTGCACCTGCTGCCACTCAGATAAAAAGTGGTTCGCCTCATTGCGAGACTTAAACCAGGCCCAGCTTTTCATCAGGGTGATGGACCACACCAGCACCGACAACACGCCCAGCAAAACCAACACAAGATCAACAATATCAGGCACTAAGTCCACAGCAGGCTCCATTATAAAAATCAGATTAGAAATAATCCGGGTGCTTACTGCACTTTGGTCCCGCGGATAACCAGACAAAAGTGCATACAAGGAAAAAGCCCCGTCAACGACAGGAATTTCTCACATTTACATCCCTTCATATGTTTAATCGCTGGGCGAGCTAAAAGCCTGATGTCATTAACATAACTTTACACAATCACATGCCACTAGTATTGAGGCCTAGCGGCTGCGGCAAGTAGACAAAGTACCACTCACCGTAATAGCGTTTGTCATTGAGATGCTGCAATTCGCCGCGGTAACCTTTGGTTTTAAAAGGTGGTTTGTCAGACAGGCTGTAAATCCCCATGATGCCGCCACTGGGGGCCTCGACAATACCCCAGCCTTCACGTTGTGTGATGGGGTCGACGTAGGGTTTGCGTAAATGGCGGCGCGCGGTCGGAAAACGGCTATCTTCCTGCAAGGCCTCGAGGGTGGGCGGAAAGGTTTTGACCACGCCTGGCGTCTGGTTGTAATAACGGCCAATGGCGTCGCGGTAAGCCAGCCCGACCTTGATTAACTCTGCCTCGCGCTCGCGCAGCACCTGCGTGTGCCAGCGCATGCTGGCCTGCGCCATCACCAGGCCACTGAGCATGACCAGCATCAACATGCCGATCAGCACAAAGCCGCAGTCAGGCGGCCTACCACAGCGCATAGGGCGTGCCATCCTCAGCTAATCGCGTCGAACCGCTATGCACATCAAACACACTGCCTTGCTCGTCTATATTCGGTGGCAAGGTAATCACCCAGGTATCCGCGCGCTCAGTCACCGGGTCAGGCGGGATGGCTTTGAGATATTGGCGTTCGACCAATTCGTCCAGCGTTTCTGGGTAGCGGTTTTTGTCGCTGTAAAATTTATCAATGGCGTCACGCATGGTCAGCAGGTCATGACGTAAAGTGGTTTCTTTAGAACGCTGCAACATATGCATAAATTTGGGCGAGACAATCGTCAGCAACATGGCCAGAATCGCCAGCACCACCAGCATTTCAATCAAGGTGAATCCACGTTTCATGGTGTTACCACGCACTGTAAGGTTGTTGGTTAATGCCGATGGCAGGCGAGCGCGACGACACGTCATAGACGTCTTGCGCCATGTCGTCCAATGCCCCATCGTAGGCACGGATTTGCCAGGTGGTGGCATTGCTTTGCGTGGCATCTGCCGCAAACGGGTCGCGCGGAATGCGGCGCAAAAAAAACAGTTTTTTCTTTTTGGCGTCTTGTGCATTTTCAACGCCAGTCACAAGGATTGCCAGATTAGGTGGATAGCCACTCCCCTCGGCCGTCTTCTTAATCAGGCCCTGATCGACCGCGTCTTTATACGCATCCAGTGCATCACGGATTTGCCATAAGGCGCGCTTGAGTTCGCGCTCTTTGTCACGCTTGGCGTTGAGTTGCAGCACCGGGCTGGCCGAGGTCACCAGCAAGGCGAGCAAGGCCAGCGTCACCAAGAGCTCGACCAATGTAAAACCGCGCGGGTTGCAACGGCCGAGGGTAAACCCCTTGCGATAGGTGAGAGCAAGCATGGGCCTGACCTTATGGTTGTACCATTCCGGTATCGTTGCTATTCATCATCTGGTTGGCAAAGCCGCTGTCATTACGCAGATTGCTACTTTGTGTCGACTGCGGGGTCACCATCGGGGAAGACGGTGTGGTGTCTATGGCTTGCACGGCGCGCGCGCCACCCGCGCCCATCGGATTAGCCGTGGCGGCGATGCCGGAAGGAATCAGGCTATAGACAGCACTGGCCGGACTCAGGTTATGCATAATGCGCGGTGTAATCAGCAATACAATTTCGTTTTTGCGCTTGTCTTCATTGTTGCTGCTAAACAGTTTGCCTATCAGCGGCAAGTTGCCCAGGCCTGGTACTTTGCGGCGGGTTTTCTGCTCATCGTCACGGAATAGTCCGGCCAGAATCTGCGTTTCGTTATTGCGTAACTGCAAGGTGGTATTGGCGTTGCGGCTACCGATGGTGTACGCCAGCACGCCAGAGCTGGTGGTGACCTGATCGGTAATATTGCTGACCTCCATGCCGACTTTGATACTGACCTGGTCCTGCATCTGGATCACCGGCTCGACATCGAGCTTGATGCCGACCTCAATATAATTCACATTCTGGCTAACAAAGCCCTGCGCACTGGCCACACTGGTCAGCACTGGGATTTTGTCACCGACATGAATCTTGGCGCGATCACGGTTTTTGACGCGGATTTTGGGGCTGGCCAACAAATTGGTGTCGGTATCCTGATGCAGCAGGTTAAGCACAATGGCCGGATCATTGATTGAAAACACGCCCAGATTGCCATTAAAGTTACGCAACTCGGTCAAGGTCAGCTTGCCCGCCTGCGGTTGGGTGCCACTACTGTTACCCGCCGCATTGCCCTGCACGCCCACGCCAATCTGTGTAGGGTACTGAATGCCCAGGTTTTCCAGGTTGCGGCGATTGATTTCCATCACCTCCACTTCGAGCATCACCTCGGGTTCATTGAGGTCTTGCGAGGCAATCAGTTTTTCGGCCACTTTAATGCGGTCCATGGTGTCGCGCATCACCAGCGTATTCAGCTTTTCATCCATATACACATCGCTGGCGCGCAACACGGTTTTCATCATGTTGAGCGCACGTTTGGCGTCCATGTGCGTCAGGTAAAAACTGCGCACAAACAACTCCTCATATTGCGCCGCGCGGGCTTGCGGATAAATCAGCAAGGTATTGCTATTGAGCACTTTTTTGCCCAGCTGGTGGCTGGTGAGAATCACTTCCAACGCCTGCTCAATTGGGGTATCGCGCAACAAGACATTGACGCGTATGCCCTCGTTGAGCTCCTGGTCAAACGAAAAATTGAGGTCGCCCGCCTTGCCCAGGTATTCAAAAGCATTTTTTATCGGCGTGTTTTTCAGCTCTAGCGTGACTTTCTTTTTAAGAGATGACTGCAATGGCCGCACCACGCTGCTGCGCTCGTTTTTTTTCTGCTCAAGCTGTTCAAATAACAAGCGCGCCTCGGCGTGTGCAGGTTGCTCAGCCAAAATGCTGCGTAACCCAAATTCGGCTCCGGCCAGGTCTTCTGCCGCTATGGCTAATTGTACTTGCGACAGTTGCGCCGCATGCTGGCGTGCCAGTTGCACTTTTTGCAGGCCATCGCTTGCGGCACGGTTGTTGGGCGAGAGCTTCAGCACTTGCTGGTAAGCCTCGCTGGCCGCATCGTATTGCTGCGCGGCCTGCAAACTATCGGCTTGCTGCAATTGTTTTTGCAGTTTTTTCTCTTGCAATAAGGTGAGCCAGTTTTTGTATTGTGGCTGGCGCGGATACTGATCGACCAAGGGTTGTAATAGCTGAATCGCCTCATCGTCCTGGCCGCGCGCGGCATAGATTCTGGCCTGTTCCAGCGTGGCATCGCCGCTTTGCGGTGCGGGCAACAGATTGCTGCATCCCGCCAACAACAGTGGGCAGCCCAACCACCAGGCCCAATGGCTCATTTTATGCTTCACTTGCTTGTTCAAAATACCACCCCATTATCCAGCCTGATTTCAAAGCGCTCGGCCGCATGTTGCAGCACGATTTTTTGTTGATCCAACAACGCCACCTGCCAGCCATCGGCAAAGCGGTCCCCCGCGTGTAACACGTACTGTTGTTGGCCGTCGGTTAAAAACACGATCCAGCGACCATCTTCTTGCAAGCGACCGGCATAGGTATATGGATTGACAGCTTCAGGCGCAACGGGCGGTGCACTCTCGGCCGAGGCTGGGTGCAGCACGGCAAACAGATCAATCGCGGCATCATCGGCTGTCGTCAGGCTGTGAGCCGTTTCTGCAATGCGTTGTAAGTCCGTGGCGTATGATGCTGGAGCATTTGGCAAAGGCAGCGCCTGTGCCAAACTCACGCGCTGCCGCGGCGCAGGCTCAGCCGACGCCGCAGGCGATGATGCCTGTTCGTCGGCCTGCTCTACCCACCAGCATGCCAGCAAGGTGCATACCAGTGCGGCCCATACGAATCCGCGCCGCATCATGGCTGACCTCGCTTGCGTGTATACAAACTAAACTCCACATAAGCCTCAAGCTCAGGTTGCATGACATCGCTACGCTGCAATTTAAACTGGCTCAATGCCAGGCTGGGGTAATGCTGCAACACCTGCTGCAAAAAGTGACGCACCTGCAAATAATCGCCTTTGAGCGGCAATTTGATGCGCTGCACTTGCAAGCGACTCTGTTCAAGCGCAATAGACTGAAACTCTGCCCGCTCAAACAGCATGCCCATGGCATCCGCGGTGGCCAGAATCTCGGCGCTGATACGGTCTGCTTCGTCTTCAACGGGCCAGGTTTGTGCCGCAGTTGTGGCGACAGGGCGGGTAAGGGGCGCAACTCTGGCCTGCATGGCCTCCCTGGTCTGCATTGGCAATGCCTGAATAGCGACTTGAAGAGTCTGGCGAAGCCACCAGGCCTGTGCGATCAGCGCAGACAATACCATCGTGATGAGCAACATGACTAGCAGCCAACGGTGACTCTGCCATGTTTGCTGGCAGACAAAGCGCAGGCGCTGCAGGATTGGGCTTAAAACAGCCATCCGGCCTCCAGATGCAAGGTGGTCATGCGCAAGCCGTTCACTTCGGTGGCTTCGCTGGCCTTGAGTTTCACGTCGGCCAGGCCGGATTGTTTTTTGAGCCGCTCGACCAACGCCCAGCCTTGCTGACGTTGCTGCGCCAGTACCGTCATGCGCACCTGTTTGCGTTTGGCATCGGGGGAGAGTTGCAGCCAGTACAGCTGCGCTTGCTGTGCGCGTTCTAGGCCACTCAACAACGCTAACCACGGCGTTTGAATCTGCACCTGCGCCGCGGCGATGTCCGCTGCCAGCGCCTGATTCACCACAGGCGTAGCAGCCACTTGCCGACTCGCCGCCAGCGCCGATTGGCGTGCCTGCCATTGTTGCTGCAAGCGCGTATTGTCCTCGGCAAGCTGTTGATAGATCACCACCAGGCAGACCAGGCCTATGAGCAGCAGACTACCCAGCAATGTCGCCATCGGCCCGGGCAGACGACCTGCCGCATAATTGATGCGCACTTGCGTCATCAGTGACTCCCCTGCCTGGCCAACGCAGCCACCTCAACAAACAGCGGCACAGACTGCTGCCTCACGCTACTCGCTGGCGTTTGTGGTAAAAAAACCGGCAAGTCCGCACGCGCGGGATGAATAGCTTGCTCACGCAGCAATAGTTGATGCAAGGTCTGCTGCCATTGCGAGTCTACCGGCACCTGACGGATGTGCTGCCAGTAGCCTTGCAGCAGACAGGCAACGGTTAAGCTGCCCGTCTCGCGGCAGACAATCCAGCCCTCGGCTGGCAAGCCTTGCTGACGCATCACCTGCAAGGCCAGGTTGGCGGCCAGCGTCCAGGCGGGGGTGATGATGCCGGGTAGCAAACGATGTGTAGCCAGCACGGTTTGTAATTGTTGCATGAGGGCCACTGGCAAGGCATTGAGCAAGATAGGCTGGCCATACCCCCCCGGCTGTGCCTGTATCTGCCAATCCTGGCCATCGCTGGCAAAGGCCTGCTGCAAGCCATGGCGGTAATACGCGGCCAAATCTGCCTGCGAGCGAATCTCGGCCTGCCACGGCAGCACCAGCCAGCGCGCATACTGGTTAGAAAGCACCACCACCACATGCCAGCGCTGACCTGCTAATTGTGCTAATACGTCTGATAAGGTTGCCCACAATGCGTCTGGCGGCAATATATCGTGCGCATTGCCTGGTAAGGCATGACGTTGATGGCTGATGATCTGCGGGCTACTGCTCGACCACCAGGCGCGTTGAAACTGGAACACTTCCAATGCGTCACAAGTGATGACAAGTCGCAACTCCGGCGCAGTCCATGCCTGCCACCAGCGGCGGCTATCGGCCAGGCGGCAATCCACACTAGGCTCAGGAGAGTGCAGTAACACGGTTGATCTCCTGCAAAGTGGTTTCGCCCGCGGCGACTAGCGCCAGGCCAGCGTCACGCATGGCGCGTGTGCCGGTGGTTGCGGCCAAGGCCTTGATCTGGCTAATCGGCGCTTTGGCGACGATGAGTTCGCGCATGCGGTCGTCAAACAACAATAACTCAGCAATGCCTTTGCGGCTCTTGTAGCCGCTGCCATGGCACTGGCCACAGCCGCAACCTTTTTTAAACTGGTAATGCTGCGTGGTCTCAACGCTCAAGCCAGATTTGCGTAACAATGCGGGGTCTGGCACATCATCCACTTTGCAAAATGGGCAGATCACACGCACCAGTCGCTGCGCCAGAATCACATTCACGGCAGACACAAAGCTGTAGGCATCCACGCCCATATTCGTAAAGCGGCCAATCACATCAAACACGTTATTGGCGTGCACGGTGGTGAGCACCAAATGCCCGGTGAGGGCCGACTGCACGGCAATCTGTGCCGTTTCTCCATCGCGGATTTCACCGACCATAATTTTGTCCGGGTCGTGGCGCAAAATCGAGCGCAAACCGCGCGCAAAGGTGAGGCCTTTTTTCTCATTGACCGGAATCTGCAACACGCCTGGCAATTGATATTCGACCGGGTCTTCAATGGTGATAATCTTGTCCTCACCCTGGTTGATTTCAGAGATCATGCCGTACAAGGTGGTAGTTTTGCCGCTACCGGTGGGCCCGGTCACCAGCAACATGCCATAAGGCGCTTCTGCCTGCGCGCGGATTTGCGCCAGCAAGTCTGGGGCAAATCCGAGCACCTCGAGGCTGATGCCTTGCGCTTCACTAAGCGCCTTGCGGTCCAGCACGCGCAGCACGGCATCTTCACCCACCACGCTGGGCATGATAGACACGCGCAAATCAATCTCGCGGCCCAAAGCATGCACTTTGCAGCGACCATCTTGCGGAATGCGCCGCTCGGCAATATCCAGCTCAGACATCACCTTGATGCGCGAAATGGCCTGCTCGGCCTGCATCACCCCATTTAAGCCACCCACCTCGGTGAGCACGCCATCAATACGGTATTTCACGCGCAAGCCATGCAGGGTCGATTCAAGGTGAATATCACTGGCCCCGGCCTTGAGCGCATCGTACAGCGTCGAGCGCACAAAACGCACTACCGGGCTGCTATCTTCACTGATAGACTTGAGCGATAAGGCCTCGACAGGTACCTCTTCTTCATGAGCGGTACTGTCACCGTGTTGCACCTGATCCATCGCCCGCATTTGCGTTTCATGAAACTGCAAGCAGGCGGCAATATCGTTGCGATGGGCAAGGCACCATTGCACCGGCACACGCAACCTATTCTGCAACCGCAACAGCAGTGGTTCATCAAAGGGGTCGGCCAGCACCATAGATAAAGATTGATCGGGCTTCTGCATCAGCACGGCATGCAGGGTGCTGGCATCGTTAAAGCGCAGCAAGTCAAACATCGGCTGCATGGCATGCAGGTCGAGCGCCGTCAGCGTCGGGTAATGCATGCACTGCCCGAGTGCCTGCACAAACACCTCAGGCGCCAGCGTCGACAACTCCTCCAGCACCTCGATCAGTGGCCGCCCGGTTTGCTGCGCCAGTTGCCGCGCCTGCGGCAATAAGGTCAGCGGCAAAGGCGGCACCTGCTCGGTCAGCGGTAAGTCCTGCATATTCATGGCATGGTCTTTCTCATTCTATGGCGCCTGCCAGTTCAAAAATCGGCATATACATCAACACCACCACCAGCCCGACAATCAGGCCAATCAGCACCATCAGCGCGGGCTCCAGTAACTTGCTTAGCCACTCCACCCGTCGCGCGGTTTCCTCGTCGTAAAACACGCCAATGCGCCCCAGCATGTCGTCTAATTTTCCGCTGCGCTCACCCACGCGCAACATGCGGTTGGCAATCGAGGTGGTCAGGCCATGCGACTCCATGGCGCCAGACAAAGCCTTGCCTTCACGCACCTCGGTCATCACACGCTGCAACGCCAGTTGCAACTCTTGCGGCAACAAAGATTGCACCATGCCCAGCGCAGTCAGCAAGGGAATTCCTCCCTGTAACAACATACCCAGGGTGCGGTAAAACCGTGCCAATTGGTAAATGCGCAAAGCTTCGCCCAAACTGGGGATTTGCCACACGCGCTGCATGATCCAGGCCTTGCTGGCCGGGCGTGAAAACAGCAGCCACAGCGTGGCCGCCATGCCCAGGGTAGCCAGCAGCACCCATTCGCCATGACCTTGCAACAATTGCCCCCAGCGCAACAGCATCTGGCTGGCCCAGGGCAAATTGTCACCGCCGCTCTCATAAATGGTGCTAAAGCGCGGCACCACATAGCCGAGCAGAAACAACACCACCAGCCCGCCCACCACAATCAGCAAGACCGGGTAAATCGACGCCGCAATAATCTTTTTACGAATCGCCTCGACTTGTGTCTGGTAAACGACATGGCGGCGCAAGGCTTGCACCATGTCACCGGTGCGTTCACTGGCGCGAATCAAGGCAATATAAAGCTGGCTAAATACCATCGGTTGCAAGGCCAGCGCCTGCGATAAAGGCAGACCTTCAAACAACGCCGTGCGCAACTGCGTTAACACGGCACGCGCATGGTCTTGCTGCTCTTTTTCGGCCAGGCCTTCAATCGCCTCAATCAGGCTCAGGCCGGATTCCAGCAGCGTCAGCAACTCTTGGCTAAACAGACTCAAGTTAAAGGTGTGTGTTTTGAGTGGCCATTGCGGCCAGCCGCGCGTCCGTGCTAACCTTAGCTGCAAGACGCCATAGCCTTTTGCCTGCGCCTGCTGCAAGGCCGCCTGCAGGTCAGTCGCGTCTAGCGACACCCAACTGACCTGCGCGCCCTGCAATACTTTTAATTCAAACTTCATCGCCGTTTAGCTTAAAGCACTACCAGTTACCGACGTCGCTATCTGCGTCCTGACCACCCACCGCGCCATCACTACCCAGAGTCCACACATCATAATCACCATGCTCACCAGGGTAGCGGTATTGGTAAGCCCTGCCCCACGGGTCCGCGGGTACGCCTTTGGCCAAGTAAGGCCCCTGCCATTTCGCCTCACCATCCGGCTGGCGATTGAGCGCAGCCAGGCCTTGCTCAGTCGCCGGATAATGGCCAATATCCAGCCGGTAAGTATCCAAGGCACGTGACAGCGCCTCAATTTGCGCCTTGGCCGTTTTGGTTTCTGATTTACCAATCTGGGCAAAATACTTGGGGCCGACATAGCCCGCCAGCAGGCCGATAATCACCATCACCACCAGCAACTCCAGCAAGGTAAAGCCTGCTTGCTGGCCACGCATGCCTAGCGACTTGATATTGACGTTCACTTTGTTCATCCTCTCGTTAAATCCGGCCTACTGCTTCAGCACAAACAACTGGCTGACACGGTTAAGCGCCTCCAGCGACAACACGCCGCTGCTAAATTGCAAATTGACCCAATCACTGATCAGGCTGTAATACGCTTTGGTCAACGACAACTGGTTGGTAAACAGTTTTTGCTGGGCATCCAGCACTTCGTGATTGGTTTTAAAGCCGGCCAAAAAGCCTTTTTGTGTGCCGTCCAGCGCCACACTGGCCGATTGCACCGCTTGTTGATAGGCAGTGATGGATTGTTGTTGTGCTTGCAGGCTTTGGTAATACTTGCGCACGTTAAACTCGATTTCGCGCGACTTAGCCGTCATACTTTCTTCGCTGGCAGTGAGGCGGCTGGCGCTTTGACGCACATTGGCATTGACATAGCCACCGGCAAATAAAGGTACATTCATCTGCAAGGCAATGGTGGTGGTATCAAAGCGCGAGCCCAGCGTATTGTTGCTGTCGTTCTGGCTATATGAACGCACACCGACCAAATCCAGCGTCGGGTAATGCCCGGCCTGTTTTTTCTCGATGTCTTTTTTAGCGACTTCTACGTTTTGATAGGCAGCCGCTAACTCGGGATGCTGTTGTCGCGCCAATGCCAGCCATTGGTCCACAGGCTGTGCCGTGGCATTTAAGCCACGCAAGCCATCTACCAGCAATGTGGCGGCCAGCCCGTGCGGCGCGCCGGTCAAAATCTGCAAGCTCTGTTGGCTGGAGAGTAAATCGTTACTGGCCTGGATGTGCTCCACCTTCGCCACATCCAGATTAGACTGTGCTTCACTGACCTCGACCACCGTGCCACTGCCACGTGCGTAACGCTGCTCAGCCTGACGTAATTGCTGGCTCACCGCATCCAGCTTGCGTTGCTGCACATTGACGCGGTCTTGCGCATACAAAGTTTCCAGATACACAGACACCAGTTTGAGAATCAGCTTGGCGTTTTCTTGCGCCAGCAATGACTCCTGCGCACTGACATAAGACTTGGCGCCGCTATAAATCGCCATGGTTTCGCGGTTAAACAAGGGCTGTTTCACCGACAGGCTATAGTTTTCCAGTGAATAATCGAGCTCGCTATTGACCACGCCCAACGTGGTTTGCGTGGTGCGGTCAGTATTGCCGCGACCTTTGGTCATGCCCAGTTGCACCTTGGGATAAAACAGCGCCCGCGCTTTGCTGAGTTCCTCACGCTCGGCCTCAGTGTTCGCCAGGGCTGCGCGGTAGTCAGCGTTATTGGTCAGCGCCAATTGATACAGGCTGTTTAAATCCTCGTCTGCCTGCAATGCCGTGCATGCACCACTCACGCCCATAAAACTCACGGCAAGTAGCCACCCGTAACCCATCCGCATGCGCATTACTCTTCCTTCATGGAGGCAGCTAGGCGCTTGCTCAGCGGATGCATGAGGTAGTTCCACAAGGTGCGCTCGCCGGTTTTAATCACGACCTGCACCGGCATGCCGGGCTGTAGTTGACGCCCTTGCAACGCATGCATGCCTTTGTCGGTGAGCATCACACGTGCCAGGTAGTAGCTTTGGCTGCCCTCAGCGGTAGCGGCTGGTTTGCTCAATAAATCTTTAGAAAGAGACTTCAATTGCCCTTCTGCCAATAATTGCGGGCTGTTGGCAAAGGTAGAAAAGCGAATATCGGCGGCCTGCCCGACCTGTATTTTGTCGATCAAATGCGGTGGAATTTGTGCATCGATAATCAAAGCCTCGCCAGAAGGCACAATATCCATCAGTTTCTGCCCGGGCTGAATCACGGCCCCCACCGTATGCACCTGCAAACCGACGACCTGCCCGGCAGCAGGCGCGCGAATCTCGGTGCGTCCCAACTCCTGTCGCAACGCCAGCACTTTCTGCGCATCGGCCTCTACCTGCAATTTAACCTGCGCCATATCGGCATCAATTTCTTTCTGCTCGGTCTGGTTACGCTGGTTAATCTGCTGCTGTAACTCGAGAATGGCACGTTGGGCGCGTGTCATATTGGCTTGGGTATTGGCGCGCTCGCCATACAAGGCGGCCACCCGCTGCTCAAGATCATTCTGCTGGTTGCGTGGTGCATAGCCTTCTGCGGCCAAGGCACGTACGCCTTTTAGTTGCTCTTCGAGCAAGGCCAGTTGGGATTCATGACTGGATAGCACGCCGCGATAGCCTTCAATCAAGGCCTGATAACCGGCAATAGACTCTCGTTTGGCCGCAATATCTGCTGCCAGCGCCGCCGTTCTGGCCGCCAGCAACTGGCTCTGGTTACGCATCTGTTGCTGAATCAACGGGTCTTGTTGCTGGCTGGTCAAATCCGGGTGAAAATCAATCACAGCACGATGGCTTTGCTCTGCACGCAAACGGTCCTCCTGCGCGCGCAACCCGGCGTAGCGCTGCCACACCTCTTCGTAGCGCGCCTTGCTCGCCTGCGCATCGAGTTTAAACAGCACATCCCCTGTCTGCACCTCTTGCCCTTCGTGCACCTGCAAGGCGCTGACCATGCCGCCGGTTAAATGCTGGACGACCTTATGATTGGTTTCGACACTGACCACGCCTTCGGTCGGCACGCCTTCATCAAGTGGCGCAAACACCGCCCACAGCACAAAGCCGAGCAGACCCACCAGCACAATAGCCGCGCCTTTGCGGGTATGGCCAGTATGGTGTGCATAGTTTTCTATGGCATGCACATTGTCAGAAACAGCAGGATTCATGGTCAGACGCATGCAGGCTCCGTGGTCACGCTGCTGGCAGCAGCATGCAATTGATTTAAATAGACAATGCCAGCATCACGCGGGCCGTGGTGTAACACTTCGCCGCGTTTGAGCACCAGCAAATCATCGGTCACCTTGAGAATGCCGGAACGATGCGAAGTCACCACGATGGTGGTCTGCAAGGTTTTTAAGGCTTGCAGCAACTGCAACAGCCTGGCTTCGCCAAACTCGTCCAGGCTGGCATTGGGTTCATCCAGCACCAGCAAGGCAGGCTCTTTGTATATGGCACGTGCCAGCCCCAGCAATTGGCGCTGGCCGCCAGACAAGGGCAGGCCTTGTTCATCCAGCCGGGTATCGTAGCCTTGCGGCAAGCGCAAAATCGCCTCATGCAAACCCACGCGCTGGCAGGCCTGCAAAATATGCTGGCTCTCCAGTGGGCCAAATCTGGCCACATTCTCGGCGATGGTGCCCTCCAGCAACGACACCTGCTGCGGCAAATAACCGACGCTGGTCATCAAGGCGCGTGCACTGTCTGCGCGGATGTGCGATTGATTAATCTCATAGCGGCCGACCGTCGGCGACACCACGCCTACCAGCAGGCGCGCCAGCGTGCTTTTGCCTGCGCCTGAGGGACCCATCACACACAACAACCGCCCGGGCTGAATCGTCAGGCTCACCTCATGTAACAGGCGGCGAGAAGCAGACGACACTCCGACCGCATGCAAACGGGGTTGATAAGGACGCACCAGCGGTGTCTCTGTGACGACCGATCCAGGCGTTGGCGCGACGGCTGGTAGTAGCAGGTCTTGCAAGTCAGCGGCCGCTGAACGCGCCTGTATCCATTGGCGCCAGCTATGCACAATGACATCAAACGGGTGCAAGGCACGTGCGATTAACACATTAGACGCCACCATGGAGCCGACGCTGATTTCGCCACGTATGGTCAGCCAAGCCGCCATGGCCAGCATGAGCGACTGCAAGGTGTAACGCACCCATTTATTCACAAACTGGCTACGGTCACTGGCACGCAACCAGGCGTTTTCTGCCAACGCCTGCGCTGCCAGCAAGGCTTGCCAACGCTGGCGCAAGCTGTGCAACATGCCCAGCACCACACTGGTGTGCAAATGCTGGATTTTTTGCTGCAAAAAATGTTCGGTGCTGTGTTTGGCCGCCTGCGCTGTCTGTGCCGGGGCGGTGGTCATGCGCTGGTTCCACAGCGCTGCCAGGCATTGCACCAGGCAAAACGCAATCGCCGTCGCCCCCAGCAAAGGGTGCAAGGCAAACAACACCGCCACATAGATCACGCTCCAGGGGATATCCAGCAAGGCAAACAAGCCTTGCCCGGTCATAAACTGGCGAATCGCCGTCAGTTGCTGCAAAGATTCATGTGGGGCCAAGCGCGATGTATTGCGTGGCTCAAACACGGCGGCAAACACTTGTTTGCCGTATTTGAGGTCAAACTGCACACCGGTTTTAATCGCATACAAACTGCGCAGCCAGTCAGCGCCTGCCATGAGCAACAACAGCCCGGCAGTGAGCAAGGTCATGGCCAACAGCGTCAGCGTATTGCGGCTGAGCATCACGCGGTCATATAGTTGCAGCATATAGAGGGTGGGCACCAGCATCAGCACATTGGTCAGCAAACTCAGCCACACCATCTGCAAAAAAGCGCCTTTAAACGGCTGCATAAAAGACCACAGTGGCGGTTGCCAATGGGCGCTACGTGCAAGCATCATGACTGTGCCACCTTTCCTGTCTCTGTTTTTACAGGCGCTGCCTGAAAGCTCGCCAGCACCTCAGCCGGTTTGCCGTAACGGATCATTTGCCCCTGGGACATCACCAGCATCGCGTCGGCGATACTCAAAATGTGTTGCAAATGACTAATGATGATAAAGGTCGTGCCCTGTTGCTTGAGGCGTGCAATGGCCTGCTGCAAGGTGCGTTCGGCAGTGGTATCCAGGTTGGCATTCGGCTCGTCGAGTACCACAATACGTGGCTTGCCATAAAACGCGCGGGCGAGGCCAACCAGCTGTCGCTCACCACCAGACAGCGGCATGCCCGACTGGCCAATGACGGTGTTCGGGCCATCAGGCAGTTGATGCACCCAGTCGTACAGCCCAAGCAAAGTCAGCACCTCGGTGAGGGCTTCGCGGTCTGGCGTCTGAAAGCGGCAGATGTTATCGACAAGCGTGCCATCAAACAAATCGGCCTCCTGCGCCAGATAGCCCAAGTGTGGCCCCAGTTGCGCTTTGTCCCAGCGATGTACGTCCACCGCATCAAACCTGACACGCCCGCTGCTCGGCGCCAGCAAGCCAACCAACAGCCTGGCCAGCGTGGTTTTACCCGAGGCCGAGGCCCCGGCGACAACCAGCACTTGTCCGGCCGCCAGTTTAAATTGCACCTGGCGAATAAACACCTCAGCAGACGACTTGCCTGGCTGTGGCATGGCATAACTTAATTGCTCCACAGTCACCTCGCCGGTGGGTGGCGGCAACACCATGCCATCTGTGCCGGGGCTCGCATTCGCCAGCAAACTGGCCACCCGCTGATAAGCTGTCCAGGCTTGTTCATAGGTTTTCCAGTGGCCTACGCACTGTACCAGTGGTGACAACACACGCCCAGCCAAAATCGAGGCAACAATCATCATGGCGCCACCATTTAACAACTCACCGCCAATAAACAAATAGCAGGCCAGGCCTAAAATCAAACTGGTTTGCAAGGTTTGCAGCCAGCGCGAAGCCGCCGTACTTTTGCCCGCCAGCTCAGAGGCCTGCGCCTGTTGCCATAAAAATCCGTGCTGGTGCTGACCCCAGCGCTGCTCAATCGGTGCCAGCATCTGCATGGCATGCAGCACATCACCATGGCGGCTGATGCTGGCAAAATAACGTTGTGATTCCAGCGCGTGCTGGTTGGCCTGTTGCATCAAAGGCGCCACGCGCGCCTGGTTATGCAAGGCCAAAGCAAGCTGTATCGCCAGGCCAAACAAGGTCAGCACGCCCAGTGCCGGATGAATCCAGAACACGGCGGCGAGAAAAATCAAGCAAAAAGGCGCATCCATCAGGCCTAACAAAGCCGAGGAGTACAAAGTGGTTTTAAGGGTAGAAAAGTCAGCAAACACCTGCTGCGCAGGAAAATGTTGCATGGCCAGCTTGGCGGCAAACACACGCTCAAACACCGGCTGTTGCAATAACTGCTCAAAGCGCTTTGCCCCGGCTTGCAACACATTGCGACGCTGCCATTCCAGCGCTTCCATCACCAGATAAGCAAAGGCGGCCAGCAGTGTCAGCATCAGCAAGGTAGACACATTACGGCTGTTAATGACGCGATCGTACACCTCCAGCATGTACCAGGAGGGCACCAGGATCAGCAGATGGGTCACCACCCCAAACAGCCAGACCTTGCGCCAAAGCGGCCAGAGTTCAGACATGGTTTGCTTGATGGATGTAGCTTGCGACGACATGTTCACAATAGGAATTTCTGTAGCGAATGATTGCGGGTAGGTTGCCCCACCCGCAATATTTCTATTACACGATCACAAAGTCAGAAGTTGACAATGTGTTAACACCGGTCAGGATCGCGATATCTACCTTCGCACCGCTACCACTACCATCAGCGTCATAGCTGAGGGTTTTGGTCGTGGTGTTGTAGACCAGATAGTCGTTACTATCTTGCGCAGTGCCTGTGCTGTTCACACGCAACATGCTGCTGCTAAAGCCAGCCAATTGGCTGTACTGATCCAGGTGCAACTCGATTTTGTCGTTGCCGCGGCTGAAATCAGTGATGGTGTCTACCCCGGTCAGGTTAAGCGCCGTGTTGGTGTAAGTTTGCACAGTCGTAGAAGAGCCAGTGACCACTTCTTCATATACCTTGCCAAAGACAAAAGTATCCTTACCACCGCCGCCAGTCAGCGTATCGTTACCGCCATTGCCAACAAACACGTCAGCCTTGCTGGTCCCAATAAAGGTCTGCTGGTTAGCATTGCCCTCAAAACGCAAGCCATTGGTGGTCAGGCCAGAAGCATCCACCACCACATTATTGATAGTGCCGCCGTTGTTACCCAAAGTGTTGGAGAGGTCAGCCACAGAGCCATTGGCTTTAAAGTAGTAATGGTCATTGAGCAACTGCAAGTCCGTGTTTTCAACGTTCAAACGACCCACTGTGCCACCCACTTGCACCACTTCCATAGACTGGAAGTTAGCATCATTCAGCACCACGGTACCATTGGCTTTGGTGTTGGCACCAATACCAGTAGTGATACGCAGAGTATCCACGCCATCACCACCCACGATTACATCGTGCTTGGCACCAGTCGCAATCCACTCTTTGTTACCGTCATCAGCCTTGGAAGTCGTGCCTTGCACACCACTACCAAAACCGCCGATCACAAAAATGTCATCGCCTTCACCACCGTCCAGGTAATCCGCACCGCCATGACCAATCAAAAGGTCATTGCCGCCGTTACCGTAGACAGTGTCGTCACCCAAACGCATGGTGGCGTAATCAACACCTTCGCTACCCAGCACGATTTCATGCGCATCGCTGCCTTCGTTAGCACCGTCGATACGGGTGAAACTACCAGCTTCGCCTTCTGAAGCGTCGTAGGTGACATCAACATTGAAGTAGAGGTGAGCAACGGAGAAGTCATCTACCTCAAATACTGCTTTATCGTATGTGACTGGTGTGGCACCAACAATCGAAGATGCTGGTTCAAACTCTTCTTCTTCAAACTCAAGCTCGACAGTAACGTTTTCGACGGGACCACCAGCAACACCGTGGATTTGGTAGCCAGGGTTTAATTCACCCAAGCTCAGAGATTCGCCATTTTCTTCTAGCTGTTCGGCTTCTAGGGTGATGCTTACACCACTTGCTAACTCAATGCGCTCAATGCCAGAAAATTGAATACCTTCAAACTCTCCAGATTGAGTGAACTCTAGGGTATCCACTGCGTTATAACCCGCAACTGTCGTGGCGAACGTGCTTATTGCAGAAGAGCCTGGACGAGTAACAATGTTCAGACGAACATCGGTTTCTGCTTGCTCAGACATTTCTTCGTCATCGATTTCTACCACCAAGCCTGTTGTGGTATCAATTGCCACAAGCGGCGCATCTTCATCCACCTCACTGGACTCTTCAAGGTCTACATACCGCGCCTCATTACCTGAATTGTCCAAATCTGAAACACCAGCTTCGATAATTACACCCTCAGCATCCTCTTGACTGGTGATAACGAAAGTATCGTTACCCTCACCACCGATAATGGCATCATCGGAAGTGACAAAGTAAATGTTGCCATCAACACTCTCATCACCCGCAGTACTATCATCCCCTTGGAGATAATCAGCACCCTCTCCGCCGAACAATATATCATCGCCATCACCACCTAAAATGGTATCGTTTCCAGCACCACCAGCAAGAATGTCATCATCCTCACCACCGAAGATACTATCGTCGCCATCACCACCATCTACATAATTATTGCCGTTACCTGCATCAATGATGTCATTACCAGCACCTCCAAAAATAACATCATTACCTGTGCCGCCAATAATAACGTCGTCTCCGGCCCCACCAAAAACTACATTATTACCTTCACCAGTGTTAATAAAATTATTTAAAGCATTGCCGACTATCAAATCAGAGTCAGCAGTCCCTGTGTACTCAACTTCAGTTGAGTTGAAAATCTTTACAGCCATGAGAAATCTCCTTAGCTCATCACGAGTTGCTATTAGCAACTCGTGAATTCATATTAAAAAAACCGACAAATTATGGTGTACCAATGGCATAACCATCCATCAGGATTTCTTTAAATGTTGCATTTTCCTGAGCGGTTTGGCGTAACCGAATCGCATTGGTTTGCACAGTTGGATTGGCCGTGCATGAAGCTTGGATATACGTAAATGCAGTAACTGGATTCAAGCCGCCATCATCATCCTGAAAGCCAGTGTCCAACGTAAAATCGACATAATTGTCATTGACCACAGCATCTTGCGTAGCAGCAGTTGTCGTCGCAGTAGTGCCAGCTGCGATTGGCGTGTTTTCACCAGAAATATTTGCAGTCACACTAGTTTTTGTTGGCAAGTCCAAATAGTTAGTCCCATTGAGTGCCTTATTCGCTGTAGTGTCGTACTTCAATGCTCTGTGCTGTACGGAGGTGAATGTTCTGCCAGCGCGGTAAACCGGTGAAGCATTGGATGCGAACAAGGTGTAAGCCACATTTACGGTACCTAAACCTGAGAAACCACCTCTGGTTACATCGTTGATTTCAAAGATTTGAGTCCCGGCGCTTGAAAGATCATGATCAGCATTAATCATGGTCGCCCGCGTACCGATAATGCACATGTTGGTGGAAGCATTTCTCCACGCATAGTCAACCAATGTACCAATATTGCCACCTGCACCTGTAGATGTTGGAATCTGTACAGAGCGACTGCCTACAAGAGTGTATCCAGACAGTGGGGAGGTTAACTCTGTAGAAGGTTTTGCAACCCAGCATGTGTTATTCACGGTTGTGCTAGGCGATGTGAATGGACTATATGAGCCAAAATTGCCCTTTGGATCGGCAGCTGTGCGGCCATCGTTAAAACAATTGGTATAAGCAGATGAAGCAAAACCAGTAGCAGGCAAACCCACAAAACCTGTTGCAAATGCATGGCTTGAGAATGTTAACGCACTTAAAACTGCCATTTTCAATAATGAGATTTTCATTACGCGCTCCTAAAGAGTTACAATAAGCAGGCATTTGTGGCTGCCTGCATCACCAATTCACCACAACCTCTTAGCTCTTGGTAAGTTCTAAATACGTTGCGGTTGAACACTTTATGGGCCGACCACAAATGCCCATTATTCTTTCAAAATTAAGCTATAGCCCTTCAGGGAATTTCTCCCGAAATTGTTAATTAGGCTCAAAATGCCAGTTCAGACTAAACCACACTCCTCGCGGTGCGCCAGGCGCAATGAAATTTGTAGTTAACCAATCTCCGGAATTGTGGTTGTATCCGTCTGGCCCAACTGCTCCCAGGATACTTGGCGAAAATGGATTAAGCCCCAAACGCCCCGCACTGAAATACTCTTTGTCGAACAGATTGTTAACCACCATCGTCGCAGTCCACTCTTTGTTAAGTTTGTAACTGGTTTGAAAGTTAAAAGTCGCATAGCCGTCTACTTTGCCAGGATTGGTTGTGGGTTGCCGGTAGACGGTAGTAGGACCTTGACCAGGAATATTTACAAAAATGGGCCGTGGTACCCCTGCACGATGTTCATTATTTTCATTTCCACGTAAATAACTGTCTGAATGAGCAACCATATTCAAACCCACTGTCCACTTGTCTGTCACGTCGTAACTGACGCTGGCGTTCAAGTTTTGTAGTGGAACACCTGGCATCCGATCACCAGGCTTTACCTGAATAACCCCATCCCCATAGCCACTCAGCGTAAACGCACTACTGTTAGAGTCGCTGAACATATAGAACTTGTCTTGGAAGGTGGCTTCAGTGAGGGAGTAGTTCACGCTAAAACGAAGCTTGTCTTTTTTACCAGACAGCCCAGCTTCTAAACCTCTACGGCGGGTTTTACCCACATTGTCAAAAAAACCTTGACCAGGAGAACCCACGGCGATGAAGTAGATATCGTTCCTAAGGTCTGTTTGATAGGCACCTACATTCCATTGCATATCCTCACCAATGGTGCCGCGCAAACCAATATCGTAAGTTGTGGCTCTAATCTGCTTGAGATATGGATCGCCCGATAGAGTGGTGGGCAAAGAGCAAAAGCGGTTTTCTACAATACTGCGCGGTCCCATAACACCCGTGCTGCTGGGCACAGGGGTATCATCAAATGCGCAACCCAACTCAATCACGCTAGGTGTACGAGTTCCCTGTGCAATATTGGCAAAAAAATTTAAATTCCCCTTGGCCTGCCAAGACATACCTAATGAAGGATTAAAAGAGTAATAGGTGAATTTTTCTGTTTCAGGATTATCAAGAGAATTGAAGATGTCTGGTTGAAGGTAATTGGTTTCAACACCAGTGCAATCACCATTCGGGCAAACATTGTAGTTATCTGGTACAGCGACCACATCACCAATCTGATACGCCCCGATACCATAACGGGCAGCGATTGTGTTTCTTACCTTGGTCTGGTTGTATCGTCCAGCAGCTGTAAAATGCAAAGTATCCACGGGCGTCCACGTGTCACTAAAATACAAGCTCTTGGTGACGCTAGTGCCATCAAAGTTATTATTGCTGATTGGCTGGAATGCGCCGGCAAATTGCGGGTTCGCCTGAGATGGATCAAGGTAGACCTCCCTGTTTGAATTGATAAAAGCTAATTGCTGGGAGTTCCGATAATCGGCTCTTGCCGAGTCCAGGGACATGCCCACCATCAATTTATGCGTATCCAAGTTCCAGTTAAACTGGAGCGAAAAACCATCGACAACTTGGTCAATCTGGTTATTAGTAATAATCCCTGTAGGTGTTCCATCCACTACACCAGATTGACCAGTACCGACACCATCAACTGTTGTCGGTAGCCCTGTTGCAGGATCTAAATAGGTATAGGCATTGCCTCCGTTATTACTACCACCGGATGCATTGGTAGCCTGAGTACTTGCGCAATTTTCAAGATTTGTTGGGGCTAGAGGAAGTATCAGATAACGAGTAATCGTGCCGCCTACTTGTTGTTGATAGTAATTATCAATTGTCAAAATGACGCCGCCTAAGTTACCTGTATACGCTCCTTCTTGCCAAACACTTGACGCTGCATTGTATGAAATATCGTCACCATAATCATAAGTTACTGTAGGTCCAGCCGTTACCGGCTCAACCGCTCCTCGATCATAAACTGCTGTTACATAAGGGTTTTTCCAGTATGCAATAACATCTTGGAGTGATTTTGCATAATCTGCCGGCAGGGCTGTGTTTTTAAATGTATCGTAATTACCGTCCAATACGCCGTTATCAAACAAATCATTAAAAAATGAAGAACTTGATAAGTCAAACCCACCGGTTGCTGGGTCGATATCAAGTGGAATCGCATAATAATCTGGCACCCCATAAGAGTTTGTACTATTAAATAAGCAGGTATATTGTTCTGGGGTGCCTGTTGTGGCATTGATACCCGGCCTACGTCGCGCTAAAAGCTCTTGGTCATAATCAGTGAAGACATCCCCGCTTTTCTGCTTACGTTTACTATTACGATGGTATGCTTGGCCTGTAATTGTAAATTTATCGTTGACAAAATAACTGCCAGCTAACTGAAACTGAGCTAACTGATTTTTTGTCACATCTGGGCTGGTATAAACACCATCTCGATTTTGCTCATATTCATTGGTTGGAATTAATCCATTCCCAGTAAGGTCAGTTTTTACCAGCAAAGTACTGAGATTAAGATCTAAGTTATCTCCTCGATAACTACCCTTGGTGAATAGTTGATTTACACGGCTAGGTGAGTTTTTTCTCCATCCATCCTCCAAAAATAAGTTACCTGCGGCGAACAATCCCACTGTGCCGTTGTTCCAGCCACCTTCCAGTTGCAGTTGCTTACGCCCAAATGATCCTGTCAGTATGTCAACATCTGCGCCAGCATTATTAAAGCCATCCTTGGTTTTAAGTGAGAATGCCCCGCCCAGAGTATTCAAACCAAAAATAGGATTTGAGCCAGGAAACACGTCTACACTTGCCAAGGCATTCATGGGCAACATGTCCCAGTTCACCACATCACCAAATGGCTCGTTCACACGAATACCATCAATAAACACTGACAAACCTTGCGGGGTACCAATCTGTGGCCCTGCGGTAAAACCTCGATATTGCACATCCATCTGGAACGGGTTGCCTTGGTAGTCATTGACCGTCACCGATTGCAGCTTGCGGTTCATCAAGTCTGTAATACTCAATGAATGTGCTTCTTTAATTTCCTTAGCAGAAATACTTTGCACATTGCCGGGAATTTCTTCTTTAGTTAAACCCAGGCCTGGTAGCGGACCAACCTCGTAAAAACGTTTGGCACGAACTTCCACCTTGTCGAGTTGGATGTCTTTTTTGGCTTCTTTGGGCGGTTTTTGAATGAAAATATTATTACCTTCGACTTTAGGCACAAGGCCACTCTCGCCCAACATGCGTTGCAGCGCTTCTTTGCTCGTCATACGGCCGCGCACTTCAGGTGCTGTTTTGCCAGAAACGATGTCATTGGGGAATGAGATATTCATGCCTGTGGCTTTGCCAAGGTCATGCAATGAATTAGCCAACGGCTGCGCTGGAATATCCACATTCACGGGCACACTAAAGCTCTCCTCTTGCTGCTTTGGCAGTTGGGTATTCAATGCTTCCGCCCACACTGGTTGCGTTGCCATCACGCTCAAAGCCGCTAGCGCAGTGTGTATTCCTCTTCTATGTATTTTTTTATATGTATTCACAGATTTCTCCTGTACTTAGACTCATCTGTGAGCGCGGCAAAACCCTGATGCTGTTAACCTAACTTTACATTTAAAGGGTGGAAGTGAGAGCAACGAGAACGCAGGTAGCCCTTGAGGCTAATAAAAAAGGCGCTGATAGCAGCGCCTGTGGTGACATGACTTAGTCGTGAGTGGGCTATTGGCGGGAATGTAGCAGGGTGTATTGTGGCGTCTCTTGCAGCCTGACTGGCGCGATATTGGGCAAACCATGCAAAAACTGGTCGATATCCTGAATATTGATATCCGCAGAAATATTGCGCACCTGTTTGCCTTGTGATTGCACTGGTTTCTGCCGGTAACGGGAAACGGTGTAGGCAATTTCGCTGGTATCGGCACGGTCGAATACCAGTCGCCCTTTAAGGAAAGCAAAGGCATCGGAGGCCGGGCGGTTGACCAGCACCATGGCGTGGTTAGGATACACTTCGGCCACCTGGCCGTTGGTGATTTCGCGTGAAATCATGGTTTGGTTTTCATCTGGCGTCGCGGTGTTTTCCATCTGTGGCTCAACTTTGACGCGGCCATGATCCACACTCACGCGCACCAGTTGTTGCAGGCGATTAACTACGAAGCGCGTGCCAAGGACGGTGATTTTTGCCGTATCGGTTTCAACCACAAATGGCCGATCCGGGTCTTTGGTCACTTCAAAAATGGCTTCGCCTTCTTTGAGCAGTACATGGCGCTGGTGGCGGTAATAGGTGATGGCCATATCACTCTTGGCGCTCAAGGTGACTTTAGTGCCGTCATCCAGTGTTTTGGTGACAATTTGACCGACCGGGTTTTGCGCGGCGAGCTGCATGACGGGCGCGGCTTGCCAGACTTGGTATTGCTGGTGTGAGAAAAAGCCGGCCACACACATAAAGCAGACCACCATCAACTGTGCCAAACGCTGCTGTTTGGCTTTGCGGCGCGCTTCGTTGGCTAAAAAAGCCTGTTGCTCGGCGGCATCGGCCAGTGTCGACAAACTTTCGGCGGAATCGAGCTGGCGCATGGCGTGGGCAAAACTATCATATTCAGCCGCATGGCGAGGGTCATCGGCTAACCATTGCTCAAACGCGTGATGCTCGGCGCTGCGCTGGTTGTGCGCATGCTCACGCATCCGCAAATACCAGCGGGCGGCCATTTCACTCAGGGTGAGCGACTTGGAGGCCGCTGCACTAGAGGCGCTTGATTTGGGCGTGAGCGTTTTTGACATGGGCAAGGTTAATGCACAGCCTGTTGAAATGCGCGGATATCGAGCATGGCGCGGATCAGGTGTTTTTCAACCATATTGATGCTGATATCCAGTTGCACCGCGATTTCACGCTGCTTCATGTCATCGACGTGATACAGCCAGAATACCTGGCGGCATTTTTCAGGCAGCAAATCGACCACGCGCTGCAAGTGATGCAGTTTTTGCCGCGTTTCGTACAATTGCTCAGGCGTGCATTCCAGAATCAGCGCAGCTTCGTCAATCTGGTCTTCATCGACAAACCGCGTCCTGTGGCGAAACTCATCCACCAGCAAATGATTCACAATGCCATTTAAATAGGCTTGCGGCGACTCTTCACGGGCCGGATGGCTCGAGACGGCAAAAAATACCAGGGCGTCATGCAGGATGTCTTTGGCACGCTGCACACACGCGGTACGCCTGCCAATACGACGCAAGACGTCGGTATATGCCCAGGTTAAATCGATGCCGCACCAAGCCAGTGTTTCGCTCATATTTCATCACCCTACTTTGAATGAGTTGATAACTTGCAAAACACATGCCATGACTGCGACATGCAATAAGAGATTGATTCTCAATTAAAAAATGTCAATGGGTTTAAAAAACGGCCAATATTGGCGGCTTCTTTCAACCACTTTTTGATAAATTGGCTGTAATAAACCACTCAACTGTATTGAAATAAAAGTAAAATCGCTGCCGGGGGCAAACCTTGCGAACCATGGCTTATCAAACCAAGGCTTATATAGTCGCTGCCATTTTTTGCTGCCTGAGCAAATCCACAATTGGAAAGCTTATTGCGCTGTGTTTACCGAATCGAAACGGCCAGCACATGCTTAATATTCAATCACTAAAAGACAATAATTCGTCTAAAAATCAATGTCATTCTTTAAAACGACCAGCCATGAAGTATTGCGAGCGCGCTATAACAGCCTGCTTGAAGATGTGCCCGTCGCCCTCTTCACGGCGATCAGCGCGCTGAGCATACAGATGATCGTTTTGCATGATCAGGTGCATTGGTTGCTCTCGATTGCGACGCCTTTGATCAGGATGCTGATTGGCGGCGGCCTGCTGTTTTACTGGTTTGCGCACCGTGACGAGCACCCCTCGATTGATAAAATTCGCAAACGACTGGAGATCGCCTCCATCGTGTTCATTCTGGCCGGATTTTTCACGTTCTGGCGCAGCGTTTACCTCTACCCCCTCACCGACACCTTCGGCCATTACTTCCTGATTTTTCACAATACGCTTTACGGTTTCTGTTTTGCCTTTATTTTGAGCAAGCTGGGCCCGGCAGCCTACGCTTACAACCTGCTGATGATTTCCTCTGCCATTGCCTGCATTTACCGTGGCAATTTTGAGCATGCGCACTTGATGGCATTGCTGATTATGGTATTTGAAATTGGCATGCTGATGACCATGCGCGCGAGTACCACCATGTTTGACAAGTGGGTGAACGCAACTTATGAAACGCAGGCCTTATTAAAAGACAACCAACGCCTGGCAAACCAGGATGTGCTCACACAACTGCCTAACCGGCGGCAGTTTTTTATCCAGGTAGAACAGCAACTGCTGTTGGCCAGACAAACGCAAGAATGCTTTGCGGTGGGGATTTTAGACCTCGACAACTTTAAACCGGTCAACGATATACACGGTCACCACATCGGTGATCTGGTGCTGATCGAGGTGGGCAAGCGGCTGGCACAGGTGAGGCCGGGGCAGGTGCAATTTTACCGTTTGGGGGGGGGATGAATTCGCCTTTCACCTGGTCACCGACGATGAGCATGCCTCACTCAGACAGATTGCCCAAGAGATCAACCAGGCCATTTCACAACCGATTGCCATTGATGGCTTGCTCATCAGCATAAAAGCCTCAATGGGCGCCTGCATTATTTGTGACGACTATCTCTCTGCGCAAATGTTGTACGAGCATGCGGACTTTGCTTTATACCACGTCAAACGCACCGGCCGCGGCAACCTCGAAATCTACTCTGAGACGCTAGAAAAAGAGCGTCTGCACCTCAACCGCATCGACCAGGCCTTGCGCACCGCGGATATTCACGCCGAGCTATATCCGGTCTTTCAACCGATTATTGATATGGATGCCAACGAAGTGTGCGCCTTTGAAAGCCTGGCGCGCTGGCAAAGCCCAACCATAGGCGCGGTGTCCCCGGCCATGTTCATCCCGGTGGCCGAAAGCCTGGGCATGATCGCCGACATCACCAAGCTGATGTTTAGCCACTCGATGATCGAAATGGCCTCATGGCCAGATCACATGCGTTTGTCGTTTAATTTGTCAGCTTATGATGTAACCAACCAAACAGTGATTAAAGCCTTGATAGACATGATGCATGCCAGCCAGCTGGCGCCCGGCCGCTTTGTGTTTGAAATTACCGAAACGGCTTTGCTGCAAAACTTTGAAACCGCGCGCGACAATATTAACCTACTACGCCAGGCGGGCGCCAAAGTGGCGCTGGACGATTTTGGCACTGGCTATTCCAGCCTCAGCCATGTGCAAACCCTGCCGCTGGATAAACTGAAAATTGACCGCAGCTTTGTGAAGGATATTGAAACCAACACCACCAGCCAAACCATCGTACGCTCGATTTTAGCGCTGTGCCACGGCATGCATATGGAGTGTGTGGCTGAGGGCGCTGAAACCGAAAGCCAGGTACGGTTTTTACAAGCCATGGGCTGCCAGTTCATTCAGGGCTATTATTTTGCCAAGCCCATGCCCAAAGAGCAGGTGCAGCCTTACCTGGCCACCGCAACAGGGATAGCCGACTCTTGATGCCATGCACCGGATACTGGTCTGAGATGGCCTTAAAGGTTGACAAAAATACCCTTTTTGCTAAAAACTAGATTAACATCAATGTTTTTAGTCATCGCGCGCGGTTATATCGCACGCGATGTAGTGCACGCGTGTTAAACACGCGCTGACAGCAGCGCCTGCCATCCCCAACCGAAACAAACCGAGCGCTTGCCAGCAGTATCCTAAAGATTACCAAGGAGGTTGCGCCATGCGTACAAACACTCTTTTAATCCTGGATGACGATAGTCATGATGCCAGTTTGATCGCTCACGAAGCCCAACATCTGGGTTTTGAGGTGAGAGTATTGGACGATGCCAAGCTGTTTATGGATGCGTTTCTGGCCTGGAAACCAACACATCTGGCCATCGATATTGTGATGCCTAGTATCAACGGCATAGAGATTTTAAAGACGCTGGCGCAACTCGATTGCCAATCGTCGATTATATTAAGCAGTGGCATAGGCTCAGACCTGCTACCAGCCGCGCAACTCGTCGCCATTGAGCACAACCTGAATATCCGCGGCATCCTCTACCAGCCGTTTCACCAGCACATTCTCAAAAATCTGCTCACCGACCAGGTGTCAGTGGACCTGCACGCGCATCCTGCTAGCGATACCAGCATGCAACCATTCACCGTCGATGCTCAAAGCATTGATGACGCCATCCGCAACCAGCAGTTCAGCTTGTTTTATCAACCACAAATAGAACTGCATAGTGGCCGAGTGATTGGTTTTGAAGCCTTACTGCGCTGGCAGCACCCGACGCTGGGCATCAAGCTCCCCGAGGCATTTATTCCGGTGGCTGAAAAAACCGGGCAAATTGACCAGCTGACCCAGATTGTGATTGAGCACGGATTTAACTTTATTCGATCACTCAGCAATACGCTGACATTTTCACTGAATATCTCAGCAAAAAGCATTAAAAACCATTTACTCACCGATGCGTTAGTCGAGGCCAGTCAATCGCTGGAGGTCGCCCCGGAAAGAGTCATTCTCGAACTCACCGAAACCGCCACCATGCAAGACCCGGATGAAGCGCAGCACATTCTTTCGCAGTTGCGGGCCGAGGGCTTTAAGCTGAGTATTGATGATTTTGGCACCGGCTACTCGTCGATGGCGCAGTTGGCCAAGCTGCCTTTTACCGAGCTCAAGATTGATAAATCGTTTGTCACCACAATGGAAACTTCGTCAAAATCGAGAAAAGTGGTGGCCTCTACGCTCAAGCTGGCTGAAAGCCTGGGGCTGGAAACCATTGCAGAAGGCGTGGAAAACACCCTGGCCGCCATTGGTTTGCGCGAGTTAGGCTGCCGATATGGCCAAGGCTATTATTTTGCGCGGCCGATGGACCAAGCCACCGCCACTACCTGGCTTGGCCAGTGGAATCATCAGTTTTAAGCCGCCAGCATCTCACACGCCAGCGCCCCTACCTCGCGCACGGCTTGCTCAATCGCCAGCGTCCATAAATGGCTAAAGTTGAGGCGAATATAGTGCGTCAGCTCTTTGTTGCGCGAGAAAATGGTGCCCGGCGCAACAGTGATGCCGTTATCAATGGCGGCACGGTAGAGCGCCAGCGCGTCCAGCGCGGGTGGCAACTTGACCCAGATCACGTAACCGCCCTGTGGCACCGACAGCTGCGTACCTGTCGGAAAGCTCTGCTCGATCACATTACGCATCAGCACATAGTTGGAGCGCAAGGTATGCCGCAACTGCTTGAGGTGCTGTTCAAAGCTGTCACGCTGCATAAACTTGGCAATCGCAATCTGCGGCGCCGATGGCAATGACAGGCTGCTCAGAAACATCAGCCGCTCAACCTCCTGGCGATAACGCCCGGCGCTGGTCCAGCCGACGCGATACCCCGGCGCCAGTGACTTGGAAAAAGACGCACAATGCAGCACCATGCCTGCCCGGTCAAAGGCTTTGGCCGGTAGCGGCGCCGCATCGCTGAAATACAGCTCGCCATAGACATCATCTTCAATCAGCGGAATCTGCTGTTCGGCGAGAAACGTCACCAAGGCACGTTTTTTGGCTTCTGGCATCACAAAGCCAAGCGGATTTTGAAAGTTAGTGGTGAGTATCACCGCCGAAAGCCGCACATTGTCCGTCACGGCACGTAAGGCATCCAGGTCTATGCCAGACGCAGGATCGGTGCGCACTTCTATCACCTTCATGCCCAACCGTTCGACGGTATGCGCCAGGGCATAATAGCCGGGCGATTCCAGCGCAATGGTCGCCCCGGCTTTGGCCACCGCCTGCAAACAAAGGGTGATGGCTTCGGTGGCACCATGCGTGATCACAATGTCGTCCGGCGAGGCCTCCATGCCATGTGCCAGATAGCGGCGCGCAATCTGCTGGCGCAGACTTTCGTTGCCAGGCGGCAAGTCACTCAGCACGCCCCACTCGCCCTGATCGTCGGTCAGCGCTTTTTCATATTGGTGGATTTTTTTTAGCGGGAACAGCTGCGGGTCAGGAAATGGCGAGCCCAGCGGCACGGTGCCAAATTCGCGGATAGATTTGAGTGTCGTCAGCACCAGCTTGCTGGCGTCGATTTCAGATAGATTAATATCTTTGGCCAGCGGGGAAGCTTGCCGTTGTTGCAGGCGTTTGCGCGGTGTGACGTAATAGCCGGATTGCGGATGGCTGCTGATCACGCCCTCTTGCTCCAGCAACAAATAGGCGCGCAACACCGTGCTGATACTGAGCTCGTATTTTTGGCTGGCCTGCCGTACCGAAAAAATCCGGTCGCCTGACCGCAACACGCCTTCATCGATCATTGCGCGTATGCGGGCGGCAAACGAGACATAAAGCTTCATGGTAAGCAGGCGGTGTGCGGGGTTGCGATGCCTCTATTATACGTCAGGCCATTGCCCAGCCGTGCAAGATTTAGGCGGCCTGCAAGGCCCGCGACACCTCTTCGCCGCTGGCAGTCAGCATGGCGACCAGGCGATCTTTTTCGGTCCACACGGTGACCAGCGCCTGCTCGCTCAGCGCCGTCATCAGGCGTTGTAGCGTGCTCATGCGAATGCCCAGGCGTTTGCAAATCACGGCCAGTGACACCGCCGCCCGGCCCTGTGCATGCTCGGCATGCAGCAATTCCAGAATCCCCAGCATCAACACAGTACTGTTATCCAGCGGCACATAGTCGGCAATAAAGCCCGCTTCTAACGCTGTGTCAGCGTGCAACACGGTCAGGTCATTATCAAGCAGCATGGGCCACCTCTGGCGCGGTGGTTTTTTCAACAATCACCGGAATAGATTTAGAAGTGGGCGTACGTGAGTCATCTGCCACACTTTCCAGCGGCACCAGATTATTGGTTTCCGGGTAATAACCGCTGAGGCAGCCAGCCGGAATATCGTAAGACACCACTAAAAACTTGTCGGCACGGCGCGTGATTCCATCTTGCCAGACGCTGATCAGATTGACCCAATCACCAGCCTCCAGGCCCAGGCGTGCAATATCCAGCGGATTCATAAACACGACGCGACGCTGGCCAAACACACCACGGTAGCGGTCATCCATGCCATAAATAGTGGTGTTGTACTGGTCGTGCGATCGCGTGGTCATCAACACAAACAGCTGGTCACCATATTGTTGACGCGCCTGGTGGATAGGCGAGTTTTGCGGAATGGCCTGTACGGTAAATTCCGCCTTGCCTGAAGGCGTGTTCCAGATGCGCTCACTAGAAGGCACCGGCATGCGGAAGCCGCCGGGCGTCTTGATTCGCTCGTTATAATCCTTGAAGGCGACGGGCATGGTTTGCTCAATCGCGTCGCGGATTTTGCTGTAATCCTTGATCAATGCCAGCCATGGCGTTTTGCTGTGCTGGAGCGTGGCATGCGCCAGCCGCGCTACAATCGCAGGCTCAGACAGCAAATGCGGCGAAGCAGGTTTGTTCATACCATAAGAAATATGCACCATGCTCATGGAGTCTTCTACCGTCACCCCTTGCGGGCCAGTCTCTTGGGTGTCGATTTCGGTACGGCCCAGGCAAGGCAAAATCAGGGCTTCTTTGCCGTGCACCAAGTGGCTGCGGTTGAGTTTAGTGGTCACATGTGCGGTCAAATCGCAGTTGCGCATCGCTTGCCAGGTGCGGTCGGTATCAGGCGTTGCAATCGAAAAATTGCCACCCAGACCAAAGAATACTTTGCCTTTGCCATCCAGCATGGCCTGAATCGCGCCCACCGCATCGTAGCCCGGCGTTCTCGGCACGGTGATCTCAAATACGCGCTCCAGGCTATCCAGAAACTCGGCTGGCATCTTTTCATAAATGCCGACCGTACGATTACCCTGCACATTGCTGTGGCCGCGCACCGGGCACAGACCTGCGCCCTCTTTACCGATATTGCCGCGTAATAACATCAGGTTCACCAGCGTTTTAATGGTGGCCACGCCATGCTTGTGCTGAGTAATGCCCATGCCCCAGGTAGCAATCACGCGATCGCCGGTGGCATAAATGCGGGCGATTTCCTCAATCTGCGCTAACGGGACGCCGGACTCCTCAACAATCACTGCCCAGCTTTCCTGGCGCGCATCTTCGGCAATCGCTGCAAAATTATTGGTGTGCTGCGCAATAAAGTCGAGGTCAACCACGCGCTCGGTGCCATGTTGAATCGCCTCGTCATCCCACTGGATCACATACTTGATCATGCCTTTAATCAGCGCCAGGTCACCACCCAATTTGGGCTGAATAAATAAATCACTGATTTTGCTGCCTTTGAAAGACAGCATGTCAAACGGGCTTTGCGGGTCAGCAAAGCGTTCCAGGCCGCGCTCTTTTAACGGATTGATGGCGACGATGCGCGCGCCACGTTTCGCCGCCTCGCGCAATTCACCCAACATGCGCGGATGGTTGGTGGCCGGGTTCTGGCCAAAAATCAGGATGGTGTCGGTGTGTTCAAAATCATGCAAGGTCACCGAGCCTTTACCGATGCCCACGGTGGCAGGCAAGGCGATGCTGGTTGATTCGTGACACAAATTAGAACAATCCGGGAAGTTATTGGTGCCAAATTCGCGCACAAACAATTGATACAGAAAAGCCGCCTCATTGGCCGCACGGCCAGAGGTGTAAAAAATGGCTTCATTGGGGTCGGCCAGCGCATTGAGGTGTGTGGCAATCAGCGCAAACGCCTGGTCCCAACTCACCTCTTCATACTTGTCGGTGGCAGCGTTGTAGCGCATCGGGTGCGTCAACCGGCCTTCGTTTTCCAGCTCAAAATCGCCCCAGCCCATGAGCTCGGTCACGGTATGTTTGGCAAAAAATGTGGGCGGCACGCGCTTGGCGGTCGCTTCTGCGGCCACGGCCTTGACGCCGTTTTCACAAAACTCAAAGGTAGAGGTGTGCTCTTTGTCTGGCCAGGCGCAGCCCGGGCAATCAAAGCCATCCGGCTGGTTTTGTGCCAGCAAAGTCATGATGCCCTTGACGGGAATCTTTTGCAGCGCGAGTTGCGCGGCGACTTGCTTTAATGCGCCCCAACCGGCGGCTGGATGGTGGTATGGCTTAATGGAGGCTTTGGGTTGCGACATAAGTCCTACTGACGGTGGGTTAGCCTGCACTCACACAGACCAACAGATAGATAAGGATTCACGATGACTGTTATCGTAAGGCAGTCATCACTGAGAAACCAGACACAGAAACGCTGAATTTTTAGAGTACAGTTGCATGCAAAAAACGCACAGAACCCAGTACAGATGCGGTGGTTGTCACCTTCTCTTTCAGTCATCCAGCGTTGACGTGCAAGACCTTCTTCTTCATTTCGTCAACGCCAGCGATTACTTTAGGGATGGCGATGTTTTTTTAATGCAGATGTGAATATCAGGGCAACAGGCAGGCGCTAAAAGCGTGTGTCTGGGCGTGAGGCTGACCAGCAGAAAACCCATTCCCCGGACAACCAGGGAATGGGCAGAGAGACTTAAAAGTTAGCAATCACTGACAACCGTGCCGCCAGTGGCGAACCCGGCGTAGTGTTGTTGTTATTGTGCGCATACAGGTAGTAGTCTTTATTGAGCAAGTTTTCAATATTGAGCTGCACGCGCAAGTCTTTATTCACCTGGGCAACCACAGCGGCATCCAGGCGCACATAGCCAGGCAAGGTCACGCTAGTGGATACCGTGGGAGCTGCCGCGTACATGTCTGTCCGGCTGATCACACCAAGCCCGGCGCCCCACACTTCATTAAAGTCATAACGGTTCCATAATGAAAACGTGTGACGCGGCACCATCGCCACTTCGGCCCCGGCAGGAATCACGTTGCCCGCCGTGGCATTGGGTTGCGTTTTGGTAAACTCGGCATCCTGGTATGCATAGCCTCCAGCCACACTCCAGGCGTCTGTCAACTTGCCATTAATGCCCAACTCCAGGCCTTTGGTTTGCTGCCCGTCCACCAGAATCTGGTTGGTGCTGGGATTCGCAGGGTCGGCCACCGCAATATTGTTGCGCTCCAGCTTGTATACCGCCGCCGTCAGCGCCAAGGCCGGTGAATAATCCCACTTCACGCCGACTTCAATATTGTTATATTTTTCCGGGTCAAAGGATTTGTTAATCGCGGTCAGGCTGGCCAATTGCTCACCTGCACGCGGCACGTAGCTAATGGTATAGCTGCTATACAACGACAGATTTTCAACCGGTTTGTAAATCAGGCCGACGCGTGGTGAAAACAAATCATCGCGAGTGTTAATCCTGTAGTTGGCATCGTTAGACGGCAATCTACTATTAGTAAAGTCGGTATTAAAGCGGTCGTATCTCAAGCCAGCAATGGCAGACCATTGCGCGTTAAACTTCATCTGGTCCTGAAAATAGGCGGCATAGGTATCGTTCTGCACATAATTGTCTGCGTCTGTACCATTCTGGCGCCAGGTGATCGGCGCATTGGTGGTGGGGTCACTGAGTGGCACATTGACCGAAGTGGTCGCATTATTAAAAAAGCCGGTCTCACGATAATTAGATGTACGCTGACGCGCCAGCTCTACTCCGACCACAGACTCATGCTCAATAAAACCAGTCTCCCAGGCAAACGTCAGGTCAGTCTGGTTAATCAGGTTTTGGCGATCTGTCGCGTTGTTATAGGCGTCAATTCTGACCAAGCCTGCCGAGGTGACGGGGCCGTTTGCAAACACGTTCTGATAAAACTTATTGTAATTGGCGTAGCGGGTGCGGTTCTTCAGCGTCATGCCGTTATCAAACAAATGCTCAAACGACACATTAAACGCGGTGAGCTCGGTGTTGGTCGGGCTTTGTTTTGCGTTGCCAAAAAAGGTGGAGCGATTCGTCTCCACAGGTCGGCTGCCAAACGATGGAATTCCCCGGTCTGCCGTGCGGTCATCTTTAAAATATTCCAGACCAACGACCACCTTGGTTTTATCCGATGGCTGAATGGTCAACGTAGGGTTGATCGCTTTGCGCTCGAGGCTCACGCCGTCGCGATAGCTGTTGCCATCTTCATACATGGCATTTAAACGAAACGCCGCCACGTCATTGATCGGCTGATTAATGTCTACGGTCCCACGCGCCTGATCAAATGAGCCGTATTGCAAGCCCACCTCACGCAAGGGCGTCCAGTTGGCTTGTTTGGTGACGCGGTTTATCAGGCCACCAGCGCCGCCACGGCCAAAAATCATGCCATTCGGGCCTTTTAAAATCTCTACGCGCTCAATGTTATACAGGTCACGGTAATACTGCGTATCGTCTCGCACGCCATCCTGAAAGAAATCCGCCGTTGAGGCCAGACCACGGAACAAAAACGTTTCGCGATTACCCTCCCCTTGCGCTGCGCCAACGCCGGGGGTGTAACGGACCAGGTCACCCAAGTTTTGTACCGCCTGATCTTTCATCTGCGCCTGGTTAAAAATGGTGATCGACTGCGGAATATCTATGAGATCGGTCTCGGTTTTGGTGGATGCGCTGGACTTTTTGGTGACATATCCCTGGGTGATCTGCTGATTTTTTGGCGCCGACACCTTGATATCTGGCAGCGTTTGTATCTCTTCTGCGAAAACGGGCTGCGTACTGCTAAAAACAATGCCAAGAACAGCGGCGAGCGGCCGCATGCGGAGAGCGTGTGTGTAATGCATTTATTTTCCCTTAATCATTATTTTATAATGAGAATAAATCTCATTCATTCAATGATAATAAATCTTAGAAAAAGTTTCAAAGTGCATTCTGTTTTTTTAATCATGCCAGAGGTGGATAGGCAAGGCTGCCCCTGATACAGACAGTCAACATAATTAAAATCACCCAGCAATAAAAGTCATCAGGCAATCAATGTGCTTGATAATATGATGACCATCATATATTATGAGGCGAATGAAAAGTAAATCTGTACCTAAAAGCGCGCCCAATCGCAAAGAGCTTACCCACACGCGCATCGTTGAAACGGCGGCCAAGGCCATTCGACGTAGTGGTTACAGTGGCACAGGCGTGGCCGACATCATGAAAGAGGCCGGATTAACGCATGGCGGTTTTTACGCGCACTTTGCCTCCAGGGATGACATGCTGGCTGAAGCCGCCAGTCAGGCAGGGGCAGAAACGCTAGCATTTACTGAGCAGCTATTAACCAATGCCCCGCAGGAACAACGCTTGTCGACACTGATGCATGCTTATTTATCCGATGAGCACCTGACCAATATTGAAATGGGCTGCTCATTCGCAGCATTAGGTTCTGAGATGCACAGGCAAGCCCCCGAGGTGAGAGCAGCCTCAACGCAAAGAATCAAACAAATGATCGGCTTAATCGAAGCCGAGTTATCGCAGCAAGCATCAAAGAAGCCGCATGAAGAGGCACTGCTGGTGGTTTCCACCATGGTGGGCACGCTGATGCTGGCGCGCGCAGTCGATGATCCTGAACTATCAGCGGCCTTGCGGCAAGCGGCGCTCCAGCAGTTTGCGCGTTAATGTTTTAAGCAATATGGCTTACTTTTTTTGGCATAAAAATATGATGAACATCATATTTTTATGCCATGACTCAATGATTTAAGGACCCCACATGAAAGCACTGATTTTAGAACGTTACGGCAAAGCCAATCAGCTCAGATTTGCTGAAGTTGCCCGCCCAACCATTAAGCCCGACGAAATCCTGGTGCAAGTCTATGCCGTTGGACTGAATCCGATTGACACCATGATCCCCAAAGGCAGTTTCAAGCCAATATTAAAGTTTGAGTTGCCCGCTATCATGGGCAGCGATCTGGCTGGCATCGTGGTGGAAGTTGGCGATCAGGTCACCACCTTTAAAACAGGCGATGCCGTCTATGCCAGTGTGTTTGATTTAGGCACAGGCTCGCTAGCAGAGTATGTCGCGGTGCCTGCCTCTGCGGCTGCCAGCAAACCGAAAAAATTAGATTTTGTACAAGCAGCATCTATCCCGATGGTCGGGCTGACCTCATGGCAGGCGTTCAACGATCATGGCAGTGCTATCAAGCGTGACCAAAAAATATTCATTCCAGCTGGCGCGGGCGGCATCGGCACGTTTGCAATTCAACTGGCCAAATACCTTGGCGCCACCGTGGCAACCACCACCAGCAGTCAAAATACTGCCCTGGTGAAACGACTGGGCGCCGATGAAGTGATTGATTACAAAACCCAGGCATTTGAACAGCGCTTGCAAGACTATGACTTTGTGTTAGGCACCGTCAGAGGCGATGGCATTGAAAAAGCGCTGCAGATTGTGAAACCCGGCGGCCATGTGGTGTCGTTAGTGGGTCCGCCAGATGTGGCATTTGCGCGCAAAAGAGGCATGAATATTGTCATGCAATGGCTGTTTGGCTTGATCAGCAGCAAAATCAAACGACTCGCCAAAAAACGTCATATTGAATACGCCTTTATGTTTGTGCGCCCGGATGGTCAGCAGCTGACTGACATCGCCGGCATTCTGGATGACGGACATATCAAACCCGTCATCGATCAAGTGTTTTCATTTGATCAAACGCTTGAAGCGCTCGCTTACCTGGAGTCCGGTCGCGCCAAGGGTAAAGTGGTCGTGCGGTTTATTTAAAGCCAACATATCATCGATTTTTAATCTCACCCAAAGGAAATGACACATGAAAAATAAAGTCGCACTTGTGACAGGCGCATCATCCGGCATCGGTCAATCGATTGCGGAATTGTTAGCGCGGTCAGGCTATACCGTCTATGGCACCAGCCGCAAAGGCAACGCCACTGAACAGCGCAATTACAAGATCATTGCACTCGATGTGAATAGCGATGAATCCACCCAAGCAGCCATCAACACCGTGATACAGGCAGAAGGACGCATTGATGTGGTGGTGAATAATGCTGGTTTTGGCGTCGAAGCCGGTGGTGCGGAAGAAAGTTCGATCGCACAAATGCAACAAGTCTTTGAGACCAACTTCTTTGGCGTGGTGCGTGTGATTCAAGCGGTGCTGCCGTATATGCGCCAACAAAAACAAGGCCGCATCATTAATATCGGCTCTATGCTGGGCTTGTTACCCGCGCCCTATATGGCGACCTACTCCGCCACCAAGCACGCCATAGAAGGCTATTCAGAATCGCTAGACCATGAGCTACGCACCAGAGGAATTCGCGTGTCGGTGATTGAACCGGCATATACCAAGACCAACTTTGAGGCGAATGCGCCTGCACTAGACAGCAAAATTGAGGAGTATGCGCTGGCGAGAAAAGCATTGGCGAAGTTAATGAAAACCGCCATCGAAAGCGGAGATGATCCCATGGTGGTCGCGAAAGTGGTCCTCAAAGCGGCCAACGCTAAACATCCCAAAATACGTTATCCCGCTGGAAAACTCGCCTGTCGATTAAACTTTTTAAGAAAGTTTGCGCCCGCGGCATTGATGGATAAAGGCATTCGCCAGGAAATGAAGTTAGATATGCTCGATCACATCGCTGGTTAAAAGCAAGGACAGATGATGCAGGTTTCTTTTCATACGCTCGCGCTGGTGACTGCAGGTATTTTTTTATTGATTGCCATCGTCTGGCTGTTTGCCCCCGCCCGTTTTCTAACGGCGTGGGGCGTCAAGGACTCGGCCGAGACCAGGCTCATCGGCAGGCGTGTGGCGGCGCTGTATGCCGGTGTCGCTGTCATGTTTTTTATAGCCAGAGATGCTGAGCCATCGCTCCCGCGTACCGCACTGAGTGTCGGCCTGGTAAGCACCTGCCTGCTACTCGCCGTATCAGGCGTGGTGGAGTGGCTGCAAGGCCGCGCTAGCAAAGGCATCCTCGCGGCGGCGGTGATCGAGCTGTTATTAAGCCTGTTGTTTGTGCAAGGCATGTCATCGGCGCCAGCGCTTTAAGGTATCTCGCATAGCCACTTAGGTGGCTACTGGCCATAACTCAATCACTTGATCAACCAGGGCAAGCAGCGCTTCTTTACTGGAGCCGTTAATGGCTTGCAGTGACAAGCCCTTGTGCAAAGTCACCACATACAGGGCCAGGCGCTCAGGATCGGCAGTGTGTTTGAGCTGCCCGGTTTGTTTTGCGCGCTCAAAGCAGGCCACCAGCTTTTGTTGATGCGTTTGCAAGGCATTGACCAACTGCTGCTGAATGCCTGTTTTTTGCAGTTGCTCACTGGCGGTGCTCATCACCACCAGGCAACCGTAAGGCGTCTCATTGTAAAACAACAATTCAATCGACTTTGTGAGCAGTGTTCTCACCATTTCTGTGGATGAGTGCTCATTCAGTACCTCATGAAAATAGGCCGAAGGCCCCGAAATATAAGCCTGCAGGACTTCCTGAAAAAGCGTTTCCTTGTTTCCAAAAGCCGCATACAAGCTCGGCCGGTTGAGGTCCAGCGCGCGCGTCAAATCCTCCAGTGAGGTGTTGTCGAATCCTTTTTGCCTAAACAAATCCAGCGCAATCTTGAGCGCGACTGCCTTATCAAACTTTCTAGGTCTTCCTCTTGGCCGTTTTATCTGTTCGCCTGACATATCCGCACTCCAAGTTAGAGAGATTGATTCATGATTAATAAATAATTTACCAAATAGTACATAAATATATTGACAAAGGCAAATGCAACGATTAAATTATTTTGTACCAATCGATAAATTAATAAAAAGGTTTAGGAGACCATCACAATGAACATCGTTAAATCCCTGATCAGTAAAACTTTTATTCTGCATTCTTTATTGGCCTTAGGCATGGTTGAAGCGGTTGCAGGCAGCGACAATATTGGGCTGGCGACGGCGAAGAATCAAACCATCGTCGCGGGCGGCACGACATTCTCATACCGCAGTTTTGGTCATCAACAAGGCACGCCGCTGGTGTTTCTGCAACACTTCACCGGCACCATGGATTATTGGGATCCTGCAGTGGTAGATGGCCTGGCCAAAACCCGCCGCGTGATTGTATTTAACAATACCGGCATGGGCCATAGTTCTGGCAAAGTTGCGGATAGCATTGATCAAATGAGCAAAGATGCGTACGCGTTCATCACCGCCTTAGGCTACAAACAAGTAGACTTACTCGGTTTTTCAATGGGGGGATTTATTGCACAAGAGCTGGCGGCCGCCCATCCAGACCAGATCAGAAAAGTGGTCTTGGTCGGCACCTCAAATAAAGGCGGCGGTGAGCATCTGATGAAAGTGCTTGGCGAAGCGTTTTCACAGAACCTGCCCGATCCACGTTTACATGTATTTTTTACCCAAAGTGTACAAAGCCAGCAGGCAGGCAAGGCATTCATCGCCAGGTCTACCGTGCGTCAGGATCGTGATCCTGAAATTTCTAAAGAGGACATGAACGCGCATGCAAAGGCACTCATCACCTGGGCAAATACCCCGGATCCAGAGTTTGCCTTACTCAAAGCGATCCAGCAACCCGTGATGATTGTGCAAGGCTCAAACGATGAGATGTTAATCACTGACAATGCCATCACCTTGTACAAACACTTACCGAATGCGCAGCTGGTGCTGTACCCAGATTCCGGGCACGGCTCATTCTTCCAATATCCGACTGATTTCGTCAGCAAAGTGACCACCTTTTTGAATTAAGTTAAAAAAAACCCGCTAGCGCACTAGCGGGTTTTAAATGACTATCCAGCCTGTTAGCATATCTGTGATGAAAGCCATGGCCGCTCTGAACCACCCTCCTCAACCGCACCAAAATTACGCGTGTAAGCGATGCCAATCGTTCAAGCGCATGCCCGCAGCGATATTTTTAACCGAGGAAGCAATCTGTTCATGTGGCACGCCCAGGCTGACCTGACTCGCCGCATCCAAACGTGCAACCTGGCTGGCATCTAACACCACTTCAAGTGCGCCCAACGTCGCCTGGAGCTGATCGGCCGTTCTTGAACCTAAGATGGGAATCAAGGCGGTAGATGATGTCCGGGCTTGGTGCAACAGCCAGGCGATGGCAATATGCGTCGCGGTCGCACCCGCCTCTTTTGCCACTTCAAAAATTGTGTTCATTAATAAAGTATCTTTTTCGGTGGTTTCGGTATGCACCAACATGCCCAGTTTTTCTAAGCGTGTATTCGCCGGATGATCGCGATATTTACCAGTGAGCAACCCGCCGCCCAGCGGTGACCAGGTGGTGATGGCCAAGCCGAGTGCTTCAGCCATAGGCAGCAGCTCACGCTCGGCAGTGCGCTCCGCCAAACTATATTCTGTTTGAATGGCTACCATGGGTGCCCAACCTCGCACCTCCGCCATCAGGTCTGCCCGCGCAATGCGCCAAGCAGGAAAATTCGACAAGCCTGCATAGAGAATTTTGCCCGCACGTACCAGGTCATCAAAGCCACGTAACACTTCTTCCATCGGCGTCATGCTGTCACTAATGTGCGCCCAATACAGGTCAATATGGTCTGTGTTCAAGCGCTTGAGGCTCTCCTCAACCGCGCGCATCATATTTTTACGGCTATTGCCTTTCGCAGATACCCCGGCAGTGGAATCGGTGCCATTGGTGTATTTGGTAGCCACCACAAAATGATCCCGGTCTGCGGCAATCAAATCGCCCAAAAGCTGTTCCGACTGGCCAAATTGATAGACATTTGCAGTATCAATAAAATTGCCACCTGCGCTGGCGTACAGCTCAAAGATCTTTTTGGCCTCTGCCGGTTCTGCGCCATGGCCCCAACCGGTGCCAAAATTACCGGTACCTAATGCTAGCTCTGACACACGCAGTCCGGACTTTCTGCCTAACGTTGTATATTTCATCACAATTCCTTATCTATCCCTCTAAATACGACGCTTTTCTCGCGACCGCTAGAATTTCGTCTGAGAGCGGGCTGTTGGACGCGGCTCGCGACAATACCAGCGCGCTTAACCATTGCGAAAACATGGCAATCGCATGGCTACGCCGTTCATCCTCTGTCTGCCCGTCGACCAGCGTGCTCAGTAGCTGGATGGTAGACGCCACGCCTTGTGCGAACACTTGTTGTACCGCAGCGTCATGCCGGGGGACTTCGGCACCCAATGTCGAGAACATACAAGTGCTGCTGAGATCATCACGGTTTTTTGCCGACAACAATCCACAAAAAAGTTGCGTGTTTGCTCTTGAAATCAAAAAACGCATCCCCAATTAGCAATCAAGGTGCGCGAGTGCTAAAATGCGTACCGCTTTGATTAATTTGTTTTAATCCCCTATTTACCTAATAACACGTTAAGAAAACTCCAAGGAGACATTCATGAGTATTCGTCCATTGCACGATCGAGTCATCGTTAAACGCGCAGCTGAAGAGCGCACCACGGCTTCTGGCATTGTGATCCCAGATAGTGCGACCGAGAAACCAGACCAAGGGGTGGTGCAAGCAGTTGGCAATGGTAAAAAAGACGACAACGGCAAAGCAATTCCTTTGGACGTGAAAGTCGGCGACAAAGTATTGTTCGGCAAATATTCCGGCCAAACGGTCAAAGTCAACGGCGAAGAGCTGTTGGTGATGCGTGAAGAAGACATCATGGCGATTGTTGAGTAATCCACTCAATAACGAATCCCAGACAAATTTGAAATTTAGGAGAATTTAAATGGCAGCTAAAGACGTAAGATTTGGTGATGACGTTCGCCAAAAAATGGTTAACGGCGTTAACGTATTGGCAAACGCAGTGCGTGTGACCTTGGGCCCTAAAGGCCGCAACGTGGTCTTGGAGCGCTCTTTCGGCGCACCAACCATCACTAAAGATGGTGTTTCTGTGGCCAAAGAAATCGAATTGAAAGACAAATTCGAAAACATGGGCGCACAAATGGTGAAAGAAGTCGCTTCTAAAACCAACGATATCGCTGGTGACGGTACAACCACTGCGACGGTGTTGGCACAAGCGATTATCCGCGAAGGCATGAAATCTGTGGCTGCGGGTATGAACCCAATGGACCTGAAGCGTGGCATCGACAAAGCCGTTGAAGCCGCTGTGGCTGACCTGGCGGCACAATCCAAACCATGTACTACCAGCAAAGAAATCGCGCAAGTAGGTTCTATTTCAGCCAACTCTGACACTTCAGTGGGCCAGATCATTGCCGATGCGATGGACAAAGTGGGTAAAGAAGGCGTGATCACGGTTGAAGACGGCTCTGGCCTGACGAATGAATTAGATGTGGTTGAAGGTATGCAGTTTGACCGTGGTTACCTGTCTCCTTACTTCATCAACAACCCAGAGCGCCAAATCGCGTTGCTGGACAATCCTTTCGTGTTATTGCACGACAAGAAAATCTCTAACATCCGTGACTTGTTGCCAACCTTGGAGCAAGTGGCTAAAGCCGGTCGTCCATTGTTGATCATCGCTGAAGATGTAGACGGTGAAGCCTTGGCTACCCTGGTTGTGAACAACATCCGCGGTATTTTGAAAACCACTGCTGTAAAAGCGCCTGGTTTTGGTGACCGTCGTAAAGCCATGTTGGAAGACATCGCTGTGTTGACTGGTGGTACGGTGATTTCTGAAGAAGTCGGCCTGAAACTGGAAGCGGTACAACTGCATGACCTGGGCCAAGCTAAACGCATCGAAGTGGGTAAAGAAAACACCATCATCATCGATGGCGCTGGCAACGAAGAAACGATCAAAGCACGTATTACTCAAATTAAAACACAAATCGAAGAAGCTTCTAGCGACTACGACCGTGAAAAACTGCAAGAGCGCGTAGCCAAACTGGCTGGCGGCGTTGCGGTGATCAAGGTTGGTGCGACAACTGAAATCGAAATGAAAGAGAAAAAAGCCCGCGTGGAAGATGCATTGCACGCCACACGTGCTGCCGTTGAAGAAGGTATTGTGGCTGGCGGCGGCGTGGCGCTGATTCGTGCCCGTGAAGCGATTGCCAAAGTGAAAGGTGACAACCTGGATCAAGAAGCTGGTATCAAAATCGTCTTGCGCGCGGTTGAAGAGCCATTGCGTCAAATCACCCAAAACGCTGGTGTTGAGCCATCTGTAGTGGTAAACAACGTGGCGGCTGGTAAAGGCAACTACGGTTACAACGCCGCCAACGAAACCTATGGTGACATGGTTGAAATGGGCGTGCTGGACCCAACCAAAGTGACACGTTCTGCATTGCAAAATGCGGCTTCTGTGGCTGGCTTGATGCTGACCACCGACTGCATGGTGGCTGAACTGCCTAAAGAAGATGCGGCTGCCGCACCGGATATGGGTGGTATGGGAGGCATGGGCGGTATGATGTAATTTTGCATTTAAGCAGTTCAGTGATACTGCGTTGCGCAAGTCTTGCCATACTGATGGTATTGTCTTCGACTTGCGCGCCTTGTCTCACTTTCCTGCTTAACGCAAAATGCCCTAAGCAGCATTTAAACAAAACCCGCTTCGCGCGGGTTTTGTTTTATCTAATACTCTCAGTCATAATGACGAATTCAAACTTGCGTCCAACCGGGCGTTACTTAAATCACGAAAGCACATCACTACCATGACAGATCAATTAACCACACTCACCCATCGCTTAAGCTATATTGTGGGTGAAAACTTGGCACATCAACTGAAAAATGATGGCTTAGAGCTAGACGCAGAAATTGTCGCGCTCGCAGTCAAAGATGTGATGTCTGATCAGCCCTCTCGCTTAACGGATGCAGAAAAAAGAAGCGCAGTTGAGCAAGTTCAAAAAGAGAGCCAGGAAAGACAAATGGCTGCCTTGGCTAAAAACAAAGCTGAAGGCGAAGCATATTTAGCAGACAATGCTAAAAAAGAAGGTGTGAAGACCACAGCAAGCGGCCTGCAATACAAGCAGTTGGAAGCTGGTAACGGCGCCAAGCCAACCACCAGCGATCGCGTGAAAGTGCATTACCACGGCACGCTGACTGACGGCACGGTGTTTGACAGCTCTTATGAACGTGGCGAACCGATCGTGTTCCCGGTCACTGGTGTGATTGCAGGCTGGGTAGAAGGCCTGCAATTGATGAATGTAGGCAGCAAATTTGAGCTGACGATTCCATCAAATTTGGCTTATGGCGCCAATGGTAGCGGCCCGGTGATTGGTCCTGATGCCACCTTGGTATTCCAGGTAGAGTTGCTGGGTATCGAGTAAGGTTTACGCTATAAAAACAAAAAACCAGACCGAAACTTGGTCTGGTTTTTTATTTTGTGCACAGAATAATGACTAGACTGATTCCTGTCGCTGGCCTCTGCCCAATAAAGCAGTCACGGCTTCCTGCGCAGTTTTCTGGTTAGTCAGCAATTGATTGACTTCAAACGTAATCGGCATTTCCACGCCAATCGTCTCGGCACGGCGCATGACTTCACGCGCGGTATTCACACCTTCAGCCACATGGCCCAAACCCGCCAGGATGCTTTCGAGCGACTTGCCGGAAGCCAATTGCAAGCCGACCTCGCGGTTACGTGAATATTGACCAGTACAGGTCAAAATCAGGTCGCCTGCGCCTGCCAGGCCCATAAATGTTTCTGGCTTAGCGCCCAAGGCCATGCCAAAACGTGTAATTTCAGCCAGGCCACGCGTAATCATGGCAGCACGTGCGTTGTTACCAAAGCCCATGCCATCCGAAATACCCGCGGCAATCGCCATCACGTTTTTTACCGCCCCGCCGACAGAAGCGCCGACGACATCGACGCTATCGTAGACACGCAAGCAGCCACCATGAATCAGCTGCGCAGCTTGTTGCGCCAGTTCTCGGTGATTCGCCGCCAGTGTAATCGCGGTCGGCAAGCCACGCACCAACTCAGCGGCAAAGCTGGGGCCGCTTAATACGCCCCATGGATAATCTGCGCCTAACTTTTCTTGTGCCACTTCAAAAGGTAATTTTGCCGTTTGCGGTTCCAGGCCTTTATTGGCCCAGATCAAAGGCTGCGTGATACCCAGGGCTTTGAGTTGCTGCAAAATAGGCCGAAAACCAGCCGTAGGCACGACAGATAAAATCAAATCTGAACCAGCGACTGCCGCCGCTAGGTCATCACCAACCGTGAGTTTTTCGGGAAATGGGAAATCGCCCAGATAGAGCGGGTTGGCACGCGCCTTACGCATGCCGGAAACGTGCCCGCTATTACGCGCCCACAGCACTACCTCGTGCTGCAGAGCGATATGCATGGCGAGCGCAGTACCCCAGGCACCTGCTCCTAAAACGGCAACCTTACTCATTTGAGTTTATCCAGAAGCATCACCAAACGCATCAGTGATGTACTTTTATTGAATCAATTAGTTAGGTGCGCCAGCCGCTTGTGCGGCTTGTTGCTGCTGTTGCAAGTACAGCGCTTCGAAATTGATCGGGTTCAACAACACTGGCATAAAGCCTGCGCGTGTCACCATGTCAGAAATCGCTTCACGCGCATATGGGAACAAGATGTTCGGGCAAGCCACGGCCAAAATCGGCTCCATGTTTTCTTGTGGTACATTGCGGATCGCGAAAATACCGGATTGTGTCACTTCCACCAAAAAGGCGGTTTTGTCTTCGATTTTGGCAGTCACAGTCACTTTAATCGACACATTAAAAATGCCTTCTTCGATTTGCTGTGCGCTGTTGCCCAGCTCGACGTTAATTTGCGGCGTTGCACGCTCAGTGAAAATCGCAGGCGCATTTGGCACTTCAATCGAAGCGTCATGCACGTACAGTTTTTCAATGCTGAAAATCGGGGCGGCGTTTTGTTCTGTTTGGTTCTGTGAATCCTGAGCCATGAATTATCCTTAAATGATCAATACACAAAGCCGCTATTCTAACCGGACATCCCCGGCCTGACTATGTGTTTTTTGTGACAAAAACAATGTGGTTTAGGCCGCCAGCAAGGGGTCCAGGCCACCTTGCACATCCAGCGCATGTAAGTCATCAAAGCCGCCCACATGCTGGTCGCCGATAAAAATCTGCGGCACGGTACGACGGCCGGTTTTTTCCATCATCTCGGCGCGCAATTCCGGTTGCAGGTCGACACGGATTTTTTCAATCTCGGTCACGCCTTTGTTTTTCAACAAGCGTTCTGCATTGATGCAATAAGGGCATACTGCGGAGGTGTACATCACGACTTTAGCCATATCATTCCTTTTTAAAAATTGCGGCTGACAGCCACTATTTACTGCTCGGCATCTTGGCGTCTGTCCAGGCCAGCATGCCACCCTTGAGGATATTCAAGTGTGTAAATTGTTGCGCTTTGAGCAATTTGGCCGCCGCATTAGCACGTCTTCCACGCGCACAGACCACCAGTACCGGCTTGTCACGAAACTTTTCCAGCTCCTTGAGGCGCGTAGACAGCTGCGACAACGGTATATGACGCGCACCTTGCAAATGGCCTTGCGTAAACTCGTCCGCTTCACGCACATCCAGCACCAGCGCAGACTTGCGGTTCATCAGCATCACCGCCTCGGTGACCGACAACGTGGTGATGCCCGCCACAGACCGGCTCACCATTGGCAATAACAAAGCCAGGCCTGAGCCGATCGCTAGCCCGATTAACATCACATTTTGTTTAAAAAACTCCACTTGGTCACTCGCCCTCTTTGCTTAATGTTTGCACTAGATGATTCGCAGGAACAGCGCCCCTGCGGGTAGGCGTTGCCTGCGGTTGCGATTATAATAGATGAATTCATCCATTTGACGTTCCGTCACCACTTTAAAGACTGTTAGCCATGTCAATCACACCTGTCATTTTGCTCATTCTCGATGGTTTTGGTCACAGCGAGACCACTGAATTCAATGCCGTGCTGCAAGCCAACACCCCAAACCTGGACAAGCTGAAAGCCACCTATCCACATAGCTTGATCAACGCCTCAGAGCATTACGTTGGCTTGCCAGATGGCCAAATGGGTAACTCTGAAGTGGGCCATTTGAATATTGGGGCGGGACGTATCGTCTTTCAAGACTTTGAACGTATTAATAACAGCATTAGCAGCGGTGAGTTTTTCAAGCTGCCTGCGCTAGTCAACGCCATGCAGGCACTTAAGGCCAGCAACAAAGCGCTGCACATCCTAGGCTTACTGTCTGACGGCGGCGTACATAGCTACCAGCCGCATATTCATGCCATTCTGGAGATGGCCAAACAACAAGGCTTGAGCAAGGTATACGTGCATGCCTTCCTCGATGGCCGCGACACCCCTCCCAAAAGTGCGCAGCCTTACTTGCAAGCACTGGAAGATCACCTGAAAACATTAGGTGTTGGCCAGGTAGCGTCTGTGGGCGGACGCTTTTTCGGCATGGACAGAGATAAACGCTGGGAGCGTGTCTCGGTTGCGTATGAACTGCTGGTCAACGGCACCTCTGACACTATTGCCCCTGATAGCCTGACCGCGTTGCAGCAAGCCTATGCACGTGATGAAAGTGATGAGTTCGTCAAGTGCACGGCGATTCGTGCCGCCGACGCCGCACCAGTGCGCATGGAAGATGGCGACTGCCTGGTGTTTATGAACTTTAGGAGCGACCGTGCGCGCCAGTTAACAGACGCCCTGCTCAACCCACAATTTAGTGGCTTTGAACGCAGCCGCGTGCCGAGCTTTAGCCATTACTTTACGCTAACGCAATATGACAAAAACCAGGCCTTGGCCGAACCAGTATTTGCGCCATTTACCGTGCCCAACACCTTTGGTGAATATGTGTCAAATCTGGGACTGAAACAGCTACGCATCGCCGAAACTGAAAAATACCCACACGTCACGTTCTTCTTTAACGGTGGCGAAGAAACCGTGTTTGCCGGCGAAGACCGTATTTTGGTGCCATCGCCCAAAGTCACTACTTACGACTTGCAGCCGGAAATGAGTGCACCAGAAGTCACCGACAAACTGGTGGCCGCGATTGAATCGCAGCAATACCAGGCCGTGATTTGTAACTATGCCAATGGCGATATGGTAGGCCACACTGGCAATCTGCAAGCAGCCATTCAAGCGGTAGAAACGCTGGATACCTGTGTGGGGCGTGTGGTTGCTGCGGCGCAAAAAGTAGGCGCTGAAGTGATTATCACTGCGGATCATGGCAATGCCGAAAGCATGTTTGACCACGCCAGCGACCAGGCGCACACCCAGCACACCACCAACCTGGTGCCGTTTATTTATATCGGGCGTGTCGGTCAAATCAGTTCGGGCGGCGCACTTTCAGATATTGCCCCTACTTTGCTCTCATTGATGGGCGTGCCACAGCCTGCAGAAATGACAGGTAAAAACCTGATCACCCTGAATGCTGCCGCCTAAACCGGCCGGGTTAGTGCATGTTTGAATCTCGCATGTTAGCCGCGCAGAAGCCTTACGCACGGCCAACTCGCTTATGGGCCGCCTGGCTGGCGGTCAGTGTGGTGCTGGTTGCTGCCAGCCTGCCCTTACCTGCGCACGCGGCGGGCAATGACAAAACCGAGTCTACCAAGGGCGACCTGGAGCAGGTGAAAGAAAAAATTCAGCAACTGGCTAACGCACTTAAAGCCTCACGCGTGGCAAAGCAGGACGCGCATGAAGCCCTAAAGGCCTCAGAAACAGCAATTAGCAGCTCACGCAAAAAACTGCGCGACATTCAGGATGCGCAGCAGGAAAACCGCGGCAAACTGCAAGACCTGCAAAAACAGTTGTCCTTATTGCAGCGACAGGTCAACCAGCAGCGCCGCGCGCTGAGCGAACAACTGAACCAGCAATATCGTCATGGCAACAACAGCCCGCTGCAAATGCTTTTGCAACAGCAAGATCCGGCCAATACCACACGCAATCTGAAATATCTAGGCTATCTCACGGCCGCCCATCAACAGCAGATCCAGTCATTACAAGACAACCAGGAAGCGATAGACCGCGTGCGTACGGCCACCACCGAGCAACTGCATGAAACCGAGCGCCTGGCAAGCCAATACAGCGAAACCACACAAAAGCTGGAGGGTGAAAAGTCACGCCGCACCGAAGCCCTGAAAGAGCTGTCTAAGCAAATTGAGACGCAAGAACAACAGATGGTGCGGCTGAAAAAAGACGAAGAAGCCTTGTCTCAGTTGTTCCAGCGCCTGTTGGCGGAAGCGAAAAAGCGCGAACAAGAGGCACTAGCCAGAGCCAAGCGTGAAAAAGAAGCGGCGGCTAAAAAAGCGGCCGAGCTGGCGCGTAAGAAAAAATCTGCCGGACGCACCTTTGAGCGGTCACCGCAAACCAATGTAGAGGACAGTGAGAGCAGCACACAAAGCAGCACGGTGATTGCTAAAAATGAGACCTTGCCTGAGTACAACGCCAATAAGGAAAACTTTTCGCAGTTGCGCGGACGGTTGCGCTTGCCGGTGCGTGGTGACGTGATTAACCGCTTTGGCACCGCACGTGCCGATACCGGCGTCAGTTGGAAAGGCATTTTTATCCGTGCCAAAGAAGGCAGCGAAGTCAAATCGGTGGCAGGCGGGCAAGTAGTGTTTGCCGACTGGATGCGCGGCTTTGGCAACCTGATCGTGGTCGACCATGGCAATGGTTACATGAGCTTATACGGCAACAACGAGGCGCTCTACAAATCCTCCGGTCAAAGCGTCAAATCCGGCGACACCATCGCCGCCGTCGGCAACAGTGGTGGCAATGCCGAAAACGGCGTTTACTACGAGTTACGCCGCAACAGTATTCCTTTTGACCCACTGCAATGGAGCAGCGTGCGCTAAGCTGTCACGCCCTGACCCCAGCTCCCCGTATAAAAACCACCTGCCTGCCAGGTGGTTTTTGCGTATTAACACATGCCTCTTCACAACATCATAAATTAATTTAAATTTAATTATCATTTATTAACTCATTCATATACCATCAGATTTCCGGCACTTCGTCGGGAGGCTATCCAGTCAGGTTCGTATAGTCCTCATTAACCTAGCATCAACTTAACTCGTTTTTTATAAAACAGTCGTTTAGGAGAATCGCCATGGAAGTGAATGTTGGAGTTATTAATCCTTATGCTGCCGCAGAAGTCATTGCGCAAAAGAAAATCAACTGGGAGCAAGTCGCAGAACCGCAAGTGATGCTGGCTGAGATTTTAGGGGTAAGCGCAGAGCAGATTTTCGACCTGCGCAATCCTATTTTGCGGCCAGATGCAGAGTTAGCCGCCGACGGTAAGCTGAAACTATTATCAGAAGCGCAAACGTCGGCCAGGGTCACCAATTTTTTTAAAGCACAAGCGATGCCGGTCAGCCGCTCTATCGCCGCGCAACGCCTGAGGCTGTCTACTATCCAGAAAAACACCGTGATCTCTGATACGTTCTTGCGGGCTACCGCCCAAATTAGCACCGCCGGAACGCCGTGGACACCGGCGGATAAAGATTGGGTAGACATGGGCGACTACTTTGAAGATGTGGCAGAACTCAACGACCCGATCCAGGGCGTCCTGGGCGATTGCTACTTTATTGCCGCCCTGGCTTCAGTCGCCTGGGCCAGGCCTTACGCCATTATCAATATGATCCGGCCCTCAGCCTGGGGCAATGAAGAGCAGCCCATTCATAAAGTCAATTTTTACAAGTCTGGCAGCGGTGCCGCACAAGCAGTTGAGGTGACAGAACTGGTGCCCGTCACCAAACCGGCGCATAACTGGGTCTATGCCAGGTCCCTGGATGCGGGTGAAACCTGGCCAGCAGTGATGGAAAAAGCCTATGCCAAATGGCGCACGGCGAACACGACCGACTATCCCAACTACCCTGCCATTGCTGGCGGGGACCCGGTCAATGCCTGCGCAGAAATCATCAGTGGGGCAAAAACCTATGTGGGCCACAGCGGCAAAACGGGGGATGATTTATGGACGTTTGTGCGTAGCCATTGCATGAGCAAACGTACCATCAACCCCATGGTGGCATGGACCTATGATGTCCAGCCCGCGGGCAGCAACTATGGCGCAGCCAAGGTGGTGGCTAACCATGCTTACTCTATCCTGGGCTGGGAATACATCAACGGTGAAAAATACATTGTGTTGCGCAATCCGTGGGGGACACACCATGCAGTGCTCGATACCATTAGCGGCAACTGGACAGCCAGGCAAATCTCATTCGCGGCCAGCATTCCATTAAACAGCAATGGCGTGTTTGCGATGAAAGCGTCCACCTTCCAGAAATACTTTGCAGCCTCAGGTGTCACGGTGTAAGTAAATCACCTCTTTGCCAGTCATTGTGTAACATGGCGGCTGGCAAAGGGGTTGCACCTCACATTGAGTTACTAAAATGTGGTACAAAACCGTGCCAAGATACTGGCTGTTATTCCTTCCACTCATGCTCGGCAGCGAAGGGCCTCCCCCAATGACAACTCCCATGACGCGCCTGGTTTACCGCTATCAAGGCCCCGCAATCCCGCCGCCGTATCAGCGCACTATTGAGATCACGATTGATGCAGAAAAAATCAGATTGATCGTCACCTGTGTGGACGAAGTGTTAGTCGACCGTGAACAGCCGACACCTGCAGGCCTATTGATGCAACTGGGCCAATGGCTACAGAGTGACCATCTCTCTGCCTTGCCCAGGCAATCCAATCTCGCACGTCAACCGCCAAAGACAGGCGCTGGCGTGCACACATTAACGATATATCACGGACAACAACTGATGATGGATGCCAGTACTGGACAGTTTGCCGATGAGACAACGGCTATCCTGAGCGGCGATATTGAATCCTTTGCCAACCGCCTTCGACAGGCTACCCCCCACAATGCAGAGGATAGACCTACGCCCTGAACGCGCTCTTAACGCGCATCTTCTGGAATCACAGGGAGTGGCATATTGCGTCGGGCCTCGGCATAAATCTTGTCCAACTCTTCTTGTGACATGGTAATACCTGGCACACGCTCATCAGCTGCGGGCTCATAGCCTCCAGCGGTGGCGGCTGGCGCAGCAACCACTGAAGTGGCTTGATCTGAGGCAGAAGGCACCTCAGCAGGGGTATTGCCTTCACAGGCCACCAAACCAATGACAACAGATAAAACAACAAAACTAGACTTCATCACACAACACTTCTCAATCAATAAAAATACTTACTCGCCCATCACATGCATCAGCACACGGCGGCGGGCAGGCAAATGACGGTGTTCAAACAGGAAAATACCTTGCCACTGGCCGAGCGCCACCCGGCCTTGCAGCACGGGAATCGACAGGCTGGTTTGCGTGAGGGCGGTGCGCACATGCGCAGGCATATCATCAGGGCCTTCTACGGTATGGATAAATAAATCATCGCCGTCCGGCACTAGCCGATTGAAAAAAACCTCCAGATCGACCAGCACATCGCGGTCGTAGTTTTCATTGATGAGTAAGCTGGCAGAAGTGTGCTGGATATACAGGGTGAGCAAACCACTTTGTATACCGGATTGCTGCACCCATTGCAGGACTTGAGGCGTGATATCGTATAAACGCCTTCCCTGGGCATTAATGGAAAGAGTTTCGTGCTGCTGTCGCATGGCAGATTCCTGAAACAGAAACTAAACCGGCATTATACCGGTTTAAGCGCAGCCGCCAGCATTACCAGTAGCGCCAGCCACCGCCCCAATAAGGACGGTAGCCCCATGGACCACCATAGAAACCTGGGCCGCCATAAAACCACGGATCCATGCTACGTAATCTGGCCATGTCGCGCTCGCGTTTGAGCTTGGCTTCAGATTCGACGCGGGCTTTCTCGCGCTTATTGATTTCATCGGCAATGGCATTTTGTTCGGCCAAGGCATTGGCATGCTGCATATAATCGAGTACGCCTTTTGAAATCCCTTTCTGATGCCAATCCAATACTTCAGACGGGGCTAACGAGTAACGTGACTGCGATTGTTTAATCGCTTCGATAATCTCGGCGTCACTCTTGCCCTGTTTGCTCATCGCCACAATCTGCTCCAGCGTTAGCGTCGATTGGGCGGGCGGCACCAGCGCAGCCAGATGCTCGGGTGAAATGCGGTCAATTTGCAGTGGTTGTGGCGGTTGCGAGGCACACCCGGCCAACACCCCCAACAACAAGCTCACAGAAATGAAATGCACAGTGGGTAAATAATGCATAGTGTGTCCATTCTACACCCGAAAAAATAAAGGGTCATATGAATATGACCCTATGAATGCGTGCCAGGTTCAGTCAACCGAGCAAACGATCACGCCTTGCGAAACTGCATTTTGCCCGCCTGAAAATCGACACGGATCGTATCTTTGGCGGCAAACTGTCCGGCCAGAATTTCACGTGCCAACGGGTTCTCAATTTCACTCTGAATCGCCCGTTTGAGTGGTCGCGCGCCATATACCGGATCAAACCCGGCGTTGGCAATTTCAGCCAGTGCCGCATCGCTGATATCAAGTTGCATGTCCATCGACGCCAAACGTTTAGCCAGCAGTTGCAACTGGATATTGGCAATAGACTTCACATGCGCCTCACCCAGTGAGTGGAACACCACCACCTCGTCAATGCGGTTGATAAACTCAGGACGGAAGTGCGTTTTCACCTCCCCCATCACCGCCAGTTTCACCACCTGATAATCCTGGTCAGCCATGCTTTGGATCATCTGGCTACCCAAGTTAGAGGTCATAATAATGACGGTGTTTTTAAAGTCCACCGTACGCCCCTGGCCATCAGTCAAGCGGCCATCATCTAGTACTTGCAGCAGCACGTTAAACACATCCGGATGCGCTTTTTCCACCTCATCGAGCAACACTACCGAATACGGTTTGCGACGCACAGCCTCGGTGAGTGTACCGCCCTCTTCATAACCCACGTAGCCAGGTGGCGCACCAATCAGGCGAGAGACAGAATGCTTCTCCATAAACTCGCTCATGTCTATGCGTACCAGGTGCTCCGGGCTATCGAACAAAAAGTTAGCCAGCGCTTTGCACAGCTCGGTTTTACCCACACCAGTCGGCCCCAAAAACAAAAAGCTGCCATACGGACGGTTAGGGTCGCTGAGGCCGCTGCGTGAACGGCGAATGGCATCAGACACCAAACGCACGGCTTCATCCTGGCCAACCACACGCTCATGCAAACGGCTTTCCATACTCAGCAGTTTCTCGCGCTCACCTGTCATCATCTTGCTGACAGGAATGCCGGTGGCGCGACTCACTACCTCGGCAATTTCATCCGCCCCAACCTCGGTGCGCAGCATTTTGTGTTTCACCGCACCACTGGCCTCTGCCGTGGAAGCATGCTTAAGCTGCGCCTCCAACTGCGGTAACTTGCCATATTGCAACTCAGACACTTTTTGCCAATCGCCTTTACGGGTGGCGGTTTCCATGTCCAGTTTGATTTTTTCAATCGCCTCTTTGACGCCAGTGGAACCTTGAACCGCTGCTTTTTCCGCTTTCCACACTTCTTCCAGGTCGGCGTATTCCTTTTCCAGCTTGCTGATTTCGTCTTCAATCAAACCAAAGCGCTTTTGGCTAGCTTCGTCTTTTTCACGCCGCACGGCTTCGCGCTCAATTTTGAGTTGAATCAGGCGGCGATCCAGCTTGTCCATCACTTCCGGCTTGGAGTCGATCTCCATCTTGATGCGTGACGCGGCTTCATCGATCAAATCAATTGCTTTGTCCGGCAAAAAGCGGTCTGTGATGTAGCGGTTAGATAATTCAGCCGCCGCCACAATGGCCGGGTCAGTAATCTCCACGCCGTGGTGCAACTCGTATTTTTCTTGCAGGCCACGCAAAATCGCAATTGTCGCTTCCACACTCGGCTCGTCCACCAATACCTTTTGAAAACGACGCTCCAGCGCCGCATCTTTCTCAATGTATTTGCGGTATTCATCCAGCGTGGTGGCGCCCACGCAATGCAGTTCGCCACGTGCCAAAGCTGGTTTGAGCATATTGCCCGCATCCATCGCACCCTCGGCTTTACCGGCACCGACCATGGTATGAATCTCGTCAATAAACATGATGGTCTGGCCTTCGTCTTGCGACAACTCTTTGAGCACGGCTTTTAAACGCTCTTCAAACTCACCACGGTATTTAGCCCCGGCCAGCAAGGCAGCCATGTCCAAACTCAACACTTTTTTGTTTTTAAGTGAATCTGGCACCTCGCCATTGACAATCCGTTGCGCCAAGCCTTCGACAATGGCGGTTTTACCCACGCCAGGCTCACCGATCAACACCGGGTTGTTTTTGGTGCGCCGCTGCAATACCTGAATTGCGCGGCGAATCTCATCGTCGCGGCCAATCACCGGATCCAACTTGCCGGCACGTGCACGCTCGGTCAGGTCCAGCGTGTATTTTTTCAGCGCCTCGCGTTGGCCTTCGGCTTCCTGGCTGTTGACGCCATCATTGCCGCGCACGGCTTTAATCGCCTGCTCTAACGCCGCCTTATTCACACCGTGCTGCTTGAGCAACTTGCCGGTATTGCCTTTGTCATCGGCCAGCGCCAGCAAAAACATCTCGCTGGCAATATAGCTATCGCCACTCTTTTGCGCGAGCTTGTCGGTGACATTTAACAGGTTATTGAGATCACGCGACACGGCGACATCGCCACTGTTTTCACTGACTTTTGGCAAGGCATCTACCGCTTGCTGCAAGCCGCTTTTGAGCGCACTGACTTGTGCGCCGGCGCGGGATAGCAACGCGGCGACACCGCTGTCGTCCTGGTTTAACATCGCCAGCAATAAATGCGGTGCTTCGATGGTGGGATGATCGGCACCCACGGCCATGCTTTGCGCATCGGCCAGTGCCTGTTGAAATTTGGTGGTGAGTTTATCAAAACGCATGGCAAACCCTTTCATTATTAAAGTCATGCCGCAGCGTGCGGCTGGATAACCCTATAATGCGGCGGGTTTTTGCGTTTTCAATAGATGCAGATCAAATTGACGCAACTTAAAGGGATGAAGATGTGCGACTATGGCGAGAACGGCACAAGTTGCAAGCCTTTATCTGCGCTATTCACGGCCAGCGTCGCCTGTCCTTGCAACATCAACCATTGCGGATAATCCAGTTTGCTACTGCTTTGCATGACGAGCGTCTGCGGCCCCCAGGTACGGCCACCATCGGTGGAAGCCATGCCAACAATGTAAATACCGCTGTTATCGTGCTCCTGCCAGGCCAGCCAGACCTGCTCCCCCACACTCAGCAAAGCCGGATGACCTGCATTTCTTTTCGCGTCACCAAAGCGTCTGGGCGGCGATGTCACCCAGGCCTGGCCATCCATACGCGCAACACGCAAGCCTGGTTTATCGCCCGCACCATCAAAATACGCCAGGTGATAGCCAAAGCCTTCGCCCAGCGCCAGCGCAGCCCCATGGTGTGGACAACCCTCTATTTTCCAGTGGCCATAACTGGCACGCACCAGCACCGGCTTGCCCAGCGGGCTGATTTCAGCCATGGCATGATCACGCTCGTTGCCCTCAAACACATGCCGCCACAGCACCGCCACCGTGCCATCTGGCTTGCTGGTCATGGCAATGCGGCAGCACTCGCAACTATTGTCGGCCATCTTTTGTTCGGGCTGAAAATGCTTGCCATCATCACGCGACACCGCATAATAAATCGCAACGCCGTCATACGATTTGCCTGCGGCTTTAGCCGCCAGCATATCGCGCTTGTCTAGCCATGCCACCGTAATCGTGCCATCCGCGGCCACCTGCATGGCCCCATAGCGATGCGTGATCTCTTCGCGATGCTGATGCACGATATAAGGCGCCTCAAAGCTTTTGGCGCCATCCATCGAGCGCGCAAACCAGATGTAGCCACCGTGAGATTTGTTTAGCAACTCAGTCCAGCTGACATAAACCGTGCCGTTGGCCGCCACCGCGATCGTTGGCCGCGCTTCTCCATCTGCCGCAATCTTCATCGGCGCTGGATTCACCGCCACTTCGGCACCAAAGTGCCTGCCAGCATCATCGCTGACTGAGACCCACACCTGCCCCTGCTTGACTTGCGCCACGAACACGCGCCCGGCCGCATCAGTGGCAACACTCACCGCCAAAGAATGTGGCGGCGATTCAGCATGCCCTTCATGTGCATATGCCATCGGCGTGCTTACCAACGCAAGGCTCAACCCCATCAGAATGACCCAAGGTTTCAACATGTTTTCTCGACCCCAAACACCGTCATATTCACTTTAATTATCAAGCGTTAATGTGGCTAAAGTTTGCTCGCATTCACGCCGTTAACCACTTATCAGAACTCATTCAACGGCTATCGTTCCGAAGCAGATTTAACTATGTCATTACCAACCGTTTTTGATCATCATAGCACAGCGTGGTTGCAGCCTTTGGCTGTCACCATGCCAGACATGCCTATGCTGGCCATCAATCGCCGGGCGCAATGTCTCGCCATCAGCGCCATCGCGAAAAAGCTGCTGGGTGAGCTGGATGAAGGGCTGCCTAGAGAGATCCGTCAGGCGCTGGTCGAAGCCATGCGCACAGGCAAAACCGAATTAAATATCAGCACCGAGATTCATGGCGCAAAACGTGATTTCAAATGCCGTTTGTTCTATCCGCAATCCGGCCGCCGCGCCATTGGCCTGATGTTGGAGGAGGAAGAACGCACGCTGGTCGACCAACTGCTACATATGCAGTCGATTGTGCACTCATTGATTGAAATGAGCCCAGACCTGATTTGCATCAAAGATCATGAAAACCGCTGGATGATGGCCAACCAGCACATGCTCAACACCTTTCAGATTGATAGCTTTGACTATGAATTTCTGAACAATCGGCAAATTGCAGATACTTTGCATCCGGTGTTTCGCAACAGCTTCGAGCACCATGAAAAATCTGACCAGCAAGTCTGGCAATCGCGCCAGGCTTATCACAATGAAGAGCTGGTGCACTTACCTCAGGGTGGCTACAAAACACTGGAAGTCAATAAAGTCGCCTACCATGACCAGAAAGACCAGCCTAGCCATCTGATTACTGTGGCGCGCGATGTCAGCGAACAAAAATTTATTCAAACGCAATTGCTTAACCGTAGCGCCGTGCTGGACACACTGATTTCTTGCGACTGGATGCTGCACTCGGCAGAGCGCTGGCAGAGTGTGGCGGAGAATGTCTTGCAGCAATGCTGCCTGTCGTTCCGCTTTAGCCGGGCGATTTTGCTGCAACACGAAACCATCACCAGCCGCAAAAAAACCGATATCCGCTCTAAAGCCCTATTCCATTGGGCCATGAACGGTTTTCATACCACCTACGAGCACTGGGAAAAAATTTCTTTCCTGTCGCCTGAACTGCAACGCTGGTATGGCTTGTTGTCTAAAGGCCAGCCGGTGATGTGCGATGCCCTGACGCTGCCCGCACCAGAGCGCGTGCTACTCAAGTCGCATGATACGGTCAACCTGGTGATTGTGCCGCTGATGATTGATGAGCAGTGGTGGGGCTCGATGGTGATTGAGCGTTGTTTTGATGCCGAAAGTACTAGCTCACAAGAGCTGGGCTCATTGATGGCGATTGGCCGTACCTTAAGTGTGGCGATTGACCGTGAACAAACCGGCAGGCACCTCAAACTGGCCAAAATCGCCTTCGACAGCACCACTGAAGGCATCATGATTGTGAATACCGCAGGAGAACTGGTCGGCATCAATCAGGGCTACACCCTGATTACCGGCTATGAAGAGTCTGAAGTGCTGGGCCAAAAGCCACAAATCTTCAGGCAACGCCCACGCGGGCTGTTTGGGGCGCTCAAGCGCCACGGCAAATGGTCGGGCGAAATTGAAAACATCCGCAAAAATGGCGAAAGCTACACCGAATGGATGACGATTACCGCCGTACGTAACCATGCCAACGTGATTACCAATTACGTGGGTGTGTTTGCCGACATCAGTGAAATGAAACGCTCACAAACGCAGCTCAATTCACTGGTGAACCACGACCCGTTGACCGGCCTGCCTAACCGCAGGTTGATCAACCATTTGTTTACGCATGCGATTCAGCGCGCCAACCGCAGTGAGCAACAAGCTGCCGTGCTGTTTATTGACCTGGACCGCTTTAAAAACATTAATGACAGCCTGGGACATTATTGTGGCGACCAGTTATTGTTGGGCGTGACCGATCGACTGCGCGACTCTTTGCGTGAGTCCGACATTGTCGGGCGACTCGGCGGCGACGAATTTATCATCTTGCTGGAAAACCTGCATGGTAAAGCCGATGCGGCACAAAAAGCACACGATATTCTGGATGCACTCAGGCGTGAATTCTTAATAGATCATCATGAGATTTTTGTCGGCGCCAGCATCGGCATTTCGATGTATCCGCAAGACGGCAATGATGTGGAAAGCCTGATTAAAGCCGCCGACCTGGCCATGTATCAGGTCAAAAACAACGGTAAAAACCATGTAGCGTTTTACGACGCGGCCTTGAGCCGCGATGCGGTAGAGCATTTCCAGCTCGAAACCGAGTTACGCCAGGCGCTGACCAGAAATCAGCTCAAAATGTTCTACCAGGCACAAATTGATTTAAACACCGGCATGATTATTGGCGCTGAAGCCCTGATTCGCTGGATACACCCGGTACAAGGCATTATTTCACCGGCAAAATTTATCCCGCTGGCAGAAGAAACCGGCTTGATTTTAAGCATAGGCGAATGGGCGTTGGCGCAATCGGTGCGCCAGGCGCACGAATGGCATCAAAAACATCCTGAATTCAAGAAAATTGCCATCAACGTGTCTGGCGTGCAAATCATGAAAAGCAAGTTTGCCGATACGGTGTATGGCATTTTGATGGAAAGCGAATGCGACCCGTCTATCATTGAGCTGGAAATCACCGAAAGCACGCTGATGCAGCATACGCAACATGTGGTCGACACCTTTAACCAGTTAAAACTGCTGGGCGTGAGCATTGCCATTGACGACTTTGGCACCGGCTACTCCTCGCTGTCGCACCTGAAGCGCCTGCCGCTGGATCAGATCAAGATTGACCGTAGTTTTGTCAAAGACTTGCCAGATGATAAAGACGATGCCGCCATCACTAGCGCGATCTACGCGATGGCGACGCAGTTAGGATTCACCGTTGTTGCCGAAGGGGTCGAAACCGAAGCACAGGAAAAGTTTTTACAGCGACTGGGCTGCCAGACAGCACAGGGCTACCTGTATGCTTATCCGGTGAACTCGGACGACTTTTTACAGTTACTAGTGTTAAATAATCAAAGAAAAATTAAACGCCATGCCTAATCACGCCTCAGATACCTACTACATAGACATAGACCAGCTACAGGTCGGTCTGTACATCCACCTCGATTTGGGCTGGATGGATCATCCGTTTTCAGTCAGCAACTTCAAGATCACGGATGACGCGCAGATTGAGACCATCAAGTCGTTAGGATTGAAGCAGCTGCGTTATGACCCCAGACGCAGCTCGAGCATGCCACTGCGTAACGCGCCGCTGCAAAATGTAGTCGAGTTTCCACTGAAAAAAGCGCCTGGGCCTAAGGTAGAGATCATTGATCCTATCCCAGAACTCAGCCAAGCGCAGAAAAAACAATTGGCATTGAGACAGGCGATTGCCGAGAGTGAACAGAAGTTCATGAAAACCAGCACTGAGGTGAGAAACATTCAGAAGCTGTCTACTGAACAGCCGGTGCAGGCCTATGGCATCGCCTCCAAACTGGTAGAAGACCTGGTCAGCAGCACCTTGACCGAGAGCGACATTGCGATTCATGCCATGAATGGCCATCGTGTCAGCGACCAGCACTATCAGCATGAACTGAACACGCTGGTGGTGGCCATGTTGCTGGCTAAAAATCTGGATATCACTGAGGAAGACTTGGTCATTTTAGGTATGTCTGCCATTTTGCACGACATTGGCAAACGCCAGATCAGCGACAAAATTTTGCTCAAAAAAGACCCGCTCAGTGTGCGCGAAACCGCGATTTACCAAACGCATGTATTGCTAGGCATGAATATGCTGCGCGACGTGGCAGTGCCCAAAAAGATCTTAACGCTGATCTCACAACACCACGAGTTTGCGGATGGCACAGGTTACCCCAAAGGCCTGCATTGCGACCAGATTGACCCCTTATCGCACATTCTGATTATTGCCAATATGTACGATAACCTGTGCAATCCGTCCAACCCGGCCTTTACCAAAACGCCTTACGAAGCCCTGAGTGTGATGTTTGCGCAGCAACGTCATCAGTTTGACCAAACCATCCTGCGGCGCTTTATCAAATGCCTGGGTATTTATCCGCCGGGGAGCGTGGTGCGCCTGTCCGACCAGAAACTGGCCACGGTACTGTCGACCAACCCGCAACAGCCTTTGCGTCCGTTTATTCAAATGCTGAGTGACGACCGTGAAGAAGAAGGCGACATTATCGACCTGAGAGAAGCGCTGGATATTAATATTATCCAATGCCTGAAGCCAGAACAGTTGCCTAATCTGCTGCAAAACAGATTGCGCTTAAAACAACGCACCAGCTATTTTCTGGACAAAACTTACGCCACAATTTAAAGCACATGCCCCTGAAAGCAACCGCTGCTTCCAGGGTGTAATAACCAATTAACTTTGCTTTTTGGCAAACAGATAAGCACCCAGCAATCCGGTCAGGCTCACCGCCAGTGCTGCGAATATCGCCAGCACATCGCGCACATCCTTACTCACAGACTGAAAACTCCATTTGTGCAGATAAGCAAAAATAAAGCCTTCCAGGCCATCGCTATCATCGACGCGGGCAGCCAGCGCACCGGTGGCAGGTTCCAGGTAAAAGCGTGCGTGTTGCGCTTGTGTAGTTTGCACCTTGAGCACTGGCAAGCGTTTGAAAATAAACCCATACTCGTTGGCAAACGCCGTGACCCACTTCACAGAGGTGATGTTGAGATGTGCTGTATTAGCAATGCTTTTGAACCAGGCGGTGGCATATGCCTCAGGGATGAGCGCCGTCACCGTATGCGGCCCGGTTAGCCATAACACAGGTGCAACAGGCGCCGCGGCCATCCCGGCATGATGCTGATGCATGGCCGCCACCTGTGCACTTGGCAAGCCTTGCGTACCAGCCGTGGCCGGGATGATTTGCCAAAACAAACTCGCCCCACGGCCATAAATATCCAGTTTCAATACCTGACCTGTCGCCAGTTGTGACCAGGCGTCCGCACTTAAAGCGGCACTATCGCTAACAAATGCCGTGTGCACTGGCGGCCTGCGCTGTTGCATATCCGACATCCACAAATGCAATAAGCCGGTGCTGGCCAACAGCAAAATCAGCGATGACACCCATAAGCCAAACTCGCGATGCCACCATTGCAAGCCCCAGCGCTTTAAGCGGTAAGCCACGGTTTTGCGCTGCTTGATGTAAAGTATGACCCCGGTGATGGCCGAGGCTAAAATCAACACCAGCACCAGCGTTGCCACCGCCAGTTGCAGCGTGCTGCACGCCTGCAGAAAAGACCAGTTATGGCCAAACTGGAATACCTTGGTTAAAAATGCACGCCTGTCATCCACTAGCGTCGCCAGCCTGGATTGCTCGGTATCGACATAGGCACGCAAACCGTCATCACCCCCATACGCCACCCGCCAAACCGGTAATAAGCGATTGACCGGATGGTAATCAGGGGCAAAGTCGGTCACAGCCTCAACGGTGCGCACCGCCGATGCATCGCGCCCGCTGTAATAATTGGCGAGGCTGATCGCCGCGGCCCGCTCGGCATCTGCACGCTCAGCGCCATCAACCACCGAAAAATACCTGACCGCATCAGGCAACGCGACGCGGTAATAGGCCTGACCATCCAGATGCACCAGGCTGATATGCTGAAACTGCGTGATCGCCTGTTGCTGTAACAACGCAGGCAGTGACACTGCCTGGCTTAAATCAACCGGCGCCAATGGCGGCATAAACTGCTTAGGCACTGGTTGCAAGCGGCTCATGATCGGGTGCGACGCGCCAGATAAGCCCCACAACACCATGCCGAGACAAGCAATCACGCCTATCCACTGGTGCCAAAATAACCAGCGGTTTTTGAGGGAAGATGACTTAATGGCCATGTGCATCCCCATGCATCTCATGGGCTGTCGATGACACCGGCTTGCCCTTGCTAAACTTCACCACGCCTTTAAAACTGTCTATCCGTTGACGCTGATCGTCCGCCAGGTCTTGCTCGTGGCTTTGCAGCAAGGCCGTGAGTGCCTGGGCATCGGCCGCAGACATGCCAGCCGCTTCCAACTGCGTGGGTACGGTCAACTCGGCTCCGCCACAAAGCAGCGTATGCCAATGCTGATGGGCAGGATGATACTTCAACAACGCGCGCCCGCCTTTATCGCCTTGAATCCAGTCAGCGATCGCCATGCCTTGATGAATCACGATCACCGGCAATGCCAGCGGCAGATTCGGCTTATCCCAGGTTTCATGCATTTCTGTCGCCACAGACTGCACATCTTCAGCCGCAGCAGTATGCGCATGCAATAACGCCGCTGGCCACCATAAGGCCAACGAACACACCATTAACTTGATCCAATTGTTCACAACACACTCCAAAAACCGGGAGCACCGCCCCCGGTCACAATGGTTAATAAGTCCAGGTCACGCCCAGGTAAGCGGTACGGCCATCGCCAGGCAAGAACAACGCACCATCTGCGCCGTTCTGGTTTCTTGCCACGCCTGTGGTCGCCGCATATTTCTGGTTGGCCAGGTTACGGCCTTCCACAAACCACGACCAATGCTGATTGATCTTCTGCCCGGCTTTCATACCCCACAGAAAATAACTGTCGGCATACAAGGTCTCGGCAAAGTCAACGTTATAGCGCTGCGGTGACCACTCTATGGTTGGGCCGATGTAGAAGTTTTCGAGCACATCGCTGCCACGGTAGACCAGTTCAGCGCGCATTAATGACCGCTGAATCCCAGGCAAACGATTGCTGCCAAACGTCGGATCATTGTCGAGTTTGAAGTCGTTAATCAGTAAGCTAGAGCGCCATTGCAGACTGTAAGGCAAGCGTGCTGTCAGCCCGAATTCCACGCCTCTATGAATGGTTTTTCCGGCGTTAATAGTTTGCGACGCCACTGGCGAACCCGCTGCTGCCACCGCCAGCAGCTCATCTTGCAAACGAGCGTGGTAGAGCGCCACATCCCAGTCAACAAACTCGCTATTACCACGTGAGCCAATTTCAAACGTGGTGCCTTTTTGCGCTTTGAGACTGCTCACCACCAGACTGTTCAGCTCGCCAAAGCTGGGCGGCTCAAAGCTGCGCGAGGCATTGGCAAACAACTGTACCTGTGGCTGCAATTGATACAACACACCGAGCTTAGGGCTGGTCTGGCTGTAGGTTTTATTCACGCTCTGATCACCGCTGGCAGTGATCATCTGATCTTGTGAGTCGCGCTTGGATTTGGCATATTGCAAGCCAGCAATTAGCGTCCATTGCTCATCCAAGCTCAAGCGGTCTTCGAGGTAGGTTTCAAAGTTGGTTGCTTTCTGGTCAAAGTCATTCAGCAAGGCACCACGCGTCGCATTCACATTACGGTAATTCTTTGCATCGGTGCGCCCACGCGTCGGTGACAACCCGGCCACAAACTCGTTTTTATAGCCAAACAACTCGCCCTGGTACGCCCAACGCGCAGTGAGGCCAATATCATAAGACTCTTGATCGATGACGCCGGTGGTGTCGCCAAAGTTGCCAATCGGGTGGAACAGGCCTTTGCGTGCATAAAACGCCCCCAACTCCAGCTTGCTCTGGTCGAACAAAATCGTGGTCTTGTTGGCCAACCTTGTTACATTGATATTGCGCTCATTGATACCTTGTCCCGGAATCACCGTTGCCTGCTTGGGGTCGTCTTTTAATTGCGCTTTGGTCAGGCTGCTGGAGAGTTGCGAATCATTATTCACATAGCCAAAAAAGAAGCGGGTTTCGACTTGCTCATTAATTTTCACGCCGATATTGCCGGTCAGGCGATCTGCGCCTTGCTGTGCATTATCACGGAAACTGTCTGAATGATATTTGCTGGCACTGACAAAATAATCGACGTTATCTTTCACGCCGCCAGTACTGACACCGAGGCGATAATAACCATAACTGCCGCCTTCGGAGCGCACTTCGAGTGCAGGCGCCGTATAGCCAGTGCGGGAAATAAAATTAATACTGCCGCCGAGGTTGGTGGAGCCATATTGCAAAGCATTGGCACCGCGATAGATTTCAATATAATCGGTGGCCATTGGGTCTATGCCCGGAAAATCAAAGCCACCGTCGGCCAGGTTAACGGCTATGCCATCTTGCATCAGCTTCAAACCGCGGCCGTGAAACGTGCGCTGCAAGCCTGAGCCACGAATCGACAAGCGGGTTTCTTCGGCACCAAAACGTGATTGCGCCAACACGCCGGTCGCCATGCCCAGTGTATCCTGCATATTGCTGGTACGGCCTTCACGCACGGTTTCCATATTCACCACCGTCGTGCCGCCTGCAGTTTTAGCTAGATTCTCTTTTGCCGTTTCAATATCTGGCTGTGTCAGTGACGCTTTGTTTTTCTTTGCCACCACTTTGACTTCATCGAGATGCACCGTGCCCTCATGCTCGGCGTGTGCCAGATAAGGCATCGCCGCCAAGATGGCCAGGCAAATTTTTGTTTTATTCATGTTGTATTCCCTTATTTTTCTATGCAGTAAGCACTGCCTGCCATCAGGCGAGCAGTGCAAACACCTTAACAATCAAGCCGCAATCACTTGCCTGGCAGCCTGCACAGGCTGCCAGCGGATCAAGGCGCTGATGTCGCAATCAAAATAATTGCAGAGCTTGCTGAGGTGCTCGGTGCAAGCGTTATAGGCAGGATTTTTGACCATGCGATGCAAGGTCATGCGGCTGATGCCGGTTGATTCGGCGACTTCTTTGAGGGTGATGTGGCGTTTCCACTCCACCTGTTTGGCAAATATCATTGACTGCAGATTGATAATAATCATGAAATAACTCCATCCATGCCTGTGTCACAGGCAGACGCGTAAACCGTCAAATGCTTGACGGCACTAGATTGCGCTTGGAGTCAGAGGGGGGCCGCGCGTGAGATGCGCAGTGGTGTAAACGGTGGAGACGACCGGGGCTTGGTAATCGCTGAGAGCGATGTCGGCCTGGGCGTGTTGAAACAGGATGTAAGCCGGGTTGTACGCAGGCATCACCACATCATCTATCGCCATATGGCAAAACGGACAGTGATTGAGATGATGGCTGAGTGAGACTGGTTTTTGTGACGGTTGGTAGTCGATGAGCGTGGCGCGCAACTTGCCTTGCGTGGTGATGACCTGAATCACCAGCTTGCTGCCTTGCGACGAGCACACTTGTTGTACAAAGCTTTGACCGCTTTGCATGGGAAAAGCCAGACTCAAACTGGGGACGAGCGCTGCCAGCATGATTGCCATCAAGGCCATGCGCGCCATCCATCGTTGAAATCTGGTCGTTACCATACCGCTATTCTAACGGGAATCCTTTAGAATAAACAACTATTCCCATTGATACAGGACAAACCATGGCCGCATCTAGCCTGCTGGCATTACTTGATGACATTACCACCATGCTCGACGACGTGTCAGTCATGAGCCAGTTAGCGGCCAAAAAAACTGCAGGCGTGCTGGGGGATGACCTGGCGCTCAATGCGCAGCAAGTCACTGGTATTGCGGCAAACCGTGAATTGCCCGTGGTGTGGGCAGTGGCGCGTGGCTCGTTCATTAATAAACTGATTCTGGTACCCGCGGCTTTACTCATCAGCGCTTTTTTACCCTGGCTGATTACGCCCCTACTCATGCTCGGCGGTGCATTTTTATGTTTTGAAGGCTTTGAGAAGGTCTGGCACAAACTGCATCACCACGCGAAAGAGGATAAGCATGCACAAGTCGTGCATGCCGCCATGCAACAGCCGCAGGCCGATCTACTCACGCTGGAGCAAGAAAAAATCAAAGGCGCGGTGCGCACCGACTTTATCCTCTCAGCCGAAATCATCGTCATTGCCTTAGGCGTGGTGGCTGATGCGGCGCTGACGCAACGCATTCTGGTGTTGTCTTTGATTGCCGTGGTCATGACCATAGGCGTGTATGGCCTCGTGGCGCTGATTGTCAAAATGGACGACATTGGGTTGTGGCTCATGCAACGCACGGGCAAAGAATTCCTGTCACAAGCCATACGCAAATTCGGCTGGGGCATGGTACAAACCGTGCCGCACTTAATGCGTTTACTGAGCGTGCTCGGCACCGCCGCCATGTTTCTGGTTGGCGGTGGCATCATCGCCCATGGCATACGCCCCATGCACGCACTCACAGTGCAGTTTTCACAATGGTCATTGCTGATTCACGCCATGGTTGGCGTGCTAGCTGGCGCTTTATGTGTGGGATTAATGCATAGCGTTAAATTAATTATCAATAAATACTAGTTTTTTTCTAACCCCTTGTTAGAATTGACAAAAAATCAGGGGGCTGCATGAGACTTTCGCGTAAAGTTATTGTTGTTGCTGTATCTGTTTTACTGATGAGCTTGGCGGCTTCTTTCAACGCAACGCCTAGTACCCTGCTATGGCTAGACAATATCCACTGGTTAACGACCATCAGCGCCTGCCTGATGCTTGCTGTGCTGGGTTACTTCCGTGCCAACCCGGCACATCGCGCCTGTAAACGCTGGTTTGTCATTGGCACGCTCACCTACTTTATCGGTGGCGTCTTGTGGATATTTCAGGTCCTGACCCATCACACCGAGTTCCCGGCACAATCGGACATTTTTTACCCGTTATTAGGCCCTTGCCTCATCATTGGCTTCATCACCGCTTTACGCAGCCAGCTTTCGCGCTCAAAGACCTGGGCATTTACCATCGATGCCGTTTCATTCAGCATCGCCATCCTAGGCTATGTGCTGATTTCTTATTTGCCTAAATCGGCAGATGTCAGCCTGTTACAACTGGCGGTGCTGACCGCTTACCCGGCCAGCCTCCTGAGTGCAGCCCTAGTCTCGCTGCTACTGATCCCCTATCTCAGGCCCGCCTGGATGATTCCATGGTTATTGCTCAGCGCCGGGCTCACCTTGCAGGGCCTTTGCTGGATGCAATGGAACCTGAATGCGCTCAACCACAGTCCACAAACCAGCCTTTGGATTAACTATGGTTTTTCTGTCGCCGACTTGCTGATCGGCAGCGGCCTCTATGGCTGGCAAGTGCGTATCGCGAAAAAAACAGCCTTCCATCGCCAGTGCCGCCGCTTGCGCAGTTGGATTCCAGTGATCGCGTTTGTCTTCAGCATCAGCACCTTGCTGCTGATCTGGTGGCAAAGCGGCCCGCATCCTTATGCCTACCATATTGCGATCAGCTCAGTGACGTCAATACTGATTTTCTCAGCGGTCAGGCAAAGCATTTTATTGCGCGAGAGTGAGAAACTGTTACGTGCCGAAAAGCGCCTGGCTGAAAAAGAGATGGAGTACCTGCAACTGTCGCGCAGCGACCCGCTCACACGCCTGCCCAACCGGCTAGCCATGCTTAACCTGCTTGAACATGCCATTATTAACGCGGCTAACGACAGCGGCATGGTCGCCTTGCTGATGATTGATTTAAAACATTTTCAAAGTATTAACGACAGTTTTGGCCACCGCACTGGCGACCTGTTCCTGCTCGAAGTCGCGCAGAGATTGCAATACATCACCAATGACTGCGGCGAACTGGGCCGTGTGCATGGCGATAAATTTGCGCTGATCATCAGACGCCACAAAACCGACGCCGAGCTGGTGCACCTGGCACACAACTTATGCAAAATCGTGCACAAACCCGTGTTGGCAGAAGGCCATGAACTCATTCTCGACGCCTGCATAGGTATCAGCCTCTACCCGCGCGATGCCAGCAATGCAGACCAACTGGCGCGCAACGCTAATACCGCGCTGGCCCACGCCAAACGCTCGACGCAGCACCTGTTTTTATTCTATTGCAAAGAGCAAACCAAGCTAGCGCAAAACCGTTTCCGGCTCGATGTACAACTGCGCAAAGCCATTAAAAAACAGGAATTCTTTTTACAGTTTCAACCAATCTTTAGCCTCAATCAGCAAGCGCAACCGCGCATCGCGAATATTGAGGCCCTGATCCGCTGGCGCAATAACAAAGGCGATATTATTTCCCCGGCCGAATTTATCCCCTATGCCGAGCAGTCTGGGCTGATTCTGCACATTGGTGAATGGGTCATCAGCGAAGCCTTCCGCCACCTATCAGAATTGCGACACAACAGTGGTCAAACCGTCGGCCTCTCCATCAATATTTCACCACGCCAATTCCGCGACCACAGCCTGCCCTTGCGCATCAGTCAGTTGCTGCAGCAATACGAAATTCCACCAGCACTGATTACACTGGAAATCACCGAAAGTGCCGTTTTTGAACATGAAGAGCAGGCACTGGAAATTCTCAAGCAACTCAAAGAACTAGGCGTGCGCGTATCACTGGATGATTTTGGCGTTGGCAATTCATCGCTGTTCAAACTGAAGCATTTACCGATTGATGAACTCAAGATAGACCGGGCATTTATGGTCGATGTGCCGGACAGCACGGCAGACAGTGAAATTGTCAGCACCATCGTCAAAACGGCTGGCATTCTGGGTATTTCGGTAGTGGTGGAAGGCATAGAAACACAGGCCCAGCTCGACTTTTTACGCGACACCGGTTGCGACTGCATACAGGGATTTTTGCTCGGCAGGCCGATGCCGATAGAGGACATACACAAATTATTGACCGCCAGCCAGCCAGGCGGTGGGTTGACGTCTAAAACCGAACTGTTAATGACACGGTGACTTCGCTGCCTACCGTCACCGCCAACTGCTTACGTACATCAGCCTTTAAAAACAGCGCATAACGCTTACCTTCAAACGCTGGGAATATCGAGGTTTGCCACTGCTGGTCCCCCATGCTTACATCCACTTTCACCGCACCCCAACCGCGTCGTTTGGTCTGGTGATACTGGCTCAGCGTGTGAATTTCATCTGACATCGCCGCAGGCAGGCTGACATAATGCCAGGTACTTTTACTGCCTAACCACTGCTTGATCACATCGCTAAAGGTATATTGCAGCCCATCCATCACGGCCTCGCTTGTACGCCTGCTCGCGTCACGCTTCGTTCGGCTGTTTAAAACTATCCAGCATCAACAAGCCCACGCCAACGCAGATCGCGCTATCGGCCACATTAAATGCAGGCCAGGCCCATTGCTGGTAATAAAACAGCAAAAAATCGACCACATAGCCCAGCGTTAACCGGTCATACAAATTGCCCAAGGCGCCACCCAGCACCAGCGCCAAGCCAAAGCAAAACAACTTTTTCTGCGGATGCTTGACCAGCAAATAGACCATCACCGCCGAAGCCAGCGTAGAAACTGCCGTAAAGAATCCATGCTGCCAGCCACCAGCATCAGCTAAAAAGCTGAAGGCCGCGCCGGTATTGTGGTAACGCACCAGGTCAAAAAATCCAGTGACCGGCAGGTGCTCGCCATAGACGAACGCCTGCTGCACCAAATGTTTGCTGTAGAGATCGAGCGCGATCACCACCGCGCTCAATATCAACCAAGGCAAAGCCGAACGCAGTTTAAGCATATTTGCGCACTTCGCCACTGCCAAACAGATTGCTCACGCAACGGCCACAAATGGTCGGGTGCGCAGCATCACTGCCAACATCGGCACGATAATGCCAGCAACGGTCACATTTGGTATGTGCGCTTGATTTGACGTCCACACCTACACCGGCACCTACTTGCTTATACACTTTAGCTCGAGAAGTAATCAAGGCAAACTTCAGATCCTCACCAAAACGAGTGAGAGAATCATATGTTTTATCATCGGCATGAATATCCAACTCAGCCTGCAGTGAAGATCCTACAATTCCTTCACTACGCTTTTCCTCTATTTTCTTGTTGGCGATATCTCTGAATTGTCTTAAGTTACCCCAATCCTCAAGCATAGACTCGCTCAAACCATGGGCAGGCAATGTATACCAGTCTTCTTCAAACACTGTAGCCACATTATCCAGGCCCAAGGTCTGCCAGATTTCATCTGCCGTAAAGCTCAGAATCGGCGCCATCAAACGCATCATGGCATGCGTGATGTGATGCAAAGCACTTTGTGCCGCACGACGTGCATGTGAAGTTTCACCACTGGTGTACAGGCGATCCTTGAGGATATCCAGGTAGAAACCACCCAAATCCTCAGAACAGAAACCAACGAACTTTTGTACTGCCAGGTGGAATTCGTATTTATCGTAATCCGCCAGAATGCCTGTTTGCAATTGCTGTGTCAGGTGTAGCGCATAGCGGTCTATCTCCAGCCACTGGTCGACAGGCAACAGGTCTTTGCTGGCATCAAAATCAGCCAGGTTGGAGAGCAAAAAGCGCAAGGTATTGCGGATACGGCGATAGCCATCGGCGACACGCTTGAGGATCTCGTCACTGATGGTCAGTTCCCCTGAGTAGTCTGTCGACGCTACCCACAAACGCAGAATATCGGCACCATAAGTATCCATGACTTTTTGTGGTGCAACCACATTGCCTTTGGATTTACTCATTTTATGGCCCGCACCATCGACCACAAAACCATGCGTGAGCAAGGCCTTGTAAGGCGCAGTGCCGTCAATCGCACAACCGGTCAGCAAGCTGGACTGGAACCAGCCACGGTGCTGATCTGAACCTTCCAGGTACAAATCAGCGACGGGCTGATGTTCAGCTTCACGCACGTTGGCAGCGGCCGACAAGGTTGGATGCTGCGCAGAACGCACCACGGCATAATGCGTGGCGCCTGAGTCAAACCAGACGTCCAAGGTATCCGTCACTTTTTTATACTGCTCGGCATTCGCTGGCGCATGCTGGGCGAGAAAAGCTGCGCCATCCAGGCTGAACCAGGCTTCAATGCCCTGCTGCTCGACTTGTTTGCACACGGTTTCCAGCAACTGCATGGTCTGTGGATGCGGCTCACCGGTTTCTTTGTGTACAAAAAACGGCATAGGCACGCCCCAGTTACGCTGACGTGACACACACCAGTCGGGACGGTTTTTTATCATCGCCTCTAAACGCGCACGGCCCCAGCTCGGGAAAAACTGTGTCGCGTCAACGGCGCTATTGGCATGCTCACGCAAGGCTTTGCCATCCTGGCCGACAGCATTCATGCCGATAAACCATTGGTGCGTCGCCAATTGCATCAGCGGCGTTTTGTGGCGCCAGCAATGCGGGAAGCTATGGTTTAAACGGGCAGAGGCAAACAATGCACCGTTTTCCTGCAACTTAGCCAGGATGACTTTATTGGCATCTTGACGGCTAAGGCCACGAATCTCGGCCAGTTCGACCAACTCGCTGCTAAAAAACTTGCCATCGCCACCAATCAGCACGCGCGGTTTCTCATTCGGAAAATTGGCGCGCATCACCAGCCAGTCATCGTTACCATGGGCGGCAGCCGTGTGCACCAAGCCAGTACCAGCATCGGTGGTCACATGGTCGCCGGTAATCACAGGCACTTGGCGGTTGTCGAACGGATGTTGCAGCAACAAGCCACGCAAGGCCTCGCCCTTGCAACTGCCGATCAAAGAAGTATTTTCTTCTGCATATCTGGCCAGCGTTTTTTCGGCCAGCTCACGCACCAGAATCAGCAAGCCTTTACTGGTCTGGATCAAGTCGTAATCAAGCTCCGCGTTGACACTCACTGCCTGGTTCGCTGGCAATGTCCACGGCGTGGTCGTCCAGATCACCGCATAGGCATCGCCGCTCACAGTGGCGCCAAATGCCTGGCCCAGTGCTGCGTTATCAACCACTTTAAAACCGACATCAATCGCAGGCGAATTCACATCTTCGTATTCCACCTCAGCCTCAGCCAAGGCAGAACCGCAGTCCACACACCAGTGCACTGGCTTGGAGCCTTGGTATAAATAACCATTTTGGTAGATATCACCCAAGGCACGCATGATGTCGGCTTCGGTGTTAAACGCCATGGTCAGGTAAGGATGATCCCAGTCCCCCAGCACACCCAAGCGGATAAAGTCTTTTTTCTGTTTTTCGACCTGCTCGGCAGCATAAGCACGGCACAGTTCGCGAAACTTGGCCGGGGCTATATTTTTGCCGTGGGTTTTCTCCACCACCAGCTCAATCGGCAGGCCATGACAATCCCAGCCCGGCACATAAGGCGCGTCAAAACCACTCATGGTTTTGGCTTTGATAATGATATCTTTCAGGATTTTATTGACGGCGTGACCAATGTGAATATCACCGTTAGCATACGGCGGGCCGTCATGCAGAATGAAGCTAGGCGCGCCTTTACGCTTGGCACGGATACGCTCATAGACCTTGCGCTCTTGCCAGCTTTTTAACCAGGCCGGTTCACGCTTGGACAAATCGCCGCGCATCGGGAAACTGGTTTCAGGTAAATTCAGTGTGTATTTTGAATCTTTGGTTTGGTCAGTCATTTAAAAATCCGTGAGTTAACCGCCGATGAACACAGAGACACGCCGAGAACATTCCCCAACAATGCAAAGTATCCACTTGAGCATTCAGGGTGATCGGCGTTTATCCGCGTTCATCGGCGGTAAAATATTGCTCAGCCTGCAAGGCATCCAGCGCAATTTGCGCTTTTAATGCATCCAGCCCGGCAAACTTTTGTTCGTCGCGCAGTTTATGAAAAAACTGCACATGCACATGTTGATCGTAAAGATCACCATTAAAATCAAACACATGCACTTCGAGTTTAAGTTTGGGGATGCCTTCCAGGGTCGGCCGGTTACCCAAATTGGCAACCGCCGGTAAATTGTTCAATTTTACCGCATAAACCCCAGTCAGTGCAGGCCGTTCGTGGCGCATATGCACATTGGCCGTCGGATAGCCCAACTGGCGACCAAGTTTTGCGCCATGCACCACTTTGCCACTGATACTGTAAGGGCGGCCAAGCAAGGTATGCGCCTTCACCAGCTCGCCTGCTGCCAACGCATTACGCAGCAAGGTGCTAGAGACGCGCTCGCCCTGTAATTGCACTTCCGGCAGCGGAATCACGTTAAAACCGTTTTCAATCAAGGTCTGCACACTGCCCGCACGTTTGGCACCAAAGCAGAAATCTTCCCCCACCATGACCACATTGGCGTTGAGTTGCTGACGTAACACTTGCATAAACGCGGCTGGGCTTTGGGTGGCGAAGGCCTGATTAAAGCGCTGCACATACACTCGCTGCACGCCACATTCGGCAAAATATTCCAGCTTCTCACGCATGGAGGCCAGTCGCGCTGGTGCATTTTGCGGCATGAAAAACTCGCGCGGATGTGGCTCAAAGGTCATCACCGCCGGTGTGATTTTATAGGTTTGCGTAAAGGCAATCAGCTGCCGTAACAAAGCCTGGTGGCCCAAATGCATGCCATCAAAGTTACCGATCGCAATCGCCTGCGGCATGGAACTGGCTGGAATATGACGAAATATTTGCACTATTTAGCCACCCGTTTCATAAAGTCTTTAGGCCTGAAGCCTAATATCCCCAGCGTGGCAAAATACACGCCCATGCCCAACACGACCACCGCCGCCAGATGCGATATCCGGGTTAGTGTTGGCATCGCTAGCCAGTCGCCCGACCAGGTGGCCGCCGCATGTAACACCAATGCCATGATTGTCACCGCAATCAGCAACTTCAACAGAAACGTGCGCCACCCCGCTTGCGGTTGATAGGCGCCTGTTTTTTGTAACGTGACCCAGAGCAATGTGGCATTCAGGCAAGCGCCCAGGCCCACCGCCAGCGCCAATCCGGCATGTTGCAACGGCGTTAGCAACAAAAAACCCACATTCATCACTTGTGTCATGACTAGCGTAAAAATAGCAATTTTAACGGGCGTTTTGACGTTCTGCCGCGCATAAAACCCTGGCGCCAGCACTTTGACCATAATCAGACCCAACAGGCTCAAACTATAGGCAATCAATGCGCGCTCGGTTTGCAGCACGTCCACATAGGTAAACTTACCGTAAAAAAACAGGCTGGCGACTAGAGGCTTAGACAGCACCGCCATCGCCACTGCGGCCGGAATCGCCAGCATAAAAGTCAACCGCAAGCCCCAGTCCAGCAGCAGCGAAAACTCAGCGCTGGATTTATCGACGTGTGCTTTGGATAAGCTGGGCAACAAAATGGTGCCTAATGCCACGCCCAACACACCGGTTGGGAACTCCATCAGGCGATCCGCGTAATACAGCCAGGAGACACTGCCAGTAGGCATAAATGACGCAAAAATATTATTCAGCACAATCGAAATCTGCGCCACAGACACGCCAAAAATGGCCGGGCCCATCAATTTAAGAATGCGACGTACGCCTTCATCTTCAAAGTTAAGCGCGTAGCGTGGCAACATGCCAATTTTTTGCAAATAAGGTAGTTGGTACAGTAACTGGATAATGCCGCCGACAAACACCGCCCAGGCCAACACATAAACCGAGTTATTAAAATGCGGCGCAATAAAAATCGCCGCCGTGATAAAACTCAAATTGAGCCATACCGGCGTAAATGCAGGCACCTGGAACTTGCTGTACGCATTGAGCACGCCGCCTGCCATTGAGACCAGCGAAATAAACAATATATAAGGAAAGGTGATGCGCAATAACTCCGTGGTCAGCGCGAACTTGACCGAGTCATGCACAAAGCCCGGTGAGGTCAGGCGCACAATCAACGGTGCTGCCAGCATGCCCACAATGGTGATCGCGACCAGAAACAGGCCGAGCAAACTGGCGACATGATTAATCAAGGCTTTGGTCGCTTCAGGCGTACGCTGCTTGCGGTATTCAGAAAGAATAGGCACAAACGCCTGGCTAAACGCACCCTCACCAGAAATGCGACGCAACAGATTGGGGATTTTAAACGCGACAAAAAAAGCATCAGTCGCCATGCCCGCGCCAAAAATACGGGCGATGAGTGTGTCACGTACAAACCCCAGCAGGCGCGAAATAAACGTCATACCACCAACGGTGGCGAGTGCTTTGAGCAAATTCATAAATGATGGAAAATACGCGCCTTAGAATGTTTTTGGCAGTGTATTGCGCACAGCGAACTGTCAGCAGATTAAAAAGTTGGCCGATTTTACCATGCAGCAACAATCAATCGACTAAATGCGTTTTTAATCTTGCAAAAACAAAGCAAAAACAGTATGATGCACGGTTTC
>OFDN01000070.1_pt1 | contig 105225 bp, 96 predicted proteins | sample 1520971 | NCBI WGS metagenome assembly OFDN01 (sample SAMEA94257418, study PRJEB24077) | hot springs metagenome | biome: Aquatic biome; feature: Geographical feature; material: Water | place: India | collected 2012-06-12 | depth 5 m
ACGGCCACAACGATCACAAACGTAGCCAGATATTTCCTGAACCATTTTTTTCCTGATTTTTTTCATCACGACAGGCCTTGGTAGATTGATCTTGCCAGCAACTTAACCTAAAGTTTTGCATCAATATGAATCAGAGACTCAGCGAAAGCCATGTAAGGCTTTCTCTCTAGCCATTCAGAACTTAATATGCGGTCTACGATTGCACTTTATGGAGTTAAACCTGCATCTTAAGTTGTTAGTGACAACAGGAACAAAAAAATCTAACTTTTTCTGCAACTACCTGAACTTAAACTACTCCGCCATAACTTATAGCACTCAGTATTTTCTGAACCTCGATAAATCCAGCGGATGACTCAGCCGCAACGATAGGGGCAGATCCTAACAACGTATGATACTCATTGAGCCAAGACTCAGTAACGGACTCAGATCCAAATATATCAATAGCCAAAACGCGAATCTGTGCAAGATTTGATTCGATACTCATAAGAGATGCTCCAAAAATTAGCACTAGGATTTTGGAATTAAAAACTCAACCATTTATGTGCTTTTTTTCCGCTTAATATGTTTTCAACCTCGACACTAATCTTGAAAATCATATTGTTATCCAACGCTCTTCTTTCTTTTCTTGTATCAAACCAAAACACATTTGCCCATGGAATTAACATAAAACAATCCTCTCGAGACAATCGCTTGCAAGTTTTCCTAGAAGCATTTTTGAAATACTCTGGACTTGGGTAAATAATTGATTTAACTGAATTGGATTTCAGTAGAGGGAAGTAAGGTTCCGAATTAGAGCCCCCGCTATCAAGGTATAGATTAAGTTTCCTTTCAATGATCACTGTTCTCCAAATCAAGAAAAATTGTGCATATAAAGCTTTTGAAAATTCTTCTATCGAAACTGAGGCATCGATTTCTTCATTAGGCGAAGCATCATCTAAAAACTGGTCATAGACTTTCAGCACTCTCAGCTTGTATCCATCTTCGGCTTCGTGAAGCTTAGATACTTCTTGCCTTCCCTCATTAACCATCCGCCATGTAGCAAAAGCAACACACACATGGCAAATCGTATCTGTATTTAAGTTAATGGCGCTGATAAGGTCGTAATGTGTTAGGCATTTCCAGCATCTTCTATGGTGTCGCACATATCGATTGAAAAAGAAGTTTTTTATAGACTTATAACTTTTCCCAAATTCAGAGGAATATTCAACCGTAATATCCGCTGTGTTGTGCTGTTTTTTGGGGGGGATATCAGCAGACCAAATAATTGAACGCACCGAAAATGAATTGTGCTCAACAGTCCAAGGACAAGGCCCTGCAATTGACGTAGCGAAAGACAGCAGGCTTTCTGTTACTTCTGGACGTAACGAGTGGTATGTTTCAGCATTATTTATTTGATCAATTATATTTGATTCTTGAGAGAGTTTTAATAACCATCTTTCAATAGCTTCACTTTGTAATCGGATCTCCTCGACCTCAAGATCGCTCAATGAATGAGTTCTTCCTATTTTTCTATCATCTAAGTAAATGTGGTTACATTTGCTTCGTCTTATTTGCCATTCAAAACCACCGTGTTGTACAAACTCTCTCCTCAATGGCTTACGAGTGACAGAAATGTTGCATTCCATGCATTTTTTCAGAGGAACTTGGTGCCAAGGACAAGAAGCGATAATATCGATGTCAAAAAATACGCTATGGAAACCTTTTTCTAAACATCGGGGACAGTATTTTATTACCTTATTTATTAGTGGTTTTGTTACCAGGCCCATCTCGACTAAAAAGCCTTTTTTTAACTGGTGATTATTGACTCCAAGTAAATTTGAGAACTTCTCAAAATCAATCCAGCTACTATCTCTATGATTCAGGACTTTTGGCCTGGCAGTTTTTCCTTTGTTATATATAAAACTCACTAACATCTCTGGGCCTATTGAGTTAAGCAGCAATATTTTATGGATGAATGACCAAGCTGACTCATATGGCAAGGGAGAATGACCCTGCCAAATAAGCCTACTATCACCTTTTTCGTTATTCATAAGGTTTCGGATCTATCAACCCGTTGAAATAAGATAAATTGCTGGCCTCAACAGCTGCTTTTATGATTTCCAAATCCAGCTTAAACGATGTTCTGTCGAAATTAGATGAAGCAACGAGAATGTACTCTACAGTTCTGGATAGATGCTCCATGGGTATTGAGCCTTCAGCGCTACCGGCTGCAGTTTTTAGTGCTTTCCAAATTACCTCTGCATAATCACTTAATCTGAAACCGCTTTTAAAAGCTTCTGGCAAAAAAAACCTTGTAAAACTGTAGTCAGAGTCTTCAGGAAATCTTTGCGTTTCATCGTAATCGAATAATATTTGTTTTAGGTCTAAAATTGATGCGCATCCATTGAATGCAAATGGCTCACAAAGAAAGCGTGCAATAAGATATGTTTTATCGGATGCAAGTAATGCGCTCCTCACATCTAAGATCTCAGGTTGTGCAAAACCGACTGTTGTCATTCTAATGTTTATGAAATCCAGCTTATTATGAAGAGCCGCTAGAGTATCTAACTGAATATCGCTCAATAGTTGCATCTCATCAATCATCAATACAAATTGATTACCCCCCACAATCGACAACTGTGACTGTACATGGGATAAAAGTTGACGACGCAAGTCGCGAGGTTTGCTTCGTTTGAGAGTATGTACTCTTGCAGTATCTAGTATGCTAAACAACAAATCCGCTTCGGTTTTACCTCCTTCTTCAGCAATAACACTCATGACTAAAATCGAATGGAATTCTTTTTCAAGCAGTAACTTAATAAGTTTTGCACAGGTCGTCTTACCCATTCTTGGAGTTGCATATAGAAAGGTTCCTGTTTTGCGCATAAATACGCGCTCTCTAATTACACTGTATGCATCTGTAACGACTGGAGTGATGATTGAATAAAGCTTGGTGATCACCGGATGCATGTTCGAAAGCAATTTCAGGTCATCTAAACTGTATTCTCTAGAAGCCATGTGCACTCCGCTGCTCAGTTTTTATTTTTCTTTAAAAGCTCATTCAAGTTTGGCATCGGACTCATGAGATTTTGAGAGGAAGATTTGTTTAAAATTAGACTTTGTAATCTGGTTTCTTCACTTTTTGGAGAAGGCTTTGGAGTCACTAGTTTTCTAGGCAATCCAGACTCTTTTGCTAATCGAGTTGCTTCAGTCGCATCTTTTGGGTTGATAATGTTCTTCTTGGATTTTTTATTCTTAACTTTTGATTTTAGGTCCATATAAGCATGAACAGGATCAATTGTAGAGCTTAGAAATAGTTGTTTTTTGTAGACCAAGCTATTAATAATCTTCCGTGTCCTGAGGCTGTGTTTAGTCCACCCCCAATTCCCTTGCGCTTCGAGGATTCCTAAACTAGAACCGTCCATTAGGTATGCCTGGCAATGAGTCAGATCCTCAGTATCTATTTCCAACATAACTTTTTGCCCTACCAATGCCCCTGCATGGCTCATAATTTTGCTTGTGTACCTTGCCTGCTCATAATTTACATATGGACGTCTACCCTGCTCTCTTCCCCCTCTAATAGTGCATATAACCTGTAACGGAATAAATATTTTTCCAGGTTGCCGAGAAGGCAATTTTCTTAGAATGAAATTATCGGAATTAAGGAATTGACCGATGATCCCTAGTGGTGAGTTGAAAAAAATCCCCTGTGTCGGAGTGGCATTGTATTTAGCCACGAATAGCGCGAGTACCTCTTCTGCTTCTTCAGCGCGCAATTTGTATTGGACTGCTACTTGTTCCGCATTCTTAACTCTACCATTGTGCGGATTGGAACCTGTAGACGATGGATACCGCATAAAAACGTCAGTGGAAACAGAACTGAAAAACCTTTCAATTGCCGATCTTCGTTCAAAATGACCAACGGGGCCCCAATTGATCGCAAAGCCTACAGCCTTTCTGGCTCGAACATGAACTGCTTCAGCGAGGTGGGCTAACGCACCATCCAAAAATAGACTTCCCCAACCTACTTCTCTGCATGCAGCGTAAATATCAGCAGGCAGCCCTGCATTCTCAGGGTAAGATTCATTAATAATTTTAAGTTCTGGTAGTCTCTGACCGTTCGCTGCGTTTCTAATTACCCCTACAACGTCATCTGCATTGACTTGGCTTCTGTAAACAATTGAGTAAGATTGAATTGCTCCAGAAACACTACATATCATTGCTATTAACCAAATACGCTCGAGCCTCACTTCGGTGGTGTAGCCTTCAGGAGTTTCGAACTCAACCGAAAAGAAAGCGTTTATAGAATATGCATCTATTTGCATACACTCGTACGGCTGAGAATAATTAATCAGTGATTTTTCACCTGTACCGACAAAACTATGCGCTTTAGCAGTTTCTCCTTCTCTTATTCGTACTGATTTCCCAAATGATTCATCTAAAACCTCATTCATGAATTTTTGTAGAGAGCGACGACCGAGATGTTTAGTAGTGAACGGCCAATCTGTATCAGGTACGCCAAATTCTTTAAGAATTTTTAGAAATGCTAAATGAAGGTTTTTTCCACTAATTTTTCGTTCATGAAGCTTTAATTCCTCTGTCTTCATTTTGAAGATCAAGGCACGAAGATGCTTCTCGACTTCTGGAAATTGTCTGAATGTCTTTCTTAGCAACCCTGCCATACCGCCTTGGTCTTCCGGAAATTTGGGCTTAGCTTCAGATAATCGGGTATATTGTTTTGACTTCCTAAAAGGTACAAGAGCTCGAAACCCTTTAATTAAACCATCCGAATCGGGTAAGAGACATTTATCAACAAGATTTTTTATACGATTTTCGGGTATGCCAGTCAATTTACGTATTTCAGATCGCAAATCTCCTTCAAAGTATCTGCGAACGGCAGTTTCTCTATTTAAGTAAATCTTACGAGAGTTATCGTCTAGTATCTCAGGCGATACTGATGGCCAAGTATCTAATGGAGGAACGTCACTGAGATTTAGTAACTTCCGCATGACTAATTTTTACTCAGACTCCACTTGGACTCAAAACCAAAATACTGTTTGGTCAAATCCAGATGGATTAATCCACTGATCGAAAACTTAACTATTAGACCCAAAACAACTGCTTGGTCGTAGTTGTTGAGAGAATCTAAAACTTCCCTGACACAGCCCTTTTTCTTTTCATGTAAAACCGCAGATAAAGCGCTTTTGAAGTGTTTATGATCTTGTTCTCGAAGAACTGCAGCATAGCTAATTGCATTTAACCATCTCATCGCAAACTTAGCGTGTGGTTTGAGATCAATATCGTTATATCTCTTATAAGTAATGTTATCTTTTCTCGCCGCATTCAATTGAGCTGCTAGCTGCGATCTATCTTCTGCTTTAGGCTCCCTGCCCGCCCCAGATTTGACCTCGTGATACTCTGTTACACCGGAAGTCAAAGTAACAACTGCATCGAAAATTGTTCCTTTGTTATCTTCATTATCATGAGAGATAATCAAATTAGGTTGAAGAGTAAATGTTTTGACCTCAGGGTTTGTCTCGAGAAATACCAGCCAATGAATAAGTTCCCTATCGCTAGGCAGAATCCAGTCGGAATCGGTTTTGGGGCTATAAATTAACCAGAGATTATTTATTCGCTTACCTCTAGCACGATAATGCGAGAGAACATTTTTGCGAATCTTTGTTTTTGGGGATGGACTTGCAATTGTCATGGAAAGCCCTATGACTTTTATCAAGATTCTTCTGATTCTATTCAAAAGAATTAAACTTGTCTTCCGAGTATACTCGGAGTTTATAGAGGTCTTTAGTTTGGAATTTTAGTAGATCTGAAACGCCACTAATTTTTAGACACAGTTCAGCCGAACTGCAGTTTAAAAGTTACGTATTCTTTAACTACCCTCAAGTCATTTATTGCGGAAAAATGAGCCAGTATTTTAAATACCGCAATATCCGCCCCAAACTTACTTCAGATTTAAGTTCTTATAACCTGTAACATCAAAATTGCGATCATATTTGATTACGATTCCAGCCACTGATTCACTTCATCGAGATCATCCTCACTTAATAATCCACTACTGTATTTGAGCTTGAGTAAACCTAGCAGATAGGTGTAGTGCGTTTGCAGCAACTCTCGCTTGGCGTTAAATACCTGCTGCTGTGCATTGAGTACATCAACATTATTTCTGATCCCAAGCTTGAAACTCTTGGTCGTAGAGGTCAGCTGGCTTTGTGCTGAACGCAAAGTTTGTTCGTTGGCATGTGCTTGGGCGATACTGCTAGTGATTTCCAGATAAGCCTGTTTGGTATCAAGCTCGACTTTACGACGGGCAGCTTCGATTTCTTCTTGTGCTTTTTGTTGTTTGGCGACCGCTTCCCTGATTTTGGAACTGACTGCACCACCTTGATACAACGGGATTTGTAGTTGCAAACCCACAGTGGTGTTATTTAAATCACTCCCAAATCCATTGATGCCGCCATTGGCATCTGTTCTGGTGTAATTGGCAACAGCATCCAGGGTCGGCAAATGCCCCGCTGTATTGAGTTCAACCGCTTTGTTCGCTAGGTCATAGCTGATTTTTTTAAGTTTTACTGTGAGATTGTTTTGCATTGCTAAGTCCAGCCATTGTTGCAATGCTGACTGTGTTGCTGTACTTGAGGCGCCCTTGATGGCTTCAGGCTGTTGCAATGGAATGTTGGGCTGGATACCGTAAAGCCTAGCGGGATAACGCCCCATCCCATCCAGCATATGGGCGCTATAATTAGAACCTTCGTTGTGCTTCAGCTGAATTTCTGCACCCAAACCGTTGTAGGTGACCAGTGAAATGTTGGATGGGATATAGTTATTATTTTCAGCTTTCTGCTGTTTAACCCATTCATATGCCCCGTATTGCGCAATAGCACCGCCCAGAGATTGACCGGTAAAAACAATTTCTCCGGAGTTGGCATGAATCTCGTCCAATATTTTAAATAAGCCTTGATTTGGCTCATTATTAGGCCCATCTCTAAGAGACTGCCACTCCGAATACCCAAAAGATTGGGTATTCGAAACATAGTCTTGCAAATCAGGCCCATCGGTACCAGCCATCGCCACTATCGTTTTGTTTGTCGCCGCGTTCCGCAAAATGATAGCTTTAGCACCAATATCAGGACGCTCTATCGTGGCAGCGACAACATACCCAGCCGGAATAGTGAATTTTGGAGCATCTGTGTACAACAGAGGATTAACACCACTACTCGAACCACCATCCGGATTGACTTGCAGAGGGGTATTCGTCGCAGGTGCATGTCCATACTGGAAATATGACATATCGTTGGCTACAAGGCCAAGAATAGAATCTTCAATAGAAACGCGGGTGGTCATACTTGTTCCTTGCAAAGGTTGATGACTTCAAGTTGGGATGTAACAAGGTTGCCAGAACGATTTAGGGATGGTCTGCGGTCTATACCATAGGCAACTTTACAACCATCAGGAGATACTTCGATTTCCTGACTTATACGGCCATGTACCAAGCGTTTTACGTCCAATTGAGCATCGCGCAAAAATAGACCAGTATCTTTATCCATACTTACATTAACGTAATCGTGTGTACCAAAAAGCATTCCCATACGGGTCATGCCTTCCTCCGACAAACCTTTTGTAGAGAATTTGAAGTGGCTTTTTCCAACAGGAGCAACAGATTCAAGCCTACCATTTGGATATACCCACCAAAGTTTATTAAGAGCATGAGATAGATAGGCTTGCTGAAACTGAAAATATTTGACATCTAGGCCAAAAGTTTCATTATCAGAATGCGTCGCAACTAAGTTAGAAATATTGATACCTTGGCTTTTGCTTGAGTTAGGCGGAAAAAGCCATATTGCTTTTGGTTTTTCTAGTATCTCTTTAACATCACGCTCTATCCAGATAAAACCATGCTCCGGCTTCAACCGAATAATGTTGATGTCAGGGATTGATTGCGCCCAGGCTGGTAAGAATGTTCTGTCCTGACGGGATTCGCATGATGTTCGCTCGATAGGTTCAGTAAAATTTATAGGCTTAAAGGTGTTCAGTTTGCCTTCATAATACTGTCGCCTTTCTAACACGTGACGAACCCCAGCAGGATCGGGAGCAAGTTGCCGGGTAAAAAATCTGATGGTTTGATCAATTACACACAAACCGTCAACGTTAAAATAAGGTAAGACAGTAGACGTGTTATTGCTCGTATCCCAAACCACTAATTTCTTTGAGCGATAACCACTACCGGGGACCTGATTGATTTGATCATTGCTGGCAGCGATAATCCTGTTATTATCCAACCACTTGAAATTACCCTGTAGCCCATAAATTTTTTCACTGTCTACTTCTATATCCGATTTCAATACTGGAAGATCCGCTTCCGACAAAAATTCGCAACCCGCCAGATAAAAACATACTTTCAGTAGCACGACAGACCTCAGGCAATTTCTTTTAAGATTATTCATGCCGCAATCCGCCACTCTTCGTTACTGCTGTTACAGCCACTCATCACACGTAGATCGATCCTGTCATTGGTCGTTGTCGTTTGAATGTGTGCGGGGTCCAGATCAATGCTCACAATCCCTAAACTGCTTAAGGTTTTAAGCTCTTGCGTGTCGGCATAGCCATCCTGGTTACGGTCACTCCAGATTTGCAACAGGCTGAAAGCGGCCATGCCAGCAAATGGTGCTTCTGCTACAAAATCCCCTGCCGTACCAGCCAAGTAGTCTTTAACAATATCATTTGCTTTTTGAGTGTCACCCTTTTGATAGGCTGCACCTGCTTCTGTGGCCACAAACATGGCACCAATCGCGGCAGCGACTGGACCGAAATGTTTGGGGTTTGACGCTCCAGTTGTGATAACTCCCTGTGCATCATCAATTAACGTAGAAACTTTGACTGCACTTTCCTCAGTCACGTAGTCCATGCTCTCAGCCGATTTGGCTGAGGCCATTTTTAGATACTCGATAACGGCCTCTTGAACGTTTCCTCCAGTTGACTCAACGTTGTCGATCATATCAGTTAAGTTACCAGCACCACCTCGTATCTCTACTCTCTGACCAGCCTCAACACGCTCAATAATTGCTGGCGTTTCTGTTAACGCAAATGTAGAACCCGATCCGGCATGTGGTGCAACTACATTAAAGACACCATTGCTATCTTTTACATAACTCTCAGAGGCAATATCCCAGAAACCATCAAAACGCGTACCATTTATATTGTCAGCTTCTCCGTATAAATGATAATTAAATTGATCTCCAGTTAAATCTGATAATTTCTCAAGAAATGCGGGGCTTTTTAAAAATTTTCCAACTTCTGACTGCTCTATCCAAACTCGATTGGAACCATTAACTACTCCAGTAACATCATCCTCCGCACGCATACCCGAGCCGTCAGAATGCAAATTGAAAGAATATAAAAAATGCTCTGCATCTGCTGTTGCGCCGATTACCTTACCTGTAATCAGTCTTGTTAGTTGCTTCAAACCCTCAACAGAATTATATTGGTCAAGTTGGCTAATGGCTTCGGCTGAAGTGAATTGAGTTGACATGGTTATCTCTGATTTATTTTATTTATTTGAATGCTATATTCACCGCAATGATGTTTTCGTCGTGTTTACCAGTTGAAGTTTGATGAATTTCTATAGCTTCTTTTAAAACTCTGAGTAACTCTTCTTGCTTGCTTTCCAGAAAGCCAGGGATCTTCAAACCTACTATCAACCAATTAATAGTCAACTCCTTATCTTTACTCCCTAGAGCTGTAATTTCCGCACCAAATTTAATCAATTGTTTTTGAAAACTAAATGTAAAAAATACTGGCGGAATAAATCCATCGCCTTGTCCGCCACCAGAACCTTGACGGCCAGTGGAAATGAGAAAAATATCCCTTTCCTTATCTACAACCCAACGATAAGGTGGGGTTGGCGGAAATGCTGGCCCTAAGTTAAAAACCTCTGGATCAAACTTATCTTTTTGATTTTCAGGTACGAATTCACTTACAAATCTCATGTTATGACCCTTTTATTTTTTAATTGAAAAATTACGCAAAAAAATGCATTTGCACACCGGTAATATTACCTAGTCACAAAAAATTCATATTTATTCTCAGTTAATGTTTTATTTTTTAATTTCTGGATTACTTAAAATCGATATTGATACTTGTTATTCTGCTATCGGGTGTACCAGTTGAGGTGCCATGAGTTTTAATAGCGTCTATTAATTCTTTTAAAATATCTTCGCGTTTAGGTTGTAATGAAGGAGGTATTTTTAAGTTGATAACGAACCAATTAAGTGCCCATCCCCCATCTTTACTGCGATTAGCTGTAATTTCCGCCTCAAATTTAATTAATTGCTTTTGAAAGCTAAACGTAAAAAATTCTGGCGGTATATATCCATCACCATCTCCTCCACCTGAACCTTGTCGACCAGTAAGAATTAAAAAAATATTCCGTTCACGATCAATTACCCAACGATATGGTCGGACTGGAGGAAAAGCTGGACCTAAGTTAAAAACCTCTGGATCGAATTTATCCTTTTGATCTTCAGGTACAAATTCATTCACAAAACTCATACTTAGTCTCTCCTACGCTAAACATCTGAAAGGCAACCAGCATCCCGATGGTGAATTCAGGATTGTGCATGACGATCCATGCACCTACGCACAGAATAGCTAGGGTTTGTAGTTGATCTAAGGTATTGGCGGTGATGTTGTAGCTATTGGAGAGTTGATTGGCGGTGAAGGTGCTGTTGAGGTAGGTAGCGAGATAGTTCCCGTATTTCTGTTCCAGCTGCGGTTCGAGTTGCAAGGCTTTAACCGTTTCCATGCCTGAGATGTATTCAGTGAGGAAGGCCTGGTTTCTTGCGCCGAGTAGAAATTGCTCGTTTAGGCGCTTGCGTAGGAGTGGCGTTACGGCAAGACTGACAATCGTAATCAAAGCCAGACTGGCCAAACTGATCAAGGTAAGCTGCCAGCTATACCAGAACATAATCGCCAAAAAGACGATTAAGAATGGGAAGTCGAGAAGTAAGGTAATGAGAGATCCAGCCAGAAATTCACGTATGGTTTCTACGCCATGTAACCTAGCAACCAATGTCCCTGTAGGTCTATGCTCAAAATAGCGCATCGGCAGATGCAGTAAATGACCAAATACTTTATGAGCAAGCACGGCATCAATGCGATTACCGGTATGCAATACCAGATATTGCCTGACCCAACTCATGATGGCGTTAAACACCATAAAGATACCTAGGGCAACCGCCACCACAATGAGTGTGCTAGTGGTGTGGTGCACCACAACTTTATCAATAATGACCTGGGTGCCTAAGGGTGTGGCTAAGGCCACGATTTGAATGGCAAGAGAGGCTAAAAGAATCTCACGCCAAACACTTTTGTGTTTAAGTAATTCTGGAATAAACCATTTAAAGCCAAAGGTGCGATGCTTCTCTTCTGGACCCTCCCCAGCGAGCGTAGCATCAGCTTCTGACACCACCTGGCTTTGCTGTTTTTGATGAGCAAGTAGCAGCACCTCGCATGTGAGTTGTGGCAATAATGCCTCAATAGAATCTGTACGCGGTATATTGTTTTCGGTATCCAGCCACAACACCCGCTGCTGATCCGTTTTAAGGATAATGACGGGGTTGACAGTCTCAACGTCTTGGTCGGGTTCAGGCGTTTGTTCTGTGGGTTCACTTGCCTTAGGTACTTTAATAAAAGCCACCACAGGAAAAGCCGCCGGATGAATTGACCGGATATCCAGCTTTTCTGATGCGACTTTAAAGCCGTAATCAGCCAGCGCTTGCTGAAGATTTGCAGACCGATATGGCGGCGGATATGACTTTAAAAGTAGCCGCTCATCGAAAGGAATGCGATGAATACTCGTAATACTTCCCAGACACCAAATAAAGTGCCCAGAAGAGACCTCTCCACCCATTTTAGTATCCTCAATATATTATTGTTATTAACATAATTTTTAAGGAATGTTAAATGGATCGAAGGCTTAACTCAATTGAGAATAGTCTGCTTTCAAAAAAGATTCATGACTTCCACAGCCACTTGAGCCCGCATCTCCATCTTTGGATTCAGGCTTTACTTTCAGAAACATCATCTCAAAACATCAGTACAAACATTGCTTGAAGCTACAAGACATGAACAGTTATCAATTAAGATAAAACTAAATAATTTGATAAAAAAAAGATTATTAATCGAAGTAATTTGAGTCCAACTCTCTTTCCCAGTCTGAAAAATTACTTACGCTTATTGTCATAATTCATATTCTCTCGCGTAAAAAGAAATAACCCCGATCATTTTCTTTTAGTGAATTGCGGCTGTATGGTCCTGTATTCTAAAAACCACAACATCCATCTAAAATTTAGTTCAAACAGAAATAATAGGACAATATTTAGTTCCAACTTTCGGAACTAAATATTGGTTAATACTTTGAATAGAGGATAAATATTCATTTGTAACATTTTGAATTGGCAGAGGATTTTTCATGCTTTGGCATGAACATGAATTAGTTCAACGGACTTTTGTGTTGAATGGAAAGGGAGTGCCATAAATCGAGATTCCAATTAGGCCATGAATTGTCGCTTTGACAATCTGACAAAATATGGATTTAGCATTACTCACTCCATATTTCTAGAAGACCCTGCAATGCCTTTTGCAAATAATGCACATTCATTGAATTGAACATGGCCCAATCCAATAATCAATTCTTGGTTCTATTGGAAATTAGTCAAGCATATATAGTTAAGTACATAAACATCAATGATTAACTTGGTCTGCTCCTTACTGAATTAACTAAGGATTTATTTAAGGGAACTAGTCTGGGCTTAGCTGCTATTAGACGTATCTAATCCATGGAAAATATTAATATTACTGCTGAAGCAAAACTACCAACGCTGTATGGTGAATATAGAATATTTATCTTTCAAGAGAAAAATATACAAGTCGAACACGTTGCGTTGCTCATGGGCTCAATTAGAAACAAAGCTGGCGTTCTGACTCGTGTGCATTCAGAGTGCATTACTGGAGATCTCTTTTCATCTCTCAAATGCGACTGTGGTGAGCAACTGAATGAATCTTTGAAACTCATTCAAAATCATGGTGAGGGATTAGTGATTTATCTTCGCAATCATGAAGGACGTGGAATTGGTTTAGCTAATAAAATCAAAGCTTACAATTTACAAGACCAAGGTTTAGATACAATCAATGCAAACTTGGCACTCGGACTACCAGTTGATAGTAGATCCTATTTCACAGCCTCATCAATAATTAAACACTTCTATCCTAAGAGCATCAAACTGATTACTAACAATCCTGATAAACTTTTCGAGCTACAACAGTACGGAGTAAAAATCTCGGAAAGAGTAGATCTAAAGATCTCTGCTCAAGTACATAACAAAGACTACTTACTAACTAAGCAACAACAAATGGGACACATTTTTTAGTAGTTTTATCAGGACAATGAATGGGAAAACAATTTAGCCAGTTGAGCAGCGCATTAATCACCTTTATCCAAAATCAAAAGATTTTTTTTGTGGGAACTGCTCTAGCAGAAGGTCGGGTAAACGTTTCACCTAAAGGCATGGACTCCTTAAGAGTTATTTCCCCTAATAGGGTGATTTGGTTAAATGTCACTGGCAGCGGCAACGAAACAGCAACTCATGTGAGTCGAAACCAACGAATGACAATCATGTTCACGTCTTTTGATGGTCCGCCACTGATTCTGCGTCTTTATGGCTCTGCTAAAGTAATCAATACGAAAGACGCTGAATGGGATACTTTGTGCAAACTGCTTCCATCTCAACCAGGCGCTCGTCAAATTTTTGACCTTGAGATTGATCTCATACAAACCTCTTGCGGGATGGCCGTACCTTATATGGCTTACCAAGGTGAGAGACAACAACTCAACGACTGGGTGTCGAAAAAAACACCTAATGAATTAGAAGAATACTGGATTGCAAAAAACAGTATTAGCATAGACGGCATCCCAACAATGCCCCCAGAGACTTAATTTCAGACTTAGTTTACAACCCAGTAAATATCATAGGTCACCTATTATGACATTTAACCTTACTGCCCTACATTAATTGAGAAAATGCCAAGGAGACTAAGATTGAAATAACCCATGAAAATAACCAACCACTTAGCCAAGTACCCAAGGTTACCTTTTCAATACCAAAATGGGAAATTAAGAATTGTGCACTAGTAATTGAACTGGCAAAACCAGTTGGAATAGCAATCTTAATTAGCTTTAAATGTCTCACGCTCTTCCCGCCGATCATCAGCATGCCAATGAATACTCATGTTGAAAGCTGGGGAAAATAATTTTTCCCCAGCTCCATCCTGACTTAAGCTAACTCAGGCAAAGCTACTACCAAAGCGCTCCACTCCTCGTCAGTAAATAATCTAGACTTAGTAACAAAGCTGCGTCCATCAGGTGCATTCAATGAGAAAGTATTGTTATTCCCAACCTCTAGTTCAAGGATCAGCTGAGTGTGTTTCATATACTCATACTGAGATTTGGACATGAAATATGGAACGCTTCCAACAAAGCCAATCTGGATATCGTTGGGGCCAATCGCATATTCGTTTTTGGGGTAACACATTGGAGTACTACCCTCGCAACAACCTGATGACTGAAAGAAAATTAAGTCACCATATTGCTCCTTTAAAAGCTCAACTGCCTTCTTACTTTCCTCAGATGCTACGACACGTTCCACCATGCTCATCTCCCTTAATAAGCTATTTAGTTTTACTAGCTAACTGATTGACGGTTTCGCCAGTAGTCCAAAGCGCATGTGCAATAAATCTAAAATTAATTAACGCGGCCAAATATCCGTCTCCTTCTGGCACTCTTGGCGCAGCAGTGGCATCTCTAACGACAGCAACCTCAAAACCTTGCTCTACCAACTCACGCAAATGTGATTCAATACATAAATTTGCCGCCATACCCGCTAGCAAAACTTGTGTTACACCTTTCTTTCTTAACTGAAGTGCAAGATCATTGCTTTCAGGCCCATAAACCTTATGAGGAGAAGCAATGATTGTTTTTCCATCAAGAATGTAAGGCTTATATATTTCCAGGAAGTCTGCGCCCGATCCCTCAAAACCTTCCAAACTTAATGGGCTCTTTCTTTCGAACATGCCAATGTCATGCATTACATGCTCCAATGGCCCTCCAAAATCCCACTGATGATCTACCGGATAGTAAAAATGAGGGGACACTGCTACCGTTATTTCAGCTCTTTTTGCTGCCTTGAACAGTGACTCGATATTTGAAACTGTATTGTTCTCTGTTACGCATTCGCCGACGAAAGGCCAACTTACCCCCTGCGGAGTAAGAAAATCGTTTTGTGGATCGACGACGACTAATGCAACACGATTAATATCAAGTTCGAATTGGCTTTTTGGCAATACTGGATTTGTCGGATCGGCATATATACTCTTACTTTCTTTCATCTTAATCTCCTTAAAAAGACGACTGGTCAATTATTTAAATGCTTAAAAAAATTTACTTCAAAATTTGTTTCAAAAAAATATTTTTAAAACTTAAAAATGGGGTATTACTTTTTAGCAACTTAGCTTGCATAACCGCCCCCTCAAATCCTGATATGCAAACGTCCGCCAGTTGATTTAGCTCATTTTCAGTTTTATTTGGAAACTCAGCCTGGATCTTTGTTAAAAGTAGCTTTTTCCATTGAATGAAAATTTCTAACAAAGTATCTCTAACAACAGCGTTGTTTCCACCTAACTCCAAAGCGAGATTACCTAATAAACACCCCTTAACAAACAAATTCTCCTCATGGTAATTAGCCAATGCGTCAAAATGCTCAATAAGGGTTGTGGCACTACCGTTTACCGAATGATCTGACTCTAAAATTCCTACCCAGTAAGCCTGCAATATCTCAACAGCAAAAGCCTCCTTGCTTTCAAAATAGCTGTAAAAAGACCCTTTAGGGATATTCGCTGCTTGCGCAATATCTTGGACTGAACATGCATTGAATCCATTAGCTTGAACGAATTCTTGCCCTACGGATAAAATCTTTTCTCTAACAACAAAATTGACTGGGCGTGGCATAAATTAAAATAGATGACCGGTTGGTTTTTTATATTATTGAACCACCAAATCCAAATGTCAATTAGTTTTTTAATTTTCGAGTAGAAATAAGCATAAAGATGGCTTTTACTCTGGAAAAAGCTTGAGCTTCTAATTAGTTAGGATTGTTTCTGAAATTCCACATGGAGAGAATAGCAATGTCATTAATCAATGGTATTAGTAACAACATCAGAGTCTTTGAAAAACTAGCGAGCAAGCAAGATTCAGATAAAGCTAATACGCCACCACCTCAAGCCACTGAGTCCTCCAAAGTAACGCTTAGTGAGGATGCCAAGGCCCTGGCCAATTTTACAAACAAAGGAATTGCGGTATCGATGAAGGAATTCGATACCCCATTAACTAAAACAAATGCTGCAGGTAGCTCCGCACAGTTTTCCAATTCAATTGTCACAGACAAAAAGATTTCAAAGGATGACTTTGCAGCTTTATTAAGCAGCCTTGGCGTTAAAGAAACAGATCAACAAGATATTATCTCAGCGTTTGACACAAACTCTGACAACACTATCTCACACGGTGAAATTCTAAAATCGCTCTCTCAAGCCGCACAAAATAACAGCCCTCTATCCCAGTCCATTTTAGATTTAATGGACAAAAACGGAAACAATGATGGACAAGTCTCCGCTCAAGAGTATGCCAACATTTCAACAAGACTTTATGATGCTGAAAGTTAACAAGTTAATTAAAAATCGATGCATCACTAGACTTTAATACCCTCGAACCTGTCTAGGCTTACTAATTGACAATCATGGACAATTATTCAAACTTCTTTTTTTAATAATACTCATCAATGAAGGGATTGCTTTTTGAATCGTCACTCCGGGTTCCATCACAAAAGCCACTCCGTATCTTTTTAAGGCTTCATGATCCTCAACAGGCACAATGCCACCTAAAACTACTGGTATATCAATATTCTTACACCTTAGCTCGTACATTAATTGGGGGATTAGTTCATTATGAGCATTCGCCAAAGAAGAAATGGCAATGATATCTGCCTCAAAATTGCTTGCATAAGAAACGATGTTTTCGATGTGAATAAATAATGGAAGTTGTTTAACCTCACAACCCGAATCACACAAAATAGAGGTTACGACATTTGCTCCTCTATCATGCCCGTCTTGACCAACTTTCGCTACAAGCACCCTAGGCGATCTACTAAGAAGGTCGGCAATATCGCTCACTGCCTGTTTAGCAGTCATCCATTCAGGATGATCGTCGATTTCACCCTTATAGATGCCTTCAATCAAAACAGGAAATTGTTGATGCCTTGGAAAAGCTTTTGTGAGAGCGTCTGTGCATTCTTGAATAGTAGCTCGGTATTTGATTGCCTCTATAGTCGCACTTAACAAATTACCCTGCCCTTTTTGAGCTACTCTGCTGAGATTTTTAAGGGCGCGTCGAACTTTCATATCGTCACGACAAAGCTTCATTGCCTTTATTTTAGTTGTTTGCTGTAAACGAATCACATCTGAGTCAAAATTAAGACTCTCAGTCTTGTGCGTAATATTATCCGCACCAACAACTTTCTGTTTTCCTGAGTCAAGGTTAGCCTGAGTTTTTGCAGCACGTGTCTGAATTAACTTCTGAATCAAGCTGTCATCAAGGGCCTTTAACATTCCGCCCGCAGAGTCAATGTGATTGAAAACAGCTTTGACTTCATCAATGACTTCTGCCGTAATTTTTTCCATCATGTAGGATCCGGCCCATGGGTCAATGACATTGCAGATGCCAGTTTCTTCCTGCAAAATTCGCTGAGTGTCCCTTGCCACCTTTGATGATTGTTCGGTAGGCAATGAGTAGGCTTCATCGTAGGAGTTGGTATGTAGAGACTGAGTACCGCCAAACACCGCTGCCATGGCCTGTGCTGTCGTACGTGCAATATTATTCAATGGATCTCCTGCAACCAAAGACCAACCCGAGGTTTGGCAGTGCATTCTGAGTGCCTTTGCTTTTTTGCTGGTTACGCCATAGCTTTCAAGCAATTCGGTCCATATCAATCTGGCCGCTCTCAGTTTTGCAATTTCCAGGTAAAAGTCAGAACCTACGCAGAAGAAAAATGTGAGATGCTCACAGAATTTATTGATGTCCCAGCCTTGCTTGATTGCATACTCAATATAGGTTTTTGCATTAGATAGGGTTAACGCAAGCTCAAGCACAGGGTCAGCACCCGCTTCCTGAAAGTGATATCCAGAAATAGACATGGAGTTGAACCTGGGGATATTCTGGGCGTTGTACTCAACGATATCCGCAGCGATTCTGAGTGACATCTCTGGCGAGAAAATATAAGTATTTCTTACCATAAATTCTTTCAGAATATCGTTTTGGATCGTCCCGCTGAGGTCCGCCACATTAAAACCAAGCTCATCTGCTGCAACAATATAGGCCGCCATGATTGGCAATACAGCACCGTTCATGGTCATTGAAACTGAGATGTCATTCAGTGGTATCCCAGCAAGGAGCTCCTTCATATCTTCAACGCTATCAATGGCAACACCTGCTTTGCCAACGTCTCCAGCTGCATGAGGGCTGTCGGAGTCCCACCCTCTATGGGTAGGCAGGTCAAATGCAACGGAAAGGCCTTTGGCCCCATTGCTTACGGCATTACGGTAGAGCTGGTTTGTTGTCTTGGCATCACCAAATCCCGCATACTGCCTTATTGTCCACGGCCGTTGTGTATACATGGTCGGGTATGGACCACGTAAAAAAGGTAACTCACCTGGTTTACTATTCAGATGGGTAATCCCCTGCAAGTCCTCAGCTGTATATAAGGGCTTATACTTAAATCCGGTTTCAATATTTAACCCAGACTCAGGGGCTGGGGTTTGAATAACGCTAGGTTGCATGTTTTGCCCTTCTCTTGATCGTAAAGACATCCGCAATTTTGACGTTCTGGTTATTTACGACCTCACACCAATGCAGTAGTGTATCCGTCGACAACTCCACTGAGCCTAAAGTAATGGTCAATGAGTCACCAACATTGATGTTGCCGTAGTAGTAAAGCTCACGAGAATCCAAGGCCCATAACTCATCACCTCTAAACCACTCCCACTCAGCCTTATCGATATAGTTTTGGAAGCTTGCGAAGTACAGGAAATTGGCTCCATTAAAATCTGAGTGTGGGCAAGGAGTATAGGTCAGGGCATGTTTCTTTCCGGTGTAGTACCGCTTAATGCCCATATGCTCGACCCAATTACCGCTTCTAGCCATCTTTGCAAAGGCGACCCACTCATCCAGCTGTTCACGATCCCCATTAAACTCCGTAGGCTCTGCCTTAAAGCTCGCTCTTGTGACAGATTGATTGTTCTTGAATTCACGGCGGAACACGAAAGTGGAGAGCATCGTTACCTGAGCACATTGAAAGCTTCTGGACGTGACAGTATGCTCTCCCAGGTATCTAGCTGGCCCAACCCTGGCAACCTCTGAGCGTATCGAAAAGGACTGATTCTCATCGATACCCTCCAGTGATTTAGACTTAATCTTTACCGCAGTAAACGCCGCATATGCTTTGTTCCCAGATAGATCAAAGAACTCAGGTAACTCTTGGTTATTGAGCTCAGCCAACCCCAACCAATGGCGATGACCACACTCTTTGAGCAACCAGTTCTCTGATAGCCCCGCATAAGACAATTGAGGCATGCCAGCGATGTAGACTTCTTCTTGCAAACTCATACTCCTTAAGCAGCTTCCTTAGCTTCGATCTTTGATTTGGCTGAACTAATCGCTTCGGAAATATATTTGGCATCACGATCAATGCCTGAGAATCTGCCTGACCCCCAAGTGTAGAGCCATGGCAATCCAAGGAAGTAAAGCCCCGCTTGTGGAGTGATCCCACGTGTATGGGATGGATAGCCACGGCCAGTAAATATAGGCGCATCGATCCAGCTAAAATCTGGTCTGAAGCCAATGCACCAGACAATGCTTGTAATGCCAGCGTTAGCCAGGTCTAACTCTAAGTTTTCCTTTTCTGGCTTCCATACGGGTGAATAGCTAGAGGGCGCTGGCGCATCAATATTGTTTTCTGCGATGTATTTATCAATTGTCTGATTAATACGGTTATAGACGGCATCGGCCTGATCTAACAACTCGCTCAAATTACCGCTAAATTCGAATACTCCATCTTTGAAGTCATTCAGGAATCCAAATAACTGCATGCCTTCGCTGGCGAATCTACGTAAGTCGATATCTCTACCGCCATCGCGACCAGTTACATAATGGTTGGTGTTATCACGCACACCTTCGCGTAATGGATGCTGATCAACTGGTAAGTCGTAGTAGTTCATATCTGCCAACCAGTCCACTACATCTTTACCCCTGTAGAAGCGAGCGCATCTTGGAGCATCCCCAACGGCCAGGAACACTTTACGGCCGGCCAAATGTAGGTCCTCTGCGATTTGAGCACCTGATTGACCGGAGCCAACAACCAGAACAGCCCCCTCAGGTAGCATGCTCGGGTTGCGATATTGCTCCGAGTGAATTTGTTTAACGGTTGCCGGAATTCTTTCCGCCATTCTTGGAATAATCGGCACATGGTAGCCACCTGACGCCACAACTACTTGGTCAGCCGTGTACTCACCATCAGACGTTGTCACTGCAAAACCGCCTTGAGGAAGAGATTTCACTTGTTTAACCTCAACGCCCTCTTTGATTGGTGGGTTCACATGCTTAATGAAGCCGTCTAGGAAGGCAATGATTTCCTCTTTAACCATGAAGCCGTGAGGATCGGCGCCACTATAGGAGTAGCCTGGTAAGTTACATTGCCAGTTAGGAGTCACAAGACAGAATGTGTCCCAGCGTTGTGTGCGCCATGCATGAGTTGCCGTATGCTTTTCAATGACCAGGTGATCAGTGTTTGTCTGCTGCAAATAGTAGCTTAGTGATAATCCAGCTTGGCCGCCGCCGACCACGATCACAGAGAAATGGCTTTTGTTGAAGGTTAAATTTGATTGAATTGTGTTGTTCATGTTCTTTCCTCAGTAATGATTAATGGCTTGGTTTAAAGGTCGTTCTCAGTAATTCTTCTGATGAGAATTTTTGATCCTTTAGGGAAGTTGCCTTTCGCAACCAAGTCCTCAATGGTTTTTAATTGATCTGCCGCAGCTGAGCAGCTGTATCCATATTTAGCCCTGACTTTTTCAGACGCTTGTGCCAGCCCCTCTCTCACTTTTTCCATGAAGACGTCAACTTCATAAGACTCGCCCTCAACTAAGAACTGTTTGATCACTGTTGAAGGTGAGTAGCATTGGGACCGGCTTTCATCTGGCCAGACAACATTAAAATAAACGCTAGGCATAGGTTCTCCTTTTCGAGCTTTAAGCCTCAATCAGTCCGCACTGACAGAGGGCAAAATAAAATTATTAGTATTCAAATCCCAGAGGGTTTCTGTATTGCCTTGATAGCCAAGAGTGACTAATTTCGTATCGTTGATACTTCCAATTTCCTGGCAGGCAATGAATCTGTCTTTGAACTTCTTGATGACGACGTCACTGTTCTCTGGTCTGACCGACAAAATGAAACCAAAGCTTGGGAACGCAGATAACCAACGCAGCATAGGAACGTCTGCAGGAATTGGTAATGCATCCAGATTGATATGGGCTCCAGCCTTTGAGCACTCCAGCAGCATGATTGATGTACCTATGACACCAGCCATGCTGATATCTTTAGCGGCATCACATAGTCCCTCTTCCGCCAGAGTTGGAAGTATTTCGAGATCGCCCCTCAGTCTTTCTGAAGAGGCCTTTGTTGATGCATTCCAATACGGATATGCGCTTTCAAACTTGCCTCGCATATCGATAGCCATCAGAAGCTTGTCGCCAGGGCGCGCATTAAAGCTTGATAATAGTTTCTTGGCCTTGCCCAAAATGGATACTGCTAACTGGCCTTGATTAGACCTGACGTTAGAGTGCCCACCGACAATAGGAACACCATAAGCTTTTGAGGCTTTTGCCATACCCTCGACAATGGCTTTAGCATTGATGGCTCCCTCGCTCCAGAGAGCATTCACCACCGCTAATGGCCGCCCGCCCATGGCATAAATGTCACTGATATTAACCATGACTCCGCTGTAACCGGCAAACTCTGGCATTTCTCGGACAAACTCGCCAACGAGGCCTTCGATAGCAAACAGGAGATATTCATCACCATCAGGAATCGCGGCACAATCGTCGCCAATCAGAATGTTCTGAGCTGAGTTAACTGGTACAACCTTGTTTAAATAACCAAGCACATCTGAAATGTCGTGTTTATGTTGGAAGAACCTGCTTGCCTTCAGTGACTTCACAATTTCATTGAGAGCCATGATTAACTCCTGGCCTGAATCACGAAGCCTTCAGTTGGCTTTTTAAAGGCGGGATACTTATCCAACCGGGCTTGCATCAAGTGATGCGAGCGGTTGAGCAGCGTCTCCTGCTGCAAGATGTCCCAATGCAAGCGTCTGAACAAGGGTACGTTTTGACTTTGAACATGCGCTAAAAAGGTCGTGCAACCGACCCAGTTCGCGCTACTCACAGCCAACTTGATAAGCGATGCGCCAAGCTTTCCTTGAGACCTGAACTTTTGATGAACTGCAAGGCGTGATCCGTACCAAACGCCAGGCTCATCCTCATGGATACGCACCGTGCCTACTACAGCATCTGGGTGACCAGCTTCACATGACAGGGCGACGATAATTTGCGCTTTTTCATCAATCGCATCTTTATCATTGCCATCAAAGATGCCCTGCTCTTCGCAAAAAACATCTTTACGAATTTGCATTGCTTGCTCAATCTCCCATGCCGAAGTTGCCCATTTGATCAGATACTCAACCGGCTGATATTTGGGAAATTCCGCATAAATTGGGTAATCAAAACTTGAATGGTCGCCTTGTAGAGAAGAATCAAGCATGTTCCACCTCGTATGTAGACAGAGATGAACAGGCACCACATTTACCACAACCCGCCTTGATGTCCTCAGAGGTCATTTTTGCCCGTTTGAGCATGCCGCCCAAAGGCTCCAGAATGGAGCGCATAAAGTCTGGCGTTGGGGCCGGATGGTCTTCGAGGGGCGTACCTGTGATGGGTACGAAAGGCACTACAAAGGGATATACACCGATGTCGATCAGTTGTTCTGACATGCTAAGAATAGCCTCTTTGCTATCCCCTAGGCCGGCAAGGATGTATGTATTCACCTGACCACGACCAAACACTGCAACAGCGGCTTCGAAGGCTTCAAAATACTTATCCAGACTTACTTGAGCTTTCCCTGGCATGATCTTCTCTCTAACTTCTTGGGTCACTGCCTCCAAATGCAGGCCAATTGAATCAACGCCTACATCTTTCATACGATTAAACCAATTAAGATCCTCTGGTGGTTCGCATTGAACTTGAACGGGTAGATCTACTGCAGCTTTAATGGCTGCAACACTTTCACACAGAATTTTGGCCCCACGGTCATCCGTTGCAGGTGTGCCTGTTGTCAAAATCATGTGCTTTACACCGTCAAGGCGAACGGCTGCACTTGCAACCTCCGCTAATTGACTTGGCGTTTTATAAGGAATCGTTCTTCCAGCAGATAACGACTGGCCAATCGAACAAAATTTGCATGACTGCTTTTTACTTTCGTATCTCACACATGTTTGAAGCACAGTTGTCGCTAACACATCAGCGCTATGCAATGTTGCAATATGTGAATAAGGAATGCCGTCCTCTGTTTTCAGATCGTAGAACTTAGGTGCCTTTGGAAAGCTAATCTCAGCGATGGGTATAATCCCCTTCAATAGCTTGCTTACACCCGCTTGATCTGGAATATCAGCCTTGAATGATGAGTTCCATGCTGTATTCGTATGCACCGGTACCATGACAGTGACACCATCAATCGTGACCGCCTTATGATCAGAAGGACCCGCGCCACCGCGCCTGCTAGAGGCACCAATGTTTGGTTGTTCCAATCGCAGACCAATGGACTGCAATTCAGTAATGAGTTGCTGTTTAGTTTGAACTGCCAAGCTTGTCTTCATTTTTCAACTCCTCTGCGATGTGCATTTGTTCGTTTTGTGGTCGCCCCTCGTTCATTGGAAATATTGTTTTTGTTGGCGTGTCATTAATCGCCAGGCTTAACAGCTCCGGCCGTGAGTAATGACCGACGGAGTCCATCATTCTTTTTCGCTTAGTGATTAAGGACATATCCAAGTCAGCAATCACCATGCCCTCGCCCTCTCTTAATGGATCAGCTAAGTGCTGCCCTTCTGGCGAAATAATTGCGGTGTTACAGCCACCTCTTAATGCTTTTTGCATTTTGGGGTCATCCGTAATTGATTTGATCTGATCATCTGTCAGCCAGCCCGTCGAATTGATCACGAAGCAACCAGATTCAAGTGCGTGGTGGCGAATAGTGACTTCCATTTGATCGGCGAAAATTTGACCAACCATGGAGCCTGGGAATTGAGCACAATGAATTTCTTCATGCTGTGTCATCAGTGAATATCTAGCCAATGGGTTGTAATGCTCCCAGCAGGCAAGTGCGCCGATACGACCAACTTTGGTATCAACGACTTTCAGTCCAGCGGCATCACCCTGCCCCCATATCATTCGCTCATGATACGTGGGTGTAATTTTTCTTCGCTTGAGCAGCACTTCGCCGCTAGCATCGAAGATTAATTGAGTGTTGTATAAGCTGCCGTTGTCACGCTCATTGACGCCTAACACGACAACCATTTGATTGGCCCTGGCACGCTCTGAGATTGCCTGGGTAATCGGGCCAGGTATCACGACACTCTTCTCATAAAGCTTCAAATGCTCAGCACCGGCAAGCACTGGCGGAGTAATGAAGGAGAAGTATGGGTAATAAGGGAGAAATGTTTCAGGGAAAACGATAATTTGTACCCCCATGGCACCTGCCTCATCAATGACATTACAAACCTTCTTCGCAGTTCCATCAGCCGATTCAAAATCAGGAGTAATCTGAACTGCTGCCGCCTTAATAATTCGCTTTTCTGACATCGTGATACCTATCCCTTATTTAATTACACAGTCCTAGATTTAATTACACAGTCCAGGTATCGATAATCACAGCGTTGTCACGCACGTGTAACAGCTTCAAATCCAGAACATCCAGAGGATTGATTGGGCGAATGCCTTCGATCAATGCAGGCTCACCATGACCGTACAGCGCTTGCAATGCAAAACGGCATGCATAGACCTTCCCACCTTCAGCCATGAACTTTGTCAGCTGACGATTGAAGTTCAAGTGGCCAGGAAATGCCTCATCACCCAACTTTGGAAAGCCGCGTTGAACACCGAGAGTTACACCTGGGCCGTAGAGCAAAATGGATGTCTCAAAGCCTTTGCGTTGCAGGCGAGTTGCTTGCAGCATGTTTACAAAGCCGATGGAGCCTTCGAACGCTACTGTGTGGAAAGTCACCAAAGCCTTCTGACCTGGCTCCGCTTTTACGTCTTCAAATACCTTTTCTTCAAAATCAACGAAAAAGTCTCCGTCTTGATGTTTGGGTGCTGTGATTGCAGGCATTTTTTTCTCCATAAATGATTTTCAAAATGAAAAGAACTCATTTTCTCTTCACAGTGACAATAGCAATCGGTATGCCATCAATTAATTTAAATAATGCAATCAATTTGCAATCAATATGAAATAAATTGGCATTGATCGGCAGTAATTTTTTTTAGGAAATTTGGTTGGTTATTTACCGCCCGCCAACTGGAAGGCCATGCGCACCAAATTGATTCAATGCGCACCATTTTGGATGCACTTGTTTGGATCGCCTGAATAAAAAAAGCCCGACGTTAGCCGGGCAAAGAGAGAGGTTTGATAATCTTTAAAATTAGAACTGCAGCTGAACACCAAGTGTTACCTTGTTCTCGTCTTTAGCGTTTGAGTAGTCATTTTTAGTGTAAGTGGCACTTAACCGTGCATTGTGACCATCAATCACGTAGTGCACGCCGTAATCGTATTGCTTGGTTTCACTGGAGAGCGCGTCGACCGACAGAGCGCCGCCATCACCCTTTGTTGAGTCAGCATCAAACTTTTGATATCTGAAGTAAGGTTGCAGCTTTCCCCAACCAACCTGCTGAGGGAATAATAAAGCTGATGAAAACAGATAGGCTTTGCCTTGCTTGATGCCACCAACGTTTGCAGTCAAGCTTGGAGTAGAGGCTAATAGTGATTTTGATACATCTGATTTCCCATCAGTATCAAATTTATATATGCCAGCCTCTACATCGAGAAAGCCGAAACCAACATCCTTTTCCCAGAGCAGATCTGCGTTATATGCCAGGTAATCGCCTTTCAAATTTGCACTGCCCACACCATTCTTTTGATATTGAGATGCAAAGCCGATAGATAAGTAATCCTTCCCATAGAAGGTACTGGCAGTGTAGTAAGCTGGGGTCATGCCCTCACCCCAAAAGTCATATTGCACACGCCCTGCATAGAGCAAATTATCATCTTCACTGGAGGCGCCTTTGAAGTTGTTGTGCCCCTCAAAGGATCCAACTGAGTAGATTAAATGCTGGTTAATCAATTTACCCCACACGGCCACACCAGTATCACGGCCAGCCAACTGGCTTGGATATTGAGCAACAACACCTGGATACAGCCAGGAGGACAGAAAGTATGGTCCATCCAAGTTGGAACGATCGCTTGGTGTTAGCATGCGCCCAGCCCAAAGATTGAATTCGGGTGCAAACTCAAATTGCGCGATCGCCTCATAGATTTCAAAATTCTCACCAAGTTTAGAGCCGCCGGTTGTGCTTTCAGCACCATGTGTGCCTTCAAGGTTCAGTGTGCCTTTAATAACCTTATTCAACTGGGCACTGGTGTAGATACGAGTACTATATACATCGAAATCGTTAGAGCGAGATTTGCCATCTGCAGCACCATCTGAAGCTGAAGTGTAAGCAGCTCTTAAGCCTAAGCCCAAATGGAGAAATTTATCTTCACCAAAGCTAATCGTGGCACCAGCATGAGCATTACTGGCAACCATCCCGAGCATCGCCTGGGCAAGGACTAACTTTAGTTTAGTTTTTGAAACTGCATTCTTTTTCATAGGCTCTACATTCCCTGAGTTAATAGTTAAGTGATAAACGCACCTGGAGATGCGCTAACCCAGTTCAGCAACAGCCATGCCATTTACTTTTTAACAAAAAGCAATCAATATGCAATCATATTGATATATTATTGCTAATAGCACTTTAAGTTTTTTTGTCGATTTATTGAAAGAAATATTGCTCCTCGGCTAGAAGTGATTTCATGGTTCAATTAGGTGCAATATTGAAAGTTTGGTCGCCACAAAATGGTGCTGAATGCAAACTCTGTCGATATGGTTTTTTAAGTTTCCAAGGAAATAACGAAGATGGCACTAAATATTCAACACTGGATTAAACGCTTAAAAGACAGCAATAAACCTGCATATCTTCTTGTGGCTGATTTAATTGAAGAGGATATAAGTAATGAAAGATTGCGCCCTCGGGATCAACTACCTACCCTAAGAGAGCTGTCTCAATTTCTAGATTTAAATTACACAACGATATCCAGAGCTTACAGTGAAGCCAAACGCCGTGGTCTCATAGACTCTCAAGCCGGCTCAGGCACCTTTATTAAAGGAAAACCTCCAGCCTTTAAGCTTAGAGATGGTAGCAGCATTGCAATGACCATGAACATGCCACCAGAACCCATGTCCGTGGCACAAAAGATCAAGGAAGATGCTGCAAGAATAGTCTCAAATGCTGACCTATATGACCTACTAAGATATCAGGATTTCGGAGGTACTCCGGAAGAACGACAGGTAGCCGCCTCGTGGTTGAAGCAATATGTTCCCACCTGCAGCGCAGAGCAAGTTCTGGTGTGTCCTGGCATACACTCGGTACTACTGGCATTAATGACACACTTAGCAAGACCAGGGGAAACCATCTGTGTCGAAGACTTAGTCTATCCGGGCATTAAGGCAATCGCAGCTCAACTCGGCATCACATTATTATCCATACCAAGTGATAGCGACGGTCCTATTGTTTCTGCTTTTGAAGAGGCTTGTAAAACCAAGAGGATTAAAGGCTTCTATTGTAATCCTACGATTCAAAATCCAAGCACATTAACGATGACCAAACATCGGAGGGGGGCACTTGCTGATGTTGCGATCCGTTTCAACGTTCCGATCATCGAGGATGACGCTTATGGCATGCTACCCACTGACAAATTGGAGACTATTGCAAGCATCGCCCCAGAGGTGACCTGGTATATTAGTGGATTTTCCAAGTGCTTTGGTGCAGGACTAAGAACCGCCTTCGTGGCGGCCCCATCCCAAAGACAGGCTCAACGTTTGGCAGGCTCTTTAAGAGCCACATCAGTAATGTCTAGCCCCATTACTAATCTATTAATAACCAGCTGGATTAAAAATGGCATTATTGATGACATGTTAAAGGCTATTCGATCTGAGTCGGCAACTCGTGTCCGCCTGGCCAGTCGCATATTAGATATGTGGCAATTCATGTCACACCCAGAAGGATTTCATATATGGCTTCCAGTCCCCAATACAACTGGGTGGAGTTCATCAGAGCTTGCTGTTCATTTAAGATCTAATGGCATTAGCGTAGTGTCAAGCTCCGCATTCTGTACGGATAATAATCCACCAGATGCCGTCAGAATTTGCTTAGGCGGCCCGACTACCAGGGAAGAGTGTGAATACAGCTTAAAAACTATAGCCGATACATTGGAGTACCCTCACCATATGCACTTGCAGATCATGTGATACAGCGTTCCTTTTATCTACTCAACTTTATGCTTGATAAAGTGCAATCATGAACATCATCGTATTCAAGTATTTGGCATAGATACCAAGGTGCGAAAAATTCCAGATCTACTGAGTCATGGAATACGACATCCTCTAAGCAGACTTTCTCCGCTAACCTATTTAATACCGAGAACATTCAACATTATCCGAAAATGAACACTATAGATTGCAGTCCTATAGTGTTCATTTTAACAATATGTGTGTACCTCTTTTATTCGGTACGCTATATGCACATCAACCAAGCCTTCGGAGTTGCGTTAAAAAAAATAAGAAAGGAAAGAAACAGAACACAAGAGGACTTTGGAATTGTGTCTAGTAGGACCTATGTGAGCACCCTTGAACGCGGACTGAAGTCGATTACATTGGAAAAGCTTGAAGAGCTTGCGAACGTGCTTGATATACATCCAATGACTTTAATTGCACATGCTTATATTTTGAAAGATAAGGAGTGCAATGTTAATCAGTTGCTTGAGAGATTGAAAAGTGAGTTAGATGTGAAAGTGTAGTAATACATGGTTTAAACAGTTGCAGCCTGTATATATGACTCCGTTTGAATGGTGTTGAAGATGAGTTTCCCTTTCTCGTTTCTAACGATAAATGAACAGGGTAATCCTGTTGCTGTTAAAGAGTGATAATTCATCCAATTATTGTTGGATATCATTTCTTGACTACGAGATAAAGCCTCTTGATACATGCAGCTTAGCTCTTCAAAATAAGCATGATAGATAACCCACTCAGCTTCTTCCGAGTTTTTACAGGATTTCAATGCGTCATATACTGATGAAAAATTTATTGTTATGTATATATAGCGCTTTGCATTTTGAGGAACTACACTTTGTGATAAATCTTTGATTCTTTGAGTTAGTCTTTGAATTGCAAAAAGCTTCAGATTTTGTGGCTCAAGACTTAATGTCCAATCCCACCTCATACTCTGCGTAGACCTCTTCCCCCAATTACCGACCTCCACTTTCATTAAATATCGGCGATATGCCTTGAAGATGGGGGCCAGATTTGGCAGCGGTGCCTGTCCCATCAAATACTCACTTAAAAATTTAGATTTGTCAGAAGATGATGTGGAGGGCTTTATTCCACAAGAATATTGCAACCTCGAGAACTCGTTGAGATTCGCATGCTGCTTTAGTAATTTTGGAATATCTCTCTTGGATAAAGATTGGTAAATTGGATAAAACCATTTAGATGTTGCCATTTCTCTTTTACTATTGATGATCGCGCAGCCTCTAGGAACTGTAATGGCGTAGTCACACCAATCATCAATATCTTTAAAGCTATCCAGACCATCTAAGTTTGGCAAATGCAATAAAGTCATTTGAGAGCCATTTAAAAACTTGGCTTGGCAAGACCTGCAACTATAAGGATTCTTTACGTTACTGGCTTGAATATTGCAATCCAACTCTCTTTTGCAATGAAAACACGTATGTATTAGTTCGACTTTATGGAGGGGACAAGTTTTTAGGTCTTTTAACTGAAAAAACACACTGTGGTAGTAATGCTGAATACAAAGTGGGCAGTATTTTAGACGACGATCCTCAATGCCTAAGAAAGCTGCTCTAAGGTATCGCAGGTCCATTTTGTCAGATATTGAAGAATCAATACCCAACGCAAGGCAGAACTTCTTGTAATCAAAAGCCACGGGATTGCCCAATATGGAAGTGGATATTTCTGTAAACCATCCAGTAGTGAAAAACTCTTTAGCGAATGTTGTCGATGAAATAACATTCATAGAAAAAAATCTTTGTAGTACGGACCAGATCGACTCGTAAGGACGAACTGAGCCATCAACCCAAGCAATGTCAGTCCTAGCTTTCATTTCTAGATCCTTTTGACTTTCTTCCTAGGATGAGACTTACGGCATACATGTGTTGCTGATAAGCTGTCTGCTGGATTGCTTTACGTATCAGATCCTCTTCTATAGTGAAATGCAGTGGATTTCCCGGACTCAACACCCTAAACAGATACTCTACGGACTTAGCAATATGCTCCATAGGTATATTCAGATATTTTTTTATGTTGTCTGGGGCAAGTTCAATAAAAATCTCCCACATCTGTTCTGAAATTTCATCGATTCTAAATCCAGCTTTAAATGCACGCGGAAAAAAATAATGAGTAAAGCTGATCTTACTATTGGCGGGCCATTCAGACTGTTCGTCATAGCCATTCAGAACGTATTTGAGTTCAGCTGCAGTACGTATGCCATGAAACATTTGGCTTCTTACCATGAACCTAGCCATTAGATAAGCGCTATCTGCCATAGCAAATACCTCATGCTGATAAGTCAGCTCATGAGATCCAACTGAAATTACGGTAAATCGATAACCAAGTTTATCCAATGCATTGTGAATATTACAAAGCCATTGGTACTCTTGCTCATGCATGAATTGTGCCTCATCAATCATCAGCAAAACATAATTTGTTTTTAAGTTTTGCGCGCGCGTGCACATATGGCTTATAACTCTTTTATACATAGCCTGTTTATTTCCGGCAGTAGCAAATATGTTTTCTAATGCCGCAAGTATTTCGCTTAAGAATAGGCCTTCAGAGGGTCTTTCGTGTTGCCTGTAATGCATGTTAAAAAAAGCTACTCTACCCTGGTATTTCTCCTCAATGAGCAATGTCATCCAAAACCTGATTGCTCTACTTTTACCAAGTCGTGACATTCCATAGACGTATCCACCAGGCACCTTATTATCAATCCACTCACAAATTACATCAAAAAACTCAGCAATCGGCGGTGTATAAATTGCGTACTCTTGCGTGAGCATTGGATGCTCTTGTACTTCCTGTAAATGAGATACCTCCATGTACGCCTCCCTAAAGAGCTATTTTTCTAGGTGGAGGAAGGGGTTGAACCGCTACTTCAGCTTTCTTAGGAGCCGCTTTATGCTCAGTAGCAGATTGGGATTTCACTACAGCCTCTTGAGTTGAGTAATCAGCTAATTTTTCACTTTGAAAGTCGTCTGAGAGAGACTTTCTAGCCTCAAGATATGCAGGAGGAATTTTTTTCTTTTTATCTCTTAACGAGTCCTCTACATAATTCAAAAACAAAGCAATGGGATCACTATATTTGGTGTAGTGAATTATTTTTCTATCATAAAGTGAGGTGATTATTTTCCTCATCTCTATAGTGTGAGGACGGACGTGCCATGGTGCTCCCGCCTTTAAAGTTCCAATTTCTGCGCCATTTTCCGTATATGCGCGAAGGGTTCTTAGATCTTTTGGGTTTGCTTCAACGTAAATGTATTGTCCACAGAGGTTATACGTCGACTTTAATGAGTCGCTACTATAAGTAGCTCTTAGAAAATTAACATACGGCCTTCTACCTTCAGCAAGGCTCCCTTTTACCCGCACTCTTTTTCTTATTGATAAAAGCGTCTCTAATTCATTTTTATTTGCATAATGTAGCTCTTTATTTTGAGTTAAATAGTCAAGATACTGTAGTGGATTTCGATAACCAATCGAAGAATGGGGCACGGCATTATAATTAGCCATGATTACATCAAGAATCTCCTCGAGGTGTTCCAACTGAATAAAATATTTACATGCGGCGATATCGGGATATCTTCTTCTTGCATCTTCAATCCCAATTCCAGTTGTATTGGGTAGACGATGAAAACTGCCCTTTTCTAAAGTTTGAAAAAATCGTTCGATAAATGGTCTATCATCTGGCACATGGCGATTCAAAACGATAGGTTCAGATATGCCACCTGATAATAATTTCAACTTAGATCTGACTCTACTAGATATGTTGATTAATGCCTCGTCAACGCTAAACTCTTTCCACATCACACCTTCTAGTCGTGGGTTGTGACTTGATGGATAGCCGGCACCGTCATTGTAATCAAGCCCTGGAATGGTAAATTCCCTTGGCTCCCATTTACTCAAGGCCATCTTAATGGTTTCTAAGATATCGGTAGTATTACACTCCTCTCTAATTGAGAGGTGGTAGCCTAAGATAGCTCTTGAAATTACCTCTTGAATTACAATGACCCACAAACGATGAATGACTTTGGGAATAATCTCACCAAATTGAGTCGGTATTAATATACAAAAAATGGCATCAATATGATGGGCATCACATTCAACCCGCTCATATGGTTCTGTAATCGGTCTCTCTGTACCATCAGATGTAAAGACTTTCTTAGCTGCATGTAATGTTCCATTAGCCTTGATTGCTGCTGTAGGATTTTCCAGTTTTAACTTATTGACGTAAGCCGCCAACGAAGCATACCCCCTTGTCATTCGATCAAATGGATAAGAATTGGATACTTCTAAACCTAACTCGATACAAGCGGTAATGAATTTTTTGTGTAAAGCCTTTATTGAAACTACGCTCTCATTAACCCTCCTACCTTTCTTGAAAACCTCTCGTTTAATCAGGTCATCTAAGCTTGGGTGCAGCTTGAGTAAGGCAGAAAACGCGCCGGATCTCCCGTGTGTCTCAGTGATATCAGACCTGATTTTTGTCTTGCGCGTATATTCTTTGATGCGCAAATATGGGATTAAGGCCCTAAACCCATATATCCTTTTGTCTGGATGGGTTAATAAGCATTTGCGAAGTAGCCTTAGAGCCTCTCGCTTGGGAATTTGAGCTGATTCTGAAAAAGCTTCACCGTTAAGATATGCTTTAACTGCATTGCAACGCAGTATGAATAACTCTTGCTGAGGGCCTGATAAGGCACTTTCATCCGCTCTAGGCCAGCGAGATTGATCGGTGAGTTTCTCGTCTAAATCGAAGGCTGTAAATCGACGCCTCAGTTCTGTGAAATGCTTGGCCATACAACCTCCGATAGGATGAAGGTAGTCAAAGATTCATTTGGGCTTGCTGCTTAATTGGACAAAGATTTATTTGAAATGTTTACGGCGAGCTAACTTTTATTTGAAATATATTAAAATAAAAGTTAGTTGGAAATTAATTAACCTATTGATTTATATTGAATTGTTTCGACAAAGATTTATTTGAATCGACGTCAATTTCAGACAGTATCGAACGTAACGTTTTGGCGTTTCTGAAGTTCGACAAATAGCGGCAAACAGCCGCTATTTTTATTTGTGACACACCTAACTCAGCAAGTCTCAATTTTTCCTTTTGTACCTTCCTGTAATACATCATGCGTTTCGCTGGACTTTGTCCCTGAACCCTAATCACCCAATAGAGACTTCTAAGGTCTGATGACCACTCAGGTAAATCCACATATTTACAATCATCCCAACCCATAAAATAAAAAACTTAAAGCTATTTTAAGCTCTCAATGCAGCAGCCAATTTTTTAGGTAGTTTGTAACTAACTTCCCAAAGTCTTAGTGATTGCTCAAGCTCCTGAATCTGTGCGGCAATAGACCGCATTTCTTTAGGGGTGTATTGGTGATTTAAAAGTAATTTGGTATGTTTTTTAGATATAGATAAACCTGTTGCAATATCCGAAGGCTTAGATTTAACTAAAGAAGGCAAGCCTGATTTAGGCCTTGAATCTTGCCAGTAAGCATGAACAATATTATTTCTTTCACCGGAAAGACGCTGTGAAGCGGCAATTATCTTATTGAGTTCAAGGTCAGTCTTAATAAGATAAGACTTAATCATATCAAGCCAAGCTAAAACACCTAGACCTTTTGCCAGTATTAAAGCTTTACGCAGATCGACTTCAAGAACTGAAGCTAAAACTAACATTGTTTGTATTTCAAATGAAGTCCATTACGCAGCTACCTGCCCGATTGCCTGCAAATGGCCTGGCTTTAAAATTAGTTGTACAGATGTTTTTCTTTGTCTAGCCATATCACCTCCAATAAATTTTGCAGCTTAAAGTGTATTTCATAAGAACGGTTGTAAAACGTCCGTAATATAAATCTAGTGAAAGCTAGAGCCGCAGTCGGAAATAGGCAATAAAAAAGGGCTCATTAAGAGCCCTTTTTAAACAGCAAATAATCGAATTATTTTGCTTTGCGACGGCTTACAAAGCCCATCAAACCCAAGCCTGCTAACATCAATGCATATGAATCAGCTTCTGGTACGGCTGTAACTGGATTGATGTTGAAGCTAACATTGAAGTCACCACCCAAAGAACCAGCTAATTTACCAGTGGCAGACAGGAAGTAAGTACCGGCAGCGACGTTAGTCAATGAAGTAACTTCATTACCAATAGAATCGAAGAAACCGAATTTCAGGAATGTTACATCATACTGCGCGTTGTTACCGGAAGTGATTTCAGTGATGCTATATGAAAAATCAGAAACCTGAGTCAGGTTGATTTCATAAGAGTCTTCAAAATATGAACCTTTGACGTTTGCAGGGCCACTGGTTTTAACATAGTCAGCATCAGCAATCGCACGAATAAAATCAATGCTTTGGCTGGTAGTGAATGGACCAAAATCTTGTGCTTGTACTGCAGAAACAGATGCGATGCCAAATACGCCGGCTACCGCAACTTTTTTCAGGGTTTGAAACATGGTTACTTCTCCAAAGATGAATATTAACTACTAAACTTTAATCATTATTTGTGACAATCGTTAGATAAACAATAGTACTAACGGGCTAGTCGACAAGTTATTTTTTATTCTTAAAAAACTGCAAATTCAAAATCGATCGCATTTTAACTGTTTTAGCGAGTGCGTGTAAACCTAACAATTTGTTTTTTCAACAAAAAATGATCATTTCCAGGCTGGTGGATGTATCGCTATCAATCTTATTGATTAATATTTTTGGCTAATTTAAATGTCAAAATACGATCCCCTTGTTTGAAACCAAACAGTGAATTGCCACCACTCACCACGGCGATGTATTGCTCGCCATTGATTTGATAGGTAATTGGGGGCGCATTGACGCCGTATTCAGATTGAAACTGCCATACGGGTTTGCCTGTTTTGCTGTCGTAGGCAACAAACTTGCCATCCCCTTCCCCGCAAAAAAGCAGCCCTCCCGCGGTGGCGAGCACGCCACCAACGAGCGGCTGGCTGGTTTTGTGCTGCCAGGCAATTTTTCCAGAAGCCAGGTCAATCGCACTTAACAAGCCCCAGCGTGCATCATTGGTAGGTTCACTGGCTGCGTAACGAATGGGTTTTTCACCCGGGCTGACTTCTGTTTCATGCACGGTGTATTTAATGGGGCTATGAATGGCCGCCACATAGGCCGTTTGCTGTGCCTGATTGAGGCTGACGGGGGACCAGTTAGCGCCTCCCAATATGCCAGGATAAACAACCGTGCTCTCTGCGCTTGGTTTTTTAAATAAATTATGTTGTGGCACAAATGGTTCGGACTTGGTAATAAATTGTCCGGTTTGGCGGTCATGAATGTAGAACCAGCCGGTTTTGCTAGCCTGCCCCACGGCGGCTATTTTTTTGCCTTGGTATTGATAGTCAAACAATACGGGCGGGCTTGCCAGATCATAGCCCCACAAATCATGCGGAACTTGCTGGTAGTGCCATTTGTACTTGCCAGTCTCGGTATCTAGCGCCACCAGGGAAACGGTATACAGATTGTCACCAGGTCTGGAGACATCATTCATTTGCGGCGATGGATTGCCAGTGCCAAAGTACAGCGTATGGGTGCTGGTATCAATTGCAGGCGTGCTCCAGGCAGAGCCACCGCCAAAACGGGCAGCGTCTGGGTAGACTTTGACCGCCGCTTGTTCTGCGGCAATGTCACGATCGAACTGATTGCCATCGGCTGTTTTGGTGGTGAACTGCCCTTCCCAGCCGTGTTCTGGAATCGTATCAAACTGCCAGACTTGATGCCCATCATTGACGTCAAATGCTGCCAGAAACCCTGGGCGGCCATAGCGCCCCGTCACACCTATCACAGCACCCAGTGGTGCATCGCTGCGCGGATTATCAATATGCAGACCATAACCAACGCCAGTAATGCCGATGATCACCTTGTGATTGTAAACAACTGGCGCCATGGCAATGCCGACGCCGGTGCCACCAGTCACTTTGCGCGTTTTGTTTGGATCACTGCCGCTGAGGGTATCCTGATGCTCGGTATTCACCTGATTACCCGCGACATCAATATCCCACAGTTTTTGGCCGCTTTGTGCATCCAGTGCAATTAAGCGGGCATCGACTGTGCCCATAAACACTTTGCCCTCGGCGACAGCAACCCCGCGGTTAGCCGGGCCGCAACACATCGGCCAATCCGCTTTGCGAACATGCGTATATTTCCAAAGTTGTTTGCCAGTCGCGGCATCCAGGGCTAACACATGATTAAACGGTAGGCTGACATACATGACGCCGTTGACGACAATCGGCGTCGCTTGAAAGGTGGCTTTGACACCCGTTTCAGCGGTCCAAGCGGATTGCAGTTGGGCTATATTTTTGAGGTTGATCTGAGATAAATCTGAAAAGCGCTGCGCAGCCATGTTCAAGCCATAGCTTGGCCAGTCAGCCTTGGCGCTTTGTGGATGATCAGGATGGCTGATCTGTGTGCAGCCTGCGATCAAGGTGCTGGTTAACACGCACCCAAAAAACTGTTTAAAGAATGTGAGCATGCGATGATCTCAAAGTTTTTTAAAAGGGACTATACAGGTTAGTATACACCCAAATTTAAACTTGTACTTGAGGCATGCCTCCTGTGATTGACAAAGTGTTGGCATAAAAATAAATATTGATATGAAACTAAAGCGGCCGACAAATAGACATATACTGAAATGATTAATTGCCGCATAAAACATCATCATGACAACTTTAACGACCTTTGCCCTTGAACTTGCAGAAAAAGGATGGCTACCAGACGCGCTGATCCGACACGGGATACGCAAATTATGTGCAGATCGCTTACGTGAAATTGCAGCAGAGGATGCTGAGACTGCACAATTTTCGCTGATGCAGTTTGTGCAGTCGATGGCGCAGTCCGATATTGCGCCTTTGCCTGAGAAAGCTAATGCTCAACACTATGAAGTGCCTGCCGCTTTCTACCAGTATTGTTTGGGGATACATCGTAAATACAGTAGCTGCTACTGGACAGCTGATACTCATACACTAGACGATGCCGAGCAACTAGCGCTGGCCCAAACCAGTGCGCACGCGCGATTGCAAGATGGTCAGCATGTGCTTGAATTGGGCTGTGGCTGGGGGTCTTTGACTTTGTGGATGGCGAGCCATTATCCGCGTTCGCGCATCACGGCCGTGTCAAATTCCGCCTCACAACGGACCTACATTATGGAACAGCTCCGCTCGCGAGGCCTGACCAATGTCAATGTTATTACAGCAGATATGAATGTGTTTGATACCACGCAACAATTTGACCGCATTGTCTCGGTAGAAATGTTCGAACACATGCGTAACTATCAAGTGTTGTATGCGAAAGTCGCAAGCTGGCTCAAGCCTGATGGGTTATTTTTCAAGCATATTTTTGTACATCGTAATGCAGCGTATCCGTTTGATGTGAAAGCAGAAGATGACTGGATGAGCCAGTATTTTTTTAGTGGCGGCATGATGCCAAGTGATGATTTACCGCTTTATTTTCAGGACGATTTAAAACTGATTGATAAATCGCGTTGGGATGGTCGTCACTACGAAAAAACAGCCAATGCCTGGCTCGCCAATATGGACAAAAATCATGCAGCGCTGACGCCTGTATTGCAATCGATCTATGGCCAGGCCGATGCAGAAATGTGGCGACAGCGTTGGCGTCTGTTTTTTATGGCGTGCGCCGAGTTGTTTGGTGAAAATCAAGGTCAAACCTGGTGGGTCAGCCATTATTTGTTTGCCAAAAGAAATACTTAACATGAGCACTAGCCGTTTAATGCTACTAAACGTGATCGCATTCCAGCTGTTGTGGTGGCTCTGTGTACTATCGCCAGCGCATGGATGGGAAGTATTGGTGTTATTCGTTACCCTGCTGTATACCTGGGCCCATTTGCGTTGGGTCGAATCGAGTCAACAGCTCTGGCCATTGTTACTAACTGCTGTCGTTGGTTGCCTGTTGGATCAATATTTGTTCAGGATGGATTGGGTCAAGTTTCCTCACCAACAGGACATGCTGGCATATATCCCGCTATGGATGATGGCCTTGTGGCTGGGATTTGCGACCACTTTAAACTTGAGTATGCATTGGCTGCAACACAGGCTTTTGCTGGCAACTTTGCTTGGCGCCATTTTTGGGCCAATCGCTTATTTGGGGGCGGAAAAAATGGGGGCTGTGGTGTTGACGCAATCGCCCATGAGCTTAGTATTGGTCGCTGTTGAATGGGCAATCGCCCTGCCACTGTTGCTCTATATACGCCGCAGGTTTAATCAACAGATGGGGAGTCTTCGGTGATGATTTACAGTTATGCGCTGATCGCCATTCTTGTATTTGCAATAAGCGGATGGATATTAAGCTTTGCGACACGCCATTACAGCCATGTCGACAGTATGTGGAGCCTGTTTATGGCGATCACCGGTTATGTGACTGCGATGTTCGTCACCGACTTGTCATTGCGCGCCCTGCTGGTGCTGGCCGCTGTGACCTTGTGGGCATTGCGGCTGAGTCTATTTCTTACCTGGCGCAACTGGGGCAAAGAAGATCACCGCTATGAAACCATACACCAAAATAACGAGCCGCATTTCTGGTTCAAAAGCCTTTACATTATTTTCGCCTTTCAGGCGATCTTGGCCTGGCTCATTTCGTATCCCATTTATAGCGCTGTGAGTAGTCAGGCAACGCTGCAATGGCTGGATTATGCCGGTTTGGCGCTATTTCTGATTGGATTTTACTGGGAGGTGGTGGGTGACTGGCAATTGATGCGGTTTCGTGCACAGCCCGATCATCAACAGGCGGTATTAAATACCGGCTTGTGGCGGTATAGCCGACATCCTAACTACTTTGGCGAAGCCCTCATCTGGTGGGGATTTGCCTTAATGGCTGCGGCGGATGGCCATGTGTTTATCTGGTTTTCGCCTGTTGTCATGACCTTTTTGCTGCTCAAATTTAGTGGTGTGTCTTTAATGGAACAGACCATTCATCATCGCAGGCCAGGTTACAGCGAGTATGTCGCGACCACCAACGCTTTTATTCCCGGCCTGCCAAAAAGAAAGCAGTCTGATCATGGTTAAGACTATCAAAATAAGCACTGCCCTGCTCTGCTGTCTATTGAATAGCCACAATCTTCAGGCCAAAGACTGGTCGTTCGAGGTCTGGCTAGATAAGCAGAATATCGGCACACACGGCTTCAGCCTGGAGCAGAACAAGCTGCTCAGTCGTGCTGATTTTAAAGTGAAAGTGTTGTTTATTAATGCCTATCGCTACCAGCATCAAGCCGATGAAACCTGGCAGGGGCAATGTTTGAGTCAGCTCAGCGCACGTACGACAGAAAACAAAGTGCTTACAGAAGTCAAAGGTCAGCTGCAAGGTGGGCAGTTCGTGGTTGAAAGCAACGGGCGCAAGCAAACCTTACCTGCGTGTGTGATGACATTTGCTTATTGGAACCCAGAAATCCTCAAGCAAACGCGATTGCTCAATCCACAAAATGCGGAATATCTGGATGTGACCGTGACCGATCAAGGCCTCAAGGATATTGTGGTCAAGGGGCAAACCGTGAGCGCACATCAATATTATTTGCTAGGCAAATTTGAGAACAAAGAAAAGTTAAAAATTACGTTGTGGTACGACCAGCAACAACAATGGGTTGCACTCGAATCGATCACGCCTGAAGGCTACAAAATAGTATATAAACTTATTTAATCAATATGATGAACAATTTTATTAAAGTGATTTGTATGACAATACTTTCCGTGCTAACTGGCTGCCAAAGCCTGCCCCCGATTCAAACGGTGCCACAAGTCGACCTGCCGCGTTTTATGGGGCAATGGTATGTGATTGCTGCGATTCCGACGTTCATCGAAAAAGCCCCTTATAATCCGATTGAGGAATACAAAGCAAATACCGATGGCAGCATTGCCACGACTTTCAGCTTTCATCAGGGCGGTTTTAATGGACCATTCAAGATTTATCACCCGACTGGCTTTGTCGTGCCAGACTCTGGCAATGCGGAATGGAAAATGCAGTTTGTCTGGCCATTTAAATCAGAGTACCTGATTGTTTACCTCAGTGACGATTACCAGCATACGATTATTGCTAGAAACAAGCGTGATTACGTCTGGCTAATGTCACGCTCGCCGAACATGGATACGCAGACCTATAACGACTTGGTCGCAAAGATTAAGGCGATGGGCTATGACATCAGTAAACTGCGTGTTTTTTCGCATGATCACGCGAATAAAAAATAAAGTGATTACCACTGTCACAACACGCATTAATAGCAAGACACTTTGGAGAGAGGGTGTAGTATGCAGCAAAAAACACAGCGCCTGCTTTGGCGGCTTATTGGCTGGCTAGATAACCAGCGCTATCAGCCGCCACAACATGCCAGTGCCGAGAGCATAGACTGGTGGCGGGTGTTACCTTTCGTTGCGCTACACGTAGCGCTTATCGCCTTGTTTTGGGTGGGCTGGAGCCCAGTTGCGGTCATCTGTGCGTTAGTGATGTATGTATTGCGCATGTTTGCCATCACTGGTTTTTATCACCGTTATTTTGCCCACAAAACTTTTCAAACCTCACGGCACGCCCAGTTTGTATTTGCCTTGATAGGCGCCGCAGCGGTACAACGCGGCCCGCTGTGGTGGGCTGCACATCATCGCACCCACCATGTGCATGCAGATCAGCCGCAGGACGTTCACTCACCGCATCAGCACGGTTTTTTATGGAGTCATCTCGGCTGGTTTTTGAGTCACGCCAATTTTAAAACGCAGCTCGATCGCGTGCGAGAGCTGACGCGCTACAAAGAACTTTGCTGGCTGGATCGTTTTGATAGTCTAGTCCCATTAGCTTTCGCTTGTGGTTTGTTTGCCCTGGGTGAGTTATTGCGCGTTTACATGCCTGAATGGCATACCAATGGCTCGCAACTGCTGGTTTGGGGCTTTGTGGTGTCAACCATTGCCTTGTATCACGCCACCTTCTGCGTCAACTCGCTGGCGCATGTCTGGGGAAGCCGCCGATATGCCACACGTGACCACAGCCGTAACAACCTACTGATTGCGATCCTGACTCTAGGTGAAGGTTGGCACAATAATCATCATCATTTTCCCGGCTCGGCCAAACAAGGGTTTTATTGGTGGGAACTGGACTTTACCTACTACGGCCTGAAACTGCTAGAGGCGACTGGCTTGATCTGGAACTTGAAACAAGTGCCATTGGCCGTGCGCAATCAGCACGTGCAAGAAAGGCTGTAAGACATCATGGGGTTAAATATCGCCATTATCGGTGGCGGCATCGCTGGCAATACGCTTGCGTACTCACTACACCGCCAACACCAGATCACCCTGTTTGAAGCTAACGATTATATCGGTGGTCATACGCATACCCATCAGGTGACAATCGGCAGCGAAACCCATGCCGTAGACACCGGTTTTATTGTGTTTAACGATAAAACCTACCCTGAGTTTGAACGCATATTGCGCGAAACAGGCGTTGCCTGGCGCGATAGCGAAATGAGCTTTAGTGTGCGCAACGAAGCCACCGGCCTCGAATACAATGGCACTTCGCTTAACAGTTTATTCGCGCAGCGGCGCAATTTGCTGTCGCCAGCGTTTTACCGCATGGTGCGTGATATTTTACGTTTTAATAAAGAATGTCTGTCACTGCTGGCACCAGGCGCTGAGATTCCTCTCGGTGATTACCTGCAGCAACAGAGCTATTCAAAACAGTTTATTCGCGATTACATTATCCCCATGGGCGCGGCGATCTGGTCTACCGATGCAGAGCAAATGCTGCAGTTTCCTGCGCGCTTTTTTGTGCGGTTTTTTCACCATCATGGCATGCTCACCATCGATCAGCGCCCCCAATGGCGGACTATCGTTGGCGGGTCTGCCGCTTATCTGCAAAAAGTGACCGCAGGTTTCCGTGACAATATTCTATTAAATGCCTCGGTCATCGCAGTCAAACGCCATGCTCAAGGTGTGACCTTAACCACGCAAGACGGTGCAAGCAGCACCTTTGATTATGTGTTTTTTGCTTGCCATAGCGACGAAGCACTTAGGATTCTGGGGGCGGAGGCGACTGCGGCTGAAACTGAAATATTAGGTGCAATTCCCTATCAGGATAATACGGTGTATTTACACACTGATCGCAGGTTGATGCCCAAGCGTCAATTGGCCTGGGCGGCCTGGAATTACCATGTCACCGCACAGCCCAGCGATAAAGTACAGGTCACCTACAATATGAATATCCTGCAAGGCATCCGCTCGGCAGAGCCGCTGCTGGTGACCTTGAATTATACCGATGCGATTGACCCAGCCAAGATCATCAAAAAACTGTCTTACCGGCATCCGCTCTACACGTCTGCGGGCGCTAACGCGCAGACTAGGCACGCGGACATCAGCGGCCATCACCGCACCGGTTATGCCGGTGCTTACTGGCGAAACGGCTTTCATGAGGATGGCGTTGTCAGTGCGCTGGCTGCCATCTCACATTTCAATGCGGCGATGCTATGACCATATCGCAACCTCGATTGCAAAGTGCCATTTATACCGGCTGGGTCAGTCATCAGCGCTTGCAGCCTAAACTGCATGGCTTTAAATACCGCTTGTTCATGCTTTATCTCGATCTCGAAGAGTTGCCAAGTTTATTTAAAAACAATCGCTTATGGTCTTATCTTAAACCAAATCTTGCCTATTTCCGACGCGAGGACTATCTGGGGCCTGCCGATCAGCCGCTAGAAGTCTGTGTGCGCGATTTGGTCGAGCAACAGACCGGTTCACGCCCGTTGGGCCGGATAGGCCTGCTGACGCATTGCCGCTACTGGGGCATGTGTTTCAATCCGGTGAGTTTTTACTACTGCCATGACCAATCCGGCAAGTTACAGGCGATTGTTAGCCACATTACTAATACGCCATGGAAAGAAAAGTTTGCCTATGTGCATGCCGTGAAAGATGACACTGCGCTGCTGTTCAAATTACAAAAAGACTTTCATGTGTCGCCCTTTATGCCCATGGATATCGAATACCAATGGCAATTTTCGTTGCCAGCGGACACATTAAGCGTGCACATGCAAAACTGGCAACAGTCGCAAGCCATGTTTTACGCCACGCTCAAGCTAGAACGCCAACCCTGGCAAGCCAATACACTCAACCACCTGTTACTAAGTTATCCATGGATGACCACCAAGGTCGTGGTGGCCATTTATTGGCAAGCCCTGCGTTTGTGGCTCAAAAAAATTCCTTTTTATTCTCATCCTGACCAGCACTCGCGTTTCGGAGATTGAACATGTCGTCCAGCCCTTCATCGTCACCTCTGGTGGTCGATACACTCACTAAACCACTCAAAGCCAAGAGCCGCGCAAAATGGGTCGCGACACTCGCTAAATCGCAGGTGTTAAAACGGCTATCTAACCTAGCGGTAGGGCAATTAACCATAGTCGATGGACCTGACAAATATGTGTTTGGGAAGTTAGTGTCGCAAGCACCAACTGCAACCATAACAGTGACTGATCCACGTTTTTATGGCGAAATTGCCTTTGGTGGCAGCATAGGCGCGGGTGAGGCTTACATGCTGGGATACTGGCAGGCAGACACGCTCACTGATGTGGTTCGTTTAATGGTGCTGAATCAGTCTGTGATGGACACGCTAGAGGGGGGCTATGCGTGGTTGAGCAAGCCGTTACTCAAAATGCTGCATTGGCTAAACAGTAACAGTGAAGCTGGCAGCCAGAAAAATATTGCTGCGCATTATGATCTGGGCAATGATTTGTTCCAGTTGTTTTTGGATCCGACCATGATGTACTCCTCTGCCATATTTGATGAGGACACCACCAGCCTGCAAGCCGCATCAGAGCGCAAGTTACAGGTCATTTGCGACAAGTTGCAACTGACGCCAGCAGACCATGTGATTGAAATTGGCACTGGTTGGGGCGGCTTTGCGATGTATGCCGCCAAGCACTATGGCTGCCGAGTGACTACCACCACGATTTCAGAGCAACAATACCGTTTAGCCAAAGAACGGATCGCAGCCGCAGGGCTGCAAGAACAAATTACCCTCCTCAAACAGGATTACCGTCATCTGGACGGCCAATACGATAAGCTGGTCTCGATTGAGATGATTGAGGCGGTGGGTTACCAGTATTACGACGTTTACTTTAATAAAGTGAGCCAACTGCTCAAACCTGATGGCGCTGCCTTGATTCAGGCCATTACGATTGCAGACCAGCGCTATGACAGCGCTATTCGCTCGGTTGATTTTATTCAGCGCTATATTTTTCCGGGTTCTAATATTCCTTCAAATACCGCGATGCTCACCAGCATGACTCGCGCTTCTGATCTGCGCCTTGTGGATTTACAGGATATTGGTTTGCACTATGCCACCACCTTGCGTGACTGGCGGACGAACTTTTTTGACCAGATCGAGGCAGTCAAAAAACTAGGCTACAGCGAAGCGTTTATTCGCATGTGGGACTTTTACCTGAGCTATTGTGAAGGTGGTTTTGCCGAGTGTGCTTTAGGCGATGTGCATCTGCTGCTGGCCAAACCCGGATACCGTGCCTTGCGTCGCCTGTAAACGCGGTGCCTGTAAATACGGTGCGCGAGCAAGCATGGTAAACTGAGCGGTATGAGTACGCACGCAGTTTTAGAGTGGCGCAATGGCCTGCCCTACTCCACCCAGTTCGATGATGTTTATTTTTCAGTCAACCCGGATCATCCGCAGCATGGGCTGGCTGAAACACGTCATGTTTTTTTGCAGCATAATCATTTGCAGACAAGGTGGCAGCAATTACCTGCCGACAAACCCAGCCACTTTGTGATTGTTGAAACCGGTTTTGGCAGCGGCCTGAATTTTCTCGCCGCCTTGCAATTGTGGCAGCAAACCGCACCGCCAACTGCGCATTTGCACTTTGTGAGTATAGAAATTGCGCCGTTTACGCTGCAAGACCTGCAAATGGCGCATGCGCACTTTCCTGAGCTCGCCACTATTAGCCAAGCCCTCTGTGCGCAATACCATTTGTTGCAACCTGGGATTAATCAGCTACATTTTCCATCATTTTCAGCCAGCTTGACGCTGCATATCGGGGATAGCCAACAGATTTTTCCGCACCTAACCCTTCAAGCTGACGCTTGGTTTTTAGATGGATTTGCGCCGTCAAAAAATCCACAAATGTGGCAAGCTGATCTATTCGAATGCATGGCCAGAAGTGCGCATGCAGGCACTACATTTGCCACCTTTACCAGCGCAGGCCTGGTGAAACGCGGGCTGCAAGCAGTAGGCTTTGAAGTTAAAAAAACACCTGGCTTTGGCAAAAAACGTGACATGTTATGCGGCACGTGGCCTGTATCCGAACAGTTGTCGCCTTCGCCAGCATTGCCTAAAGTCGCGATTGTTGGGGCAGGCATTGCTGGCTGTAGTACCGCCTGGCAGTTAGCTGAATTAGGCTGCGAGGTACATGTGTTTGAACGTGCGGCACAGATTGCCAGTGGCGCCTCGGGCAATCCAAGAGGCATGCTCTACCCTAGGTTAAATGCCGAAAAACCACAAAATGATCAATTGGCGTGGCGCAGCTATAGTTTTACTGTACGCCACTATGCCAGCCTAAATTTGGGCGAGCATGCTTTTCAAATCTGTGGATTGCTCCAACTGGGCAGCAGTCCGCGTGAACATAAGCGGGTAAACAAAGTTGCCAGACGATATTCACACCTAGGCTTGTTACAACCTTTGGATGCAAACCAGGCCAGTAACATTGCGGGCGTGACCCTAGCATATGAGTCTCTTTATTTTCAGCATGGTGCCTGGGTAAACCCGGCCGTGGCCTGTGCACACATGCTAAACCATCCCAAAATTAAGCTGCATACACAGCAAGACATCCAGCAACTATCACCCTACCAGCGTGGCTGGCGGTTGGTCAGCCATACGGGTGAACTGGATGATGAGTTTGATGCGGTGATTGTCTGCAATGCGGCAGAGGCCGCCAAGCTACTACCTGAGAGCGGCATGTGGCTCAATCCGGTGCGTGGCCAGATGGGCATGATCGCCAGTCAGCCCTCTATGCAGTCACTTAAAGTGATCCTATGCGGCGACGGCTATTTAACCCCCTTGTTTGAGGGCCAGCATGCCATGGGGGCGACGTTTGCGCCAGGCGATAGCAGTACAGACGTGCGCGAACAGGATAACGTCAGTAATTTAGAGATGGTGAACAAGTTAAGTCCACAGTTTGATCAGCTCCATACGGCAGTCGTGACTGATGCACGCGCCTCGTCCAGGTGTGGTTCGCCAGACTATTTGCCGTATGTCGGGCCTGTGTTGTCGACATCTATGTTAAATGCTCAGAACACCCCTATCCACGATTTCAGCGATTTACCTCCGCCACAAGGCTTATATGTGCATGTGGCGCATGGCAGCAAAGGCCTGATGACCGCGCCTTATTGCGCGGCGATCTTGGCCAGGCGCTTGTTAAGCGACTTTGGCACCCACTTGCCGCAACTGACAGAAGACCGTTTCTGGGCCGGATTGCACCCGCAACGGCTGTTGTTTAAGCAACTGGGCTGGAAGTCATTGCTGAATCCTTTTACCGATCAGGCCTCAGCATGAGTGACCTTATTCAACAATTAAAGCAGCAATTGGCGCGCTCGCCACAAGACCCTGAGTTGTATTACGAGTTGGGGCGGCAGTACCTGCGGCTTAAGCAAGCTGACCCTGCTGAACAGGCGTTTATGCAATCGCTGAACTTAGCACCAGATCATCCGCAAATATTGATGCAGCTAGGCAATGTGGCCAGTTTGCGGGCTGATGAGTCAGGTGCTGCGCAGTATTTCAGATTGTCGTTGGCACAAGACCCCAATCAGGCCGATGTACATTTCAACCTGGCTAATAGCCTGCGTCAGTTGGGTGACAATGCGACTGCCATCAAACATTATCAGCAGTCGCTACAACTTGCGCCGCAAGATGCCGAGTGCCATAACAATTTAGGGAATGCCTACCGTGAGCAAGGCCAATTAGACTTGGCAGTCGGTGCGTATGCACGGGCGATCAAGCTTGATCCGCAACTGTTACATGCCAAAGTGCACTGGATTCATCAAAAGCAGCACATGGCTGACTGGCAGGGGCTGGATGCAGCGATTACTGAGGTGCGCCAGGCGCTTAAACAGCATCCACAGGCGCTGATTCCGCCGTTTGCTTTTTTAGCGATGCCGGGCACTGATGCTCACGAGCAACTAGCTTGCGCCAGTGCCTGGGCGCAACAGCGTTACGGGCATATTCCAGGATTGCCTGCGCGTGCGCCCAAGCCAGGCAATGAGCGCATCAAACTGGCTTACGTCTCTTCAGATTTCCGGCGGCATCCATTGGCTTATCTGGTCACTGATGTGATCGCGGCACACGACAGGCAAGAATTTGAGGTGTTTTTATACAGCAACGCAAGAGATGACCTGTCTGCCGAGCGGCAAGCATTTGTGGCAGCGGCTGACCACTGGGTAGATATTTTCAGCATGACAGACGCCGAGGTCGCCATGCAGATGCGCGCAGCGGGGATCGATATTCTGGTGGATTTAACCGGCTATACACAACACAGTCGCAGCGGAATCACCGCCTATCGCCCTGCCCGCAGCCACATCAACTGGTTGGGCTATCCTGGCAGTATGGGCAAGGTCAATGGTCGCCCTTTATTCGATGCCATCATTGTCGATGCGACGTTAAGCCAGGTGGCGGTGAACGAGCAGACGATTGTCTTGCCTTGCTACCAACCTAACAATGCACAACGCCCTGCTGCTCTGGCCGGCACACGCACGCAGCACGGCCTGCCTGAGCAGGATTTTGTGTTTTGCTGCCTAAACCAGAGTTTTAAAATTACGCCTGAGATATTTGGCAGTTGGATGCGCATTCTGCAACAAGTGCCAGGCAGCGTGTTGTGGCTATTACAGTGCAATCAATGGGCCACCCAAAACCTGCAACAACAAGCGCTAGCGGCAGGCATTGCGATTGATCGATTAGTATTTGCCCCACGCACCACTATTGCCGAGCATATCACCCGGCAGCAGCACGCTGACCTGATGCTGGATACCTCACCTTATAATGCGCACACCACTGCCAGTGACGCTTTATGGCAAGGGGTGCCCTTGCTCACGGTGGCTGGTGACACTTTCCCGGCCCGTGTCAGCGCCAGTTTGCTCAAGCATATTGGGTTGGATGACTGCATTTGTGCCGATTGGACGACGCTAGAACAACGCGCCATTCACCTGGCAAAAGATAAACAAGCGCTCGCATCACTGAAGGCTGCCGTTAAAGCGCAGGCCAACGCGCTGTTTAAACCAGAGGTGTTTTGCCGCCTGCTGGAACAGGCTTACCAGCAGCAGTTATCTTTAGCTTAGTCAGACTCGCCAACACTGACGGATAATACGCCCGCGGCAATAATGCAACAGCCGCCTATTAACTCCATCATCGACATGGTTTCGTGCACCAGAAAATAGGCTGCCACAGCGGCGACAATCAGCTCAGTCATGAACAGGACTGAGGCCTGAATCGCTGGGATTTTAGTCACGCCATATTGCACGAGCAAAGTGGCTGAAATCAACAACAAGGCAATGATCAATAAAGTGATGTTTACTTGTGAGGTCAGGGTGGCCGCTGAGATAAATGCAAAGCCAGCCAGGCCTGACTGCCAGAATAAGACCACAATAGATAAGCCAAAGACGCCTAGCCATACCAGCATGCCTTTGGCTGCCACTGTTAAATGCGTTGAAAAGCGGGTGATGACATTGGTTAAAGAGAATCCGATACCAGCAGATAAGGCCAGCCAGTCCGAGGTCGATTGCGGCCAAGGCCAGATCAGTTGACCGTCAGTCAGCATTAAAACTGCCCCCAGCAACGATAATGCAATCGCCAGCAACTGTGGTTTGTGCCAGGGCTCATGCAACCAGACTCTTGCCAGCAACAAGGTCCATAGTGGTGATAGGTAAAATAGCAGCATGACGCGCATGACTTCGCCATCAATCACCGCCAGCACGTAGGCCAGGTTGGTCCAGCCAGCCACTAGGCTCAGCCAATAGGCGGACGCTGGCACTTGCAGTACATACTTAAATCGCCGCCAGAACAGCACGCTGCCTATCAACAGCGCGAGGATATAGCTTAATAAGCTCGATTGCACGCCAGACAGGCCGATGTCATTGAGCAAACGGTAGGGATACCAGATCACGCCCCAGCATAATGCACCGTAAATCAATGCCACTGAGGCCGTATATTTTTGCCCAGAAGCTTTTTGTTTATGTGACAGGCTCACTTATAATACACACCTATGAATCCAAATTTAAATCTACTCCAGCCTTATCCGTTTCAACGTTTGCGTGACTTGTTTCAGGGCCTGACGCCTAACCCGGCGTTTAACCATGTCAACTTGTCGATTGGTGAACCAAAACATGCGACGCCTGACATCATTCGCGATGCACTGGCAAGCAATCTAGCTGGATTGGCCAGCTATCCTACCACAATCGGCATCCCTGCCCTGCGTGAAGCGATCAATGCGTGGCTGCAACGCCGTTACCAAATACCCGCACTCAATATTGATAAAGCGATTTTACCGGTCAATGGTAGCCGTGAAGCCCTGTTTGCCTTTGCGCAAGCGGTGATAGATACCAGTGTGGCGCGACAACCGGTGGTGATTTCGCCCAACCCGTTTTACCAGATTTACGAAGGCGCTGCTTTTTTGGCTGGTGCTCAGCCCTACTTTATCAACACCACGACAGACAATGACTTTAGTATGGATCTGACGCAGGTACCGGTAGATATTCTCAAGCGCACGCAATTGGTGTTTGTGTGCAGCCCGGGCAACCCTTCTGGCAAAGTCATGGATATTCAGGCTTGGAAAACATTGTTTGAATTATCAGATCAATATGGATTTGTGATCGCATCTGACGAATGTTACTCAGAAATCTATTTTAATGAAAATAACGCACCGGTTGGCGCATTGCAGGCCGCGCATCAACTCGGACGTGATTTTACGCGCATTGTGATGTTCAGCTCGCTTTCCAAACGCTCCAATGTCCCTGGTATGCGCTCTGGCTTTGTCGCAGGAGATGCCGATATCGTCGAAAAATTCGCCTTATACCGTACCTACCATGGGTGCGCCATGAACCCGGCAGTACAGGCCGCCAGCGTCGTGGCCTGGAATGACGAAGCCCATGTGAGACAAAATCGTGCCTTATATAGTGAAAAATTCAGCGCAGTCACACCCCTATTGCAGCAAGTCTGGCCACACGCGCAATTGCCAGATGCGGCGTTCTATTTATGGATTAATACGCAACAAGATGATACCGCCGTTGCAAAGCAGCTTTATCAGGAGTTAAACATTACCGTCTTGCCCGGCTCATTCCTGGCGCGTGAAGCACACGGCGTTAACCCCGGTAAAGGCTTTATTCGCATGGCGCTGGTAGCTGCGACAGAAGAAACCATAGCCGCTGCGCAAAGAATCAAAGAGCACCTAAAGTAAATCGTGCGTTAATAACAAAAAAGCCGGTTGCAAATGCAAACCGGCTTTTTTATGACAAGCAAAAATTAAGCAAATTTTCTGCGAGCGATCAAACCAATAATACCTAAGCCAACCAGCATTAAAGCATTACTTTCTGGCTCTGGTACTGGTACGGTGGTCTCGTACGCAGTAAAAGTCAATTTATTTGCCAGCGTAACATTAAATGCACCTGGGTTAAATTTGAAAACATAATCATTGCCTGCTGCCAGATCAATAAACGTAAAAGTGGTTGTCGAACCTACTGTCAAAAACGGGATATTATACGATGAAATAAACGAATTTGAAGAATCATACAGACTGAATGTTGAACCAACGCCGATACCAAGCAGCGCTTTAAAATCAACAGTGACTGTAGAGTCAGAACTCAAATCGAATTTGTAAAGGTCTGGTAAAAAGAAAGCGCCAACTTGCAGTAAAGACTGATCAACCACCGGGCCATTGTTCAAATCACCCAAATCAGTAACGTTAGTGGTCGCAAACGCTTGATGTGAAAAACTGATGGCAGAAATTAATGCCATAGATCCTAATACATTAGATACTTTCATACCTTCTCCTAGATTAAAAAATAATTAACAAAAAAACACTAAAACATAAACTAAATCATACAGAACGAGGTTTACGCAATGAGATAAGACCCATGATAGTCAGGCCAAACATCAACATCGAACTCAAGTCAGGCTCCGGTACTGGAGTCGTCAGGTTCGTACTCAAGAAATATTTCCCACCAAAAAAGCCATCAGCGGTGCCCGTAACTCTTAATTGATAAGAGTTACCAGCAGATAGTAGATAAGGACCGGTTAACAAAGTGTTGGACGCGTCGTATAGCCCAAATGTCAACGTTTCCTCAGCGAGGTGGTAGCCGGGCTCATTATAAGCAGTCGCTTGAAATGTGAATGGAAGTGTAAAGGTGATATCTGGATCAATATAGAGATCATAAATATCAGTAAAGTTAAAAGGCTCAGACGGCTCAGAAACACCAGCATCACGCTTGACCACTGCCAATACAGGAGTTTCACCATAACTTAAAGTGACGTTAGTAGCTTGTGCATAACCGCTAAAAACAAATGCAGCAGCCGTGACAATTGATAATTTTTTTAACCAATGCATAAACATGGTATTTCTCCTCGGTACAGTTAGGTATCAGCCATCTTATTATGACGTTGGGCTTTGTTATATAGCCCATATTGGCCAATCACTTTTTAATCTTAGTAAGCAAAAAGCAGACCAAAATTTTAAAAGCAAATAAGACTATGATTTCATTTGATTTTTTATGCGATAAACATTAAGACAGCGTGGTGATTTGTTTACTATGCACCACTTTTTCGAACCAGATGTTTGCAATGCACCATTTTAATGCGCGTATTTTACAGCATCTTTGCAAAAGGTAACAAAGGAATTAGTCAGAAATATGACAAAAATGTCGATATTGCTGATTAATCAAGCGCATTTAAAGATACGCAAGTTGCTTTAATACCTTGTTAACCAATGCTTGAGATAGAGTGGCTGAGTCACTTTCAACATAACAACGTAACTCCGGCGCATTTCCGGATGGGCGTAAATGAATAATGTGACCTGAAATGCACGTCACTCTGAGACCATCTGTTGTATCAACATCCCTAACCGTCTCATCTAGATTCAGAGCCTGTAGCATTGTCTGCGCTGAACTAGACCAGCTTTCAATCAACGCCTTACTTTTTTTCGTTGCAAAATTTTGCAAGCGATCACTGGCGGTATACCGTTGTGGTAAGACGGCCACCAAAGCTGAAAGTGGTTGATTTTGGCGTTTGGCTTGTGCTAACAAGCAGACCACAGGCAATACCGCATCGCGGGTCGGCAGTGGTGCCAATGTTGGGTAGGCCGGAACGCTTGATCCTAACAAGAAGCCACCGTTAGCTTCAAAACCAGCCACGCTGCTGGCGCCGTTTTTTTGCAACGTTTCCATGCCAGCAATCACATAAGGCGAGCCAATGCGTGTACGCATAACGTGCTTAAATGCACCACTGGCCTCGATCGCGGTATTACAACTAACAGGCACCGCCAAATGCGTGATGTTAAGTGCTTGTGCAGTCAGCAGGCCAACAATATCCCCACGTAGCCACTGGCCTTTTTCATCGCTCATCAAGGGCCGATCACCATCACCATCGGTTGAGATGATCGCATCTACTTGATACTCGCTGGCCCAGTCTAAGCCCTTTTGCATATCCTCTGCAGACACAGCCTCGGTATCAATCGGAACAAACGTATCCGAGCGTGCCAGGCAAATGACTTCTGCACCTAGCTCGGTGAATAATTGCGGCAACAAATCACGGCCAACGCTGGAGTGTTGATACACTGCCAGCTTCTGGCCTGCGAGTGCGCCCTCGCCCAGCAGGTCTTTATAGCGCTGCATATACGCATTTCTGGGCGCAGAATTTTCCGCAGGCAACGCTGACGATACCCCGGCAAATGCCTGCAACTCAGCGGCCAGCATCGCACTTTCGTCAGCCTTGCTGATCTCACCATCAGGCCGGTAGAACTTGAGGCCGTTGCGGTCAAACGGGATATGGCTGCCAGTGACCATGATGCCGGGTATCTGGCTGGTTTGTGCAAACAACGCCAGCGCTGGGGTTGGAATCGCCCCACAAAAAATCACCTCTAGGCCCAATTGTTTAAGCATGTTGGCACAAGCGTTAGCAATCTTGGGGCTACTAGGACGCAAGTCAATCGCAACGGCCACCTGCTTAAAGTTAAAAGACTGCTTGAGTGTCTGGATAAACGCTTGCGTGTACGCGGCACACACGTCATCGGTCATCGCGGTGACCAATCCCCTGGCACCACTGGTGCCAAAACCCACGCCACTTTGCTGCATCACGTCTTGTAACATATTGGCATTGTGCATCTTAGTTGCGGCCATAGGTGTCTTCGTAACGGACAATATCATCCTCACCCAGATAGCTGCCAGATTGCACTTCAATTAAATGCAAAGGCAATTTACCTGGATTTTCCAGGCGATGCGTTGAACCGATCGGGATATAAGTCGATTCATTTTCAGTAAATAGTTTGGTCTCACCATCGACGGTAATCATGGCCGACCCACTGACCACCACCCAATGTTCAGCGCGGTGATGATGCATTTGTAGTGACAGTTTTTCACCAGGTTTCACCATAATGCGCTTGACCTGAAAGCGTTCGCCGACATCGATACCTTCATACCAGCCCCATGGGCGATAGACGCGCGGATGCACTTGATGCTCGGTACGGCCGCTCGCTTTGAGGTGGTCCACAATGTTTTTTACATCCTGCGCATAGTCTCGATGCGCGACCAGCACCGCATCCCCGGTTTCTACAATCAGTAAATCTTCCACACCCACTGCGGCGACAAATCGGTGCTCGGCACGGATCAGCGTGTTTTTAACATTTTTCAAAAACACATCACCACGCGCAGCATTGCCTGCCTCATCATTTGGCTGCACGTCTTTTAATGCCGTCCATGAGCCGACATCATTCCAGCCCATACTTGCCGGGACAACCGCGGCAAGCTTGGTTTTTTCCATGACTGCATAGTCGATCGAGTCCGAAGGCGACTCGGCAAATGAAGCCTCATGCAGCCGTACAAAATCGAGATCTTTATAGCTTTGCTCAACCGCTTTAGTGACAGCATTCACCATGGCTGGCGCATATTGTTGCAACTCGGCCAGGAATAGCGCTGGTTTAAACAGAAACATCCCGCTATTCCAGTTGAAGTTACCGGCGTCCAGGTATTGTTGAGCGGTAACTGCATCTGGCTTTTCTACAAAACGCGCGACTTCAAAGCAACCATCCGCAGCGCTAAGGGGGCTGCCAGATTGAATATAACCATAACCAGTCTCTGGGTGGGTTGGCTTGATCCCAAAAGTCACCAGTTTGCCCTGCTCTGCTGCGACACTGGCGCGTCGTACCGCAGCCTCAAAGGCCGCGACATCGCTAATCACATGGTCAGCCGGCAACACCAGCATTAATACATTTTTGTCTTTTAAAGCAATCGCTGCGGCAGCAATGGCTGGCGCCGTGTTACGTGCCACTGGCTCCAGCACAATCGCCTCAGGGTTAAGGCCAACCAGGCGCAACTGTTCTGCGACGAGAAAGCGATGGTCATTGCCACATACCACAATAGGCGCTTCAACATCTGCCCAGCTAGAAAGTCTGAGCAAGGTTTCCTGCAGCATGGTGTTTTCAGTGACCAGGGGCAACAACTGTTTGGGCAACACTGCGCGTGACAGTGGCCATAAGCGTGTACCAGAACCACCAGATAGAATCACTGGAACAATTTTCATCTTTATCAACCTTGTGCTTATATTTTGAATTCGTTAATTTAGCTGTTTGAGTTCCCACTGCCAGGCATGTGAGACGATGGTATCCAGAGCCGTGTATGTCGGTTGCCAAGCCAGTGTGCTTCTAGCACGCTTGGCATCAGCCACCAATCTCGCTGGGTCGCCTTCCCGTCTGGGGCCGTTAATTACGGTGACTTGCTTGCCTGACACTTTTTGTACGGCATCAATGACTTCCTGCACAGAAAAACCGGAGCCATTGCCAAGATTAAAGCAGTCGCTGCTCCCGCCTTTGGTTAAATACTCCAAAGCCGCCAAGTGTGCAGAACATAAATCCACAATATGAATATAGTCGCGAATACAAGTCCCATCGGGCGTATCGTAATCACGGCCAAATACCTGGATACTTTCGCGTCTGCCTGAGGCAGCTTGCAAAATCAGGGGGATTAAATGTGTCTCTGGATCATGGCGCTCACCCAATTGCCCTTCAGGGTCAGCCCCAGCTGCATTAAAGTAACGCAAGCAGACTGAGCGCAAATCGAACGCTTTACTATAATCAGCCAGCACCTGCTCAATCATCCATTTGGATCGACCATAAGGGTTCAGTGGCCGGTTGGGGTGCGCTTCATCAATCGGCACATAGTCAGGCTCGCCAAACACCGCCGCGGTCGATGAAAATATAAACTTTTTCACATCATACTTGAGCATCACATCGAGCAGATTGAGCGTATTGGTGACATTGTTCCGGTAGTAGATATCCGGCTTGCGTACCGACTCACCCACCTGAATATAAGAAGCAAAATGCATCACTGCCTCAGGCTGATGCTGTTCAAATACCTGATTCAGACACTCGGGATCAGCCAAATCGCCTTTAACAAAGGCGCCACCCAGCACCGCATCGCGGTGACCGCTAGATAAATTATCCAGCGTAATCACCTCATGGCCTGCACCCAGCAACATTTTTACCATGTGTGAGCCAATATACCCTGCCCCACCTACAACCAACACTCGCATAGCGTCTTCCAGAAAAGATTAATCGCTGCCGAACAAGTCCCGTGTATAGACTTTGTCTACCACATCAGCCAACTCTTTGGCTTGTCTGTTGGCAATAATAACATCTGACATTTGTTTGAACTGATTGAGATCTTTAACCACTTTAGAGTTAAAAAACTCAGCTTCCTCCAGCACTGGCTCATACACCACCACTTCGATGCCCTTCCCTTTGATCCGCTTCATAATTCCCTGGATAGAGGATGCTCTGAAGTTATCTGACCCTGCCTTCATGATCAAACGATAAATACCTACGACCTTGGGTTTCTTTCTGATGATGCTATCTGCAACAAAGTCTTTACGGGTGGTATTGGCATCAACGATCGCATTAATCAGGTTTTGCGGCACTTGTGAGTAGTTGGCCAGCAACTGCTTGGTATCTTTAGGCAAACAGTAACCGCCGTAACCAAATGATGGATTGTTGTAATGATTGCCAATCCGTGGATCCATACAGACGCCTTCAATGATCTGACGCGTATTGAGGCCATGCGTCTCAGCGTAGGTGTCCAGTTCGTTAAAATAAGCCACGCGCATGGCAAGATACGTGTTTGCAAACAGCTTGATTGCTTCAGCCTCAGAGCTATTAGTCAATAAAATAGCAGCATCTGGCTTCAGGCAGTTGTCTTTGAGCAGATTAGCAAATTTTTGCGCGCGCTCTGACACCTCGCCCACCACAATGCGTGATGGATACAGGTTATCGTAAAGGGCTTTGCCCTCACGCAAAAACTCAGGCGAGAACATCAGATTTTTGCAATTGAGTTCGGCGCGGATTTTTTCTGTGTAACCAACAGGAATAGTTGATTTAATGACCATCACCGCATCAGGGTTGATAGCCATCACATCTTTAATCACGGCTTCAACAGATTTCGTGTTGAAGTAATTGGTTTCAGCGTCGTAGTCAGTTGGTGTTGCAATCACGACAAACGCAGCATTTTGATACGCCTCATTTTTATCGGTGGTCGCTTTAAAATTCAACTGTTTATTGGCTAAAAAATCTTCGATTTCGTGGTCAACAATCGGTGATTTTTTCTGATTGAGCAGTGCCACTTTTTCCGGCACGATATCTAGCGCGACCACTTCATTTTTTTGAGCCAATAATACGGCCAATGACAATCCGACATATCCAGTACCAGCAATTGCAATCTTCACAGGGGCTCCTTCATATTTCTAAACTAAAATCTGTTGTGACGCCGATTACTTTTTCAACCACTCGCGAATAAACAGCTTGGGGAAAGTTACAGCACCGACTAAATATCTTTTTACCAGCCGCTTGGGCTCTGAGAACATTCTGTGCAACCACTCCAGACCAAACTTGCGCATCCACATCGGCGCCCTTGGTTTGTTGCCAGCTAAAAAATCAATGGTTGCGCCCACACACAATGCAACTTTAACGGGCAGTTTATCTGCATATTTATCGACCCAAATTTCCTGCTTGGGAGCACCCAGGCCTATCACCAGCAAATCCGCTTTTGCATCTGCAACTGATTGGCAAATGCGATCACAGTAAGCACTATCTTTTTCAAACCCAAAATCTGGGCTTAAAATCCCCACCACCTCTACCATCGGCCACTGCGCTTTAATGTTCGCTGCAGCGACCTCGCCAACGCCAGGCATGGCACCTAGCAAGTACACTCTTAAAGGCAGATTTTTTTGCTGAAAACGCGTGAAAATATTGGGAACCAAATCACTTCCAGGCACGGTTTCAGGCAAGGCTTTCCCTAAAAGCCTGGAGGCTAATACAACCGGTTTCCCATCTGCCACTACCATAGACGCATGATCATAGGCTTGTTTAAAAACAGCATTTTTTTCGAGTTGTACGACATGATCAACATTAGGGGTGACGACATATTTACAGTCATTGCCACCATATTGCAGCCATTCCTGTAACACATCAATTGCGCCATTCATTGAGAACTTGTGAATGGTGATTCCAAACATTTCTATGGTATTTGACATAAACAGCCTGAGACTCAACACGGTTAATTATGTTTGTGAACAATTACGTAGGATTACGTAAAAATTTATGATTATTTTTTCAGTTGCAAGTGAATAAAAAAAGAACCTGTGTGATATGGTATAACCCATTAGGATTATGCGATATAAGACATTTAACCTATTCCGAAAGCAGCGTCGCTGCTTACACCTCATCTACAGTTTCAATAATAACGCTTATTTGTGAATTTTTTTAAGTGATTTAACAAAAATATGATTAGCAATTTAAATAACCTGTCCTCCGGTTCAATCGTTGAAGCAGATGTCTGTATTGTCGGTGCAGGTGCAGCCGGCGTCTCGCTCGCATTATCTCTCTCAGGACGCGGTTTAAAAATCTTGTTGCTTGAATCTGGGTTTGAATTTGCAGATGATAAAACCCAAGATTTGTATGCAGGCGAAGTGGCCGACGAAAAATTACATAGTCCGCCAGACAAATATCGCCAGCGACGGTTTGGTGGGTCAACCACCATCTGGGGTGGCCGCTGTATGCCTTTTGACCCGATTGATTTCGAGCCGCGTGAGTATATCCCGCAGAGTGGTTGGCCGATTAGCTATCAAGATCTTGCGCCCTACTACCAACAAGCCAATAAGCTGCTAGAGGCTGGGGTTTATGAGTACGACGCGGACAAAGTATTTGATGAAGAGCAGCAGGCAGCCATTAAAGGCTTTAAAAGTGACATCCTCAAAACCAACAATTTAGAGCGCTTTTCGTGTCCCACCAATGTGGGGGACCGTTACAAGCAACGGTTGGTATTAGCAAAAGATGTTGAGGTGTTGCTGGGCGCCAATTGCACAGGTATTCGCCTCAACCAGGCTGGCAATCATGTCAATCAATTGGATATTGCCAGTCTTGAAGGTATTAAAGCATCCGTAGTCGCTAAAAAAGTGATCTTGGCAACTGGCGGCATTGAAACAACGCGGCTGCTATTAGCCTCTAATGATATATGTAAAAATGGCATCGGTAACGAACATGATTTAGTCGGCCGCTATTACCAGTGTCACATTGCAGGGAACCTAGGCAAGTTGACCGTGTTGGGCGCAACCAGTAATGTACGCCACGGTTATGAAGTTTCCTCTGAGGGTATCTATTGTCGCCGCCGCTTTGCATTGACTGCTGACACACAGAAAAAAATTGGTGCTGGCAACATGGTCGCCAGACTGCATTTCCCTAAAATTGTGGATCCCTCACACAAAATTGGTGTGTTATCGGGTTTATTTCTGGCTAAAAACTTTATCAGTTATGAGTACGGAAAACGCCTTAAAGATGGCCAGTCCAGTCTCAGCATATATTTAAAGCATTTTGCTAATATTATCCTTGATCCCATTGATACAGTTAAGTTTTTGTATCACTGGATTACCAAGCGGACCTTGGCGAAACGTAAGTTTCCTTCAGTGATTTTAAGCAATAAAAGCAATCAGTTCACCTTTGAAATTCATAGTGAACAATATCCTAATCCTAACAGCAGGATTACACTCATCAGCGACACAGACATCTTCGGCATGCCTAAAGTGAAGGTTGACTGGCAATACCTGCCCGAAGACATTGAATCAGTGAGACGGTCGCTTAAGCTGTTTGTGCAAGAAATAAACCAGAGCGGCCTCGCGACTTTTGAATTCAACGATGACCAGCTCGAAGAAGATTTAACCCGCTTTGGTGCATACGGTGGACACCATATTGGCACCACCAGAATGGGCACAAGCCCTGAAAACTCCGTGGTGGATGCAGACTGCAAACTCCACAATATTGATAACTTATATATTGCTAGCGCGTCAGTGTTTCCAACCAGCAGTCAGGCCAACCCTACCCTGACCATTGTCGCCATGAGCTTGCGCCTGGCAGACCACGTTGCAGACACTTTAAACGCTGGAAAATCAACGCATTCAATCATCTAGTTAGGAATCACGCATGAAAGTATTAATTCTTGGCGCCACTGGCCACGTGGGCAGTCGTCTCCATACGCACCTGCTTCATTCAAACATGACATCGATTGCAGCCTCCAGAGGCAGAATGCGTAGCAATCTTGCCAATCATGTCATGCTCGACAGCATGAACCTGGCTGAGCTCACCAAACAATTGCAAAACGTTGACGCAGTGGTCAATTGCGTCGCTGGTAGCAAAGACGCCATCGGTGCGGGTGCACAAATCCTCACACAAGCCGCGCTGGCAGCGGGCAAGCCAACCATTGTGCATTTAAGCACCATGTCTGTTTACGGGGCTAGCGAGGGCGTGATCACAGAAACATCGCCTTTTGACCCGGATTACAACTGGTATGCCGCCGCCAAATGTGAGGCAGAAAGCCATATGCAAGCCTATGCGCAAGCAGGCGGTAAAGTGGTTGTTTTACGTCCTGGCTGCATCCATGGCCCAGGCAGTGTGCAATGGGTAGAGCGTGTTGCTAATTTGCTCAAAACGTTTAGATTGGGCGACTTGGGCAGCGCCGGCGATGGCTGGAGTAATCTGGTGCATGTCGATGATGTAGTTAAGGCCATTCACTTTGGGCTTGAAATACCATTAGCAGCTGGCGAGATACAGCATTTTAATTTAGCCGCACCAGACAGTCCAAGATGGAACCAGTTTTTTATTGACCTGGCACAAGCGATTGATGCAATCCCGGTCAAGCGTATTCATCCGCTACAACTCAAGCTGGATTCAAAAGCCTTTAGCCCGGCGATTAAAATCTCTCAAAAGCTACTTGCTAAAGCAAAGCAAAGCGGTTTAGCCAACCGCCTACCAGAACCACTACCACCCTCTCTAGTCAGGCTATTTAAGCAACACATTTTTCTGGATGCACAAAAAGCCTCTGCCAAGCTTTCATTTATGACTTATGAACAAAGCCTGTTAAGCTCTATTGAATGGTTGAAAAATGAGCAACACTAATCATATGACACGCTAAGACTATCTCAATGGTTGGCGTGGGCTTTCAATTCTGGCTGTACTTATTGTGAATCGCCACTAATTTACCAGAAACCTTTAAGCCGTAATAATGGCAAAAAAGAAAGGTGCGACGTCGAGAGAGTTAAACGCAAAATATACAACGACCGAGATGAAGCTAAACTGGATATCTTCGATTACATCGAGTTCTTTTACAACTCAAAACGAAGACACAATTCCAATAACTTGTTATCTCCGATAGACTTTGAGAATCTGTTCAATCAATCAGCTTAACAGTATCTACAAAGTTAGTGGCGATTCAGTTGAGCTAGTCTCTTTTTGATTTAACCCACTCGATTTGGCGATTAACAAAAAATTTGGTGTAAAGCTGTATTTTACTCAGTGCATATACGGGGGCGTATGTTAACAGCTCTAAGAAAGGCAAGATTTTTCTGCCATGCTTGAACCAGGAGATCATGACAAACACAGCTAAGAGTAAAAACTGAATGACGCCATAGCCCCAAGGTAAATAAGCCCCTGTAGTAAAAATAAGCCCTGCCGAAACAATCGCAAAAAAACCACTCAAAAGGAATAACAATGCCACCGGCGGTACGCACAGATCTAGTGCCATGGCGATCATCTCAACATTACCTGAGCGAATACCTTTAAATAACAATGGCAGGCCTTCTTGAACAATCATACCGATATGGCCATGCTCCCATCTTTTTCGTTGCGATGCAGCCCCTTCATCATTCATAGGAAACTCGCTCGTCACATAGGCTTCTGGACAAAACTTTGGTGCCAATTGCTGCACCGCCAAGTCTATACCTAACTTCATATCCTCAACGATGTAGCCTTTAGCGAGATTAGCTCCTTTCACATGCGCCCATGGAAAAGCCATGCCAGAACCCATCAATTGCATTGGCATGCCTAAACGATGAAAGCCTAATGGCCGAGTCCAGCTCTTGACTACATAAGCAAATTCGGCGAGCTTGGTTTTTACTGGAGAGTTAGGTTTAGCTTGAATCAGATATAGCGCCTGTACTGATCGCTCACCGTTCACAACCGCTTGCACCAGAGCATTAATAGTATCAGGGTAGACTAAACAATCCGCATCAAACACAATCATGACCTCAGGAGGATTATTGCGTAAATACTGAATGCCAAAATCTAGTGCATAGCCCTTACCGCGTAACGTGTCATGTGTTCTTTCAATGACCTCTGCCCCAAGGTTGCGAGCAATCTCTGCAGTGTTATCGCTGCAATTGTCGGCAATTACAACAATTCTGGTGTTTGGAGTAGCTGCTTTTTTGATTGAGGCTAGAGTATCGCTAATGCCAGCAGATTCGTTGTGCGCGGGAATCAGTAATGCTACTGATGCTGATTGTGCCTTGACCTTTTGATTGCGGTAACCCGGAAGAATAGCCACCAAAATCTGCAAACAAAAGGTGAGTACGGGTATTGCCAAGATGGCAAGCAAAACCAAAAAAAGTATTTCAACAACAATCAGCATACAGTCAACTTCAATAAGATTAATTACGCCCAAGGGCTGGAAATATTAATTCACACGTACCAATGTACCGCTCACCTTTGAACTGGCGCCTACCCCACTGGTAACGACTACATTAGAAATAACATCGTTCGCAGGCCATACAAACGTCCTTGATTGTCCATCAGAAAGGTCGTAAGTGTCTACCCTTGTGCTGTACTGTTTATTTTTGATGATCAACCTCAGTTTACCACCGCCTGACGTGATTGCAGTCAGTTTGTACTTTTCACCTGCCTTGGGTTTTGCCCACGTCACTTGACTTACTGAACGACCAGAGGGATTTGATTGAACAACGTTGGTCGTTGTTGGGCCAAAAACGACAGCCTGCTTCATAGTATCAAACTTTCCTGCAGAAGGGTCTTTGGCAACACAGGTTGCACGTTGATAGACGCACCACGGCCCTCTCATTGATAGTATGTTGAGGTTTTTTTCTGGCGTAAAAGGTTTGCCATTAGCATCGATATAGCCACTTAATGAAGTGACATTACGCAGATTTTGCCGGATCAATTGTAATTCGTTGCCCGCTTGGCTGTTCCAACCATTTTTATGAAGTTGAATTCCACTACCCTGCTCAACGTAAATCATAAATGGTGTGCCTTCATTTTGATCCACAATATAAGCCCCATAATATTTAAGAGTGTTTGCAATCTTTCTTAATTCGGGGGTCTTTAATTTTGTAACGTCGAATTGTGGAGGCAACATCAACAAATCGCCCTCTGGGAGTTGACCTAAATTTTGGGGCGCATGTCTATCGGCTATTGTGGCAGGATATTCATACGGAGGTGTTGCAGATAAACCATTTTTACTCAGTGAAATAGCAAGTGCGTGATTGTAAATATCTTGTCCATCTTTGGCTTCATGTTTTCTAATGATTCCAGCACATGAAGGTACCCCTGTAGCTCTAGATCCTTGGTGGTAATGAGCTGGATCAGCCCAGCCAGTCTCTCGCAGTGGCATCCAACCATAATGCGTTGCACGCCATACGTTATCAACTTTTTTTAACTGCCAAAAAGAATAAATCACGCCAGCAGACTCATCGATAATATCAGCATGGCCATCCCCACCTGAGGCAGGAATTAAGTCAACGGGCCAATGGGGGATTGTTATAGATTCATTCGTAGTTTCCGCGTCTGCGTCATAGATACCGCTCTTGCCAACACCGGCCCTAATGGTCATGGGAGTATCATTAGCTGTAGCTAAGAAGCAACCTGTAGAGAAATCCCCTTCATGTATAGACGGGAAGTAAAGGTCTTTGGGTATTTCATATGAACCAAACTTTGGATTCATAGGCTTGCTATTCCAAAGAGAGTCGGCTGCAAATAATTTTTCATAAGTTCCAAAGTCTGCTGCATTTGCTTTGGTGTTTAAGACTAGCGATGCAAAACAAGGTAAAAGAAAAATACTAATCTTACAGAGGGGTTTCATCATTCATTCCAATCTAGTCAAACTATTAGTTAATGTCGAGCTGCTTTAGTACTTTTGAACAATATTTTGATCTGCAATGATTAGGAGCGCATATTTAAGATGGTAGATTTTGCATTTTTTTGACTTAGGTACAATTGCTAATTCAAAACGCACGCATAATATTTTTTAAAAGGTAACCAAACACATCAAACTGCTCTTGAATAAAGTCTACTCTAATGAAATTCAGCTGAACTTTTAAAAAATTAAGACTTACCCTCTTTAATACTCTTAATACTTGGTTTTAAAAAAACTCAGTTTTAACTTTAATTCAAACATATACGAAAATGTGGGTATTTTGTTTAGAAAAAATTAACGTACGACATTTTAACTAGTGATTATTGATTTAAATTTATTTGTGTTTATTAATAAGAATCTCAATAAATTACTATATGACTGCCAAAAAAGCTTTAAATTTCAATCAACTGCAATCAAGCTTCCAGTCACTGAACAAGCTCTATTGGGCCCACTCTTGACAATCAATTTATGTGAAACCACACCCGAAGGCCAATTGAAAGTTCTTGATTCGCCATTAGCAAGCATCTTTGAGTCAAAAAGTACGTTTCCAGATTCACCAAATAGAATTAACTGCAACTTACCATTACCCGTAGTATCGGCTGCAAATCTAAAAACTTTATGGTCTATTGGTTTTGCCCAGGCGACATTTGTTAGATTATTGCTTAAATGATTTTCAGCTTGAATTACTTGAGTCTCATTTGAAAATTTTACTGACTGGGTGGAGGTATCGTACGACGCTTTTCTGTAGCTTCCCGGACTTATCCAATCTCCACGCATCGAAAGTATGTTTAAATTTTTTTTGAAATTAATTGTTTTACCAAAACCATCATTCCAACTTTCAGCATGATCTAGTACTCTTAACGACTTTCTAATTATTTCAACTTCATGTCCGACTGTTCTGTTAAATAAATTAGTTTTTATATCCCAATTCGCACCAATCTCTACATAAATATGAAATGGTGTACCTTCGTTCCTATCAACGACGTAGGCACCGTATTTCTTTAAAGTCCTAACAACTTTCTTCAATTTCAGGTTAGTAATCAAGGTGTCATCAAAGCTTGGTGGAAGCATCAAAAGAGCACCCTCGGGAATTTTTCCGAAATTATTATAACTTGTTGTATCAGCTGAGGTAGCAGGAAAAACGAAATCTGGACTTGCGGAAAGTCCGCTGTAATCCAAAGAAATAGATAATGCGTGTTCAAAAAGATCTTTTCCGTCATTTATTTCATGAGCTCTGATAATGCCTGCACATGTTGGTACGCCGGTCGCCCTTACTCCTTGAATATAATGCGCTGGGTCTCCCCATCCCCTGCCATCTAATTTAGTCCATGCGTAATAACGAGCATGCCATTTAAGACCAATTTTCTTTAAACCACCAAAAGAGTGAATTTTATTATTTTTTAAATCAAAGAGATCAACATGTCCATCCCTACCGGCCGCAGGCTTTAGTGAACGCGGCCAATCAGATATGACCAAACTCTTTATATATTTTTCCGCATCTGCATCATAAATGCCTTTGCTGTTTTCATATGGATAGATTTTATTAAAAGGTGACCTAGTATCGCTTAAATAACAAGATGTCGAGTAGTCACCAGCACCAATCAAAGGCCTGTATTTAGAGGGCGGAATTCTATACTCTGAAAAATGGGGCATTATGGGATAACTGTTCCAAGGTGAGTTTTCAGCAAATGGCTTTTGATAAGTACCAAACTCATTGGCACTGATAGCTATGGAGCTAAACAATGTCAATAAAACATAAATCAAACACAATGCAATACATGGCATGACTTCACTATTCTAGTGCTGATAGTGCAACTGAAATAAATCTTTGAGTTTTAAAACCTCACTCTCAATTGAGTGGTTGTTTTTAACTGCATAATGACAAGACTCCCCCATCAGTTCCAAATCAGACGGAGATAAAGCTAGAATTTTCTCTATTGCATTTACAAGATGCTCTTTACTTCCAGCAGGAAACAAGAACCCATGCTCAATATTCACCACTAACTCTGGAATTGCGGCAATATAAGTGCTTAAAACTGGCCTTTTTAATGCCATAGCCTCCATTATGACCACTGGGAGACCCTCCGCAAAGCTTGGTAGAACCAAAGCTTTAGAGTTCAAGAGCTCTCTAATAACCTCTTCAGTTGAGAGCCATCCTGTGATAGATATTTTGTCTCCAAGCTCATAAGATGCAATCTTCTCTTCAACTTCTCCTCTCATTTCTCCATCTCCTGCGAGAACTAATTGAAAGTCGATCCCTTTTTGATTCAATTCAGCAACAGCATCAACTAATAAAAGCTGCCCTTTTTGCTCACAAATTCGACCAACACAGACGAGTCTATTCTCAATAGGTGGATGTATTGGAGATGTTTCAAAGAAATCTTTGTCTAGTCCGCAATGAACGACCTTTACTTTTGACCATTGTGAATGAGGTATAACTCTATATATTTGGCTCTTACAATAAGAGCTAATTGCAACAACAAAAGCAGAGGCTTCAACTTTTTGAGAAAGTTTAATGAACTCAGGCTTATCGAACTCCTCTGGACCATGCACTGTAAAACTAAATGGAATAGAGGTCATAATGCCTGAGAGGAGCCCAAGCTCAGTTGGGTTTGTTCCAAAATGAACATGCAAATGCTCAACACCATCATTCCTTAAATTCACTGACAACTTACAGGCCTCTAAAAAATACATAAAGTGATGCAATAATGACTTGTCTGCTCTTATGCCCAATTTAAATGACTTTAGAAGCGCTTTAAAGAATTTAATTGGACCACTCAGTAACATTTGCAATGCTGGATAGATTAATCCAAGAACACCACTCTCTAAAAGATATAAAGTTTTTTGTCTTTCGTTAATGTCAACTGGATCAACTAAATCAATGTCCCAACCTCTAATAGAAACTCTTATTACTTCAAAGCCTATTTTTTCAAGGGCCAATATTTCTCTTCTAATAAAACTATGACTGACTTTGGGATACTGATTTGTTAGATAAGCAATTTTCATAAAGAACTCAATTAACACTTAAAAAGATTAATAAACTTAATTAACTACACGAAAGTAATTAATATTTAATACCAAAATGGCATTTACTCAATTGAATATCGAAGTAAGCAGGTAATTTTTGCCAACAGGAACAAAGAATAATTGCGAGCCTCATCTTCTCAACATTCTTTTACCTAGATTAATCATTGGCTTTTCATAATAAAACGTAGATATGTGTGCGATCAAAAATACTGCCAAGATCAAAATAGGTCGTTTTAGATACTTCTCTAAGATAGGACCTGAGCCTAACCACGAGCTAGCTATTAACAGATGCCAAACATAAACAGCAAAAGAAATACCTGCTATGTACTTAAAGTATTTATTGCTTAAAAATACTGAGAACCTAGATTCACTTTGAATTAGTGTTGCACCGATCATAATAGCTGCTACGTAGGGTCTAATATAACAAAATCCCCCAGCTAGAGGATTGGAGCAAACTAGAAGTAATAACATCATCACAGTCACATTTACGTTAGCTAGTATCTTCTTCAATCCAAAGTCTACTAGATTAAAATAAATCAATGCCAAAGTACAACCTGCTAAAACCTCATCTATTCGAAAGTGTGTAATAACAGATACTTTTTGCCCAGCTAATACCCTAACACAACTAAAAATAAGAGCTAAAATTGGTAGAATTAATAACCCTCTACTTTTGGTTAACCCAATTAAAAGAGCTATTCCAAGATAAAAATGTACTTCAACGCATAAACTCCAGAAATGATCTGTTATGTTCGGAATAAGTGGTTTCGGAGGATAGTTAGCATAAAAAAGATAATGGGATACTTCAGTATTTAAATCAGAATGGTAAATTGCAAAAACAATTGAAAGATATAACCATGCTAAAGGTATGATCCTAAAAAATCGTCTGACTAAGAAATTTCCTATATTTTGATTTTCAATCAATAAATGAGTTACTAAAAAGCCAGACAAAACAAAAAAAATACTCATACCATAAATACCTATAGCAGGCCCAAACTGCCAAGCTTTAGGTCCGATTGGAAAGAAATGGCACAAAAGAACTAAAATAATACTTATGGCCCTCCACCCATCAAGTACCACAAATCGATCTTTTTTCATCAGAATCTCCATGCATTTAGCACTAAGCAATTCACAAAATGAATATGCCCAGATATTTATAATTATTTATTTACTGATTATTCGAGCTGGATTACCTACTGCAGTACAGTTGTCTGGTAAGTCCTGCAAAACAACAGACATTGCTCCAATCTTGCAGTTATTCCCAATTCGCACTCCACCCAGAATTTGTGCATATGCACCAATTTCAACATTGTTTCCAATTATCGGCACAGGGCCATTTTCAGCTCTATTACCAATTGTCACGCCTTGCCTGAGAGTGCAGTCACTACCTATCACAGCATTTGGATGTATAAAAATATTCCCGAAATGCCAAATTCTCAATCCAGGACCAATGTTTGTTTCCTTGGGTAAACTAATCCCAGTCAATGTCTCTACAAATCTGAAGAGTAGCCAATAAAGCTTAGTACTGATTAACTTTTTGAGTCCATCTGGGTATCTGTCAATTGATTGGCCCCATCTAAAAACTCGAATTGCCCATAATGACTGTTCGTTAAAAAGTGAAGCATCTGATCCGTATCGAATTAAATCAGCCTTAAGGCTTATGTTAATGTCTTCTTTCATAAGTAAACTTTCCATAGGAGTAAAGGGCGCCAATTACGAACCAGAAATACCAGTTGAAAGCCAGATAAGCCAACATATTGTCTGAGTAGCTTTCTAAGAGGTACTCAATGATGAGGAAAGAAAATGTGAAGAAGTAAAGTTTGTTAGCGTAAAAATTTTTAAACCCGTAGAAAATTAATGCTGCAAATATCCATAAATAAGCGGCCAAACCGACTAATCCCATATCAAATATTAGTTGTACAAAAACGTTATGAGCACCAAAATTGACTCCCCCCGACATAGAAAAGAACTGTGGTGAATAGTATCTAAAACCGTCTGTTCCATATCCAAATGCATATCTGGATGGATCCATCCAACGAAGGCCGTCTGACCAAATTAATTTCCGCCATGCGAAAGAATTCAATCTACTGTAGTTAATAACTTCGTTTCCCTTACCCAAGTCAAGAATACGATCCCTAATTTCAGGAATAAAAAGCGCTACACAAAAAATTAGTATCAAATAAATCAAATATCGTCTTTCAAAAATGAGTCCATACGATAAAATAAAAAATACCAACGCAGCCCAAGCACTTCTTGTCTTGGTCAAAGCTAACAAACATAAAAGTAAAGACATCAATAAAGATAAATTTAATTTATTTAAATTAGTAATGCTTAATGAAGTAGTAGACTTAAATGCTAAGAAACTCAATGTGATAATTGTAACGGTGTAGAAAGCTAAGACATTCGGGTGAGAAAAAGTACTATTTACCCTAAATCCCTCGAATTCGGAGTTTCCACTCACGAATCCTCCATTTAAAATATTTACAACTGAAAATGCCAATGGGACAAATGAAGAAAAAAGGACAACCCTCAACCACTTATTTAAATCTTCATAAGATTTAACAATATTAAGTCCTAAATAAAAAACTGAAGCATAAGATAAAAGTGCAACCAAAGTTTTGATTGCCATGAATTTATCAGGAGAATATATTATGCTGCAACACAAAGTTAGTAGAAAAAATACATAAGATTTAATAAAAATGGTTGGTAGTTTATCTTTATTTCGAAAAAACTGGTTCAATGCAATTAATATAACTATTAGGTTAACTATCGCTCCCAGCCCCATTGGTCCGAACTTTGTTTTTTCTAAAAATACATCCAAACTTGAACGAAACAAAAGTATTACTAGAAAAGCATTAATTGGATTAAGTAAGAGGAAAATACCCAAGCATATGGCTAATGGCACAGCAAGTAATACAAAATACTTATCGCTGAATGAATAAACAAAGGGAGGAATTACCATCCCAACTAAACAGGTTACGATAATAACTGCAGTCCAAAACAAATAATGTCTTTTGTTTAAATTGTTTGTCATAATTTGATTAAACAAACCACTGTCCTTACTAATTGTGTTGATGAAGTTTAAGCAATTAAATTAATGCTTAAACCGCAGGATATTCAAAGATCTTAACTTTGCTCTGAATAAAAAGATAAGTCCAGATAGCCAAAACCCTTTCTTTGCAAACCATACAAAATCACCAACATTTGGAGAAATGCCATAAAAATTTGAGAACAACTGTAAATATAAATGTTGTAACTGTCTGTTGTTAAGGTTGCTGTGCTTCTTCCTAAACAAATTAAAAGCATTTCTTATACGGTCCTCTGCCTTGATGGAGATTCGATCATTTTTTGGAGTATCGTCAATAATTTGTGTTGGGACATCAACCAACACTGGTGAGCCTTTAATACAAACCACTCGATAAAAAAATTCTAAATCCTGCCAAGCAGGCATTTCAATATCAAACAAACCTGACTCCAAATAGGTATTTTTAGGAGCAAAGATTTGATTACCTATACAATTGCTTTTAAGTAAATCAACAGAGCAAGCTTGCCCAGTTTTTTTAGTTATTGTGTATTCCTTACCATTACGATAAACATAGTCTTGTGCATAAAGAAAAGATGGTTTGATGCCTGCTTTATCTAGCATAAGCCAAGTATCAATAAACAACTCAAGGCGATTCAAGCAAAAAGAATCGTCATCATCTAAGCCCGTAATGAAATGTCCTGTAGCACTTTTAATGGCAAGATTTCGTGCTGCAGGAGCGCCCTCTGACTGCTGCTTGATGAAGTATTTTAAGCGTGGATCAGCTGCAGCCTTTTGCTGCAAGTATTGTTCAGTATCATCGGTCGAGCCGTCACTGACGACAATAACCTCAACATCCTGATGTGTTTGGTTGAGTACTGAATCAACCGCTTTTTCTAATGCCTGTCTTCTATTTTTGGTTGGAATGTAAACAGAAATTCTCATGGTCGATTCAATTCTTTCTACTAAAAACTTTACCCAAATAAGACTTAATCAATGTCGGAAACAATAAGTAAGAAACTAGCAAATAGAGAATTACTCCCAACAAAATCGCCAGCATAAAACTTGTCAATAAATCTAGAGTGCTAATCATCTTTATAAAGCTATAACGCGTTGACACGCACATTATCAATGCTATTAGTGCTGGTTTCCAAACAGACTTTAACAAATCAAGTGGGGTGCATCTCACCAGTTGTCCAGCGCAAACGAGTAAAGGGATACCGGTTAACACGCTGGCATAAAAATACCACTCTGCCACGCTATTTACGCCTTTTGCAGCACCTATGTAGTAAGCCACAACATGCACCAAGGCACTTGCAAGTGAAAGCCACATGAGTTGACGGGCTTTTCCTTGTGCCATAAAGACGGTACCTGAGGTGCTAGAGATGGATTGCATGAAGCCGACGGGCGTAAGCCATGCCAATACACTCGCTACTTGTATCCATTGATGTCCGAAAGCGATTTCTACAAATGGCTCACGTAATGCAAAAATTCCAGCCATAAGAGGCGCAGTTAAAAATGCTATAAACCCTATGGTTTTGAGGTAAAGCTTGCCCATTTCATCGAGAGCATTTTGCTGGCGACTCATCACGGGAAACAGCGCTCGCGATGAGGCCCAAGTGATATTTTGTACTGGCAGCAACATGACTTTGTAGGCCATAGAGTAGATACCCAGCGATGCTGCACCAAGCACACGCCCGATGACCATGCTGTCAGCATTTCTAAAAAAATAGGTAATCAGTTGAAATGCTGTCATATGCCCTGTAAACGGTAACAGTGATTTCAGCTCGCTCCAACTTGGCTTACCTTTAGGCCTCCAATTGGATACTAGCCATAGCTGTATTGAGGAGAGCAATGCCATCAATATGGCCTGTAGCACCAAGCTGTAAACACCTGCGCCGTAGAGTGCTGCAATGACTGCAACAATCATTGCAATTAAGGAGGAGATTACCTCAATAAAAGCAAGTTTTTTAAACTTGGACTCTCTTTCAAGCAACGCCTGGTGCGATATTGATGAACTTGAAATCGGAAATATCAGTGCGAGGATCACTAGAATAGTTATCAGCTCATCATGCTTAAAGTAATCTGCGATGAGGGGCGAACCAACTGCAATCCCTAAGGCGATCGTTATTCCGACGATCAAGTTAAACCAAAACACAGTGTTGACTGTGTGATGTGTCAGTTCTTCTTTTTGAATGATGGCCGCAGATGTTCCCTGGTCCCTTATCAAGAGTGCCAGGTTAGTCACAACGGTTGCCATTGCCATCAGGCCATAGTCACTGGGTGGCAATATTCTTGCTAATACAAAGATATTAGCAAGTTGCGAAGTAATTCTAGCTATCTGGGAAACTGCAACCCATTTAGCGTTTGAAACAGCAGACATTAAGTACCAGTCTTGTATCTAATTTGGTAAGAGTAGACCTGGCGCATTGACTTCTACCACGCTAGCAAACTCTGAAAGAAACTTTTCATGTAACTCATAAGCGTCTTTGGCTTTGGACTCGTCTGGAATCACTGATGACACACGCACCAATATACCGTCGTCTAAGCGCCCTTTGAGCAGGCCATCTTGAATAATTTTTAAACGCATTTGTACGCCAGAGGTCATGGTGCGATCACCGACACGAATCCAGTAACTCACAGCTTCGAGATGATTTTGGCCAAAATACAACTGACGTTTACCTATCACCGGTGCTGTACTTTTAAGTGCCTCAAAAGTGACCGTTTGCGTTTTTTGTAGCTGATAGCCTTGGGCTGGATAGCAGATATCCGGCTGGTGTATTTTTACATCTTGCCGCTGCTCTCTCGCGTAAGCCAGCGCAACCATGACTTGATGGCCCTCAGCGTCAGCATATGTGCGCATTAAAGTATCATCGTATAGCTGATTAACCAGGCTTTTTTCGTCACTTACCATGCTGACTTGCGGGGTTGATTGCTGTACTTCTACCCAACCATTAATCACAGCCGGGATCGTTTGCTCAAAGTGACTCTCACTTTTAGCATAGTGTGCCCGTGGCTTAAGGACTGTCGCCAACCCCAAAAATATGACACTCACGAGTAACAACTGTAAGCCGGTAGCGAGTTTCACGTGAGGCAGTTTGAGGTATAAGTCTTTCATCGTTGACACTAATCTTGGCTGAGTAAGCTTTTAATATTAAATTTTTCGGCAATTTTTTGAATCACTGAGTCAATCACGATGATCAATATGAGTGCCGTCAGAAAAAGTACCATTCCTGAGAAGTTATGTAAGAAACCCTGCCCTGCTTCATCACCCATATGGTAGGTAATCAATGCTAGCGTACACACTCTCAGCACATTAGAGATAAAAGAGACTGGCACGATGAGCACTGCCAGCAGCACATTGCGCCAAAAGGCCTGGTGATTGATGACATTAATGTATAACAAGCCAATGGCTTCTAATGTAAATAGAGAGTTCAACCCTGCGCAGGCATCAGCCACCAGTAATTTATATTGTCCAATTTGCAGGATCACGCCTGACCGGGCGATTGGGTAATCCAATGCGTATAACAGGTGGTCGGCCGCAAAAGAGACGGCAATTTTCATTGGCTGTGTCAACGTATCAATAACGGACGTTGGCCAAGGAATTAAAAAGATGAAAAAGAACAAGGCAAACCAATATTTAAGCGCTATTTTGGCACCGAACAAGATACATATCAGGCCACATAGTATAAACACCAGCGACAGAATAGAGATGATGTATACGCTTTGTGAATAACCAACCAGGTATAAAAAGGCGCCAATTAAAATGAGTGGCCAACCAAGCGCCGGAACAGGATTGAATGTTTGCGGTTTTTCTAGAATTTGCTTGGTTTTAAAATAAAAAAACCAGATACCAATGCCTAGTACGATTGGGCCATGCGATTGAGTGTCGGTATTCCAGACCGTCACAAACAGATCATGGAACACCGGAGTAAACAGGATCAGAATCGATAGCAATATGGCAATGTAGCCATAAAGCTTTTGAGTTGAGCCTGGCATTTTCGTGACTGGTGACGCAACCATGCTAGCCAGCATTCAACGCAATTTGAACATCAATGCCTAAGCTACGACAAGCTTCGTAAGCTTCTTGGGTATCTTTTAGAGTCGTTTTGTTTTGTAGTGTTGAAATCAGGACACCACCTACTTTTTTGGCGACAATCTGCGCATCGGATGACTGTAGGAGCGGCGATGTATCTACGATGATGGCATCGTAGTGTTCCGCAAAAGTGTTCAGCAGTTCGTTTAAAGCATCTTTATTGAGCAACTCTTGCGGGTTTGGTGGCGTGGCACCTGCTGTCAAAATGCTCAAGTTTAATAATGAGGGAATTCTAACTACAACATCTGTCGAGGCTCTACCAACCAGAATATCCGAGAGGCCATGGTGGTTATTGAGCCTAAAAAGCTTGTGCTGCGAAGGATCGCGTAGGTTTGCATCGATTAACAGCGTGCGCTCGCCTAATTGAGAGAATACCACTGCCAAATTGGATGCTAACAAGCTCGCGCCATCGGCCTCTCTTGCCGATGACACAGCTATCGTTTTAAATCCGCGCTCAAACCATCGCAAAATCAGCTGTGTCCGTAATGAACGCAGCGATTCAACCTGTTTTGAAAATGGATCAAATGCGGCAATAAGACCACTATTAAACGATGCTTTGTCTGGTGTAATGTAAGGATAATCAAACTGATAAGACAAGGCCTGATTAATATCCTCCATGGTAACAAAACCAAGTGCTAATGCAGCCTCACCGAAGCGCATAGACTTTTCTTTCTGAAACTTAAGAATACGCTCAGCGTCTTTGTCGGTAATTTTGCCCATATCAAGCAACAGGTGACCGATGCTGGAAGAAACTGTTTTCAAGGGCGTTTTGTTCTCTGTTTCAATAATATTCATACGCAATCACTTTGAGCCTGATAAATTGTTTTTTAAAGAGGGCAGCTGCAACACTAGACTGACTTGAGGCTGTATTCGAATACGGGAATTTCAGCCAATGCAAGAATGTCGTCTTTACTGCGAATACGACGGTCAAGCATCTCTGCAAGCAATGCGAACATGCAACCCAATAAGCCACCAATGATCAGCGAAAATGGTGCGATAAGTAACAAACTCGGATTGCTCGGCTCTAATGGAGGAACTGCGGTCTCAAGGATAGAAATATCGCCCTGTGTAGATTGCCCCTCAAGAGCTGTTTGACTGAAGCGGTTGTTGACAGATTCGAGCGCGTTTTGGGCAATTTGTACTTCTTTTTCAAGAATCGATAAATCTGATCTGAATCGATTAAGATCCAGCACTCTTTGCTTCTGTTTCTCAAGCTGGAATTTCAAATCACTCAAACGGTTTGAATTGATGCTGGCGTTATTGCCTAAACTCACCACAGTACGATCAATTTCAGTATTTAACTGACTTTTTATTTTATTTACTTCAGCTTCTGCTGCAATGTACATCGGGTGATTTTTGCTGTAACGCTGGCCCATTTCAGCCAATTTTGATTCTGCAGTAATTAAGCTCAAGCGCATGTTTTGAATGACGGGATTTTGCGCAACATCAGGCGAGTCACTCATGTTTCTAGCTGCGTCATTACGGCGTGAGTTAGCATCAATTGATTGTGACTGCGCCATACCGTATTGGGTGGACAAGTCTCTCAATTTTGAGCTTTCAACGTCGTATGAATCCTGAACGCTGGTTAAACCATGTTTTTGCTGATACTCCGCTAATTTGTCTTGCGCTTTTTGCACGTTATCACGCAACACCTTTGTTTGTTCTGACAAGTATTGTGAAGCTTTAATGGCCGGATCAATCTTCAGCTTTAAACTTAAGTTGATATAAGATTCTGCAAACGCGTTGGCCATGGTTGCGGCAAAGACAGGGTCTACCCCTTTGTAACCAATACTGATGACACTGCTCTCTTTTGATGGCAAGATTGATAACTTTTGCTGTAACAAATCTGCAAGCCACTCATTAATATCGGCCTGTTTACCTGCAGTGGCCTCAGCGAACTGCTGTTGTAATGATTTCACCTCTGCCAGATGTAACCGCTTGATCACGTCCAAAGTCACATTTTTGCTTTGGATAATATCAACCTGTGTTGCCATATAGCCAGGCATTAACTGCGCGGGCATGGCCATGCCCGTCACAGGATCAACACCTTTGTAATTCAAAATAACTCTGGTTGCTGCTTTATAGCTTTTAGGAAATAACAAACTGACAACACTTGCAGTCAGCAATGTGATGACCGATACCAGCAAAATCATTTTATAACGTGCCTTTAAGATCAGCACTAACTGAGTAAAATTCATGGTCAACCCTTTAAATTACAGCAAACTTTCTTCTATAAACAGCACATCTTCGTCTTGCAGAATAGCGGTCAGATCTGGTGTTTGCTTCACAACCACGCCTTCAGCGTTCTTTCTATGCAACTTAACTGAGCGCTGTGTGCCGCGGATAGTCAACCCACCCGCTTTTGCAATAGCCTGCATCACGGTCATATTTTTATCGATTTTATACATGCTGGGGCGCTGAACCTCACCGTACACATAAACCTGTGGTGCTTTTGGTACATAAATAACATCACCTGGTAACAAATCTTTATTGAGGGCGCTTGCAGGTGACCTAAACAATTCGTCAATATTCACTTCTTGAGTCACGGCCGTGCCTGAACGTTGAGTTGTAAAAAAAAGTGTTTCGGCGGCAAACTCTGTAGAGCCGCCAGCCAAAGCAACGAAATCGCTGATTTTGCGCATACCGCCTTGAATACCATATTTGCCCGGACGTAATACTTGCCCAGTGACCGCAACATCACGGGTGCTCACATAAATCGTTTCGCCTCCCAGAAGACGAATATCCTGGTCATTTAAGTTACGACGCTCAATCACTTCATTTAAGTCATATTCACTGCGCTTATCACCACGCACAACAGTAATAATTTCTGACGCCTCAGAGGTTAAGCCGCCCGCCTCTGCCAACATATCCTTAATGTCGCTTGGTCTAGTGATTGGATAGCGGCCAGGCTTTAATACCCCCCCCAGCACTGATACTGTTTTACTCATAAACTCAAGCACCAACAGAGATACTTGAGGATTTGCGATAAAGCCGCCCCGTTTAAGTTGCTCAGCAATCCGCTTTTCACTTTCTATTGTTGTCAGCCCACCGACTTTAACTTCACCGATTAGCGGCATGGTCAATACACCATCTTCTGACACACGCGTTTCTCGTGTTAACTCTGCATCACCATAAACAATCACTTTGACATAATCACCGGCACCCAAGGTGTAGTCAGCATGCGCTAATGAACTTAATGTAAACATAAGTCCGACGACTAAATACTTTAAAAACTGTGTCATAAACGGTGAACTCTTTTCGTGATTTGAATTTAACAATTTATTTATTACGGCAATTTTTACGCAAGGTTAATTGAGCGTTAAAAATTTAGTTTAATGAAACTGCATATTTACTTTGTCATTGAATATTTGAATAGATGACAATTTCTGCAAGCGATTAATTTCCTTTTCAATAAACGCTTGTTTTTTCTGTTGATTTAACAACTTTCTAGCAAGAGAAATCGACATCGTATTCGATAGTGGCATATCTAATATGCTGTCAATTGATTTAACAACAATATTATTATGATTGTGCATAAACAGTAAATCACCTTGTTTTAATTGACTCACTTTAGGCAGTAGGTCTAGTGGCAGCCTGTCGGTTAAAAACTGGCTATTACTTTTATGATACACAATGTTTTTTAAACGAAGCTCAGTTTCAAGAGATTCAAGCGTTGTGATATTACGCTCCATTAATTTTACATCAAGTCGCAAATCATCATTCACAAAGGCAACATCAACAGTTTTAAATAACTTGCGTTGTTTAAACATACCTGGATGGTTAGAAACAAACTCCTCAACCTCATCGTCAGAAACCGCCTCTAATTTCGCCAGTTTTTTGGCCAGATACGCCTCTGCATAAATCTGAGCTTTGGAGGACTCTATCGCCCGAATTACCTCAGGGGCTCGTTCCAAATTAAATTTTAACGCCTCTTGTACCAAAAGCTGCCTATCAACAAGACTTGCCAACATCTTCTTAGCGGCTTCAGCACCCTCTAAATTCGGTGAAACTTTTAACATCTCAATTTGCAACTGATCAACGGTGATCTCATCACCATTTACTTCGGCTAACACTTTAGATTCTAAATTGTCATTACCCATATGGCATGCATTGAGCATTATTAACAGAACCAAAACCAACTTAGATATCCGCAACATTCAATTACTCAAATAAAAGTCAGTATCATCAAATTTTCAAATCAACCATCACACTAGTTGTCAGGTCGTCGTAGTCAAAGTTATTGTAGAAAGAGCTTGCATTTCTGTTTGACTTAACGGAACTCAGGGTTAAGCCAACATTTTTGATTGGTCGCCATGCGGCTGATACCGACAAACTTTTCTCATCATCATCTCTTTTCACTGCGGAGACAGAAACTGCTTGCCTGAAGTCACGTTGCGCAAGACGCCCGTTTAATATAAAAGTTAGCTTATCGGAGTAAGCATAGCTCAGCCCAAGGCTCGCGGAGTCTGTCACACTATAAGTACTGTAATTGGTCTCAAAGGGGCTCGCGGTTCGTGCTAAGTCAAGGTTTGCTCTGATTTTACCGGTCAACAGCAAATCATATTTGATGTAGCCTATCCAGACATCATAGTTTCTGATTGTAAAGTTGTCGTACTCGCGTGATAAATGCGCTATTTTGGTACTCAAGTTACTTTTGCCTGTAGGCTTTAACACAAAGTCAAACTCATACTCATCTTCGCTAAAACCATTATCAAAAACAAAAGTGGGGTTCAGCGCCCTTTGAAACTGGCCATTCCGCTTGTGCCCAAGAAAACTCAAATTACTGCCTGAAGAGAAATTATAACGAGCGCCATAATCGAAGGCAGTTGCATTGTATTCGGCAACCGCATTAAAGGTTTGACTGTTTTTAACATCTGTTTCAGTCAAACCTGCAATAAGTGCCCATACTTTATAGGGTGAATACTCTGCTCTAAATTGATTAACATCTATGGTTCTGATGTTTTGTGTCGCTAGCCGAAAGTCGCTAAACCCATTTAACGTTTTATTTTGACTGGAAGACAATGTGCCCGTTAGTGACGGTGTCAGCGACCATAACCACTTAGCGTCATAATTAAGCGCCTCAAAATTTAAAAAATCATTAGTCTGATATTTATAGTCTACATATGAGACATCCACAATAAACCGTTGAAGTGAGTATGTTTTATCAAGCTTTACGCCTGCAGTTGAAGTTGTAATCTGGTCAGACGTTTGATTATTTTTGACTCTAAATAAGTTGTCATCATAGGCGCGATTGATTGAAGCGCTAAATTGAACAGTATCGTACTCATCTGCAATCACACCAAACGGTAAAGCACTGAGGGTGATCGCAAGCCAACAGCGGATAGGTCGGTGAATGTTTATTTTTGGGGATTGCTTGCGAGATGACATGTATTTTAAGCAATAAAAATATGATGTTTGATTTACATTCTAACCTGTAAACATGGATTTATTACTACCAAAATTTAACTTTTTACTGGATGTAATCATAATTATTTAACCAGCGCCGCAGTTTACGCTAACTTAAAGATGCTTTTGTGACAGATCGACTCTCTGCAGACTGCCACGCGCTGATTGCTGTTGAGCATTAATTTGGTTAAACTCGACACGTATGTAGAAATAAGTCATCTATGAAAAAAACTATCAAACCGCCCATCAGAACCATCTCCGGATTATCTTCCGGGCCGAGAAGCCCGCTTTATTTCATAGAGTCCATTGTTGAGCCCCTCGTTTTAGTGTTTTTTATGTGGGGCATTTTCATTTATTTCGAAGATAGAATTCCTATCTCCATCTTTTTTACCTCTATCCTTTTATTTTCAGTCACGTTTCCTAGTGGTGCCAAGATTCGTTTAGGTTTTTGGAAAATGGCGCGTGATGTTATTTTTCAGTGGATATTACTGGCTGGTATGGTGCTGATTTTTGCCCGCATTACTGGCTACATTACCTTGTATACACCAGAAATCATTTATGCCTGGCTCATTGGTACGCCGATTGCGCAAATTTTAGCGTTAACCGCGCTCAAAGAACTGTCACCTGTTTTTATCAACTTGCAAGGGCCGATTAAAAACGCAGTGATTATCGGCCTGAATGAACAAGGCCTTGCTGTCGCAAATAACTTGCTCGCCGATGAGTACAGCAGAGTTTCAGTATTGGGTTTCTTTGAAGATCGTGCACCGGAGCGCGCACCACAAGATCACGGTTTTGAAATTTTAGGCGCGTTGACGGATATTCCGGCTTACTGCAAAGACCATCAAATTCATACTATTTATATTGCGTTGCCAATGTCCAGCCATCCCCGCATTTTAAAATTACTGGATGACTTGAAAGACACGACAGCCTCTATCTACTTTGTGCCGGATATCTTTGTCACTGACTTGATTCAAGGCCGCGTCTCTGACGTGAACGGTATTCCAGTAGTGTCAGTGTGTGAAACGCCTTTTACTGGCGTTGATGGTCTGATTAAGCGCACTGCCGATGTTTTGTTCTCGCTGTTTGTGTTAATTTTAATTTCGCCGATTTTATTGGGTATCGCTGCTGCAGTGAAACTCACCTCCCCTGGTCCGATCATTTTCAAACAACGCCGCTACGGTCTGGATGGTCAGCAGATTCTGGTCTACAAGTTCCGCTCAATGACCGTGACTGAGGATGGCGGAACGGTGACACAAGCAACCAGGAATGATCAGCGGATTACGCCATTAGGTGCTTTTTTACGCAAATCGTCATTGGATGAACTACCGCAGTTTATTAATGTGCTGCAAGGCCGCATGAGCGTGGTTGGCCCACGTCCGCACGCTGTGGCCCACAACGAGGAATACCGCAAGTTGATTAAAGGCTATATGGTACGTCACAAGGTGAAGCCTGGTATTACCGGCTGGGCGCAGGTCAATGGCTTCCGTGGTGAAACTGACACGCTGGAAAAAATGGAACAACGCGTGCATTACGACCTGGAGTATTTGCGCAACTGGAGCCCACGCTTGGATATGTTGATTGTGGCCAAAACGGCCTGGTTAACAATTGTTGGTCAGGATGGCGCTTATTAATAGCAGCGCACATGAGCATGCATATAAAAAAAACCGGACCATGTCCGGTTTTTTTATAACTGCGCGTGGTGTTGAATGAGGTGGACTGCCTCACCCACCCAATCCGTGCGTAAGCAATCCAACGCATGCACATCGTCCATGCCGCGCAGCCAGGTGAGCTGGCGTTTGGCGAGCTGACGCGTCGCGTAGACACCATGTTCGCCCAGGGTGGGCAAATCGATCTCGCCATGCAGATGTTGCAGGGCCTGGCGGTAACCAACGCAGCGCATGCTGGTGCTATCGGCGGTCAACTGTGGATACTCAATCAATAACCTTTTCACCTCATCAATAAAACCGTGTTGAAGCATGAGTTGAAAGCGCTCGGCTATGCGTTGATGCAAGACGCTGCGGTCGCTTGGCATGAGGGCGAGTTTAAGAATACTGAACGGTAGTGAGACTTTTTGCGATTGTGCGCGTAACTCGCTCATGGGTTTGCCGCTGATGCGGTAGACCTCTAATGCGCGCTCAATGCGCTGGGAGTCGGTGGTGTGTATCTTGGCGGCCACGGTGGGGTCTATGCTGGCTAATTGCGCATGCATGGCAGGCCAGCCGAATGTATTCGCCTCGGCTTCAATTTGGGCGCGGATGGCGGTATCGGCTTCTGGTAGATCACTCAGGCCATGCTGCAAAGCATTGAAGTACAGCATGGTGCCACCGACCAGCACCGGAATACGGCCATTGGCGGTTGCTGCATGCATTAATGCCAGGGCATCTTTGGCAAATTGTGCCGCGGAATATTGCTCTAACGGTGAAATGAGGTCTATTAAGTGATGGGGTGCCTGACGTAAGGTGTCGGCATCAGGCTTGGCGGTGCCGATATCCATGCCACGATAGACCAGCGCTGAGTCGACGCTGATAATATCGACAGGGAAGCGCTGAGCTAAGGCAATGGTGGCTGCCGTTTTGCCGCTGGCGGTCGGGCCCATTAAAAAGATTGCCGGCGGCAAGCCGGTATGGCTATTGATACTCATACCATCGCAGCTAAACTAACTAAAAATAATCGATCAGGCAGGCTTTGATGCGTCGTACTTGACGTAGCTAAAGCGCAAATCATCCTGCGGTGTGCCCTCTAATGCCGAGCCAGCTTGTAACTGTGGCTGCCATTGCACGACTTCTTCAATTTTGCGTGCAAGCTCGATGTCTTTCATGGTGATGCCTTTGGCGCTATGCGTGCACAATTTGACGATCACAAAGGCATAAGAGACGGTGAGGTCAGGATGATGCCAAGCTGCCTCGGCCAGATGACCAACAGTGTTGACGACCATCAGCGTGCCTTTCCAGCTATTGGTTTTATATTTACGGCGGATCCAGCCGTCCTCATACACCCAATGCGGTAAAGACTCGGAAAAGTGCTGTTGAATTTGCTGTTCGGTAAGTACCTGGTCGGTCATGATGCCCTCCTGACGATATAGGCTGCTAAAGCGTGACAGTATACCTCAGCTAAACAGTGTGCTTAAGCAAATGCTGCAGGAAGGCTGTTGCTCAACGATGTCAGCATGGCGGTGATCACCGTGAGGTCGGCACTGGTGCCAGGATTGATCCGCGCTTGCTTGAGTGACTGATCCCATTTGAGCAACTCGGGCAGGTAGTGCTTGGGATTTTCTTGGGTGATAAACGCCTGAAAATGTAAGCTGGCAGCCTGCTGTACTTCTGCTGCTTTAGCCTCGCCATATTTTCTGGAGATATGACTGTCAGGCACGCTTGATAACCAGTGCAAATACACAGCGGTGAGCGCCCAGGCGGGCCTTTGCCAGCGCTGCTCGCAATCGTGATAAAGCGGCATGGCGACCGAAAAGATATTGGCATAGCCATCTACATACTGGCGCGCGACCATATCATGCGTACTTGCTATTTGCATCGCAGCTAGCAAGGTAATTTGCGGCGCTTGTGTCACATCATGTTCGTCACGCTGCCCCATGCCTGCCGGGCTAACCAGGCGAATACTCGCATAGACCTGCGCGGCATCGTCCACCGTGGTGTGTTGCAGTACTTGTTGCAAACTGGTTTTAAGTGACTGCTCAGGATATTGCAGGCAGGCTTGTACCACAGGCGCAGCCAGCAGAATCATGCCTAAATTCGTATTACAGCCCACCTTGGCATGCGTAGCTTGCAAGGCCTGCAAAATGCGTTGACCCAGTGTGCGGCTGCCGAATAGCTGATCGTCACATAATGCAGGCGCAGAGACCTCTGCACTATGGATAAAGTCTTGCACGACCATGCCATGGCCATCCGCAAACACATGCACATTGCCCGGCTTGAGTGCTTCAAGCTCTGCCAGGCAGGCTTGTAGATAGGCCGCTTGCAGCGCACTCATGCGTTTCCTTTCGCATCATTGGCTAATTGCAGCAAATCATCCACCAACACATCGGCAATTTCAAACTGGGTGATGCTTTGCAGCCCGCGCCAGGCCGGAATACTATTCACTTCGATCACCCATAATTGGCCATGTTTATCGCGCATGACATCCACGCCAGCATAATCAATACCAACAGCTTGAGCGGCTTTAACGCCAATCTCGGCTACATCCACCTCATCACAAGCGCTGCAGCGTGCACCACGCGCAACGTTATGCAACCAGCTATCGCCTTGGCGTTTCATGACGGCAATTGGCTCACCGCGCACCACAAACACGCGGTAATCATGCTGATAAGGACCGCAGTCTATTTTTTCTTGCAGATAATAGACGCCATCCACAAACGGATCATGCGGTAACGCAAATTGTTCGCGCTGCTCAATTAAACGCACGCCTTTGCCTTGTGAACCAAACAGCGGTTTGATCACCAGCGTTTTTCCGGCATGCAGCGACTGCTGCATCAACTCGTGCGCTACGCCACGGTGCTCGCATACCCAGGTATCCGGCGTCGCCACGCCCTGCTCGGCCAGCAACTGGCTGGTGATGCCTTTATCTACCGTGGTTTCAATTGCCCGCGCATGGTTATAAATGGTCATACCCTGCCTTTGCAAAGTATGCAGCAGGTTCATGCGGGTGATAATTTGCTGTGTTGTTCCCGCTGCTACGCCACGCACAAAAGCCATGGGTGCGACTTGCGATAATCCGGGGATATGCACTTGTACGGATTGCTGGACGATGCTGACGTAGCAACTATCGAGTGACACCATCAGCGCTTGCCAGCCACGTCGCGCAAAAGCTTGCGCCAGGCTTTGGCCGTGCCAGCCACCGGCCTGAGCGACTTCGTCAGTAAAAATGGGAACCACTTGCATAAGACAATTTCTAAAAAATAACGCGGGCACATGGCATTGTATGCATGTAATCCCGCGTTTTTATTATTGCAGTGAAGCTTTAAATTTATCCACCAAAAGATTGATTTAAAAGGTCTTCATTAAACTTTCCGGCAAAGAATGTTTTACCTGACTTAAGATTGGTGACGCTGACTTTAGCAGGCGAGAACAGCATAGGATCAATCTGGTAAAAGTCCATATTCACCGCTTTAAACACTTCGGCAAATGGGCGGCCATAGTCTTTAGACGCTGAAGAAGGTAATTGTGTTGCTAATTGTTCCGCAGCAGCGTCGTCCGTATTGACGAACAACTGCACAAATCCGCCAAATAAAATCGCATCGTTGGTGCGACCCATGCCAACAATAAAGTCTGGTGAGGGTGCAGGCACTGGCGCAACACCATAGCCATCCACAATCGCATTTAAATCAAAATGCAGGGTATGGCACTTGTGTAAGGCAACTTCCAGCACGCGCGCGGTCACCTGCAGTGAGCCTGCCACGCTACGCGTCGGCGTTAAAATAAAGGTCAGCTTATTCGCGGGCAAACCGGTGTCTCTGGCGACTTTTTCAATCACTTGCACGGGCGGCACTTTATCGGTTTCGAGCACTAAAACGGTTTGCTCACCTTTGTCGCTATAGTTGATGTCTTTAAAGACTTCTTCACGCTGGGCAATCGCGCGCGCCGGGCCACTACCGAGTGAAAAGAACTTTTCGTGTGATAAGGCCCAGCCTGCATATTGGCTGCCCAAACAGGCAATCACTGGTTGTTTAGCGGTCACCACCACACTCAGCGGCCAGTTGGCAAATTGTGGTACATGGCGCAAGGCCACGCTACCGAGTCCGCCCATACAAATCTCAGAGATAATCCGACCAGCTTCCAGGCCGCCCGGCACTTGAATCCCGGCATCGACAATGGTCGAGCCACTTTCGTGCGTAGACACGGCACAGCCCAACGCTGGTGCATTGGCAATCAGCTCGGCCACAAGTGGCGCGCTGTATTGTTGTACGCTAATAGATGTTGAATTCGATGCGGTTGCAGACATAAGTCCCCCATAATGTTTCTAATCGTGTTTTTTTATCCCGCAAAGCTAACAGCACTTCTTGGTCTGAATACCCTTCTGCATACAAGCTGCAGATAGGTTGCCCGGCGGCAATCGTGCCGCCACTAGGCCGATCTTCCAGCCAATCTGGAAAAGTTAAATGACTGACCTCTACTTCTTGCCTTGCATACACAATGCAATGGCTGGCATAAGCGCTTGGCTGCGACAACAAAGGCAGCCTTCCATGCTGACAGCAGGCAATATGCGCTTGTATCAACGGCAAATCAGCATACAAACGCATGCTGGCGCTGAGCCTGGGGTTCACTTCTATCACATGCAAAACATGCGCATGCCAAATGGCATCGATACTGTTTATCCCAACCAGCCCTAATGCAGGCACTAACGTCTGCAGTAGCTTGTTTGCGGCGCGATAAAGCGCATCATCATACAATCGCGTAGCGCCGGCATAAGCATAGCCTTCTGCATGTTGCCTAAGCGCATGCACGCCAATCAGAGTAACGGTCTGCCCATGTGCCAAAAACAACAGACCCACCGCTTGCCCAGGCTGAAGTGCTTGCCAATAACCATTTGCCAGCATTTCGCTTGCCGCTTGCCAGTGCTGCACATGATGGCCACCACACTGCCCTGCCTGCTTGTATAGCCACTGCCCTGTCGATGGCCTGGTTGCAGCAATCGGCGGCGATGGCACTTGATGTACATCGCAACAGGCTTTTAACCAGGACGGGGTTTTAACGCGACCAACCGTTTCAGGCCTATTGCCAAGCAGCGTATAGCGCGCAAACAAGGCTTCGTAGCCTGCTTCATTCGCTTCAAAGCCAGAACCAACCAATACCGCATCTGGCGCAAAGGCATCCAATACTTCAAACAACGCGGCCAGATGATCGCCAGCATCCTGTTCGCGTAGGCCTGGCCATCGATAGACCTGTTGGGCGGCTTGTCGGGTATCGGCATCCGCAAAACCATCTACCGCCAGTACATTAAATCCTTCTCGTTGCGCGATCTGGCTATAGATGCGCGCACTCTGTGACAACACCGCCAGCCGCAAGAATCACCTTATTCGACGTGCGCACAGGCGTATTCATACGCCTGATGATAATCAATATGCATCGGGCTTTCGCTTTGCAGCATTTGCTCCAGCAATTTATTCTGTGTCACATACTTTAGCTGACCAATTGCTAAGGCGCCAAACCCAGCCACTTGCGTACCTTCAATCAAGCCGCCATTAGAAAACGTATCGACGCCTTCAATGCCTGACGGCGGCACAGCGTTCACATCGGCCACGACTTTGAGTGTTTTGGAGTGGGCAAATTGGGTGACTTCGAGCACGCGAATACCAGCCGGTGTCGCACACAATGCAACCGTTGCCTCATTTAAGACGGCAATTTTGGCCGCTTCAGTGCTGCCATCCACCACCTGCAAATTGACGTCGTAGCTTGAAGATAATTTATCAACATAAGCCTGCATGCTCTCTACCCCGGCATGCGCGACCATAAGCACCGTAGAGCCTTGACGAGCCGCAATTAAAGCTGCGGTGGAGCCTACCGTGCCACTGGCACCAAAAATGGCGACCTTTTCTTTGCCCAGGCCGCTGCCAGATTTTTGCAGATAAAAATCCACTTTGGCCAACATGGCTGCAGCCGTGGTAAATGCGCCTGAAGGGTCAGAAAAGGTATGGCATTCAAAAGGCTTAAACATGGCGCTACGCGCTTGTTTTTGCATTTCCAGCGCCACTTGAATATCGCGACCGCCAAAAAACAAGGCTTGTTGTTTCAGGCCGCTAGGGCTGCGGGAGAAGATCGCATCTTGCGTTAACGCCACGATCTCGTTCAAAGTCACATCGGTGTAAGAAATAATTTTTTCGTAGCCGGCATCAAAGGCCATATTCACATCAAATGGACTGGCATTTTTTGCGGCTGTAAACAAATGCATAATACTGGTTTTTTTCATTATTCCCCCCGGAACCTTTCGTTAATCAAACCTTCAACCAATATACACACTTCCAACGCAGTTCAAAATAAAGAGTAGACCGTGAAAATCATAACTTTTCAAAATTAACTTAAAAAGTTTTAATTTACGACAGCGTCTATTTTACCCCTCTATATGAATGTACGCAGGCTGGTTGACGGCAGCCGTGACCACAAAACCCAGCGTCGGCTGCGACGCATGGGCTTTGAGTAATTGCATTTGCATGGCGACAGCCTCTGCGCGTGATGGCAACAATACAAATCCGGTCGGGCCCCACGAGGTTTGCCCAACACCGGCATGGCCCTGCTGCTTTAATGTCTGCAAAATCCCAGCGACCGCTTGGCTGGCGTAGGGGCCGCCTTGTGCGGGTGCAAAGTAATCCGCGTTATACGTTTGTAAATCACCAATAAATTGGCTGAATGCCGTAAAGTCTTGCTCAATTAAGGCTGGCAGGCCCTGGCTGAGCAATTGTTGTTGTATCGCCTGGGTCGCCGCTAACGATTGTGGCGCCAGTTGCTTAAATGCATTCTTTTCACCCTGACCATGCAGGCCGGCGCGACTTTTATCAATGATGAGCAAAAAGTGCCAATCAGCCGGAAAAGCATGACGTGCCAACATCGGCGGCACCACCGTGTGTGCACCACGGCCACCATCGATCACCAAGCCGCCCTGTTCAAAAGTAGCGATGCCGATGCCTGAGCGAGCGCCACGTTGATGAATGGCAGCAATGTCGCTGGCCTTCGCTGACTGATCTAGGAGGTAATTCAGGGCTGTACCCAAGGCCAAGGCCATTTGCGTGCCAGAGCCTAAGCCGCCGTGGCGTGGAATGGCTTGATGAATGGAGACATTGAAGTCCATTGGCGCCTGACATGCGAGCAAGTGGCGCTGCAAGATGGCCGCGGCCCAGGGGTCAAGCGCTGCCTGTTGTGATTCTGCAGAAATACTGAGTGAGGTTTGAAACGCGTCGATCGCGACACCGACACTCCCAAACTGGCGTTGAGTGTCTTGACTCAAGTTAAAAAAACCGAGGTGTAGGCGACCATAAGTCGTTACACTAGCAGTGCGTACTGGGGGAATTGCTGCATTCATGGCATATTATTATGTGGGTACTAAAAAAAATGAATTGCCACCCTCACGGCGACGTGACATTAAAACATGATTTTGGCATAATGACTGACATAAAAGTCATTCTATAATCAGACGATGTCGGGCAAGTAGCCACTATTTATCGAATTCAATCCGTTGCATTCCGCGATAGATTATCACCAGTTTTAAAATAATTAAGGGTTTTATATGGTAAGTCATGTTATTCCATTTGAGAATCTACGAAACACTGATGTGCCGTCCGTGGGGGGTAAAAACGCTTCCCTGGGCGAAATGATTTCTCAACTCACCGCAAAAGGGGTGCGCGTACCGACTGGTTTTGCGACCACTGCTGATGCATATCGTGAGTTTTTGGCGCAAGATGGATTGAACAAAAAAATCAATGATTTGCTAGATAAACTGAATGCTGACGATACACAGGAACTGGCACGTGTTGGTTCGCAGATTCGCCAGTGGATCATGCAAGCTGAGTTTCCTGCAGCACTGCAAACAGCGATTGCTGAAAACTACGCCAAACTGATCGAAAGATCAGCGCAGGGCACCACTTTTGCTGTGCGCTCTTCTGCCACTGCGGAAGACTTGCCGGATGCTTCTTTTGCCGGCCAGCAAGAATCTTTTCTGAATATTCATGGCCTGGATAACATTAATAACGCGATTAAAGAAGTGTTTGCTTCTTTATATAACGACCGTGCGATTTCTTACCGTGTGCACAAAGGCTTTGTACACGCCGATGTCGCCTTGTCTGCCGGTGTGCAGCAAATGGTGCGTTCAGACATTGGCTGTGCCGGTGTGATGTTTACCATCGATACCGAATCTGGCCACCGCGATGTTGCCTTTATTACTTCGTCTTATGGCCTGGGTGAAACCGTGGTACAAGGTGCGGTAAACCCAGATGAGTTCTATGTGCATAAGCCTTTGCTGGCACAAGGAAAACCGGCAATTGTCCGTCGCACCATGGGTTCCAAACTGATCAAAATGGTGTTTTCAGATGCCACTCAAGCGGGTAAATCTACAAACACTGTGGATGTGGATGCCGCAGAAAGCAACCGCTACTCACTGACAGATGCAGACATTCTAGAGTTAGCTGGCTACGCGATGACCATTGAGCAACACTATGGTTGCCCAATGGACATTGAATGGGGTAAAAACGGACTGGATAACAAGCTGTACATCCTGCAAGCACGTCCTGAGACGGTGAAATCTCAAGAAGCGGCTAAAAACGTGACCGAAACGTTTAAACTGCAGAAGCACTCTTCAGTGCCTGTGGTGGCTGGCCGTGCCGTGACACAAAAAGTAGGGGTTGGCAAGGTGCGTATCGTGCTGGATCCGGCTGAGATGCATGAAGTTCAGCCTGGTGACGTATTGGTTGCTGACATGACTGACCCAAACTGGGAACCAGTGATGAAACGCGCAAGTGCATTGGTCACCAACCGTGGCGGTCGTACTTGTCACGCGGCAATTATTGCCCGTGAACTGGGAATTCCGGCGATTGTGGGTTCTGTGAACGCGACAGACTTGTTGCGTGACGGCGAAATGGTGACGGTTTCTTGCGCAGAGGGTGAAACAGGCTTTGTTTACCATGGTGCATTAGACTTCGAAGTCTCTACGCAATCAAACAGCGCCCTGGCAAAACCACCTTGCAAGATCATGATGAACGTGGGCAATCCTGACATGGCGTTTACCTTTGCACAAACACCGAATGACGGTGTTGGTCTGGCTCGTCTGGAGTTTGTGATTAACAACATGGTTGGTATTCACCCGAAAGCCATCTTGAATGTAGATGCCATGCCAGCAGCCATTCAGGCCACGATTAAAAACCGTGCACGTGGCTATGCCAGCCCAAAACAGTTCTATATCGATAAAGTGGCCGAAGGTGTCGCGACGATTGCGGCAGCATTCTATCCAAAACCAGTGATCGTACGTACCTCAGACTTCAAGTCCAACGAGTACAAAAAACTGGTTGGCGGTGACATTTACGAGCCTGACGAAGAAAACCCGATGATTGGTTTCCGTGGTGCAGCGCGCTATATGGCAGAAGACTTTAAAGAGTGTTTTGCCATGGAATGCCAGGCCATGAAGAAGGTACGTGATGAACTGGGCCTTTCTAACGTTGAGTTGATGATTCCATTCGTACGTACGCTTGAAGAAGCACGTGCGGTGACAGAAATCATGGCAGCCAACGGTCTTAAACGTGGTGAAAATGGTCTGCGTTTGATCATGATGTGCGAAATCCCGGCCAATGCCCTGCTGGCTGAACAGTTTCTGGAATATTTCGATGGTTTCTCTATCGGTTCTAACGACCTGACACAGCTGACATTGGGCATGGACCGTGACTCCGGCATTTTGGCCGACGGTTTTGACGAGCGTAATGACGCCGTGAAAGTATTGCTGAAAATGGCCATCAACACTTGTAATCGCCTGGGCAAATACGTGGGTATTTGTGGTCAGGGTCCTTCTGACCATGAAGACTTTGCGGAGTGGCTGGTGGCCGAGGGTATTCAGTCTGTGTCACTCAACCCGGACACAGTGGTTGCTACCTGGCAGCGTCTGACCAAAAAGTAAGCGCAAAAAATCACTTTTAGCAACTCACTCAAGGCGTTAGCATGAATCACCGTTCTGTTTTTATTATTTCTGATGGCACGGGGATTACAGCTGGCGCCTTGAGCAAACTGCTGGAACATTTCCCAAACACCAAATTTACCACCACTCGCCTGCCGTTTACGGACAATGACGAGAAGGTACAAGCCGCCTTTGAGCACATCCAGAAAGTGGCTGATCAGGATGGCATTCGCCCGATTGTCATTATGTCTGTCGGCAACGGCGAGCATCGTAATCACCTTAAGCAGGCCAATGCCTACTTTATTGATTTGTTCCACCGCTTTATTTATCCGCTGGGCTCAGAGCTTAATCAGGAACCTCTTACTGGCGCCAGCATTGCTTATAGCGCCATGGGCAACAGTTACTCCGAGCGTATGGAAGCCATTAATTTCACGCTGAATCATGATGATGGCATGACCAATACCGGCCTAGATGAAGCTGAAGTGATTCTGATTGGCGTCTCCCGTTGTGGCAAGACACCGACCAGCATTTACCTGGCTATGCAATTTGGCATTAAAGCCGCCAACTACCCACTGATCCCAGAAGACTTTGAGCGCGGCGCTTTACCTGCTGCCCTGCAAAAAAACATCGATAAGATTTTTGGCTTGACCATCAAGCCTGAACGTTTGCACTCCGTGCGCAATGAACGCCGCCCGGATAGTTTTTATGCCTCACTGGATAACTGCCGCAAGGAAATTGAAATTGCTGAAGGCATGATGCGCAGTGCTGGCATCCCTTGGGCAGACTCCACTAGTCGTTCAATTGAAGAGTTGTCTGCCTTGATCCTGCAAAAAATTCGCCAGCGCTAAGGCTGGCGTTTTTTGTCTGCTGCGGCACTCATGCCGCTCTATTCATTCCGTTACGCGGCCATGGCCATTTCACGTGCATGGTTGACCTGCGTTCTTTGTGCTTGCGGCTTCAGCATATCGCCACGCCAAAAGTAATAAAACTCACGAGAGACACTGAGGAAAGTGTGCTGGGAACCCAGCGCATTAAACAATGGCAGGTTTCTATCCACCATTTGACGATAACTGTGCGATTGTTTGTATGAGATAGGTCGCAACGATAATAGCAAGCACTTAGCCATGCGCATGCGCTCTTTAAACACAGCTGGTTCAAAACCACGTACCAGCGTGACTTGTTCAAAGGCATCCATCACTTGTGTTTCATGGCTGGTCATGGCCGTTTTATCCAAGTCATACCAATGCTTGAATAATTCATCCTGGGTTACTGTAGTGACTGGCGTAGTGCCATTAAACACCTTCGCCTGGCTCATGGCTGCAATCGCTTTAATGTCACCCACCCAAAACGAAAAGAACTCACGAATCACAGGCAAAATGCTTGGAATTTCTGCCGGATCAATGCTGGCAATAAAACGGTCCACGGCATGTCGATAATGACTGCCATCACAGGGAATATCTTTCAGGAATGCACTGACGCGAATAATAATGAACTCTCGCTGTACCAGCATACGCTCACTCACCCCCTGCCCGGTCAGCAACTTCACGTAAGCTTTGCGAGCTTCTTCTTCTCTGGTCATTTCCATAATGAACTCCCTTGGTCGATTCTGAATAATGTCCTGCCACTTGGCGAACATTGACAGTTTCATCTTAAAACAGGTATCTGTCGTTCAAACATGTAATGAAGTCGGTAAATGCCCCATATTTCAAGGCTTGTGCTTAATCGTGAACCACCACAGTCGGCTTTGGCTGGCGGACTAACAATAATAGCAAACTGCTCAACAAGGTCATGATCAGCATGGCGCTCGCCAGTGTGATCGTAGAATGCCAGACCAATGGCACAATCAAGGCCGAGCTGATGGTAGAACAAAGCATTTGCATAAAGGCCTGTGCCGAGGCTGCTGTTCCCCGCAGGCTCGGATAGCAATCCAGTGCGGCAATCGACAACACTGGCATCGCCGCTGCCATGCCGATATTAAACAAAGCAATCGGTAAGATCGCCAGCCACCAGGCCGTGTGCATGGTGCTGCCCGCCCACCACTGCAAGCCAACATTACTACTGGCAATTAATAGCATCCAGGCAAAAGCCCAATACAAAATACGCGCTGGCGCTACTTTACCCGCGGTATAGCGAGAGATCCAGGAACCCAACATCATGCCCGTCACCGTAGGAATAAACAGGTAGCCGAACTGCTGGCTATTTAAATGCAGATGTTTAACCAGAAACACGGGGCTAGCGAGCACGTAAATAAAAAATGCAGAGAAGTTCAAGCCTAGACATGCAATGAGTCCGAGAAATACTTTATGTTTAAGCATCTTGCCATAAGTCGCAACGATGCCTTTCACGGAGAACACAATGCGCTTTTCTGGCGTCATGGTTTCTGGCAGATAACGCACAGCCATCCATAACGCAATCGCTGCATAAACAGACAAGAATATAAAGATCGCTTGCCAATGTATGCCCAGCAATACGCCGCCTAGAATAGGTGCTACTGCCGGTGCAATGCCGAATAATAATTGAACGGTTGCCATCACACGCTGCGCCTGTGCGCCTGAAAACAGATCACGGACCATGGCGCGAGCCACCGTATTGCCTGCGCCGCCACTCATGCCCTGCAAAGCGCGAAATAGCCATAAGGTCTGCACATTAGGTGCAAATACACAGCCTATGCTTGCCAGCGCAAAGATAGCCAAACCCCATTTAATGGTCGTAATGCGGCCAATCGCATCCGAAATAGCGCCGTGACATAAGGTCATCAAAGCATAAGGCAGTAAATAAAAAGTCAGGCTTTGCTGAATAGCAAGTTCATCGGTGCCAAACTCCGCGGCCATCACATGAAAGGCGGGCAAATAGGTGTCAATCGCAAATGGCGCCAACGCCGCCAGCCCGGCCAAGACCAGAACCAGGATAGAAGAACGAGATATCAACATGTACAACCTTTAAAAAAAGCAAAGGTGCCCTCAGGCACCTTTGAGATTATAAGCCACAATATTGAAATAGGCAGACTTAAGGCAACGCGTGAAACTGCGATACTCTTTCTTTATCGCCTTCAACATACTTTTTAGAGTTTTTATCTGTTCTAAAAATAATCGGTTGTTCACGCACTAACGGATTTTGTGAGTTCACCAATGCTTCATCAATTAAATGACGATTGGGGGACTTGGTACACACAGGATCCGCCATTTCAGCGTCGCCACTCAACAAATAGGATTGGCATCTACAACCACCCAGATCGTTTTCTTTTTCATCGCAGCTGCGACATGGTTCTTTCATCCAATCCATACCACGATATTTAGTAAACGCTGGAGACTCCTTCCAGGCCCATTCCAGTCCATTTTCACGTACATTAGGGAAGGTCATCCCAGGCAATACGCGGGCAGAATGGCACGGCAAGACATCGCCGTTCGCTGTCACTATCATAAACACCTCGCCCCAACCATTCATACACTTTTTAGGCCGATCAGCAAAGTAATCTGGGACCACAAAAAACACCTTCATTTTGTTGCCAACACGCTCTCTGAAGGCATTGGTTGCCGCTTCCGCTCGATCTAATTGCTCGCGGGTAGGCATCAGTTGATCACGGTTGACCAAACTCCAGCCGTAGTATTGTGTATTAGCCAGCTCCACGTAATCTGCGCCCAATGCTTCAGCCATTTCGAGGATTTTGCCGACTTGGTCGATGTTGTAACGGTGAATCACCACATTGAGGACCATGGGATAACCATGAGACTTGATCATGGCCGCGACTTTTTTCTTAAGCTCAAAAGTCCGCGTATCGGTAATAAAGTTACTGATATCTTCGGTCACATCATGCATGGAAAGCTGGATATGATCGAGGCCACCTTCTTTGAATGCCTGAATACGTTTTTCTGTGAGGCCTACACCTGAAGTAATCAGGTTGCTGTAATAACCCAACTTGTGTGCCTCAGACACAATTTCTTCAATGTCGTCGCGCAATAACGGCTCGCCACCAGAAATGCCTAATTGAATAGCACCCAATTTACGCGCATCACGCAAAGCACTAATCCACTGTTCGGTTGTTAATTCATTTTTAGTGTGCTTGTCATAATCGGTTGGGTTATAACAAAACGCGCAATGCAGCGGGCAACGATAAGTGACCTCTGCTAGCAACCATAAGGGCTGCTTTTGTGTCACGCTTGCTGCCACGCCATTATTCAACTGTGCCATATTGCTCTCCTGATGGGTTAATTGACCTTGCGTAACCAGGCTTTACCAACAGCAAGGTCAAACATACCTACAATATCGCTCTCAATATCTTCAACATCGGGAAAAGCGGCCTGAAGCTCAACCACAATATCCCCCACACTCGCTTTGCCATCAACGCGCTTCAAAATTTCGCCAGCACCACCATGTAACTTCACCATGCCTTCTGGAAACAAAATGACGTAACTTTGCTGTGCCTCTTCCCATTGAAAGCGATGGTGGAGCGCAATCGCGAAAATATCTGAGTGTTGAATATTGTTTTCCATGCGTTTACTTTCAAATAATTCTGAGGCTAGTTTTCTATGCGAATCACCGGCTGACGCAGATAATCACGGCCTTCTGTTTTGATCTCTGTGCTTGCGAGCATGATCGAATCTGCAATCACCCACAGCACATTCAATTTAAATTGCAGAATGTCTAAAGCTTTCATCTGCATTTCGCGTGAAGTACTGAAGTATTCCAACGTGACACCGAGACCCTGCTCAACATCGCGACGGGCTTCGGTCAGACGTTTTTTGAAGTACATCAGGCCTTCTTCTTTTACCCAGGGATACATGCTCGGCCAAGAGCTGATGCGTTGCTGATGGATATGCGGTGCAAACAACTCTGTCAGGCTTGAACAGACACTTTCTTGCCAAGGACGTTGTTTGGCGAAATTGATATAGGCATCCACCGCAAAACGCACGCCCGGTGAAACCAGTTCCAAGCTAGTCACTTGCTCACGGGTCAGGCCTACGGCTTCACCCAGTTTAATCCAAGCCTCAATGCCGCCAATTTGATCATCTACGCCATCATGGTCGGTAATGCGAACGATCCATTGCTTACGCACCTCTTTATCAGGGCAATTAGATAAAATCGCTGCATCTTTCATTGGAATCGCGATTTGATAATAAAAACGATTGGCAACCCAGCATTGCAGCTGTTCTTTAGTCAATTTACCTTCATACATCATCACATGAAATGGATGATAAATATGGTAACCCTGCCCTTTTTCGCGAAGTTTCGCTTCGAATTCTTCACGGGTCCATGGCAATGCTGCCTGAGTCACTGCGTTCATTTTTTTCTCCTATAGAATGATGTCCATGCCGTCGTACGCTACCTCGATCTTATGATCGTTGAGGGTCGCACGCTCGGCGGAATCTTCCCTTAAAATCGGGTTGGTGTTGTTGATATGAATCAGCACTTTGCGCACTGGTTTCTCCGTACCAAACTTGTCCAACTCTTCTATCATGCCGCCAGGGCCAAATTGTGGATTGTGGCCAATACTGCGCGCTGTCTTGGTCATCAACCCCATATCCAACATTTCAGTGTTGGTCCAGAACGTGCCATCCACCATAATGCAATCTGCTTGATGCATCAGTGGTGGCAAATGTGGTTCAATTTCTGCCAGCCCAGGCGAGTACCAGCATTTTTTGCCAGTAGAAATCTCTTCAATCAACACCCCAATGGTGTCGCCTGGGTGCGGATCATTACGGTGCGGGGAATATGGTGGCGCCGCACTTTTCAATGCCACTGCAGTAAATCGCAGGTTAGGCACACCGGGAATTTCAAAGCTGTGCGCATTGCTGACATCGTTGGCATCAATCGCGATTTCATGGTGATTGACGCCGCAGTAATGGCCGAGAATATTCAGAATTTGATTGCCGGTGGTCAGATCTTCATAGACCATCTTTGTACAGTAAATCTCACGTTTGACTTGGCCTTCACGTAGCATGAATAGGCCAGTGGTATGGTCAATTTGCGCATCTATGAGCACAATACCTTTGATGCCACTGTCACGTACAGCGCGACCTGGTTGCAAGGGGGCGAACTCCTGAATTTGTTGTAAGACATCAGGGGATGCATTAAACAGCACCCAGTCTACGCCATTACTGGAGACACAAATCGATGATTGTGTGCGGCGCTTGGCCTTGATGGTGCCTTTACGCAAGCCATCACAATTTGGACAATTACAGTTCCACTGTGGAAAGCCACCGCCAGCCCCAGCCCCTAATACGTGTATATGCATAATCGCTCGTTATTCAATTCAGTTAATTCGTGGTTGCAGGAGAGTTTTAAGCCCCATCATACAACAATTGTTTGTGACTACCGCATCCATCGCAAGCCTTGGCACAACGCAGGTTTGCAATGTTTGTGAAGTAAGACTGGCATCATACGCATGCGTTGCATCAACAGCCTGCTACTGACAATGATTCCCTGCTCATGATTTTCATGAGCGCATGCTTATTTGTCGCTAACACGCATAAAAAAGCCGCGCTCACTGGCGCGGCTTTGAATAAACGTGTTCATTACTCTTCTGCGGCATGTTTCTCACGGCGGGCTTTCACTGCTGCAGCCAGCGTTTCTAGCACAGCCACAGAGTCGTCCCAACCCAGGCATGCATCGGTAATCGACTGGCCATAATTCAGGCTACAACCTGGCGAGTGGTCCTGACGTCCCTCGTTCAGATGCGATTCCAGCATCACGCCGATAATACGCGCATCGCCTGCAGTTAGTTGCTTGGCGACATCATCCACCACGAGCATCTGGTTTTTATATTGTTTTTGGCTATTTCCATGACTGCAATCAACCATTAGCACTGGCGCCAAGCCAGCCTCGGCCAACTGGTCGCACACGGCTGATACACTTTGTGCATCATAATTAGGGGCTTTTCCACCACGTAAAATCACATGGCAATCTTCATTGCCTTTGGTGGCAAAAATGGCAGACTCACCTTCTTTTGTCATCGACAAGAAGTGATGTGGGCTGGCTGCTGTTTTAATGGCATCGATCGCAACCTTGGCGCCGCCATCGGTACCATTTTTAAACCCTACCGGGCATGATAATCCAGACGCTAATTCGCGGTGGATTTGCGACTCGGTGGTGCGTGCGCCAATCGCACCCCAGCTGACTAAATCAGCGGTATATTGTGGTGACACCACATCCAAGAACTCAGTCGCGGCAGGCATGCCAATTTCGTTGACGTCTAGCAAAAAACGGCGGGCTTTTTCGAGACCAGCATTAATATCATAAGTGCCATCGAGGTGCGGATCATTGATCAGCCCTTTCCAGCCTACCGTGGTGCGTGGCTTTTCAAAATACACACGCATCACGATCAACAACTCACCGGCCAAGCGTGTACGTACCTCCAGCAAACGTTTGGCATACTCCATCCCCGCTTCGGTATCGTGAATCGAACATGGCCCCACAATCACTAATAAACGGTCATCGCCTTGATGCAAAATATGGTGGATCGCCGTGCGGGTTTTAAGGATGTTTTGTGTGCTGACCGTACTTTCTTGCAGGCGCGACAACAACTCGGCCGGTTTTACCAGCGGTTTAATCTCCAGCACGCGTACATCATCGGTAGCTAATTTTTCGTATACAGTCATGACTTCAAAATCTTTTCCAGCACTTCTAAAAAGCGGGCATTTTCACTAAACAATCCAATGCTGACGCGCAAATAATCTGGCATCTCATAATTGGCCACCGGGCGCACAATCACGCCCTGCTTAAGCAAGGCCTGGTTGACGGCACTGGCGTTCGTCACTTTAAAGCTGACAAAGTTACCATAAGACGGAATATAGCTCAGACCCAGTTGCTCCAGTCCCTGCGTAATCTGCGTCATACCAGCTTGATTAGCAGCATAACTGCGTGCCACAAAATCCTCATCTTGCAATGAGACAGTCGCGGCCACTTGCGCTAGGCTATTGACGTTAAATGGCTGGCGCACGCGGTTCATCAAGTCAGCTAGTGTGGCATGCATCACACCAAAGCCCACACGCAACCCTGCCAGGCCATAAGCCTTGGAAAAAGTGCGTGAAATAATCAGGTTTTCAAACTCGGCCAGCCAGCCTATAGCCTCAGACTTATCGACCGAAGACAAATATTCATCGTAAGCTTCATCTAGCACGACCAGAATATGCCTGGGCACTTGCTGTAAAAAAGCTTTTAAATCAGTTTTGCTAATAAGAGTGCCTGTTGGGTTATTGGGGTTTGCCACAAAAATCAATTTGGTTTTTGGCGTGATCGCCTTTAGAAAACCAGGTAAATCATGGCCAAATTCAACCGCTGGAACGACCACGCCCTTAGCGCCGACCGCCTTTGTCACCAATTGATACACGGCAAATGCATGCTGGGAGTAAATGGTCTCATCGCCCGCCGTCAAGAAAGCACGTGCTGCCAACTCCAGAATGTCATTTGAACCGTTACCAAATACGATCTGTGCCGGTTGTACGCCAAACTTGTGGCTTACGGCATCACGCAAGGCAAAGCTATTGCCATCCGGATAACGGGCAATTTCATAAATGGCTTCTTCAAGCGCCATTTGGGCCTTGGGACTCATGCCAAGTGGATTCTCATTAGAAGCTAGTTTAACGATATCGGCTTCATTGAGCCCCATTTCACGGGCTAATTCACTGATCGGTTTGCCACCCTGGTATGGCGCAATGGCACGAATATTGGCAGGGGCTAATGCTGATAAAGGCTCGGATGACGACATAGAATGATTTAAATAATAGCGGTTGGGTAAGAGCCCAACACTTTGAGTAAAGTTGCACGTTCGGCAAGATCTTTAAGTGCCGCCTGGACTGCTGGCTGTTGTTGATGACCTTCAATATCCACAAAAAACACGTAATTCCATAAGTTTTGACGCGAAGGCCGTGATTCCAGCTTGGTCATGCTCACGTCATGGCGTGAAAACGGCTCTAGTAGTTGCAAAACGGCGCCTGGTTTATTGTGCGCACTCATGACAAGCGAGGTTTTATCTTGACCAGAAGGTGCAACACCATGATTGCCAATTACCAGAAAACGCGTGGTATTCTTCGGGTCATCCTCTATATTTTCAGCCAAAACATGCAAATCAAATAACTCAGCAGCACGCTTGCTGGCGATGGCCGCTGCAAAGGTACCTTCACTTGCGACGAGCTCGTGGATCATTTGTGCAGCACGCGCATTACTTGTGACCGCCTCACGTGCCGCATTTGGCAAGTGTTTGTTTAACCACTCGTGGCATTGCGACAACGATTGCGCATGAGAAAAAACATGGCTGATCTGACGTATATCTTGCTGAGCAGACAATAAGCAATGATGGACTGGCAACGTCACTTCACCAATCACCTGCAACGGGCTCGACAATAGTAAGTCTAGAGTAATGCCAACCGCGCCTTCGGTCGAGTTTTCTACTGGCACCACTCCGTAATCTGCCTGACCTGCTTCCACCGTGCGGAAGACTTCATCGATACTTGCGCACACCACGGCCTGGCGCCCCTCGCCAAACTGCTTGAGCGCGGCCTCTTCACTATAGGTACCCAAAGGTCCCAGAAAAGCAATCGACAACTCTTTCTCTAGTGCACGACAATTGGACATAACTGCGCGAAAAATGTGACTCACAGCCTCAGGTGCTAACGGACCTTGATTCTCAGCCTGCAAGCGTCGAATAATTTGCGCTTCACGCTCTGGACGATAAATAACACCGTCATCTTTCAAATGCCCGATCTCACGAGCCAGCGCTGCCCGCTGATTGACCAGCGACAGCATCTGCGCATCTATCGCATCAATTTTGTCTCTAAATTGTTTTAATAAATCAGACATTTAAAATATATAATTAAGTTTTTTATGAGTGAGCTTGTTCAAATGCCTGCATAAATTCGACCAGCGCTTTCACACCTTCAATCGGCATGGCGTTGTAAATGCTGGCACGCATGCCACCGACTGAGCGATGGCCCTTCAGTTGCAGCAAGCCGTGTGTCTCTGCCGCTTTTAAAAAGGCATCGTTGAGGCTTTCATCACGCAAGCGGAACGGAATATTCATCCGTGAACGATAAGCCGGTGCAATGTCATTGGCGTAAAACTCAGTTTGATCCAAGAAGTCATACAACAAATTGGCTTTGGCGATATTGATTTTCTCAATGGCCTCCACGCCGCCTTGTGCCAGTAACCACTCGAACACCAAGCCCGCGATATAAATGCTGTAGGTGGGCGGCGTATTAATCATGCTCTGATTATCCGCCTGCGTTTTCCAATGAAAAACAGCGGGCGTTAAAGGTGATGCCTGCGTCAATAAATCTTCACGCACAATCACCAGACACAAGCCAGCCGGTCCGATATTTTTTTGCGCACCACCGTAAATGACACCATATTTTGAAACGTCAATTGGCCGCGAGAGAATATGTGAAGACATATCAGCCACAATCGGCACACCATGGGTCTCAGGTACGTCTAAGAACTCGACACCGTTAATGGTTTCATTGGTGCAGTAATGCACATAAGCCGCGTCTTTATTGAGCTTCCAATCAGCAAAAGCTGGCACCGTGGTAAAACCACTGGCCTCAGCATTCGCAGCAATATTAATCTCACCATAGACTTTGGCATCATCAACACTTCGCTTACTCCAGGCGCCTGTAACCACGTAATCCGCAGACTTCCCGTTGAGCAAATTCATTGGGATGATAGCATTTTCGCCAATGGCGCCTCCTTGCAAAAACAATACTTTGTAATTGGACGGGATGGCCAACAATTTGCGAAAATCAGCTTCTGTTTTCTCCAGGATGCTAGTGAACTCTTTACCACGGTGTGACATCTCCATCACGCTCATGCCAGAGCCGTGCCAGTCAAGCATTTCAGCTTGTGCACGCTCAAGTACTGGTTTAGGGAGCACGGCAGGACCGGCAGAAAAATTAAAAATCTGTTTCATGCGTGTGTGTATTCTTTACTCTACTTATTCTTCAGACTCGTCACCATCATCGTCGGTCTCAACAATCTTCTCCAGACCTGACAATTTTTCACCTTCACCCAGGTTAATCAGGGTGACGCCTTGTGCTGCACGACCCATATCGCGGATTTCTTTTACGCGTGTACGGATCAAAACGCCACCGGTCGTAATCAGCATGATTTCATCGTCTGCTGTCACCAACCTTGCCGCCACAGCCAAACCGTTACGCTCACTGATGGCAATTGCTTTCACACCTTGCGTACCACGGCCAGAATGACGGAACTCAGACAACACGGTACGTTTACCGTAGCCATTCTCAGTAGCAACTAACACCGACTGCTGGTCATTCTCAGCAATCAGCAAGGACAGAACCTGTTGTTTAGAGGCTAGTTTCATGCCGCGTACGCCACGCGTTGCACGACCCATAGGACGAACATCATCCTCAGTAAACCACACGGCTTTACCGCCATTAGATACCAGCACAATGTCGTTCTTGCCATTAGTCACTTCGGCACCAATCAGGTAGTCACCTTCATCCAAGTTAATGGCGATAATGCCTGACTTACGTGGATTGGCAAACTCGGTCAGCGCAGTCTTCTTCACAGTGCCTTTGGCTGTTGCCATAAATACAAAGTGACTTTCATCGAACTCTTTCACCGGCAAAATGGCGTTGATTTTCTCGCCCTCTTCCAACGGGAAAAGGTTCACAATCGGCTTGCCACGGCTGACACGGCTACCTTGCGGCACCTCGTAAACCTTCAGCCAATAGACACGGCCACGGCTGCTGAAGCACAGAATGTAATCATGCGTATTCGCCACAAACATCTTGTCGATGAAGTCATCTTCTTTGGTCGCTGCGGCTTGTTTGCCACGGCCACCACGGCGCTGGGCGCGGTACTCATCCAAAGGCTGAGATTTCACATAACCGGTGTGTGATAAAGTCACCACCACATCTTGCGGCGTAATTAGGTCTTCGAGCGACAAATCTTGTGTATTTTGCTCGATTTCAGAACGTCGTTTGTCGCCAAACATCTTCTGAATTTCATTTAATTCTTCAACAATAATCGCAGTCACACGCTCGGGTTTTGCCAAAATATCCAGCAAGTCTGCAATCACATCCATGACTTCTTTGTACTCGTTGACGATCTTATCTTGCTCAAGGCCGGTCAGGCGTTGCAAGCGCATTTGCAGAATTTCCTGCGCCTGCACATCAGACAGTTTATAGCCATTTGGCGTCATGCCAAAATCAACCGACAAACCTTCAGGACGTGAGGCTTCCATGGCCGCACGTTTAAGCATTTCCTCTACCACTGGTGAGTTCCAGCTACGCGCCATCAACTCTTTTTTGGCTTCTGGCGGCGTTGGTGCCGCTTTGATGATTGCAATCATGTCATCTACGTTGGCCAGCGCAACCGCAAGGCCTTCGAGCACATGTCCGCGATCACGCGCTTTGCGCAACTCGAATACAGTACGACGCGTCACTACTTCGCGGCGATGGCGCAAGAAGGCTTCCAGCATTTGCTTGAGGTTGAGCAAACGTGGCTGGCCATCCATCAAGGCCACCATGTTCATGCCAAACGTATCTTGCAGTTGTGTTTGCTTGTAGAGGTTATTTAAAATCACCTCTGGCACTTCACCACGCTTGAGTTCAATGACCACACGCATACCAGACTTGTCAGACTCGTCACGCAGATCGGAGATACCCTCGATCTTTTTCTCGTTAACCAGCTCGGCGATTTTTTCAATCAGTGTTTTCTTGTTAACTTGGTAAGGCAGCTCATCAATGATAATGGATTGACGACCACCGGCTTTGTCCAAGTCTTCAAAATGGGTACGGCCACGCATCACCACCCGGCCGCGGCCAGTGCGATAACCTTCTTTGACACCTACGGTGCCATAAATAATGCCAGCCGTTGGGAAGTCAGGCGCTGGAATCAACTCAATCAGCTCATCAATGGTGATCTCAGGATTCTCTAACAGCGCAAAACAGGCGTTGAGCACTTCATTGAGGTTATGTGGCGGAATGTTGGTCGCCATGCCCACCGCAATCCCCGAGCTGCCGTTAATCAGCAAGTTAGGGATGCGCGCTGGCATAATCAGTGGCTCATGCTCGCTGCCATCGTAGTTGGGGCCAAAGTCTACAGTTTCTTTGTCTATGTCTGCCAGCAACTCGTGTGCAATCTTAGACATGCGGATTTCGGTGTACCGCATTGCGGCCGCATTGTCACCATCGACAGAACCAAAGTTACCTTGGCCATCGACCAGCATATAGCGCAATGAAAAATCTTGCGCCATACGCACGATGGTGTCATACACCGCCGTGTCACCGTGAGGGTGGTATTTACCGATGACGTCACCAACAATACGGGCAGATTTTTTATAAGGCTTGTTATAGTCGTTAGATAGCTCGTGCATGGCGAACAACACGCGTCTGTGCACAGGCTTTAAACCATCGCGAACATCGGGAAGCGCACGGCCAACAATCACGCTCATGGCGTAATCAAGGTAGCTGCGACGCATCTCGTCTTCTAAGCTGATAGGCAGGGTTTCTTTAGCAAATTGATCTGGAGACTGACTCATTCTTGACC